>OGRZ01000053.1_pt1 | contig 100002 bp, 99 predicted proteins | sample 1573771 | NCBI WGS metagenome assembly OGRZ01 (sample SAMN03295811, study PRJEB24534) | human gut metagenome | isolation source: fecal sample 1 from infant 2 | host: Homo sapiens | place: USA: Pittsburgh, PA | collected 2014-07
TACTACGGGCTTATAGCCCGTGAGCAAACCACCCGTTTTACGGGTGGTTCTGATTTTACCTTTAATTCCCTAAAATTTGGTGAATTATTTATTCATTCGTGGTACAATGGGAATATTATTACGCATTTTTGTAAGTTGTCTCTTATTGAAATATGCTTACTCACAATGTTATGCAGAATGCCATGCGCAATATTATGTCATCTAGAGAGGGTTGATTGGTCATAATTTTGCACAAAAGTGTAACATTTCTACATAGTATAAACTTTCACTATAGCGTATACTAAAGGTAAGATGTGGAAGTACGCCTTGAGCACAGTGCTCTGTAGTTTGGCCTATTTCTTTTAAAGGTTTGCTAGTTTTAGTTTGTTAGAGGAGGTCCTCATGTCTCAATACGAATTTATCGATAAACGCGTGCCGATTGCGCTCGACAATCCATCCATTTATCACGACATTTCTAAGTGTAAAAACTGTACGTTATGCCGTCGCGCTTGTGCGGACGTAATGAGCGTACTCGACTACTACGATCTCGATGCAAACGGCGACGTGCCTGTATGTATCCATTGTGGTCAATGTGCGGCTGCATGTCCATTCGACTCCATGCATGCTAAATCCGAGCTTGAAAAGGTGAAAGCCGCTCTTGCAGATCCTGAAAAAATCGTTGTTATTCAAACAGCTCCAGCTGTTCGTGTAGCTATCGGCGAAGGCTTCGGTTATGAACCAGGTACATTCCTTGAAGGTAAAATGGTTGGTGCATTGCGTGCATTAGGTGCAGACTATGTAGTAGACACTAACTTTGGTGCGGATTTAACTATCATGGAAGAAGCTTCTGAGCTTGTAGAACGCCTTAAAAATGGTGGTCAAATTCCTCAGTTCACAAGCTGCTGCCCAGCGTGGGTGCGCTTTGCGGAAATCTACTTCCCTGAATTGATTCCTAACTTGTCTTCCACACGTTCTTGTATCGCTATGGAAGCAGCTATGATTAAAACATATTTTGCTGAGAAAAAAGGCATTAATCCTAGCAATATCGTATCCGTATCTGTAAACCCTTGTACGGCTAAAAAAGCAGAAACAAAACGGGAAGAAGAAAATGCAGCGGCTCGTTACCATAATGATGAGTCCCTTGGTATGGATACAGATATTTCCATTACCACACGTGAGTTTATCCGTTGGATTCAAGAGGAAAACCTCGACTTCAATGCCATTGAAGAATCTCAATTCGATGACTTAATCGGTATGGAAACCGGGGCCTCCATTATCTTTGGTAACACTGGCGGTGTTATGGAAGCAGCTATGCGTACAGCATACAAGCTTATCACTGATAAAGAGGCACCTCCATATGCATTGACACACCTCGAAGACGTTCGTGGTATGGAAGGCGTTAAAGAGGCCACTGTTCAATTAGGTGATGATGTAACCTTGTCTGTTGCTGTAGTGCATGGCGGTAAAAACACACGTGACTTCCTTAATGCGTTGAAAGACAGCGATAAACACTATGACTTCATCGAAGTTATGGCTTGCCCAGGTGGCTGTATCGGTGGCGGTGGTCAACCGCGCACTAAATTGCCTCAAGCTGTGAAAACTAAGGAAGCTCGTATTGGCGGTCTTTATGAAGCTGATGCGAACTACAAATGGGTTGCTTCCTATGAAAACCCAGAAATCCAAGCCTTATACAAAGACTTCTTGGGTGAACCATTGGGACATAAGGCACATGAACTCTTACATACACATTACACAAACCGCAGCGCAGTTCTTGGTGATCGCAAAGACGTAACACCTGAAACATGCCCAACATCCCCTAAATATAAGGGCTAATCGTATTACCATGTAGCTAATTCGGTCAGTACGGATCGTTTCGAATGTAATCAGTCGATATGTACATCTATACATTGGCGTGATTAGACTGGTATATGGGTAACTAACTGAACATACATAAATCCTACGGGTCATGAGTGACTTGATACTTGTGTAGATATTGACTACTGAGTGTCACCTTACATGCGATTCGTAGGATTTTTATGTTTATCCTTCTTATAGTTTTGTATATGTTATATGTATGGATCTCATAAGGCACTAGATTGTGACTGTATGTACTATCATAATGATTTCATAGCAATGGATTGTTTTGTATAGTAATTGTTACTGTTACTTTATAACTTTATTATGATAAATTAGTATAGAAAATTTGCTTTCACATGAGGAAAAGATGAATTATATAGTGTATAATATATAGAGAAGTAATGTGTAAGAGAGTTCAGCAAGGAGTTTTGTGGAGAGATGAACTTGTTTTTACGGCGTGCCTTATGTGGCATGGCCTTGATAGTCGCCGCCATCGGTACTGCGGGATGCCAACATGAGAGTCAGGCAGAGCGGGAAGAGGTACGAACTGTATCGTATCGGGCCGTCATGGAATCAGACAAACCTGTCCCTGAGAAGGTGAATACCTGGCTTGGAGCTATGTCTCAAGAGGACAAGATAGGTCAACTGATGATGATTAGCCTTCACGGCAGCACGGTAGGACAGTCCCAAAAGGATGTCATCAGGAAATACCGTGTGAGCGGCGTTATGCTAACTAATGAAAATCTAAATAATAAAAATCAAGTGAAAGCTTTCACCAGCGATATCATGCAAACGGCCACAACGGCGAGTATGGTGACGCCATATATCGGCATCAATCGGGATAAGGTATTGAGTACGAATGAAAGTTTCTTGCGCTTGCCAGAGCCAAATCGTTGGGGGCAACTACCGATGGAACGGATCATCAATTTAGTGACTCGATCGGCCATCGAAATGCGGGATATGGGCTTTAACCTCATTGTGGGACCAAATGCAAACCTAGGGGTGCCGAATGTGTCCTATACAGCGGACCCTACGTGGGCAGGACATATGGATCTCGCCATGGCGGAGCGTTACCAAATCAACCACATGTGGTTTGGCTATAACTACTTCCCAGCAGTGAGCCTTGGTGATGCATCCTTTGAGACCGTTAACGATGCGAAGGCCTATCTGAACAACAACGATGTGTCCGTATTTAAACGCCTCATTACACAGACGACAGCGAATACGTACATGCTCGTCATAAGCCATGTGCAAATCCCTGCCATCGATAATGAACACCTAGCGAGTAACTCGAAAGCAATCATAACGGACTGGCTACGACACGAGCTAGGCTATAACGGCGTGGTTATGACCGACCGTGTCGATGTAGGGGCCTTGCAAGCAAACCAAAAGATAGGGGACTTTGCAGTTAACTCCATCGTAGCAGGCAGTGATCTCGTCCTCCTTGATGCGGATACGGGTCACATCGATGAAGTCCATCGTGCACTTACGCAAGCAGTGGCGAACGGAACCATTTCAAATGACCGACTCAATGATGCGGTTAAGCATATTTTGCTCATGAAGATGCAAACTCAAATACAATAATAAAGAAATAACTACAACAATAAAGAAATAACTATAACAATAAAGAAACGACTATATAATATCCTTATTACATACGAGTCATATGACGTGCTATACCTTATGGTAGGCACGTCTTTTTATATGTGTTGATTATGGGAAAAGATTATATACGGAATATTGTATGTTGGCGTGACGAGGATAGACCTATAAGAATGCAGTAAATATAAGGGATTTCACAATTGAATGAGTAAAAAGTAAACCATTAAATAAGTATATTTTATGCGTAAAAAATTTAACATAATAAAAAGTCATGTTAATAATATGAAAATAAGTTTAAATTTGTTTTAAATTTATGATATAATAATCTCCATAGAATGTTGGAGGTGAGAGTATATGAATTTTGTGGGACGTGCTGAAATTATTGAGAGTATCCAGTCCCGTATTGCGATGAATCAAATGAGTTTGTGTGTTGTGTACGGTCCGCATCGCAGTGGCAAATCCTATGTGGCTTCCCAGCTTGTACGACGTCATAAGGCGTTATACTTGGCAGGTCGCATGGCTAATGAAGCAATCCATGTAGCCGATATGAATCGAGCTCTTGAGGCACGTTTTGTTCCTACCGATGAGCAGGACAAATTCGAACCGATCACTAACTTGCAAGAGGCTTTTGAGGGTCTATTTGAAAGCAGTGTGAAAACGCCTCAGACTGTGGTGATTGATGATTACCCTTCCTTGGTGGAGGCTGTACCTCAGTTCCCCATACACTTGCGTGATTTGTTAGATACCTATAAAGAAACGAGCCAGTTGAACATCATCTTGATGGCCAATGGTTTAGAACAGCTCGATGGTCGCATCATTGGCGATCGCAGTCTAATCGGTCCCTATGTGTCGGAATATTTTGAGGTGAAACCGTTCTCCTTGGTGGATATGAAATCCTTGGGCCTTCACTATGCTAAGGATGACTTGCGTACCGTATTCGCCGTAACAGGTGGTCTACCTGCGTATGTGCAGTACTTTGATAATGGTGAAAGCATCGATACGAATATCATTAATTTGTTCTTCTCCGTATCGGGTGCCCTATTTGAAGAAACACAACATATCTTACATCGAGATATGAAAAATATAACAGGTGCTAACGCTATCCTGTCTGGCCTTGCAACACTTGAAAGACCATACTACGTGGAGCTTTTACAAGCTAGCCAAATTAAAAGCGGCACCTTTACATCTCGTTTAAATGACCTCATGGCGATGGGTCTCGTAGGTCGTATCCAAGCGAATAGTCGTGGACCTGCGAAATATGCAGACTACCACTTTACCAATAGCATGTTCCATTTCTGGTACCGCTATGTGTATAAATACTGGGGTGAAATCGTGCGTGGCAACGGTGCAGACGTGTACCAAACCTACGTAAAACCACAACTGAAAGACTTTGTGGAAGCCTCTTGTATTGCAATTTAATCAGACAATTTAATCAGACACCACACTTCCTCTGTGGTGTCTTTTTGTGTTGTTTATTTATTTTGCCGTAGTATTCTTTTGAATCTTATTTATGTGTCATATGCTTTTGAATTTTATTTATGTGTCATATTATTTTGATTATATTTCATTTTCAGCAATTATCTATCTAGGTGTATAGTTATGTCCTTGCAGCGATAGAAATTAATATTAGATTGTAACAGAATATGACGGAATTCAAAAGAATTGCCAATTTGTCAAAATCTCCGATCTAAGCTATTGTGTAGATAAGCGCTATGCCATGGCAGGAAAGGGGATTTATGTTATACACAAACGAAGAACCGTTAGTACAACGAACCTGTATTAAAACTGCAAGCTTACAATCGGAGAAATTAGTTACTAGAAAATCAATATCTGAAAAAGCACAATCTAAAAAAGCACAATCTAAAAAAGCACAATCTGAGGAGCTATCACCTGCAGAAAAAACTTCTAAAGAAGTACTTTCTAAGGAACCAAAGTACAAGGTGCCAGAGGAGTTGAAATTACAGACCCTCATTTGTGGGCATCAGGTATTAACATCCTTATCGGATAAAAGCCTTGTGTCGATTTGTCAAAATCCTAACATGCGAATTCAGACCGTTGGATATCAGCCGTGGTCTGTTGATGAGCTGCGCCATGATGCGGCACAAATTGAGCTCTGTCGCAGGTATCGACCACTCATCTTGCACTATACGAATCGGACCGGGAACCGCGAGTTTAGGGAAGACCTAGAGAGCTATCTATGGGCCATACTCTTGGAATCGATTTATAGCTTTGATCTGAAAGGGGCTGTACCGTTCCCTGGCTTTGTGAAAGCTGGTATTAGATATGGTTATATGCGGTATTGGAAACGAGAACGGTTACGTAATCATCGTGAGATTCATATACCAGATCGTATCACCGAAGATGGAGAGGTCACGTTTGGTATGGATATCTTCTCGTCTGGAGAAAATATAGCGGACATGATTATGACCGCCGATGAAGAACAAAGGCTGCGAGCGCGTCTCGTATGGGCGTTAGGCAGACTGTCTCCAGATCAGCGCGACCTATTGCGTCGCGTTTACGGAGAATGCCAAAGCTTGGTATCGGTCAGTGAAGAGCTGAACTGTAGCCGCCAAGCTATCCAAAGACGTCATGAACGAGCCCTCCGGAAGCTGCGCAGATACCTAACGACGGACTTTAAGAAACTACGAGTACACTAGATACGAATACAATAGGGCTATACATTCATTAGAGATATACACGTATTAAAGTTATATACATATGAGATTCTTAGAACTCTGAATCGATTAGAATATGTAGTGTAAACATATGAATATTAGTCTATTAGAGTCTAGTTCGTATTAAATAATATGTGTTAATATAATTTAATTTCTTATTTATATTCTGATTTTTGTATAATTACATTAATCTCGATTAATAGATATACATAAAATATGCAATTCTCAATTTAAATGAGAAAATAATGACACATATAAGTAACCATTAGTTTTACAAGATCTTAAAGTCTTTAATTTTACATAAATTTCTATAGTTTTGTGTATATATTTACAAATTATACAGACTGATATACAATTAAATCAACAGCAGATTAAAGCATGCGAATCTGCTTTCACAGAACACGTGTTCATTGTATTGTTGAAAGGAATGTTCCTAATTAGAGTGGAGAGAATTCCTATGATAACACATGATGAATTAACAGATATGATGGCCGCTCGGCTATCTAAGGGAGAGGATTTGGATTTGATCTATACGAATCCAAAGAACCACATTGTTTGTTTTATTCCTACTTATGAGCCTGGTGGTGGTGATAGTACGAAGTGCTATTTCGTAGATGGCCGTGAAGAACTGGTCTGTCTGCCGATGCGCACCATTACGCGAGAGCTGGCGGTACAGGAAGGGTTGAGGCCCAATTACATTATGACCAGCGACGGTCGGCGTAGTAGCTATACATCGCCTAAGACCTATGGTCCGCATCTAACCTTTGCCCATATCAAATGTCGGCGCCCTATCGGTAAAGACGTGGTGTACGGCCTCTTTAACGTGGCTATACCCTATGAATATGTCGTTACGGAAGGTCCGGAACCCGATACGAGCTATATTCACGTGGGGAACTTCGCACCGATTTTGGTGTACCAATCCCCGCGTCACGTTAAACACAAACTGAACGAAGCCATGCTAGAACACTGCAACTACGTGCGCAAAATGCTAGCCCGCATCAAACTCAGCCAAAACCCACAAGTCGTGGCCGAACTATTTATCGCATGGAGAGACCTAACAAGATAACGATTAGTTAGGTGGTGAAAGTAGGGTTAAAAGGGAAGAGAAAAGGAGGATATATAGGGAGATATAAGAAAATATTTTAATTATAATATGTAATAAAGAAACCATTCTTTGTGTAATCAAAGGATGGTTTCTTTAGTATTTAAAGAATTAATCCTTGTAGTCTTTATTTATTAATATAGATATGATACTATTTTATTATTTATCTTATAAAATAACTTTTGAATTTTCTCTAGATTTTATTGTAAAAATCGAACGTTTGTGCTATAATTTATGTAAAGAAGTATTAGTAAGTTGATATATAATTAGGGGTGTATTCTATGAAGCTTATAAGTCTTTTTAGTGGTTGTGGGGGGTTAGATTTGGGATTTGAGCGTGCTGGATTTGAAATTCCAATTGCTAATGAATATGATAAGACCATTTGGGATACCTTTAAAGCTAATCATCCTAATACACATCTTATTGAAGGTGATATTAGAAAGGTAAATAAAGATGATATAGAAGAATATATCACAGACGACGTTGATGGTATTATTGGGGGCCCTCCTTGTCAATCTTGGTCTGAGGCAGGTGCCTTAAGAGGTATAGAAGATGAAAGAGGACAATTATTTTATGATTATATTCGTATATTAAAAGATTTTAAGCCGAAATTTTTCTTAGCTGAAAATGTTAGTGGAATGCTTGCTGGTAGACATGCTCAGGCGGTAGAGAATATTATACATTTATTTAATGATGCAGGATATGATGTTAGTGTTAATTTAGTGAATGCTAAGGATTATGGTGTTGCACAAGAGCGAAAAAGAGTTTTCTTTATAGGCTTTAGAAAGGATCTTAAAGTTAATTTCAAATTCCCCATGGGTTCTACACAAAATGATGAGGATAAAATAACCTTAAGGGATATAATTTGGGATTTAAAAGATTCGGCAGTGCCAGCCCTTGAAAAGAATAATACGAATTCTGCAGCTATTAATAATAATGAATATTTTATTGGTGCATATTCTACTATATTTATGAGTAGAAATCGTGTTAAGAGTTGGGATGAACAAGCTTATACGGTACAGGCATCTGGTCGTCAGTGCCAACTTCATCCGCAAGCACCTAAAATGGAAAAAGTTGATAAGAATAAATATATTTTTGTGAAGTCTCATGAAGATTTATATAGAAGAATGACAGTTAGAGAAGTTGCACGTGTTCAAGGATTTCCTGACGATTTTAAATTTATTTATAGTAAAGTCGACGTGGGGTATAAAATGATTGGTAATGCAGTTCCAGTTAATTTGGCATACGAGATTGCTTCTGCTATAAAAGCTGTTTTAGTGTAAAATAAAAAATATGGTTGATATAATTATATCAACCATATTTTTTATTCGTGGGTAATTTCATTGTAGTTTATAACATTATCTTCGTTTAAATCTTCAGTGTTAATACTCTCTAAAGCGTTTAATGCATACTTTAACTTATTATAAGCTGAATCTCCACCTACAGCTAAAGGTGTATTGAAGTTTAAATTGTGAGATAATTTAGAATTTTCTATAGTCCAGTCTACTGAAACTGCGAGAGGACGATTACCATCATACTTATTATCGAATGTTCTATAGTTTAAGGCCTTATAGACACAAAATAAATTAGGGTTGCTTTTAACATAGCTACTGATAGGTTGTAATCTAGTAATTATACTCTCAATTGATGAAGTGTCATTTGTTACTAACATATAGTTAGCTATACCAGAATTTTTTATAATTTGACCATTGACTGAAGCATTTTTTTTGCTCTCCGCTAAATTTGTTCCTGAGTAGACATCCGTTACTTCATCTTCTGTAAGCTCTAGTTGTGTACTTAATTTTCCACCTGTTTTATTTGTTAATTCAAATTTCCAACCTAAAGTGATTGAGCCTGCTTGTGTTCTTGAGGATTTTGTTTTATAAATTAGTTTTTTTGCTTGGAATTGTGATCTTAATTTGTGAGTTGCCTCGTTTATTTTAGTTTCCCAATTATCCCCAAACAGTTGTTTAGCTCGTTCTTTACTAATTTTATTCTCTACAAAATCAGCATTTTCTTTTTTATAAGAAATCTTAATTTCTCTTACTTCATTTGTATTAATATCTTGTGCTTCAATATAAATATCTGTTTTAGGCTCACCATGAGGACTTGATGGTTTTCCGGCAAAGTTAACCTTGTAAGTATTACCTTCGAAATTAAATTGTGTATCATTTTGGAATAACTCTAGAATAGCCCGTTCGGCTTCAGTAAACTTCATAATACATCTCCTCTTATAAAATTTATATTCACTAAATAATAGTTTATCAGTATCAAGTTATTATATATAGTGAATGATTAACTTATTAGTTGTGGTGTAATAGCCTTTCCTATATAATTTATATTATATAGGGGGGGATTGAATATGTCTAACAAAAGCTTTACTCTTAAATTCCATTACTATTTTGTTAAATCTTCAATAGAAGGGGATTTAGCATCTTTTGAAATTGATACTAATAAAAAGTTAGAACGACTACTAATAAAACTATCTGAATGTAATCATGAAGAGAGGATCTGGAGACATAATCAGGATGATGATAATATGATTATTCTGCAGTCTTTGTCTAGAGAGCGTAATGGCTTTTGGAAGTTAAACTTTGTGAAGATTCGAGATGGTGCTTTACCAGGAAGACTAAGTGCAGATGGTGTATTTAGTGAGATTATTTTGGAACCGGATGAATATATAGGGGAAGACATGACAATTATTTATTCTCCAAAATATTCGTTGCTGGGATTACAACGTAATTTTTTTAGTGTGAGTGCATCAAAGGTTCAAGATTATTTTTCAAATAAAGAAATGATTTTTATACAAGATGGTGTTAGTTTTATATTTGAGCCTATTATTGAGTCTAAAGTTATTCCGGAAACAGCTATTTTAAGAAATGTTGAGGTCTCTTGTTATGATTTAAATGGCGCATCAATAGAGGATATTATCTCAAGTGATAATTCTTATGGTGCTAGAAGAATTACTTTAATATATGGAATGGGTACTGCTCCTAAAGATAAAGGATTACTTAGTGGGATTCGTACTATTTTAGGGAATTGTATTGGTGATCCTAGATACAAGAGGGTAAAAGCTTCATATCGTAAAGATGCTAATAGTCCAATTGAAGCAATTGATTTTATTGAATCTAAAGTTGAAAATCGAATTTCCTTAATGTATTCAAAAACAGATCCAATTACCCACGATCGCGTTTATATGGCATTTTTACCAGAATTTAAGAAACAATTAGCTATTATTGCTCCAGTTGAAGGCGAAGATAATGAAAACGATGATAGGTAAATATAGAATACTTATTCTTTTTCTTTGCATTAGCATTGTGTTAACGTTTTGTTTTGATGTAGATAAAGTTAGAAGTGATAATTTCTTATCATCAATTCTGACGGTTGCTTCTATTATTGTAGGATTTATAACTGCTACAGTAAGTTTATTTATAGGTATAGCTGGAACGAATGTTATGCAGCGGCTGAATAAAAGAGGTAAGATTGATGAGTTAATATTTCGCTTTAAAAGTATAATTTATACAGGAATTTTGTCTATCATAATATCCATATACATGTACTTATTTGATAATGTTAAGCACATATATATTAATAATATTACAATACCGATAAGTTCCATAATTATTGCTTGTTTATTTACCTCACTTTCTTTAAGCATATATTATACATTAAATTTAACAAAAATAATGCTTTTAATTTTCAGAGACTTAGTAAAAAAATCATAATTCGATAAAAGAGGAGACTGTTTTGAAACAGTCTCCTCTTATGTTATATAGATTTATTAAATCAAGGCTGCCATTTAGAGTACCCAAATCCCATCATAATAATGCTCACTACGAGCATGCCGTTACCGAGGGTAATAGTGCTGTCACTTGTGGCTAGACAGGTAATAAAGGCTCCGATACCCATAATTATGGTTCCTAGTATAGCTGAGAGTTTATAGATTGCCATGATGATCACCCGTTGCTTTCACTAACGACATTAGGTTTTACAATATACGTGATGAGTGTGTATAGTAGGGCGCCGATTATAATCCCGTTTAGTGAAGCGAGACCAAATGGCATGAATTTTACACCAACTAATGCGATGGCCCAAGTGATCCAAGGAACTAGATTCCATTTTTTGAAAGTAGCCTTATCATAATCAATATATTTTCCACGATGAACTAGATAGAAATCGGCTAAAATAATACCACATAGTGGTGGAACAATAATACCTAGTGTACTTAAGAATACAAAGAGAGATTCAATTTTGTATGGTTGAGTAATTGTTGCTAATGCAGAGATGGCAATTAGCACGGCTAGCATAATATTTCTGTTTAGTTTGAAAGAATTTGCTAGGTTCAGTGATGTGGAATAAAGGTTTGCACCATTTGTTGTAAAGATGTTAGTTGTTAATAATAATAAGCTTGGGAATACAAGACCAAAGCTTAATAATACTGTAATTAAGTCGCCATCATGCATAGCTATACCTGCAATAGCACCACAGCTAATCATTAGCGTATTGCCACCTAATAAGCCAATTGTGCTAGCAGTAATAACATCTTTTTTGCTTTTACCATAGCGCATAATATCGGCGATACATGTTGCAGTAGATAGAATCCATGTACCAATAACAATAGTGATACCTGAAAGTAAATCAATGGGTTGTACAGGTATATGGTTAAACAGTTCTTGCCATCCACCGATAGTTAGAACAGAGCGAGTGGCCGTACCTAGTGAAAGGAATACGATAGCTGGAATTGCGATATAGCCAAATACGGCAAGTGATTTAATACCTAGAATTGCAAAGATACCCATAATCACAGCACTGAGCATCATAGCAATGACTTCACCTGTGTAGGAAAGGTTGAATACTTGAGCAATAAAATGTCCATATAAGGCCGCTTGAATAGTGTACCAACCTATATTGACTATAGGAACAAAGAGTGAAGCGATTCTTGAGCCTTCCTGACCAAAGCTATATCTTGTTAAAAGTGCAAAGGTAAGGCCTGTTTTATAAGCAATTACGCTCACTAGTCCTGCGATGATACATAAGAAAATATTTCCTAGAATCATGGCTAACAATAATTCATTGAAGGTAAGCCCTGCAGCTAATCCACCGCCAGCCATCATACTAGTTACAAGAAAAACAAATCCAGTCCAAACGATTGTGAGAGAAAAACAAGATTTTCTTGCCGCTAATGGCACAGGTTCTCTAGAGTACTCATTATCTGTGTTTGTATTAACCTGTTCTACAAACTCTAATTTCTCCTTACTCATAGATTTACACTCCTATACGTAATGAAAACCACCATGATGTATTTTGTATTTATATAAATATGGCAGTAAAGACCTATCTTGTAGCGCAAATATAGCAGATGTCTCAAATAGAGAGTTCATATTAAGTTGTCATAAACGAATAGTATTTAATTTCATTAAAGCATACTTAGAATTAATATTCAATATGTATGCTATGTATATTACTTTCTATTTTTGCTTGAAGGTAGCTCCAACACATATCGTAGATATGTATTGGAGCATTAGCGTAACCTATGCATCATAGTTATTTTTAAATTTTTCATGAATGTGTTATTGTTATATTTATAATGAGTCAAATGCACTTTATGTCGCTGAGAGGTATAGGGTGCAATCAAATAAATTACGTATATTGTTATTAGTTTTAATAGAATAGTGAAATGTATTAGCCCACAGTGGTGCTAGTGCACTTCTTTGGAAATGAATATGATTCAATCAATAGAGCGTGGTATTGAGATACTCAAGTTATTAGAGGCAGGACCTCTTGGTGTAACTGAGTTGGCGAATGCGACAGCGTTGCCGAAGACGACGGTTCATCGGTTGCTCAAGACCTTTGAGGCCCATCATTGGGTTGAGTTCAATGGGGCCAAGAAGTATCAGTTGTCTTGGGGTGTTTTGCCCATGGCAAAGTCCTTTCTTATGTCTTTGGATGTGCGTGCCATTGCGCATCCGTACATGGTGGCTATCCGCGATCAGTTGCAGCAGTCCGTGAATTTGTTCTTGGCGCAAGGCGATTATCGGATCTGTATCGAGCGCGTTGCAGCGGATAAGCCATTGCGTCATGACATTAAGATTGGCACGGTGTACCCTATCTTTAAAGGGGCGGCGGGCAAGATTTTTGGGGCCTATCTAGGGGATTTCAAGGATACCGATATGAGTGCTAGTGAAAGCTCCCAAATTCGTCACGATGGGTATGTGGTAACACGAGGCAATCGCGTGCCTGATGCGGCATCGATGGCGGTTCCTATCTTCTCCTTTGGCAATAAGCTAGAGGCGGTGATGACTATCTCTGGCCCTATAGGGGACTACACGGAAGAACGCGTCAAAGAGTATCTATCTGTCATGATGGTATTAGGTCAAACTATTTCCAAACAAATGGGGGCGACCTTATAAATTTATTTTTTATCCAGTTTATGGAATGATATTCCATATTACGGAACATCTATTAGTGCATTAATAAATAGATAATTGGTGCATTATTAGACAAATAAATAGAAAGATGGATAAAAAATAGGTTATTAGATACAGTCTTCATAAGGCTTGTATTGGTAGGTATATAAATTTATGTTTTTATAGTGTGTATGTTGGAGGTAGAAATGAGTCAGCTTTTACAAGAGATTGAAGCATTAAGACAGCCCATGAAGGAGTTGAACGATTTCATCTTCGATCATCCTGAGCTGGGGAACGAAGAGTTCCAAGCCCATGAGTTGTTGACGAATTTATTGGAGAAGGAAGGCTTCACCGTAGACCGTGAGGTGAGTGGCCTGAAAACGGCGTTCAGAGCGGTGTACCACGTAAACGGTGGCGTCCCTAAGATCGGTTTGCTTTGCGAATATGATGCCCTTGAAGGCTTGGGTCATGCGTGTGGTCATAATTTACAAGGCCCATCTATTTGTACGGCGGCGATTGCCTTGAAACGTACGTTGCAAGCGCCTTGTACGCTAGTTGTGTACGGTACGCCTGCAGAGGAAACGGCGAGCGGCAAGCTCGTTATGGCTCGCGAAGGCGTGTTTGACGATTTAGACCTAGCTTTCATGATGCACGGCAGCGATACGACGACAGTAGACGGCAAGTCTTTGGCGTTGAATCTCGTGAATATCAAGTTTCACGGCAAGTCTGCTCATGCGGCGATTGCTCCGGAGAAGGGAATCAGCGCCTTAGATGCCGTGTTATTGTTCTTCAACGGCATGGAGTACTTGCGCGAGCATGTACCAACTGAGGTTCGTATGCATGGTATCATCACTGATGGCGGTAAGGCGGCGAATATTGTTCCAGATTATGCGTGTACTCAATGGTATATTCGATCTTCTAGTCGCATTCGTCTCGATGAGATTGTGGAGCGCGTGAAAAATGTAGCTCAAGGGGCAGCTTTACAGGTGGGCGCTACCATGGAATGGGAAGAGGTTAAGGCGTACGACAACAAAGTCAATGTACAAACCTTGAACGATATACTTTTAAAAAATGCAGAAAAGGTAGGGGCCCCAGAGATTTCCGAGCCTCGTAAGGTGACGGGATCCACCGATTTCTCTAGCGTTACGTTTCGCGTACCAGGCGCCTGCTTGCGCGTGAAATTCGTAGGCAAGGGCGTGACAAGCCATTCTCAAGAATGGTTAGACAATGGTAAAAGCCAGCTCGCTGAGGACGCTATCATGTATGGCGCGAAGGGCATTGCCTTATCTGTTGAGGAAATCCTTGAAACACCAGGTTTGTTAGAAAAAATAAAAGAAGATTTCAAACAGGCAAAGGAAAACTTCTAAGTATTGTGTTGTGAATGGAGGGAACATGTATGAATTTGTTAGTTTGTTTATTGGTTATTGCCATAACGGGGGCGCTGGTTATTAAGAAGTTTAAAGCGCAAACCGTATTGTTGTTAGGCGGTCTTATTATGATGTTCGCAGCTTATTTGTTAGGCTATACGACATCTTTCGTAGAAGCGAAGAAGGCCACAGGGGTTCTTTTCTTTGATGCTTTTGAATTCATTAATATTACAACTGCTAAAGATGCGGCAAACCTTGGTCTCATGATCATGACTTGTACTGGTTTTGCGAAGTACATGGACCACATCGGTGCCAGCTCTCGCCTCGTTGTAACGGCTATCAAACCGCTTGGTAAAATGAAATCTGCATACCTAGTAATGGCGCTTACATTTATTCTAAATATGTTCATGTCCCTAGTAATCCCAAGTGCGTCTGGCCTTGCGATGCTCATGATGGTGACAATCTTCCCAATCCTTGTGCGCTTAGGCGTTAGCCCTGTAGGTGCTGCAGCAGCTGTTGCTACAGGTCATTTGCTCGACATCGGTCCTGCATCTGCTACTACATTACTCGTATCCAAAACTGTAAACATGCCTGTTCATGAATACTTTGTAGGGTATCAGTTGAAAGTATATATTATCTGTGGTTTGATGGCGGCTATTGCTCATTTTGTATGGCAAAAATACTTGGATAAAAAATCTGGTCATGTTCCTGCAGAATATGTTGAAGCTCATAAATCTGATGACCTTGAAGTAGGTCCATTACCATATATCTTCTTGCCATTATTACCATTAATATTTATCCTTGGTTTCAGCGATTATGGTATTCAAGGTGTTAAAATGAACGTAAACCTTGCGATGTTCCTTAGTTTGTTTATCGCTATGGTTTGTGAACTTATCCGTCATCGTGACTTCCGTAAAATGGCAGCTAGCATCCAAACCTTCTTTAAAGGTATGGGCGACCAATTTGCCAACACCGTAACATTGATCGTTGCTGGTGAAACATTCGCCTTCGGTTTGACTTCCTTGGGAATCGTAAAAGAATTCGTTGCCGCTATTCAAAGCCTTGCCATCTCTGCTGACGTAGTAGGTGTTATCGTATCTACAATCATTACAGGCTTAAGTATTGTAATGGGCTCTGGCGTTGCATCTATGTTCGCATTCGCTCCACTCGTTCCAAACTTTGCAGCTGACTTAGGCGGCAATGCGACAACAATCCTTCTTGGCATGCAAAATGCAGCCAGCGTTGGTCGTCTACTTAGCCCAATCAGTGCTGTTATGATCGCCGTAGCAGGTATCGCAAACATCTCCAGTTTCGACCTCGTAAAACGAACAAGCGTACCTGTAATCGTTACATTCATTACAAGTACAATTGCGATTTTGCTTATTCACTAATTCTAAATAGTGCTTTGTTGTTCATATTGGAATTAAACTGATATTAGAAGTAAATACAATACCTCAATAATAAAATATATAAACTATAAAAGGCTCAATAATAGGCATGTTCTCTAGGTTATAGTATACTTATACTAATGAGAGAACGTGCCTATTGTTATTTGAGAGAGGTATTGTATGAAATTAAAAAGTACTTTGTTGAGCTTAGCTGTAGCAGTAGCTTTTACCATGCCTATTGATGCGGCACAGTATACTGTGCCTGAAGGACAACCGCCTGTACCAGGGGCTGACGCTAGTATTCCAGATAATGCATATCAGAACTATCGTTACGATAAGACTCGCAATATTCCTACTGCTGATCACATTAAGAAAATGGAAGAGTATAATAAGCGAATTGATGGAGAGGTTCTTGAGAAGAAAGGAACTGCGGAGCAGGCAGAGCAATCAAAAAAAGCCTATGCGAAGTATTTGGATTTAATTACGCATGAATCTACTGTAATTTTATTGCACGAAGGTGATTATAAGGCTAAAGTGACATTGCCTATTTCAGTGGTAGAAAGTTATTTTGAGGACTTAAATAAAAAGGGTAAAGGCTCGTATGTTTTTGAACACAATGTTATTGCTGGGCTAGTAGGTGCTAATGAAGGAGTTGAAGATTTAGGATTTTATAGAAATGATCAACGTAAAGGGGAATTTAAGTATCCGGGCATTAGTAAAGGCTATTGGGGAATAAGAGAGAAATATTCGAATGGGAATTTACCTGTAATGTATGCAGCTGTTACTTTTGATCAATACCCAAATCAGATGTATATGGCAATCCTAGGCAATAAGAATCAGCCCATTACAAAAAATCTAGAATCTACAATGGCTAATTTTGTAATTCCTTCTATGCAGACACTAGATGATCTAGATAAAACTAGTGATACTGTTACGTGGGATAATCTAACCTATCGACTACCTAAGGGTATGATGTTAGATATTGAAGAAAAAAGTGATAACTTTCAGGGTCGCGTGTATGTTGGAGACGGTATGAAACTCGTTGTTGCACGTAGTGCCTTAGTAGATAAAGCGGTGCCTATACAGTTGTATACTCAGACGGTTTTAAAACACTTTTTCTATAAAAAGAATCCAATATTAGTAAAAGATATACCTCTTCAAGCAGCCTTAATATGGAATAATGGTGTTCCTTCATATCTTTTGGAGCAATATAATCCAGGTAAGAAATCTCGTATTTTCCATCTGATAACAGATGATAAATATGAATACTATATTTCGTTTACCTATGAAGATGGTAAAAATAAGTATAATCATATTGAACTACGTAATATAATGGAATACTTAGACTTCGGAAATGCCAAGCAACTAAGACATGCTAGTAATAAAAGAGTAAAGAAATAAGAAAAAGACCGTACCTTGGGGTACGGTCTTTACTGTATTTATCTATATATTTCTATTATTCGTTCCTTATTGTATCGAATAATAGTTCGTCATATAATAAGACTAGAATAGTTAGACGAGGTTGGGCCTCTCTTCGTCATCGAAGGGAGGGATAAGCCTATGAGTGATTATGAATTAATCATGCTCTTATTACAGGTGATAACTGTGGTTATTGCCTTTGGGGCATTAATAGCGCTTATTTGTCTTGGAAAAGACAAATAGCCCTTCGTTATCTTAGATGATTCGATAACTAAAAGGCCATTTCTCAAGATTCTTTGCTTTTAGAGATGAGCCTGACGTTACGACTCGTCTGACTATCTACTTATATTATAGTAAGGTTATGATATATCGTCAAATTGTGATGAATATGTGTATAATACGTAATGTGTTGAGGTCTTGTAAAATAAGGAAAACTCCTATTGGTTTAACCGATAGGAGTTTTTTAGTGTGTTCTTTTATACGCTTCTTTTATATCATTCTTTCAAGTCGTCAGGAATCGCCGGTGGAGCCGGTGGTTTACCCATAGATCTTTCAATGAACACCACAGCCACAAAGACGATGAGGCTGACGATGGAACCAAAGATGATGGACATAATGCCGTATGGGTTGCCCACGAATTCCCAGTACACGCCTGCGATAGAGCCGAGGACGATGGACCAAATGCCAGCGCCTGCTGTTGCATTTTTCCATGTGAGTCCAAGTAGGAATGCGGCGAATGGGCCAGCGGATCTCATGGTGAAAGCAAATACGAGCATTGGAATGATGGCTTTGCTTACAAGGGAGATAACGATGGCGATGATGCCAAGGAATAGCACGCATAGACGGCTATATCTAGTGAGCTGAGCATCGGTGAGGCTTTTACCAAAATGATGTTCTACAATATCCTTGGTAAATACAGTAGCAGCGCCTAATAGGTCGCCTGCGCCTGATGAAAGCGTAGCCGATACGACAGCGGCCATAACGAAGCCAGCCATTACTGGAGGCATGAGGTTAAGTGCTACCGTTGCCACCGCATTATTCGCTTCGATGTTCGGGAACTCAGCCAATGCTACGAGGCCCAATACGGCAGGAACGAAGGCAAATAGAGCCATGATAATACCACAAATGATGGAACCAAGAACGGCTGTTTTTTCGTCCTTCGCGGCGAAGTACCGTTGTACGGACTCTTGGCCGGTGGAGAAGGTCATGAAGTACATGATAATAAGGCCGATGATGGTTTTCCAACCTACCTTAGTGAAACCGAGCTGTTCAGGTGGTAATTTTGTCACTACCGATTCCCAACCGCCCACATTGTGCAATACGAACGGCACAGCGAGGGAGAAGCCCCCAACGAGAACGAAGAAATGGATAACGTCCGTCATCGTTACGCTCCACATGCCGCCGGACATGGTGTAAATTACGAGAACCGCGCCGCAGATGAGGATGGCGAGTTCTGTTGAAAGCCCAGTGAGAACGCTAATAATAGTTGCTGTCGCTGTAATCTGTACACCTGCTAATGTAATCGTTGCTAGCATGGACAGAATAGACGTAATTAAATGGCTAGAGCCACCGAAGCGACGACCGATGATCTCTGGCACTGTTGTTGCCATCGCACGACGTAAAAGCGGTGCGATAAAAGCAACGAGAATAACCCCAATCCCTGCAGATACTACGTACCAACCTGCAGATAAACCCCAAGAACCATACGCTTTCGCGGCTACACCAACGGTACTCCCGCCGCCGATCTCCGTAGCTGCTAACGTGCCTGCCGTCATAAGAACCCCAATACGACGACCTGCGAGTAGATAGTCAGTACTATCTTTTACACGAATATGACAATACACGCCGACCAATAAATTCAGTAATAAATAGGCACAAACAATAACCCATATAATAGTTAAAGAATCCATATGCCACCTCCTAAACTACAAACTAGTTAGAGACACATACTAAATCACCCTTACCTACTTGCGGGGCATATATCAAGTATAGTTTAATTATCCATAAAAACTGGAGAAAATACAAAGAGGAGTTTCTTGGCTATTGTCATTGCTTTTGGAGCCCTAGTAGCCCTTATTTGCCTTACAAAAAGCAAATAGCCCTCCGTTACCGCATGGTAGCTAAGTAAACAGAAAGGCCATTTCCTAATTTTTTACTGATTTAGAGATGAGCCTGACGTCACTACTCGTCTGACTATCTACTTATATTATAGGGATAAAGATATATATCGTCAAATGGAGATAAATCTTATAAATATCAATCTTATAAATATCAATTAGAAGTAACTCATATATACTAAATTATAAAATTATTAATAATAGGCACAGTCTTATTTGCATAGTATACTTATGCTAATAAGGTTGTGCTTATTTATGTTGTAAGTTGAGAGAGGATTTTATGTTACGTAAAAGTATAGTCATGATGGCATTAGCGGCTGCTTTCACCATGAATGTAAGTGCTGTACAGATCGAAGTGCCAGCCGGACAGCCGCCTATGCCTGGAGCAGATGCGAGAATTCCTGCCAATGCGTATGAGAATTATCGGCATATTAATAAAGTAGTGGAGCAAGAGGCAGAGTCATATAGTCAATTTGCAAAATCGAATCCTAAAAATCCGCCATCTACGCTTGATAAGCTAAATCTGGAACATCCTGGTTTTTCTAAGGCTTTGGAGCTTGCAGATTATTCGCAGTCTACAGTGGTATTGATTCATGAAGGGGATAAAAATATCAGATTATCCGTACCAAATGTTAGCTTCCGTGGTGATGTGATAGAAACTGAGCCTGGAAAAGGGCCATTATTTGCTGTTCGTAGTCTCAGTTCGTTTTTAGTAGTAGGACCACCTCATGGTAAAGAGCTTAGTAAATATGCTGAAGGTGAAGGAAAATATAATTATCCAGGGTTGAGGAATGCATCTTGGAAGTTCATGTCAAACAATTCTCGTATAATGTATACGGAATTCACTCCGGATGATACAAAGACAACGTATGGAGTTACTTATGGGGGATGGGTTAATACAGAAGATCCATATCAAGATCAAGCACCTGAAGTGGTGATGAGTAATTATATTATTCCATCCATAGAATCCTTATCTGGATTAGATAATTACAGTCAGATTGAGCATTGGGGGAACTTTCACTATCGCATTCCTAAGACGGCTAAGTTAGTCAGTGAAGCCGTAGAAAATGAGAGACATGAGGTGAGAACTTATGAGGATGCAGGGGTTAAAATACGGGTAATACGTAGCGCAATTATGAGCAAAGAGACAGATAACACGCTGATTAAGGTTCCAATAATATATTATTTACATAAATATAATGATTTGGATACACCTACACAGTACGCCGTAGTGTGGAATAACGGAATTCCTGGTTCTTTAGTTGATGCCTATAAGCCCAATCGTGAATCCTATCTTCGTCATGTTGTGAAAGATTCTGTATACTATTACAGTTATCGCATTAATTATGATGAAAGTAAAACGTCTTATACACATAAACAGCTGAGAGATATGATTGAATATGTGGGCTTTGATGATGCAGCAAGATTACGAAAAGAACCACAATGGCGAGAGAAAGGGTCATATAAGGAGAGTCTTGAAAATAGTTCCATCTTTATTCCATGGTATATGGAATGGGTTAAGCTGTTAAGTAAATAAGCTGTATTTGACTATTTAGTTTGAGAGAGGTTTTTATGATTCAACGTATTTTAATGCTAGCCCTTGTGTTGCTGGCTTTCACCATGCCTACAGAGGCAATCACCTATCAGGAGTTGAAGACGTCACCACAGTTTAAGTTGGTTCATACTCGATCGATGAATGGTTCTATGGAGAGTGGTGGCTTGTATATCTATTTGAACACGTATTCCATTGAGGCTCTTCGCTATGCACCGCCACAGTATTCTTTGCGTGGGACCTACTATGTTGTGATGGATACGTCTTATCAATCTACTATCGATGAGAGACAGCTCACAGTGGATTATGATACTAACTATTCGTTAGCGACCCTTATCCATTCGTCTCGTATAATGAATCCGAGTCCGTCTATGATGGCATTGATTGAGGCTAGTGAAAGTAAGTCTGGTTTGGCTATGATAGAGGTAGATGTGGCGAAGTATACCTTTGATGGGGCGACGAAGCCAATGCATTATGTGAACGATACGCGTAAGTTCCCACTTAATCGTAATAACACTATTATGTATGATATAGCGGATGCTATGTTTATGTCCGTGTATCAACAGCATTTTGATGATATTGTGGTACAGTGAGGTGGATGATGAAACGCATATATTTACTTTCACTATGGTTATTAGCCTGCCTCGTATTGCCTATGAAAGGTCAAGCTGTAGCACAGGCTGACTTATTAAACTCAGAGCGATTTGAGCACATCGATTCGAGTGCTGACTCTGGACGAGGGGATGGAAAATATTTGGACCTTTCATCTGTTAAGCCTGTAACGGCACCGAATGGTCATCGTCGTATCGAAGCGGTCATCTATGTTTCTATGCCTGCTGCTAATATGATTCAAGGACTTTCAGTACAATACGATTACCAAATGGCTCGTTCTTTGCGCCATTTGATTAATGCTCATGATAAAAGTTTAAAACAAGGTGATAAGACGCCATATATCTCTATTTGGCGTGCAAAACAAGGAAACTCAGGAATCACTGGAACCGTTAATGATGGTGGTACCTATTACAATAATGGGCAGAATCGCCAACAACGAATCTATGCAGAAAATTTAAAAGCTATGATTCTACCTGCTGAATTTGGTGACGAAAAATATAAATTGCCTAATTTGCTCTATCAAAAAGCATATGGTATAGCTTATGACGATGAGACATAATAAATTATGGATAGTATTAGAATGGTCAGAATCGAGGATAGACTTAGATTGATGATTAAACTTATTTTTTTGTTTCTGTTAAAGTTTGTGCTTTTACTTATTTGGGGAGCCTCTATTTGGGGGATTTATACATTACTGTACGATCGATATGTATTAGAAGCATATCCATTAAGAGATTATCTGCCGGTATTGATTTTTTGCTTTGGGAATATTTGGGTTTTACCATGGGTGATTTTATGGTATGAGAAACTATATCCTGTGTTTGATAAACCGAAAATGTATTATAGAGTGAAAGCATGGTTCATTTCTTTAAAAGAACAATCTACCGTGGGTATGTGTATATATAGTTGTATAGATTTTTTAATAAAGTTATGTCTAATAACGTATGGCACTATGGCTGTTTTAGCTGGTTTTATTTTGGCTGGTGTTATATTAGTTATGCCTCTACTTATGATTCTTGGATTGATATTTCGTTAGCTCTTGAAAGCTTTTGAACACGCATATTTTATTTCTGATACGCTCTAAACCTATTTACACAATGCAAAAGCCAAGCTATTTAATATTTAGAAATAGCTTGGCTTTTATTAGTTTATTCGTATATTTATATAATATAATGCTTATTGTATCGTATATTAGTTCGTTCTATAATAGGCTTAGGATAGTTGGACGAGGTTGGGCCTCTCTTCGTCATCGAAGGGAGGGATAAGCCTATGAGTGATTATGAATTAATCATGCTCTTATTACAGGTGATAACTGTGGTTATTGCCTTTGGGGCATTAATAGCGCTTATTTGTCTTGGAAAAGACAAATAGCCCTTCGTTATCTTAGATGATTCGATAACTGAAAGGCCATTTCTCAAGCTTTTTTGTTTTTAGAGATGAGCCTGACGTTACGACTCGTCTGACTATCTACTTATATTATAGGGATAAAGATATATATCGTCAAATTAAGATAAACCTTATATATACTAATTAGAGAAAACTCCTACACAATCTAAAATATAAATAGATAATAGATAATAGATAATAGGCACAGTCTTATTTGCATAGTATACTTATGCTATTAAGTTACTTTTACTATGTATATGATTAGATAGAGAATAGCGAATGAGTACATTTAAATACATTTTTAAAATTATACTAGTGCTTTATATTAAGTATTTGCTCGTTTCTCTATGGATAGGCTCCATAGAGGCGATTATTCATAGCTTACAGAAACCTGACTTAACGCCGTACTTATACCCATTAGGGAGTTATGACTTAGAAATGATTTTTCTCTTTGGTAATATCCTCTTTATTCCTTGGCTTGTTCTATGGTGTAAACGATTACCACTAGCCTTTAATAAACCTAAAGTATATTATAGGGCTAAAGCGTGGATACAATCTAAGAAAGAGCAGGCACTGATTTATAAAGTCATCATTAATAGTCTAGTGGTTTTACTAGCATCGTGTCTTTTGATATATATTATTATCGCCATTGGAACGTTGCTTGCATTAATTCCTTACTTTATATATGCTATATTTCATTACATATTTTATTTCCGATCTCTATTCATTTAAATATCTTACATGTCTGATTCATATGAATAGAATAAACACTTAAATATAAAATTATAAATAATAGGCACAGTCTTATTTGCATAGTATACTTATGCTAATAAGGTTGTGCTTATTTAGGTTGTAAATGTGAGAGAAGAAAAGAAGAGAGGGTTGTATGTTACGTAAAAGTATAATCATGATGGCATTAATGACTGCTTTCACCCTGAATGTAAGCGCTGTACAGATCGAAGTTCCAGCCGGACAGCCACCTATGCCAGGTGCTGATGCGAGCATTCCTGCCAATGCATATGAGAATTATCGGGCCGGTAGCTTGAGTAATATAGGAACTAGTGATGTTATAAAGTTAGATTCTAAAGCTGAAAAGCATAGGGAAATGTTTATAACCGACTGGGGGCTAACACGAGATGAAGTTAATGAGATAGCAAGTGGTTCTAAAAAGGTGATGGATTTAATCGTTAATGAGTCTGCAGTTGTGTTATTGCATGATGATCGTACTAACATCCGAGCCTCTGTTCCTGGACTACTATTAGCAAGTAAATACTATCCAAAACTCAGTGATGGTGAACGTTTATCTATTGTAAGAGAACATTCCGTGTTTTTTGCCATCGGTACGAAACAGAATTATGATGATGCATTAGGCAAACTAAAAACGGACCGAAAAGGGGAGTTTATATATCCCGGTATTACACATGGTAAATGGGCTATTGAAACAGAGTCTTTTGGCGAAAATACGCCTGCTATGGTTGCCGTAGTTGGTTTAGATAATCAGCCAAATCAAGAATATATAATAGGGCTTAGCTACAAAAATCAGCCAGTTACCGACAAGCTTGAGCGCGTTATGAGTAATTATGTGATTCCATCGATTCACTCTTTAGATGATATGGATCAGTATAGTGAAAGCATCAACTGGGATAATCTTATGTATCGTATTCCTAAAAGGCTTAAACTAATAGCACAGAAATCGCTAACGGACTCTACTGAAATAAGGGACTATCGTGGAGCGGGTATACGCTTTGTTGTGGCCAAGAAACCAGTAAAAGTAGAAGATAAATACATGTATTCCTTTTTTAACGAACTTGTAGAAGTAAAACCAGAGCGCCAGATAATAGGTGATGAGCCTATTCAGGCAGCATCTGTTTGGAATAATGGCGTGCCTAGTCTTTTAGTAGATAATTATCAACCAGGGAAACGATCTATAATGCATCGATTCTTATACGATGACAAGCATGTATATATTATGAGTCTAGTTTATACTGATGGAGCTATACCATATTCTCATATTCAGTTACGCAATACGGTAGAATATTCTGACTTTGCAAATGTTGAAACATTGAGAGATAAGGTAATCCGCATTCAGAGTCAAGAAAGAATGTAATACGAAAATGTAATACGGTTGTGTGTATTTAGTTTGTAAATTTTAAGAGGGTTTTATGTTACGTAAAAGTATAATCATGATGGCATTAGCGGCTACTTTCACCATAAATGTAAGTGCTGTGCAGATTGAAGTGCCAAAGTGGCAACCACCAGTTCCAGGTGCGAATGCGAGTATTCCTGCCAATGCTTACGAAAATTATTCCCATATTAATGAAAAGGCAATACAAGAGGCGGAGATATTTAGCGCTAAAGTACAGAAAAATGTGGAAAAACCCAAGACTGCGATAGAAAAGGTTTTTAAAGAGAAAACTGGATTGGCTCAAGCTGTTAAGCTAGGGGAATTCTCAGAATCTACTGTTATCTTACTTCATGAAGGAAAAAATAATATTCGTTTATCTGTGCCAAATATTAGCTTGCGTGGAGATACGGTTGAATCTAAATCGAGTGATGGGCTTTTATTTGCTGTTCATGGTTATACAGGTATTTTATTGGTGGGACCACCACATGGTAAGAACATTAATAAATATATACAGAATGAGGGAATATATACATATCCAGGGTTAGAGAATGCATCTTGGAAGATTTTTAAAGGTAAGACACATGTGATGTATACGGAGTTTACGCCAAGTAAGACAAAAACGACGTATGGTATTACGTATCTTGGTGGCGGCGATGTGAAGGATCCATACCAAGATAAATTTGCTGAAGTGGTAATGAGTAATTATATTATTCCATCTATTGAGCCTTTGTATGGACTAGATAATTATAGCCATGTTAAGCATTGGGACAATTTCAGCTATCGTATTCCTAAAAAGGCTAAGCTGGTGAGCGAAGCTATGGAAGATAATAAATATGAGGTTCGTACTTATGAAGATGTAGGGGTTAAAATTCGTGTATTGCGCTTTCGAATAGATCCTAATATTGTTGATAAAAGCTTAGCAAAAAAAAAAATTTTTACCTTTTTGAATAAATATGGTGACCTTGAGGCTCCTACACAGTATGCAACAGTTTGGAATAATGGTCTTCCAGGATTCTTAATTGATCGATATAAACCTAATGGTGAGTCCTATTTGCGCCATTTTACAAAGGATTCTGAATATTATTATAGTTATCGCATTGATTATGATGAAAGCAAATCTTCGTATAAGCATAAACAATTGCGTGATATGGTTGAGTATGTAGATTTTGATAATGTTGAAAGTTTACGAAAGGCACCTCAATGGCGTATAAGTAATAGTCATAAAAAGAAGCTTGATGCGGATCCAATCTTTAATCCGTGGTATATGGAATGGATTAAAATATTAACTCAATAAGAAATTTTGTTTTTAAGTTTCATGATATTAGATAGGAGAGTGCCAATGAGTAAACTCAAATATATCAAAACTATATTAGTGCTTTTGCTTAAGGCTTATCTTGTCTATCTATGGATTAACTTTGTAGAGACCTTTACTCAGCTACTCTATTATATTTATGTATTGAAAGTATCTTCATTGGAGCAGTTCGGCCTATTTCTATTCTTTCTCTTTGGTAATATATGCTGTATTTTGTGGCTTGTTTTATGGTGTAAGCGATTACCGCCAGCTTTTAACAAACCAAAAATATATTATGAAATTAAAGACTGGATACAATCCAAGAAACAAGAAGCACCTATCTATAAAGTCCTATTTGGCAGTTTACTGCTTTTGTTAAAGCTATGTCTTGTAGTGTATATCTTACTCTCTGTCTCTACTGTTTTAAGTATTCCATTGATAAATTATTAGTCTATTTTTTAAAAGTTTAGAAAGATGAGAGGATATATGTTACATCGATTTTTAATAACGCTAGGGCTTATGCTAGCTTTCACGATTCCAGCCCAAGCAATCACGATTGAGGAGCTCACTTCTCAGCCGCAGTTTAAGCAGGTATCTCAGTTTGTGTCAGATATTCCTAATGTAGACGAGCGTGGCGCGTCCTATATTGATGTGAATACAGTGAAGGTCATCGGGTTTGAGCCGCCTATTTATACGATTAAGGCGACGGTATATAAAGCATATCAATGGAATGATGAGAAGGTGATTACCGTTAAGGACATGATTTTCACCTATGATAGTAGTAATTCCGCAGCTAGTAAGGCTTATCGGGCGCAACAGCAAGGGACAACGACGATTAATACTGATGCGGATGCGAATAAGGATATGAATGAAGATATGTGGTCTAATCCAGGTATTATGCGCGATGAAGAGGAAATCAGTCGCTTTGGCTTTGACGGAACGCCTCGGCCTATCGATCGCGGTGCCTTTTTGCGCAAACCCGTTGTGAAAGATTCTCTAAATAAAGAGTTTTACGATATCGCTGATGCAGTGTATTATGAAGTGTATAAAGAACATTTTGATGAGGTTGTTGTTAAGTAAATTCTATGTTCGGAGGTTACTATGAAACCATTTGAAGCGAAGGATTATAAGGCATTTACCATGTTTGAGGAACGCTGGGCTCTTGTTACGGCTGGTACGCTTGATGAATTTAATACGTGTACAGTTAGTTGGGGCAGTATGGGCAACGTATGGGGTCCTAATGGTGGCGATATTTCCACGGTGACCGTGTACATCCATCCAGCTCGTTATACACAAGAATTTATGGAGAAATACGATACCTTTACAGTTAGCTTCTTCCCTGAAAGCCATCGTAAGGCGCTTGGTTATTTAGGATCTCATTCTGGTCGCAACGAAGATAAGGTAGCTAACTCTGGGCTAACACCAGTAGTGGCAGGAAATGGTGTGACCTTCAAAGAAGCAGATTTAACATTTGTATGTAAAAAATTATATGAACACCAATTTGATGAAGCTTATTTGGCGGATAGCGTAAAGGAATATTATGCAGCCAATCCATCCGTGTACACCCAAGCTGGTAAAGATCGCTGGGAACCGCACTATATGTACATCGGCGAAGTCGTTGAGGCTATAGAAGGTTAGTCTTATATAAGGCCTATTTATATTGAGGGAATTATATGATAAAGAAAGCAATTTTAACAGGTCTTTGCTCACTTGGCCTTATGGTAACAGCTCATGCTGCCAATATAGATATCCCTGGTGGTGATGCCATGGTGCCTGATACTGCTTATGAAAGCTATTCTTATAATAGTGCTGATATGGATCTTGTGGAGGCTCAATTTAGACGTCGTTCAGGTCCTGTTGTAGCACAGACTGTAAGAGATGGGCGTAGGACCTTGGAGCAAGCTAAGTCATATATGGAGGGTAATGCTAAGTTTTTAAAACGTCAAGCTAATCAGAGTACGGTGTTTATCTTTGGCAATGATACACAGCATATTCGTTTTTCTATGCCTTATCCAAGCCTTGAAAATAAGGTGATTAATGATGGCACTAATCCAGTAGTTAATGTAGTTAATGGTAGCCCTCAATATTATATTAAAAGTATGAATGCAGATATCGTTGTGGATGTAGACCATAAGACCACCTATACGGATCGTGCTTTCACATATAAAACGGTAAAAAATGGCCAATGGCATCAGAAGTATGGGATTATGACAAGTATTCCTGGAAAAGAGGAGAAAACTGAGCCGCGAACAAATACAGGTGTTGAGTTTTCCTTACCTAGTGATATGAACCATGTGTATCGTGTTAACATCATAAACCGTGGCAATGGCAATCCTGATCATATTAATTATGCAGAAGGGGCTTTAGCGAATTATGTGATCCCATCGGTAGAGGATACAAAAGCAATAGATCGCTATTCTAATGTTGAAAAATGGGGAAACTTTGAATATCGTGTGTTCAAGAATAGTAAGCGAAAAGCTGATTACGAGCCTACCTCCTATGGTGAGGAAACACGCGTTTACGAGGGTGGCGGTATAGTGCAGCTAGTTAAGCGTCGTCCGATTTTTCCAAATGATGAAAAACATTTTTATGCAGGTGCTTTTGCTACGATAGATACGGTGAGTCGAAAATATCCGTACTCAGCTAATGATAATGCTACCATTTGGAATAATGGTGTGCCTGCATTTAGCGGCAGTATAAAATTTGATAATGGTACTAATTATGCATATTTTACAATCCGTGATGATCAATATGTGTATAGCATTGAAGTTGCTTATAAAGCCAATGAGGTGAAGAGGTCTTATCATGATATTCGTAATATGGTAGAAATGGCAAGGCTGATTAGTCGTCAGAATAAGCAAGAGTTTCCTGTGCTGAAGCACCTTTGGGAAGCTGATGTTTTTAGATTGCCTTAAAGCTTAATTAATATTTTATCTATCTGTTTGGGTACACTTGTGTCCAAAAAGAAATAGAGAGAAAAGCAGCCAGTATTGCGATTTGCAGTACTGGCTGTTTGGTTTACACGTCTGATAATATTAGGTTGATTTTGAATGATGTTTTAGTGGGCATGGCGCTACTCTGTTTCTGGGAATAGAACATGCTCTTTCAGTTTAAAGCTAGGATTATTGGTAGAGTCAAAAAACTCAATCATATTCCGTAATTTTTGAACTTCCTCAGCATGTAAAAAACTTGGATAAATGATGGTATAGATAAAACTATAGGTTCCATCATAGGAGTAAAAGGTTAGGATGTGATCATCTTTATGGGGTTTATAGATGTGTGTGGATAGCCCAGGAATATTATTATTCCATATAACGGCATAATTAATATAATCTGATGTTGGGTAGGAATAGTAAATATCCCAGGACGTATTTAACTCCGTTTTAAAATTGTAATGACCATTTACAACAAGATCACGCGCATATGGGTTCTTAGGAACATTGTCAGTAGAAACAAAGAATATTATGTTCCCTTTTTTGTAGTGTCTAATATCTTGGTGGTCGGAGCCCTTACGTTGACCTTCGTATATGGCGTCTTTTGGTACTCGGTATTGTACACCGTTTAAGTTTTCTATGCGTGAATATTGATTTAATTCATTTAGGTTTTGCACAGAGGGAAGCACATAATTGGCCAATAATTTATTTGTAGGAACCTTGTTCAGAACAGGGGTGTTATTATAATAGACAAATCCTGCGTGATATAAGGGATGACGCATGTTATAGCCCTTAAATTTAAAATTGATCGTGTCGATAGTGAGCGTTGTTTTTTTACCGTTTTCAAGGTGTGGCATCTTCATGCTATCCCAAGTGCTGTAGGTAACAGTAGGATATGAAAATACAGTGCCCTTTATATCAGAAATGTGTTTTGCTGGATTATGTTTTGCCATGTCCTGAAAGAAATCACGAACATTCTTGTCCGTTAGTTTTTCATAAGCTATTTTTGTGTTACGCCAGTCATAGTCTTTGTAATCAGCATAGTCAATTTCTAAATTAAGACTTCCATTATCAGTAAACGCTCGATAGTCCTCAATGGTTCGACTTGGACTTTTGTAACGCCCTATATTATAATCACTTTTTATGCCCGCTACGGGGAATGAAAGCCGAATTTGGTTGTATTTGTCATGAACGGAAATGACCGTATTATGGTAATGTTGACCGCGATAGATAGAGGCAGCTTTAGCGTATTCCATTTCGCTTTTGATAATACCTTTAGCTTTGTCTGTTGCTTTTAGTGTTTCCACATAGTTTGCTACATCCTTTTCAATATCAGGATTCGTGGTTTTGTAATTTATGTAGGCATCCTTTGGAATCTTCGAATCTGCGCCAGGAATATTAACATTGATGGCTCCTACTGATGATAATATGGTGCTCATCATGAAAACACCTACTAATATTGGTAGTTTGGTCATGGTAGTATCTCCCGTTTATACTCTCATATCTATTGATATTGTAGTAACCCATAGGCTAAGTTGTTAAGTATAATTATATAACTAAATGACTATATTTTTAAGTTGTATGTGGCATACAAAAAAGGAGCTGCCTTTTTTGCATTGTTTATCAAAAGAAAGTGAGACGGTATTTATCAAAATAAGTCATAATTTTGATGAAAAATAAGTATATATGAATCGATAGTGAGGGATAGCTTATATAGTGGGTTCCTTCAGTAATAACTACTATAAATTGTATATTTTAGCAAAATTTTGTGAATTTTAACCCCACAAAAAGGCCAAAATCTGATATAATAATAGTATAGAAATCGATGTATAAAAGGACTAAAAATCGTGTGTGTGAATTGATGTTTTTAGACTCACCTTTGGGCCTAAAAATATCTGTAGTTCTTATAGTTAAATCGATGCGATCGGAACGTTGTATATAAAAAACGACTACGCAGATGCGTAGTTTTCTTATTTTGTGTTTGGTATAGGTAGTCCCATGAGTGTAGTGAAGCCCTTATTATGGCTATTAGAACCGTATATCGTATATAAAGCCTATTTGTGGGCCCTCCGCTTTATAGCACATCCAGTGACGTGGGAAGGCGAAATAGATTTGTTCTCTTTGACCTTAACGATGCTGCTTATTCTTGATGCGGTGGCGTTACCATTGGTCATTTTATATTGCCCTAGCTTAAATCCTGGTAAGCGACTTCCGAATTGGATTCATCGTTTAGGTACGCCTATCTACATCGTTCACAATTGGCTTGATGGCAAGGTTGGCGGCGGTACATCTACGCCGATTGTATGGTTACGCAGAACCTTACATTCCTTATTGTTATTCATCTATTTGTTAATCCCGCTCTACGTAGGCGGTCATCTCGTGATGGGCCTCGTAGTGGCTCTCATGTATGATGTCCTCGTGTGGGCACATGGAGGTGTATGATGGCGACTTGCGAGTGGCCTACTACGCCTTTGTATCAGGCCTACCACGATCATGAGTGGGGGCGGCCTATTCATGATGATCGGTTGCAGTTTGAACATCTCTGTCTTGAAAGTCTCCAATGTGGTCTCAGCTGGCTTACGATTTTGAATAAACGAGACATTATCCGAGGCTGCTTTGATCATTTTGATATTGATACGGTTGCTAGTTATGGTGAAAGCGACGTAGAGCGAATCTTGCAGACCGAGGGTATGCTCAAGTCTCGCCCTAAAATTGAAGCTATCATCAATAATGCTTCTGCTTTTAAAGGTATTCAAGATGAATTTGGTTCGTTTTGCAACTATATCTGGGCTTTCACAGACAATAAAACTATTATTTATGAAAGCCATCCTGATGGGCATGTTCCAGCAAAGAATGGTCTGTCTACGCGGATTAGTAAGGATCTGAAGAAGCGCGGGTTTAAGTTTGTAGGCCCCGTTACCATCTATTCCCACCTGCAAGCTAGTGGTCTCATCAACGATCACGGTAATGACTGTCCTTGTTTTAGCGAGATTAATAAGCTAGCAGATATTGTTCAATTGCCTGTAGACGCTGAGGATTAATATAGTTTTAAATGTTGAGTATTAATATAAATCTGAATGTTTGATAGTTAGCTTATTATTTTTGCCTTTTTCTAATAATTCGCATTCTTTTACCTATATGTTGTAACGTATTTGTATAATCGTTAGTTAACAATAGTTTTTATACATGATTGATGTTACAAAATTGTACTTGTGTTAAACCATACTTTAAGGTGTACACTATAGTCGATGGAAAGATAGCGTTCCATCATATGTCGGCCCGCTTTATATACAAACACATATATTCTCTCTCTCCAAAGCGGGTCTCTCATATACTTCTCTCTCAAAGCTATAAACACAACATAAAGACCTTATCCTTTACTGGATAGGGTCTTTTTGCTATATGTTTTTATCTAGGGCCATATAACGGCATAGATTGGTTGTATGCTATAGCAGATTGATTTGTTTCGATATAGTTGGTATACTGATGATGAAATAAAGTATTACTTTCACAATTAAGAAAGGGAAATATATGATTGGTTTGGGCACGGCCATTAACATTGGCCTCATCATAGCTGGCAGCTTGTGCGGCCTCGCATTTGGTCGGTTTATGAAAGAAAATTTGAAACAGACGCTCATGATGGTGAGCGGTATTATTGTTCTTCTCCTCGGGATGAGCGGTGCCATGCAGTATATGCTAGTTATTGTAAACGGCACGCTGCAAACGACGGGGCCTATGCTGATGATTATTAGCATGGTGACTGGCGCTGTAATTGGTGAGCTTATCGATCTTAACCGTTGGATTACTGTTTTTGGTGACTGGGTGAAAGCAAAAACTGGTAACACTGGTGATCCGCAGTTTACACATGCTTTTATTACGGCGTCCCTTACGTTTACCGTGGGCGCCATGGGTGTGCTAGGCTCTATTCAAGACGGCTTAACTGGTAATTACCAAACGCTGTTGTTGAAAGGCATCCTCGACGGCATCATCGTTATGGTTATGGTATCCTCTATGGGCAAGGGCGCGTTGTTTTCCTTTATTCCTGTAGGGATTACCCAATGGATCATTACAGCCATGGCTCATATTGCTGCGCCTCTAATGACGCCAAGTGCTATCGATAACCTGTCCTACGTGGGATCTATTCTGATCTTCTGCGTCGGTATCGACCTCATCTGGCCTGGTAAAATCCGTATTGCCAACCTGTTGCCAGCCATTTTTGTGGCTATGGGCTTAACATTTTTGCTGTAAATCATACTATAAATAGCATTATAAGAAACCTATATTCTCTAAAACTTTGATATGTACCTTGTACATGAGGTGGAGGATATAGGTCTTTTTATTTTCTGAAATTATTTTGTAATAAAATAACTTATGATATTTCTCCACTCAATCAAGTTAATGACATCCCTCAACCCAATTAAGTTGATAGATATAGATCCTTACGTTCCGAAATAGGTGACCAATAGAGTCACTGCCAAAGTAGGATTTGACTGGTATTATCTAGAAATCTTTTACCAAAACTAATAGCAGAATAATTTTAATTTCCCATATGACTGTTATTCAGGTAGATATTATTGAATTATACCTGTTTAACAGGTATAATCAAAGGAGAGATTCTATGATTATCGGATTTAAGGATAAAGAAACAGAACGCATTTTTATCGTGGGTACTCACGACGTTTACCGACTCAGATTCAAAAAATAGTATTATTAAAATTACGTATGTTACATGCTTGTCGGACTATAGATGATTTTATGGTTCCACCTGGTAATCGTTTTGAGTTTTTACAAGGTGATCGACTTGGGCAATGTAGTATTCGTATTAATAAGCAATATAGAATATGTTTTTGTATAGATGAAGATTTTAATTTATATGATGTGGAAATTGTAGATTATCATTAAGGAGATAAAAGTATGAAGGAACTAATCCCAGTACCTAAAATGAGTGAGGTTCTACGTGAAGAATTTATGCAACCATTGGGGCTAAGTGCGTACCGTGTTGCGAAGGATATTATGGTTCCTGTATCACGAATACAAGAAATTCTTCAAGATAAACGAAAAATTACGGCAGATACAGATTTAAGATTGTGTAAATATTTTGGCATGTCTAAAGGGTTTTTCTTAAGATTGCAGATGGATTTAGATTTGCTTGAAGCAGAGGATACAGAGGGATTGCAAGCTGATTTAAAAAATATTATATGTATTACAACTCAATCTATTGCTGATTGATAATTTTCGATATATTTGGTACACTTAATTTATAAATATGTGGTTATAACATTATGTATTACTATAAGGAGACGCTATGTTATTCGTTGAATATCCTAAATGCACAACATGCAAAAAAGCAAAGAAATTCTTAGATGATCATAATATTAAATACACAGATCGTGATATTAAATCTGAAAACCCTACAGCAGAAGAAATCGCAGCTTGGTATCCACAATCTGGTAAAGATTTGAAAGCATTCTTTAATACTTCTGGTATGATTTATCGTGAACAACAATTGAAGGATAAATTGCCAAACCTTAGTGAAGAAGAAAAACTAGCTTTATTAGCATCCAATGGTATGCTTGTAAAACGGCCTATCTTGGTTCTTGAAGACAAAGTTCTAGTGGGCTTTAAAGAAGCAGAATGGATTGAGGCGTTGAAGCTCTAATTTCATATCAGTAACCGAAAGAACAGGTCCCTAAAAGCCTCCAAAGCGAGCTAAGTCGTTTTTAGGGACCTGTTCTTTCTATATCTAATAAAGAAATAAGAGCTTTCAACTAGAGCTTTAAAGAGCTAAGTCATTTTTAGAGATAGAGGCTTTTCTTTTTATATGAAATTAGCATCTTCAACTAGGGCCTATTGAAGAACTTCCAAAGCGAGCTAAGTCGTTTTTAGGGACCTGTTCTTTCTACATCTAATAAAGAAATAAGCGCCTTCAACTAGATCTTTAAAGGGAGAGGTCATTTTTATGAATTCGTTCTTTTCCTATTCTGTAATGGAAATGCAGTTTTTTATTGTTTATCGAAAAAATTAACTTGTATATAGTTTGTATGTCTTGTATAATATTTACATTGTAGATATACCCCTATGGGTACATAAACTTTAAATCACCTTAGGTACAAAGTGTTTTAAATTACTTTAGGCCCAGAGAGTTTCAAATTACTTAAGGTATAAAGAGTTTTGAATTATTATTGTGTTGTTTTGTGTTGTGTTTCCGGAGCAAGTTTAGCCGGTTCTAGTGTATAGAGAGGTCTATATGAAGTTTTTACAGTCTTTATCGGCTCAGGTGTCGTTATTTACGCAAGGTGCTATTTTAGCATTAGGCGTTGTCTTTATTCTTTTGGATGTGATTACAGAGTCATTAAATCCCGTTATAGATTTAGCATGGGTAACGGTTCTAGTTTGTGGTTTACCACTACTTATTAACAGTGTTCAAAGTATTTGGGAGCGTTTAGAGATTCATGCTAATTTCCTCATTGTAGTGGCCATGGTGGCGCTCATTTCCAATGGCGATTATCATACGGCGGCCTATGTGGGGCTCATTGTACAGGCTGGTTTCTTCTTGGAGCAGCTTATTACGGGTGAGTCACATTACACTGTAGATGATGATATGCTGCCTACAATGCCAGCACAACTCGTTGCTATGCGTCAGGGCATTAACAATTATTCGTCTGTCATTGTTGTGGCTGTATTGCTATTATCTATGGGTTCCTTTGCATTGACACAGGATTTTATACATACTGTAACCTTGTTATTGGTACTATGCCCATGTTCCTTGGAGCTTATCTTAGTGGCACTTATGATGGGATCCCTTGTGGATGACGCATCTCCTGTATCGGAGCTTTCAAAAGGAACAAAGCAGTCTCATTTAGGTCTACTCATCGTGTCCATTGTATTCCACGTTGCCATCATCGGTGCTGGTGTACTTGGTTTCATCGATCCTGTTACGGCCGTTGCATTGCACGGTTTGGCGCGACTTGGTCTCGTGTATAATTTGAAAGTTCTTAACAGTTCTTTGTGTATTGCATAATATAAAAAATCCCCTAGTAATGATATGTACCCATTTTCCTGGACACATATTATTTACTAGGGGATTTTTACGTTCATACAACAGTTAGTTGTAGATTATTCTTTTGCTTGGGATTTGTCACCAAGTGTGAGAAGTAGGAATACGATAGCGAGGATACATGCACCAACGAGGGCCACGAAGCCGCCATCCCAACCATAAAGGTCAACCATGAGACCCATGAATGCACCAGCACCAGCGGAACCGATGAGGTAACCAAGAAGGCCTGTAAGACCAGTAGCGCCACCTGTTGCCACACGTGGTACCATGTCTGCTGCTTGAAGGCCGATCATCATAACAGGACCGTAGATGAGGAAGCCAATAGCGATAAGTGCTAAGTTATCGATAAGGATATTGCCTGCTGGGTTGAACCAGTAAACAAGGATCGCCAAGATAACGAATAGCATGAAGCAGATCGTAGCTGGAGCACGACGGCCGCGGAATACGCGGTCACTCAAATAGCCACTTACGAGCATGCCTGGAATACCAGCCCATTCGTATAAGAAGTAAGCCCAACGGGAACCTTCTTTTGTAAAGCCTTTCACAGCAGTCAAATAAGTAGGAGCCCAGCTTACTACGCCATAACGGATGAAGTATACAAAGATATTTGCGATTGCAAGATACCATAAGTATTTGTTATGCAAAATATATTTGTAGAAGATTTCTTTGAAAGTAGTTTTGTTTTCATCTTTTACTTCAGTTGCTACTGTTTCGTGTTTATATTCCTCGATAGGTGGCAAGCCACAAGATTGAGGTGTATCTTTCAACAAGAAGAATGTAACCACAGCTAAAACGATAGAAATAAGAGCAGGGAAGAAGAAAATACTATGCCATGTACCAAATAGATAGATACCTAACGTAGCAAGAGGTGCGATGATACCGCCACCAAGATTGTGGGATACGTTCCACCAAGACCACCAAGCACCGCGTTCAGAACGGGAGAACCAAGTTACCATATTTTTCGCATATGGAGGATAGCCCATACCTTGGAACCAACCATTTAAGAAGGCGAGCACGCACATGATAGGAATACTGCTTAAAACACCAGGTAAGGTGCCGAATAATAACATAACTAAAGCACTGAGCAATAGACCTACTGTGGAGAAGTATTTTGGGTTAGAGCGGTCAGACGCATTACCCATGACAAATTTACTTATGCCGTACGCTACGGATAAGAGGGTCATGACAATACCAAGATCCGCTTTAGTGTAGCCGTACTCAGCAATCATGTACGGAACAGCCAAACTAAAGTTTTGACGGATCAAATAGAATGTAGCATAACCAATAAAAGTACCTGCAAAGACTTCTTTGCGAAGACGTTTGTAGGTGGAATCGATTTGCCCCTCTGGTAATCGTTCAATATGAGGAGCTGGAGAGAAAATCGACATCATTACACATCCTTTCTACAAAATGTCATTGTAATCATACCATGTATGACTAAAAGTCGACTATATTTTATTTTTAATTATGATAAATAGTTATTTTAACGCACCATTATGGGCTTAGCGCATAGATTATAGGCCATTAAAATATCTACTATTTATTAGAGAGAACTAGCACCAAAATACATGAATGGTGTCAATAAAATAGCGCTATCTATTCCGATAGATACTCAATTAGAGTTGTGGGATAGATAGCGCTTTTGTGTTGTATATTAATTGTGAATATATTTATATACTGTACGTAAATATATTGATTTTATAGTCTCAATTAATCAAATTAATCAATATATGTTACAGGATAGCCTTTTGCTTCGATTTCGCGGCGGTTAAGACCGTTTGGTAAGTCTGGATAGCCAATAGCAAGGCTAGCATATACTTTTTCACCTTCTTTAAGGCCTAGTTCACGCATTTTAGCTTGGATGCGTTCGTTGTCTTGGAGGTGACGGATTTGGTTTACCCAGCAGCTGCCAAGGTCGAGCTCATTGCAAGCAAGCATCATGTTTTGCATCGCACAAGATACATCGGCAAAGTTATTAGCATAGTTTGCTTGGCTCGCGAGTACGATGAGAACCGGTGCACCATAGTTGAATACAAACTTACCTTCAGCGGACATTTTAATGATGTTTACCATGTAAGGTAATGTATTTTCCGTAATCGGCATTTTGCCGTATTCCTCTTGTACAAGTGTTACTAGTTCGTTGAGCACGTCTTGGTTTGTGATGACCATGAAGTGTGTTAATTGTGTATTACCGCCAGATGGGGCACGGCGACCAGCGTCGAGTACTTGGTCGATATGCTCACGAGATACTTGATCTGCTTTAAATTTACGTGTACTATGACGTGTTTTGATGCATTCTAATGTATTCATATAGTCCTCCTATTATCAATCAGGTTTATATAGAATTTCTTTTATTATACTATATGACATAGATCTAGAAAGAAATTTAGAATGAGATTTAGAAAGATCTCTAGAAGGGATATGCTAAACGTCTTGAAGAAGCGATGTCCGCATGTGGTATTGAATTCTAATATAAAAAAAATTTATTAATAGGTTCACAGTTTTATGGTGTGATTTCTGCCCATAAATTCTATAGATGCGCTCATTTTCTTAATAAAAAAGAAAAAATATATTAATTAATTGACAAATTTAAAAATATCTGAACAAAGTAGGTTTTTTACGTTGACTGCTTACTGTAGAATTGTGTACAATTAATTTGTAGATTATTGTGTGCATATGGAGGTAGAATATGGCAGAAATTGGCGTACTCGAAGGTTACAAACATAAAGAAGACGTACCTGATGCAGAGTACATGAAATTAGAAAACCAATTGAGCTTCCCACTTTATGTAGTGGCGAAGGAAATTGTTAATGCATATCGCAGTCACTTAGATCCGTTGAATTTGACATATACTCAATACATCGTAATGATGGCATTGTGGCAATATGGTGATTTGTCCGTTAAAGAACTAGGACAAGTATTGCGCCTTGATTCTGGTACATTAACACCACTTTTAAAGAAATTAGAAGCAAAAGCATTCTTAAAGCGTAAACGCAGCCGCCAAGATGAACGGGTAGTAATGGTAACCCTTACTGATACAGGTAAAGCATTACGTGATGAAGCAGTTCATATACCACGTCGCTTGTCTGAAGCTGCAGGCCCGATTTTTGACGTTGAAGAAACACGTCAAATGCGTATGTTGCTTAACAAATTGTTAGAAGCAATCGATAACGCTAATGCTAGAACAGCAGAGAAGCTTAAGCGCTAATGTAGCGTACTCTAGTAAGATCTCATATGTATACATTCTGTAATTTAATATATCTAATATTTTCATAAAATGTGATATACTATACATATAACATATTATGCTGAGGTCATGTGAGAGCATGACCTGTCGTGAGATGCCGTAAAGGCAAAAAGGAGAGCATTATGAATAAAAATTTATTAGGTGCATTTGTATTAGCCGGTACATTATTAGTTGGTGGTGTTGCTAATGCAGCAAACTGGAATGGTTTAGCTAACTATCCAGAGGTTCCAAATAGTGCAAATGGTTCTGAAACATACTTCTTTGATAAAGCATCCCAATTCAGTGGTATCGATAGTAGCCGTAACTATGTATTCGGCATCAATGTAGTGAATATGCATAACAATCAATATGGCGAAGCTACATTGTTCAAATATATTGTTCATCCAAGCTTGCATACTGTATATCGTTTCTCTCCAGATGGTCAAGCGTACCAAATCACTCCTGGTTCTAATGAATACAATATGTTCTTAGCTGCTTGGAAAGAAGTATACGGCACTGATTTCTCTTTCCCAGCTTTATAATTTGATGGCGCAAGCCGTAATAATTACATAACTATTGCTGGTGAAAGCTCCTTTGGGCTTTCACCAGTGTTGTTTATGGAGGTTTCCTATGTCTAAATCTGAATTTGCTCAAGCCTATACGGAGCGCATGTTCCCTGATATTGCAGCCCCTGCAGGTTATATCGACCCTGAGTTTGAAGTATTGTTTGATAATTTTGCGTTCGATGAAGTTATCACCGAAGAGGGTCGTAATGTGCCTGCCAAGGATCGCTTCTTGGCTATTCTTGCTACATTAGTAGGGGCATCTGCTGTTGATGAATATGCGTTGATGCTACCGGCAGCACTTAACTTTGGCTTGATTCCCGATGAAGTAATAGAGCTCCTTTATCAAGCTGTGCCATATCTTGGCATCGGTCGTGTGCGTCCATTCTTTAAGGTCACAAATAAGATTTTTGACTATCGCGGGGAAACTGTTGTGGATCCGTCTCGTAGTACAATCACTAGTGAATCTCGCCTTGGAAAGGGTGTAGAGAAACAGGTGGAAATCTTTGGTGAGTCTATCCGTAATTCTTACCAAGAAGGTCCTGAAGAGACACGTCACATCAATAAGTGGCTTGCGAATATGTTTGGTGACTACTACACTCGTAAAGGTTTAAGTGTGGCCCATCGTGAAATGATTACCTTCTGTTTCTTGGCGGCTCAAGGTGGCTGTGAACCTCAACTTGAGGCTCACGTAGAAGGCAATTTAAACGTAGGCAACAGTAAGCAATATTTGATTAATATCGCATCCCAATGCGTGCCGTACATCGGTTATCCTCGTACATTGAATGCCCTTCGTTGCATTCAAGATGGCTACACCGCATGGGAAGCTAAACAATAAGAATTTATGTAATACATCAACGTGTTATGTAATCTATATATGATATATAGTTCATAAACATGTTAGGTAACATATAAAGGAGTTTTATGTTTGATTTAAATCCGATACAGATATTAGCTAGTATTCCTGCTATTATCATCGTTTTTTCTGTCTTTGGATATGCAGAGGCCAAAGTAGCTACCTGGTTTGGCGATCCAACACCTCGGATGGCGGGGCGCCTCACATTATCTCCTTTGGCACACCTTGATTTAATAGGTACTATCTGTATCATTCTAGTTGGATTTGGCTGGCCTAAAGGGATGGCTATTAATCCATCTTACTTTAAAGACCCACGCCGTGATATGAGCCTACTTGCTTTTGCAGGTCCTATAGCAGGCCTGATTACAGGGTTCGTATTTACTTTCATATACGTACTTTTGGGTAATTTGAATCTTATGCAGTCTCCGGGTTTACCAATGGTTATGCAATACATTATTTTGTATAGCATCGGCCTTTCCATTTTCTGCTTAATTCCATTCCCACCATTACCTGGTTTTAATATCATTTTGCCGTGGCTACCGACAGAATGGCAAATTAAATATTACCAATTAGGGATGATTAACTTGATTTTCTTTATCATCCTTATTAATACACCGATTATTTCTATGGTAATCCGTCCATTGCAACAAACAATTTTCAAAATTTACTTTGCAATCATTGGGACGATTTTATAAATATATTTGGTGAAAGCCTCTATCGTATAGGTGATAAATCTATGGTAGAGGCTTTTTTGTGTTATAAGTATGAACAAAATTATGATTATATTTATATTAAAAACTATCGATATAGTTTCTAATATATGATATACTGTGTATAGAAATCGTAAATTTTCGATATATTAATGTTACAGTGTATGGTTAGATACTATTGATATAGTAAACTAATCCACTAAACTAAATTGATATGTAAATCGATATATTAAATTGATACAGTATATAGATATTCAAGTGAATAGAAGAGGAATATATATGGATTTTGAAGAAAATCAAGTGCCAGAGGCGATTCTGGACAAGCTTACAAAGGTGTGTACATGCCGTAGCATTACACGTAAAACGATTAAAGAAGCCATTTTGAATGGTGCTCATACATTTCCTGAGGTAAAAGAAGCAACTCGTGCTGGTACAGGTGCTTGCGGTGGTAAAGGCTGTGGCCCTCGCATCGTAAAGCTCTTAGCAGAAATGAAAGAGCAAGGTAAAATTTAAGGATAAGCAAAAGTTAAGTACAAGCAAAATTTAATCGTAAGTTTGACCTTAACTTATATAAAGACTATTACTTGGAACCAATACGGTATATATTCGTAGGTTTTGGGTAATAGTCTTTTTTGCACTACCGATGCACTCTATATATTGGCGTTGTTGGGGTTGTCTTTATTATTTGATATACTATACATAATACTTTTTAGAGATTTTGGAGGTATATATGTTTCGACGTATCGTAGCGGCTACGATGATTGGCGCATTGGCGCTTACAACGGGCTGCGGTTTACATAACCCATTTGCTTCTAAGGCTGAGCCTGTAACCTATGAATCCGTGGCACAGAGCGAGCTTTCACCAGAGGAAAAGGTGGATAAATTAGTAGCTAATATGTCCGATGCAGACAAGGTGGGGCAATTGATGATGATTGGCATTCACGGCAAGACCTTGAACGATGATGCGAAGTTTATGCTCAATGAGTATCGCGTGGGCGGTATCATCTTGTTTGACCGCAATATGGAGTCAAAGGATCAAGTGAAATCGTTGATTACAGATATTAATAAAACTGGTAAAAGTGCCGGTTTAACGCCATTGTTCATCGGTATCGACCAAGAGGGTGGTGCTGTGGCGCGCATGGAGGATCAGCTCATCAAGGTTCCTCCTGCAGAAGAGTTAGGCAAGGAACCTATTGAACAAGCGGTATCCTTGGCAAAACAGTCTGGTACAGAACTAAAGGACTTGGGATTCAACATTAACTTTGCTCCTGTAGCGGACTTGGGCTTAACCTATGGCCGTTCCTTTAGTACAAAGCCCGATGATGTTGTACGGTATGCCAGCACTGTAAGTAAGGCCTATGATGAAGTGGGCTTGTGGTATTCTTATAAACACTTCCCAGGTATTGGTAAAACAGACGTCGATTTACATGCTGATACTAGTGTTGTGCCAGTATCTAAAGAGACTTTGTTGAATGAAGATACGAAGGTATTTGTAGACCTCATTAAGCAGTCTAAACCGAATACATATGCAATTATGGTGTCCCACGCGATGTATCCTCAAATCGATCCAGACCATCCATCTAGTCTGTCTAAAGCGATTATTACTGACTGGTTGCGCAAAGATATGGGCTATAACGGAGTTGTCGTAACAGACGATATGGACATGGGCGCTCTTGCAAAACACTACACCTTCGGCGATATGGCGGTTCAATCTATCTTGGCTGGTAGCGATATCTTGCTCGTGTGCCATGAGTACGAACACATGCAAGAGGCGTATAATGGCCTTATGAAAGCTGTAAAAGATGGTCGTATCTCTAAAGAACGACTCGATGAATCTGTGAAACGGATCTTGCTTATGAAGATGAGTAAAATTTCTTAGAATTTCTTATTTTAAGGAAGGAATTTTAAGAGTATATCACGAATATAGACAGTGGAAATACTATTCATGGAAGGCGAATCTGAGTTGACACTCAAGGGAGAACTTTGTTATAGTTAATACACAGAGAAACTGTGCGAAACTTACGGGTAACGCGCAACACTCGTCGACTCAAGGGTCGGCGAGTTTTTTTGTTTGTAGGAGGGAGTTATGTCTAAGCCTTTTAAGTCTTTAGATTCCCTATTACGCTTGATGAGAAAACGGAATATTACGATTGAAAAGGGAACTGAGGGCAGTCGAGTAAAGAGAATTTTAGCTAGAGATAATTATTACTCAATAATTAATGGTTACAAAGATATTTTTTTGGATATTAACGCTACAGTTAATAGTGGAGATGACTATTATATAACGGGAACAACATTTTTTCAGATTTATGGACTATATTGTTTTGACCGTAACCTTCGAATTATTCTATTGAAGGCTCTTTTACAAGCAGAGCAAAATATTTGTACGAAAGTATCTTATCGTTTTTCCGAAGTACATACATCTGAATTCAGCCATTTAAATGTAAATAATTTTTCTAAGACTAATTTACCTAAAGCTACAGAGTTAGTATCAAAATTATCAAATGCTACACAACGTAATGCAAGACATACTATGTTTTCCCATTATTTAACGACACATCAAGATTTACCTTTATGGGTTTTAGTAACAAAGCTTACATTTGGTGAGATTACGAATTTTTATAAATTAATTACTCCTAACATACAGGAGAAAATCTTGGAAGATATACATAAGGAATATACGACTGAGTACCGGATTTCTATAACGAATCCCACTTCAACCTTAATACCTATTTTTAGCGAAATATTAGATGTTTTGGTAGGGTATAGAAATGTATGTGCACATGGAGATCGACTTTATAATCATAGGATTACAGGTTCAAAAAGGACGATAAAAAAACTAACATACTATTTTGTGTCTAATCCAAAGGGGAGTGAATCTTCTGTATATGGATTATTGATTTCTTTGAGATTATTATTGCCACGAGTGGCATATAAAAGCATTATTGATGAGATTATAAGTGAGTTATTACTTTTAAAAGAACAGTTACCAATTATACAGTTTAATCAAGTTCTTGCTAAAATGGAGTTAACGCTTCAGTGGAAACAAACCTTAGAAACACTAAAATAATAAAATATATAGTGTATACATAACACAGCTTCAAGGATTTTAATAAACCGATAGAGAATTACTTAGTATAGTTATTCTCTATCGGTTTATTTTTTATTCGTTAGGAGTGAATGTATATGGCTCGGAGAATTATGTTGAACGGCACGTCCTATTTTGGACAAGGGGCGATTCAGGAGATTGTGAACGAAATTAAGAATCGCCATTTTAAAAAGGTCCTCGTTACGTCTACACCTGATCTATTTGAGTTTAAGGTGGCTACAAAGGTAACAGATCTTCTTGATGCGGCAGGCATTGCTTACGATGTATATGATAATATTAAGCCGAATCCAACCATTGAAAACGTAACATCTGGTGTGGCTGCTTGTAAGGCGGCAGGTGCTGAAGCTATCGTTGCTGTAGGTGGTGGCAGTGCCATCGATACAAGTAAGGCTATTGCTACGATTGTGACGAACCCTGAGTTCAGCGATGTGCGTAGTCTTGAAGGAGTGGCGCCTACAAAACATCCATGCTTGCCGATTATCGCTGTGTCTACCACATCTGGTACGGCGGCAGAGGTTACTATTAACTACGTTATTACAGATGTTGAAAAGAACCGTAAATTCGTTTGTGTTGACCCTCATGATATTCCAATCGTAGCCATCGTGGACCCTGATATGTCCGCATCGATGCCAACTGGTCTTTGTGCGTCCACCGGTATGGATGCCCTCGTGCATGCCGTAGAAGGTTACATTACAAAAGGTGCGTGGGAACTTACTGATATGCTTCATTTGAAAGCTATTGAAATTATCGGGCGTTCCTTGCGTAGCGCCGTGGCTGGTGACTTCGCAGGTCGTGAAGCTATGTCTCTTGGTCAATATATTGCAGGTATGGGCTTCTCCAACGTAGGTCTTGGCATCGTTCACTCCATGGCGCATCCATTGAGTGCTGTGTACGACATCCCTCATGGCAAGGCGTGTGCAATGCTTTTAACAGCAGTATTGAAATTCAATGCCCCTGCAACAGGCGAAAAATATCGTGAAATCGCTCGCGTTATGGGTGTTCCTGATGTAGACGAAATGGATCAAGAAACATATCGTCAAGCAGCAATTGATGTAATCCAAAAATTAGCTGATGATGTAGGCATTCCTAAATCCCTTAGCGAAGCAGGCGTGAAACGAGAAGACATTCCATTCCTCGCTGAATCTGCTTTCAACGATGCGTGTACACCTGGTAACCCACGAGATGCATCTATGGAAGAAATCATCGCTATCTATGAATCCATATTCTAAGGAAGTAAGAGCTTGATGATATATAGTATTTTATGGCTTGAATGATTTAAGACTATAACATCATATTGATGCATGATTTGTAGGTCTAAATAATTTCCTGGTCTAAATGATGCTGAGCTCTGGCCCTAAGAACTTTACATCTTTAGTGTCTTTACATATTTCAGATGCCTCCGAATATGTAAAGAAAATGTATTTATACACTTGCTTAACAAAACTAGCCATCTCGTGTTAGAGGTGGCTAGCTTTGCGTTTGTAGCGTTGTCTTCTAATTAGATAACTGATGTTGTATGTAATCGTTTCTTGAAAATGATGGTTTACATAAGTATACTAAGGATATGAATACATAGTTTATGCATGAGTGTTTAAATTTTGGCTGATGCTAAGGAGGAATGGTATGAGGCTATGGAAAATTAATAAGCGCAGTTCTACCTTAGCAGATATGTCCATGAATCGTATGTTGTTAACGGAGCTCATTGCGAAGGGCGCTCTTGTGGGCATGATTGCAGGCTTTTGTGGTGCTACGTACCGTTATTTAATCCTTGAGTCAGAGCATATTCGTTGGCAGTTGATGGACGGCATTACCATGGAATGGGCCATAGGCTGGCTTATAGTAATGGTCATCTTTGCCTTTATCGTCGACAGATTGCTTGCATGGGCTCCATTATCTGGTGGTTCTGGTATTCCTCAAATCGAAGGAGAAATGCTGGGTCTTTTTGATATGAAACCGTATCGGACGCTGGCTTCTAAGATGATAGGTGGCGTATTGACTGGTTTTGCAGGCTTTTCTGTAGGCCGTGAAGGGCCAGCCGTACAAATCGGTGGCTCTGCTGGTAAAATTGTATCCTATTGGATGAATTCAGGGCTGCGTGAGCAGCGCATTTTGACCTCTGCTGGTGCAGGGGCTGGCTTAACGGCTGCCTTTAGTGCACCTGTATCGGGGGCGATGTTCGTCTTTGAAGAGGTCCATAAAAGCTTTTATCCCTATCTCGTTATTCCCACCTTTGTGGCCACATTGATTTCTAACTATATTACGGTTAGTATATTTGGCCTCGAACCAGCTCTTGGGTTTTCCGTAACCTCAGGTGTGCCTTTTGAGTACTTCCCTGTACTGCTTATGGTGGGCGTTATCATGGGGCTCTGTGGGGTGCTCTTCTGCCGCATGATCTTCGCATTTAAGAAATTCTTTGAGTGGCTTAAATGCTCTCGGTTCTTGAAATTAGCCCTCACCTTTGTGACTGTGGCCGTCATCGGCTATGACTCGCAACTTCTTTTAGGTGGTGGCAATGATCTAGTAGGACAGCTAGCCTTTCAATCGCATGGCGTATTACTCTTGGGTGGCATCGTACTAGGTAAGATTTTACTTACCACCTTTTGCTATGGCAGTGGTGCACAAGGCGGCATATTCTTGCCCATGCTCGTCATAGGTGCCTCTGCAGGTGCTTTTTGTGAAAGCGTGCTTTCATCTATGGGTATTATCTCACCTGATTTTGTACCGCAATTCGTTATTTGCGCCATGGGTGGTATGCTAGCAGCTGCGATGCGAACCCCAATTTTGGCGATTCTACTCGTTCTTGAAATGACGAATAGTTTTTCTAATATTTACGCTATCGGTATCGTTACATTGGTGGCCTATCTTGTGGCAGATCTTTTAAAAGAGCCGCCAATTTACGATTCCTTATTGCAAGCTATGAGTGGGCAAAGCAATCTAGAAGCTGTACAAACATTCTTCCAAACGAAGGTGCCTGTAGTGGCAAACTATACAGATGTACAACTACAAGACTTGGCATTGCCAGAGGGGACACTCATCGTAAGTATTCGTCGCAATGGAACATACATTGTACCCCTTGGAGATGTAAAACTCGAACCAGGTGATGAGCTACAAGTCTCTTGTGAACGAGGACGATTAAAAGCAGCGAAAGACTTTTTTCAATCGAATTTATAGCAAAGAGATATCTTCAATCTAAGTAAAGGGAGGCCTTATTATGCTGGATAACATTATAGTATTTTATATATTCTTTACTATAGTTGGCTTTTTAGCGGCTATGCTAGGCACCATCATCGGTGCCGGAGGGGGCCTTGTATTCGTTCCTCTCTTCATGTACTGGTTCCCGGAGTGGTCCCCATCTATGATTGTAGGGACATCACTCTTTTCTGTTATGTGTAATGCTATTTCTGGCTCTATTGCATATATTAAACAGAAAAAGGTTCTTATCAGTGCCGCTATTGTATTTAGTTTAGCGACTTTACCAGGTGCTATCTTAGGGGCTCAAATGTCTGGTTGGTTTTCTGGACAAGGCTTTATGTTTGCCTTTGGGTGCTTTATGCTATGCGCTTCTGGTTTGATTGGATTTAAGAACTTCAAAAAAGGGGAGCGGAAGGAAGAAAGCCTTACCCTTGATCAGTTAACGTATAGCAAGCCTATTGGTATTAGCATTAGCTTTTTTGTAGGTTTTATCTCCAGTATCTTTGGTATTGGTGGTGGCCTTATCCATGTGCCTGCCTTGATTTATCTGATGGGATTCCCAACCCATATGGCTACAGCTACAAGCCAATCTATCCTTGCGGTATCTACAATGATAGGTGTTATAACGCATTTATTGGAAAATCATATCGTATTTAGTATTGCTATCCCTACTAGTATTGGTGCTATCTTTGGTGCCCAAGCAGGTGCGCGCATTGCAAAACGTCTGAAAGCAAAATCTATTCTTGCTCTTATGAGCGTGGCAGTCTTTGCACTAGCTGTACGTCTTATTCTTAAGTCTGGTATTTTGGGATAATATGGCTTCTCTGATCATCAATAGAAATTCGAATACTATACTTCTTATGTTCTAGTTAGTATGAACCGATAGATTTGATATGTTTACTATAAGCCCTCTAGTGGTTGCTCGAAAGAGTTATATCCCTAGAGGGCTTTTTATGTGAAAGTGAACGATTATTAGTAGGGAAATCTAAAAGTTATGATTAAAAGTCATACTTAAATATAAATGAGAACGATACAATTGAAATAAATGGGAATATACAGTTTTATGCATAATTTATGTAAACTATTTCCTATAGAATTATATACACGATACATCAAGTTTTATGGGCAATTTGGCGTTTATTTATTATAGAGTTCTTTAATTACTAAGTAAACAAAATAGTTTTATTTTAATATGTGAAAAAATGAGTACATGATAATGCCACTGAGATGCACTTTCAAGTAAAGAATAAAAAAGCGATGCATATCGAGAATTATTAGAAGACATATAATTTATGCATAATTATAGTAGTGAGAATGAGAACGGCGTATACTAAATATAAGACACTATAAGAAATATTCCTTAAGAAAGGATAGGAGGAAATATAAGTGAGTACGCTTAATAGAGATTATGAACGTTTTGCCAAGGAGGCAAAAGAGATTTGCAAAGATCGTGTCTATACTGATCATTTACGTCGTTATGCATATGGTGTTGACGCGTCCTGTTATAGCTATTTACCAAAGGTTGTTGTAAAGGCTGAGGATGAACGTGAAGTAAGACGCCTTATTCGTTTGTGCCAACAATGTGGTACACCATTTACATTCCGTGCAGCTGGTTCTTCTTTGTCTGGTCAATGTTCCAGTGAAGACGTGCTTATCGTATGTAATGATGGCTTCAAAAAAATGGAAGTTATCGACGATGGCAAGGCTTTAAAATGCGAATGTGGTGTTATCGGTTCTGATGCGAACGATTTATTGAAACCATATAACCGTAAAATCGGTCCAGATCCTGCTACACTTGCAACAGCATTAGTAGGCGGTATTTTGAACAATAACTCCTCTGGTATGTGCTGTGGTACGGCTCAAAACTCCTATAAAACAATCCGTTCCATCCGCGTTGTATTACTAGATGGTACTGTTCTCGATACATCCGACAAAAAATCTATTGAACAATTCCTTCGTGAAAAACCTCAAATGGTTGAAGATATCTTGCAATTGCGCAAAGATATCTTGGCTGACGAAGAATTGACGCATTTAATTCACCACAAATATAAAATTAAAAATACAACAGGCTACGGCTTGAACTCCCTCGTTGATTTTGAAGATATTATCGACATCATCAACCACTTGTTTATCGGTTCCGAAGGTACACTGGGCTTCGTATCTGAAGTAGTGTACAACACGGTTGAAGACGTGCCTCATAAAGGCTGCGGCCTCATGTTCTTCAAAACATTGAACGATGCATCCCTTGCGGTTGTAGCGCTCGCTAATATGGGCCGTGAAAAGGTTATCGCCGCAGAAATGATGGACTATCAGTCCTTGCGCGCCGTTCAAAGCCTTGAAAACGTACCTGAATTCGTTCGTGAGGTGCCTGAAGGTACAAGTGCCATCTTGTTCCAAACTGAAAGCTACACGAAAGAAACAGTAGATCAAAACTTGGCTTTCATTAAAGACCAATTGAAAGATATCCCTACAGCCATCCCAAGTCTTTATTCTCAAGACCCTAAAGAATACGATTCCTGGTGGGCAATCCGTAAAGGTATCTTGCCAATCGTTGGTGGTCAACGTAGAAAAGGCACCACTGTTATTACAGAGGACGTTTGCTTCCAAATTGAAGATTTCACTAAGGGTATCGAAATGATTACGGAATTGTTCCATAAATACGATTTCGTAGACGGTGGTGTAATCTTCGGTCATGCTCTGTCTGGTAACGTTCACTTTAATATCACACCTGATTTCAGCGACCCTAAAGATACTAAGAACTTCGGCGATTTAGTAAAAGAAATGTCTGAGCGCGTATCTGGTTTCGGTGGTTCTTTGAAAGCTGAACACGGTACAGGCCGCATGGTAGCGCCATTTGTTGAAATGGAATGGGGCAAAAAAGCGTACGAAATCAATCGTCGCATCAAAGCCATCTTTGACCCTACTCGCATCTTGAACCCTGATGTAATCATCACCGATGATCCAGATGTGTATAAGAAAAACCTTAAGGCACAATGCGCTATCGACGATGCTTTCACAATCTGTATGGAATGTGGTTTCTGTGAAAAACATTGTCCAAGCCGTAATTTAACATTGACGCCACGTCAACGTATTGCGTTGTTGCGCGAAACAAAACGCCTTGAAAACGAAGGTAACTTCACATTGGCATCGGAGCTCAGAAAGGGCTACGAATACTACGGTGTGGAAACTTGTGCAGCATGCTCTATGTGTAAAGATCTTTGCCCACTTAGCATCGATACTGCTCAAATCGCATTGTCCATGCGCCGCATCGATCCACCTGCACCAGAATTGGCTAAGAAGATTTACGACAACTTCTCCACAACCCTTCAAATGGCTCGTGCCGGCGTAAGCCTCGAAGGCATTGCTGGTTCTATCATTACGCAAAAAGCAATTTCCAAGATTACCGACGGTTTACATGGCGTCACAGGTATTACACCGTACTTACCTAAGACAACGCCTAAGGCTAACCATTATAGATTGAGAAATCGCATTAAACCAACTAACTTTGAAAAGGTTGTATACTTCAGTACTTGTGCAAACCGTGCATTCAAACCTAACCAAGGTTATGACGATGATCGCAGCTTGCAACAAGTTGTAGAAAGTCTCTGCAACAAGGCTCATATCGATATTATCTATCCAAAACATATCGAAAACCTCTGCTGTGGCTTGAGCTTTGAAAACTACGATGATGTTCATGAACGTGCTGTTAAAGACTTGCACGATGCATTGATGAAAGCATCTGAAAATGGTAAATATCCAATCGTGATCGACCATAGCGCATGCTTCAACCATGCTTTCAAACACATGCCAGACTTAGAAATTAACGATATTTCTGAATTCTTGTGCAAATACGTAGTACCTCATCTTGACATTGAAAAATGCGATGAACGCGTAATCGTACATAAACAATGTAAGATTAAATCTTTGAATAAATCTCAATACATTGAAGACTTGGCTCGTCTCTGCACAGACCATGTATTCAATATCAAATCCTTCGCATGCGATGGCTTTGCTGGTCAAAAAGGTTTCTTCACACCAGAACTCAATAAATCTGCTACCAAAGACCTTGCTGGTGAAATTGCTGAATACGGTGCAACACTAGGCGTAAGCTCCAGTTCCACATGTGAAATTGGCCTTGGTGAAAGCGGTGGCATCCCATTCGTAGGCGTTGCATTCCTATTAGACCGTTGCTCTAAAGCAAAAAAATAAGATTTATAACATTACCTACCATATAACGAAAAAGGACGAGTTGCGGCTCGTCCTTTTTTGTATATAGTTTTGGTATAATTGTAATGGTAATTAAAAAACTATGTGCTAGTTTTTAATGAATTATATGATAGTGCTCTATAATGTAATGATAGTAAATAGTCGATTATGTAATTGTATTAAATGGCTAATATAGAGGTATTGTATGAAATATATTCTATTATGTATGTGTTTGCTTAGTCTATTAGGTTGTGGCACAGATACTAATACCCAACAAGACACTAAACCTACAACAACAGCTAACGAACAAGCTAAAACAGAGCAAGATGCTCGTGTTATGGCCGCTAAGCAAGCTCTATCCTCTGGTGATTATGCGAAAGCCATCGAGGAGGCAACAGCTTCTATTAAGGATAATCCAAATAATGCAGACGCTTATTCAGTTCGTGGTTTCGCTACGGCTTTAAGTGGAGATACTACTAAAGGTTTAGCAGATACTAAAAAGGCTTACGATTTAGATCCAAACAATGTAGCTAATTACTACAATATGGCCATGGTGTACAAGTTGCAAGGCCAATTAAATGAGTCTAAACAATGGTTTGAAAAGGTATTAGAAAAGGACCCTAGCAACACTTGGTCTGTATATGGTATTGCTACTATTTATGCAGACCAAGGGGATGATACTAAGGCCCTTGATTGGCTTGAAAAAGCAATTAAAATTGATCCATCTGTGAAAGCTGTAGCCGCTGAACAAGACCATTTTGAACGCTTTCACAATAATGCGCGATTTAAAACATTAGTAGGCTTATAGATATGGATGTAAAACAGATGATTCGCCTTGTTATAAAGGTGATGGGATTTATATATTGGTTTGTTTTTCTATACCTTGGTGGTCTAATGGTCGTAGACTGGGCAGGGTTTATGGCCCAACATAATATAGAAACACCTTTATTCCTTACATATTTAGTGTTTGTAGGTTGTTTTGTAACGCCGTATATCATGCTGTACTGGAAGAAGCTGAATCCTAATGCGAAAGCTCCATTTTGGGTGCGCCATCTCTCCGAATATATGGCGCGATTAGAAGATCGTCATAGTATATGGTTTGATATATTATATGTACTAAAATTATTGCTCTATTTTGTAATAATTCTGTGGATGCTTTGTATCATATTACTCACCTTAGCAGTTATTGCGTGGACAGTAGTCCTAATTTTGCTGAGTAACTAATGATGTAAATTTACATTGTTTTCTCCACCAATGCTTCTTGTACATTAATTCTATTTATATAAATTATATTAGTATATAATTGAGATATATAAATTAGGTTGTATATTGATGAAAGGAGAGAATTCATCATGAAACCATTTGGTAAGCGGATTGCAATGGCTGTAGTGTGTGCGGCCACATTGACATCCCCATTTTTTTTGAGCGGTTGTAGTATGTCAGAACTATGGCAAGGTACTGAACAGAGCCGGAAGGAAATTGCGCAACGGTCTGAGCAAGATCAGGTGCAGTTATTTAATCAATATGTGAAAGCTGTAAGCCGATTTAATCGTATGGCTGTAATGTTCGATTATGCGAATACGCCAACTCTTAACGATTTAAAAGCGGGGCAGCATTTAACTGTATTTAATGCACCGAACTTTAAGCAATTGCAAAAAGAATTAGAAGAGGCTAAGCAAGCCGGTATCCCTTATGATGAAATGAAGGAGCCTTTAGATAAGCTGCTTTCAAAATTGAACGAAATTACACCGGTAGCAGAAGAGCTCGATGCATACTATAAATCTAAAGGGTATACCACAGATAACTATGCTAAGGAGCAACAATTAGGCCCTAAATATGTTCAATTGTATGAACAATTTGTTCCTATTTATGCTGACTTTGATAATTTAATGCATAAGATTAACACGGACCGATTGCAACAACGGTTACAACAATTGCGCGATGCAGGTAAGAAAAATGCAGCTGCCGCACAAGAGGTTTCTTTGCGACTTACTGCAGTCCTAGAAAAGCTAGATAGTGAAAAAGAACCAGATGTAAATGCTATCAATCAAGAATTGCAAGCCATTGGTGATTTAGCAAATGGTATTTCTAGCCCTAAGTATGACTCTGTTAAGACCTCTGTAAACTCTACGATTGGTGCGATCCGTACCTATATGGGATCCAAACAAGATAACGATTATAAACATATGGTTGAGGCCTATAACCGTTATATTTCCAATATGAATACAACCAATATGAATGAATTGGATCAATAAGCAAGCTAGAAGAATAGTGTGATAAATTAATAGGCATATATAAGATATAAAAAGAAAGCTGTATCGAATGAGGATATCATTTGATACAGCTTTTATGTGTTTATAGGCTAGATATAGTTACTAAAATGGTTATGAGATTGTATACAGATGGTATAAGATCTCTTGTATCTAACTACATTTTTCTGATGGTTGTAATTCGATTGGATAGGGAGAATAGCACGAGAGCTACCCAGATACAGCCAAAAGCGATGAGTTGGGCTGTGCCAAAGCTTTCACCAAAGTAGAAGATGGCCAAGAAAAAGCCCATGGTGGGAGATAGGTATTGTAAAAATCCTAGTACATTCAATGGCAAGAGTTTTGCGCCGTACGAGAAGAGGATGAGTGGAATTGATGTGGTGAGCCCTGCACCGATGAGGAGTAGGCCGGTGGATGTTACGTTCTCAAGAAAGACCCAGGAAGAGGTATCTATGGTTGCCAAATACCATAGCGCTATCGGTGTAACAAGCCACGCCTCCAAAGCAATACTCGAAAATGGATGGATGGTGAGGCGTTTCTTTACGGCTCCATATAGGCTAAATGATACAGCTAGTGCGATGGAGACAATCGGTAAGGACACTAGTTCATAGGTCATGATTGATACACCTAGTACGGCGATGGCCATGCTCAGTTTTTGGGACCATAGCAAGGTTTCTTTGTAGATAACGATGCCGAGCAATACGTTGAGGAGAGGGTTGATATAATACCCGAGGCTAGTATCGAGAACGTGTTGGTTGGTAACAGCCCAAATATAAGTGAACCAGTTGACGCTAATAAGGGCGGCTGCCAGTAATAATAGGCCGAACTGTGAAAGATGTGTGCGCAAGTATTGAATATCGATGCGCAGTTGTTGGCGGCCCATAGCAAGGATGATGAAGATCATCCAAACACCAGACCAGATGATGCGGTGCGATAATACTGAAAAGGATGAAACTTGGTTAAGTAGTGCCCAATAAAGGGGGAGCAAACCCCAGATTAAGCAGCACAGTAATGTAGTACTGAGCCCTTTTTTGTTTATATCATTCATACGTTTATCTCCTCCAATTACTAACATTATTATATCATGCTGATAGCTGATAGCTGATAGCTGATAGCTGATAGCTGATAGCTGATAGCTGATAGCTGATAGCTGATAGCTGATAGCTGATAGCTAATAGCTAATAGCTAATAGCTAATAGTGTGTAGATAGGGGTGAATTTGCTATTCAATGGTTAATCAAAATACATGTATGCGTTTAAGTTATTTTATATATGCGTTAGTTATAACTTAAAATTTGTTACTTATGATTAACTGTTATGTTCATTGACTTTGTGCATATTGTTACACTATATTGGACTTAGAACAACGAATATAGAGAATAGGTGTCACAAGACTTAATAGAGAAATCGGTACAAGCCGATGCGGTCCCGCCACTGTAAGGACGAGCCTGCTTTCAAAAATGTCACTGGAGAAATCTGGGAAGGCGAAAGCGAGGTGATGAGCCCGAGCCAGGAGAACTGCCTATTTGATAATCACCGTTATGTACCTACGAGCGATAGGAAGGGGATTGGGGTATGCTGGTTTCAGTGTTTTTTGGTGTACCTTTCAATAAGAAACCTTACGTGTCACTTTTGGGTGGCACGTTTTTTATTGCCCTTGAAAGTGGCTGTTTAGCGTATGAATCAGGCTTTATAATTATTTAATTAATGGACACAGATTTGAGGTTGATGTGATCCAAGTATAGGAAAGCTCGAGTGATTCATAGATATAACATTTCGCAGGTACGGTGCGCTGTTTCTCGGTATGGTTTCGAGTTGAAAAGGAGGCACATATATGTCTGACAAAAAGACTTCGAAGGACGCAGAACGCGATCTATTAGCACCTGTATCCTTTGACGAATTTGAGAAACCTACGTATGAACAATGGCAGGCTGAAGTTGAAAAGGCGTTAAAAGGTGGCGACTTCCACAAGAAGATGTTTACTAAAACCTATGAAGGTATTACGTTGCAGCCAATTTATACACCTGCACTGCATGCAGAAGCAATTCCAAAGGGCGTATACCCTGGGGCAGGCGAGTTCCTACGTGGTACTAAGGCAAGTGGTTATATTAAAGACTCTTGGGGTGTATCCCAATATGTAGATGACTCTTTGCCTAAGGATGCCAATCATGCAAGTTTATACGAGATTGTAAAAGGTGGCACCATTCACAACATCCGCCTAGATGAAGCAACACGCCATGATCAAGATGTGCAAGTAGGCGCATCCGTTGGCGTTGGTGGTACATCTGTATCCACTATGGATGACTGCAAACAATTGATTGACCGCTTCAATTTGAAGGAAAATCCTTTGTACATTGAAACAGGTGCTTCTGCAGCCATCTTGCTTGGCATGTTAGCGGCTACGGTGAAAGGCGCTAAAAAACAAACATCTGATTTGAAAGGTCTCGTTGGTGCTGACCCTATCGGTGTTTGGGTGAAAGATGGTGCTTTGCACATTTCCTTAGATACAGCCTTTGATGAAATGGCACATACTGTTGTGTGGGCTAAAGAACAAGCTCCAGAGCTTAAAACAGTACTCGTATCTGGCGATGTATACGCTAATGGTGGCGCTAACGATGTGCAAGAGGTTGCCTATGCATTGGCAACAGCCGTTTGCTACGTGCGTCAATTAGCACAACGGAATATCGATATTCACACCATCGCTAAGAGTATGATGTTCACCTTCTCCATGGGTGCTAACTTCTTCATGGAAATCGCTAAATTGCGTGCATTGCGCGTGCTTTGGGCTCGCATCATGGAAGCATTTGGTGCTGAAGAAGCGGACCGCGCTGTTCATGTACACGGCAGAACATCGGCTTTCACAAAAACTGTATACGACCCATATGTAAACTTGTTGCGTAATACAACACAAGCATTCTCTGGCGTTGTAGGCGGTTTGAACAGCCTTGAAGTATCTCCATTCGACCAACCAATTCGCAAATCGGATGACTTCTCTCGCCGTATTGCTCGTAACATCCAAGTTATGTTGCAAACTGAATTTGAATTGCGTCAACCGGTGGATCCTGTAGGCGGTTCTTGGTACGTGGAAACATTGGCTGCTGAATTATGCGAAAAAATCTGGGCTGAGTTCCAAACTATCGAATCTAAAGGTGGCATTGTGGCGGCATTGAAAGAAGGCTACCCACAAGCTCAAGTGAAAGCTATTCTTGATGAACGCTTTAAGAACCTTGCATTCCGTAAGGACGTAGCAGTTGGTAACAATATGTATGCGAATATGACAGAAGAGTTACTTGATCCTAAACCAGAAAATCAAGAAACATTGCGTCAAAAACGAGCTGCTCAAATTGATGAGTACTTGGCAGGTGCAGAGGCTGATGCGGTTGTGAAAGCACAGGCTACTCTAGAAGCAAGTACAACAGAACCAGGTGCGTTGATTGGTCTTATTGAGCTTGGGGCATTACAAAAATTGACAATCCGCCAAATCCGTAAGGCTTTAGATGCAGGCGATATTTCTTCTGAAACAATCGAACCAATTACTGCACATCGCTGGACTGAACAGTTTGAAGCACTTCGCATGCGCACTGAAAACTATAAACAACGTATGAAAGATAATGTGAAGGTATTCTTGGCTAATATGGGCCCAATTCCTCAACACAAACCTCGTGCGGACTTCTCCACAGGCTTCTTCGAAGTAGGTGCTTTTGAAGTGATTAAAAATGACGGCCATGAAACTACGGCTGATGCTGCGAAGGCTGCTCGTGAAAGTGGTGCTGATGTTGTCGTTATCTGTTCCACAGATGATACATATCCAGAATTAGTACCGCCACTAGCGAAAGAGTTGAAAGAAACTATGCCGAATGTAACGGTTATCTTGGCAGGGGCACCGCCTAAGGACCTCGAGCCTGTATACCGTGAAGCTGGCGTAGACGACTTCATTTCCGTTCGTGCAAATTGTTACGAAATCTTGAATACATTACAAGATAAGAAAGGGATGTGAGCTCATGTTTAAAAATCCAGACTTCTCCTCTCTTGGCTTGGGAACGCAGTCACCGACATCTCGCGATGCATGGCTTGCTGAACTTCAAAAAGAAACAGGAAAAAGCTTTGAAGATTTATATAATACAACAATGGAGCAAATCCAACTAAAACCTCTCTACACAGAGATGGATTATGAAGGGATGACACACCTTGACTATATGGCTGGTGTACCTCCATTCTTGCGTGGACCTTATTCCACAATGTACGTAACTCGTCCTTGGACAGTACGTCAGTACGCTGGTTTCTCCACTGCGGAAGAATCCAATGCGTTCTATCGTCGTAACTTGGCAGCGGGCCAAAAAGGTTTGTCTATCGCCTTTGACCTTGCTACTCACCGCGGTTATGACTCCGATCATCCTCGTGTAGTAGGTGACGTTGGTAAAGCGGGTGTTGCGGTAGACTCCATCCTCGACATGGAAATTCTGTTCTCCGGTATCCCTCTTGATCAAATGTCCGTATCCATGACAATGAACGGCGCCGTATTGCCTGTTATGGCATTCTACATCCTAGCAGGTGAAGAACAGGGCGTTGATAAAAAGGTTATGGCTGGTACAATCCAAAATGATATCTTGAAAGAGTTCATGGTACGTAATACCTATATTTACCCTCCAGCTACGTCCATGCGTATTATCGGTGATATCTTTGCGTATACATCCCAGTACATGCCTAAGTTTAATAGTATCTCCATTTCTGGCTACCATATGCAAGAAGCGGGCGCTACTGCAGATATCGAATTAGGTTACACATTGGCCGATGGTCTTGAATACATCCGTACCGGTGTAAATGCAGGCCTTCACGTAGATAAATTCGCTCCACGTTTGTCCTTCTTCTGGGCAATCGGTAAAAACTACTTCATGGAAGTAGCGAAAATGCGTGCGGCTCGTATGTTGTGGGCTAAGATTATTAAGAGCTTCGGTTCTGAAAATCCAAAATCCATGGCACTTCGTACACATAGTCAAACATCTGGTTGGTCTTTAACAGAACAAGATCCATTCAATAACGTAGCTCGTACATGTATGGAAGCAATGGGCGCAGCTTTGGGCCATACTCAATCCCTACATACAAATGCGCTTGACGAAGCCATCGCGTTACCTACGGACTTCTCTGCTCGTATTGCTCGTAATACTCAACTTTATATTCAAGACGAAACTAAGGTATGTAAAGTTATCGACCCATGGGGCGGTTCCTATTATGTAGAAGCCTTGACTGATGAATTGATCCGTCGTGCTTGGGGTCATATCCAAGAAATTGAATCCCTTGGTGGTATGGCGAAAGCGATTGATACTGGTCTTCCTAAGATGCGTATCGAAGAAGCGGCAGCTCGTCGCCAAGCTCGTATCGACTCTGGCCGTGAAGCAATTATTGGTATCAATAAATATCGTCTAGATAAAGAAGATCCATTGGATATCTTAGACGTAGATAACACAGCTGTACGAGAAGCGCAAATTCGTCGTCTCGAACAATTGCGTGCTAACCGTGACGAAGATAAGGTTCAATCCTGTCTCGAAGCGATTACAAATGCTACAGAATCTGGGGAAGGCAACTTGCTTGCTCTTGCGCTTGAAGCAGCTCGTGCTCGTGCATCCTTGGGTGAAATTTCCTTTGCTGTTGAAAAGGTTTGTGGCCGTCATAAAGCAGTTATCCGCTCTATTTCTGGCGTATATTCTAGTGAATATGAAGATGACGATGTCATCAAAGAAGTACGTCAAATGGCGGATGATTTCGAAGAACTCGAAGGTCGTCGTCCTCGTATTATGATTGCGAAGATGGGCCAAGACGGTCATGACCGCGGTGCCAAAGTTATCGCTACATCCTTCGCGGATATGGGCTTTGACGTGGATATCGGACCTTTGTTCCAAACTCCAGAGGAAACAGCACAAGATGCGGTGGATAATGACGTTCATATCGTTGGCTTCAGTTCTCTTGCAGCTGGTCACAAAACATTGTTACCTCAACTTGTAGAAGAACTCAAGAAACGTGGTCGTGGAGATATTTTGGTTGCCATCGGTGGCGTAATCCCTGCTCAGGACTATGAATTCCTACGCGAACATGGCGCAGTGGCTATCTTTGGCCCTGGTACAGTTTTGCCAGTAGCGGCGAAAAAATTACTAGAAACATTGACTAGCCACGTTCAAGACGAAGGCAATGACTGATAATAAACGGCCTACTCCGGATGAATTGCGCAATGCACAGGACGCTACTTTTACCACTGGTGAAGGTAAGGCGCCAGAATTAGGTGTAAAAAACGCAAGCGCCGAGGGTAGTACCTACCGTCCCGACTGGGTGCCAGAAGATGCGAAAAAAGATGATACCTTTGCGTGTCACGTGATGAAAGGCGTCAAGGAAATGCACGACGGCCTCTTGTCTAGCTCTGCTCATCTGGCTCCGTCGGTACGTCCCGTACAGCGGCGAAAGAAGTTAACTGTCGCTGATTATGTACGCGGTATCGAGCAGGGGGACCGCGTTATACTTTCACGGGCTATCACATTAGTAGAAAGTAATAATAAGGAACACTTTAAATTAGCTCAACAAGTATTACAAGCTATATTGCCACGTACCGGCAAGGCGTTGCGCATAGGTATTACTGGTGTGCCTGGGGCCGGTAAAAGTACATTTATTGAAGCCTTTGGTAACATGCTCATTGAAGCTGGTTACAAGGTTGCCGTACTTGCTGTAGACCCTACAAGCCAAGTCACAAAAGGCAGTATTTTGGGCGATAAAACGCGGATGGAAACGTTGACGAAACATCCTGAGGCCTATATTCGTCCATCGCCGGCTGGTGGTACACTAGGCGGTGTAGCTCGTAAAAGTAGAGAAACGATGCTACTTTGCGAGGCTGCTGGATACGATATTATTCTCGTCGAAACCGTAGGGGTTGGGCAAAGCGAAGTTACTGTGCGCTCCATGGTAGACTTCTTTATGCTCATCGTCTTAACTGGTGCAGGTGATGAATTGCAAGGCATCAAAAAAGGCGTTATGGAGCTGGCCGATGCTATCGTGGTCAACAAGGCTGATGGGGATAACCTCAAGCGCGCTCTCATCGCTCGTAGCGATTACGATCGGATGTTGCATTACATTCGTCCTGCTACGGAAAAATGGAAAACCCAAGCCTACACATGTTCAGCAGTTACAAAGGATGGCCTCGATGAATTGTGGGATGTAATCCAAGAATTTGCTGAACAAGGTAAAGAAAATGGCGTATTCTTAAAACGCCGTCAAGAACAATCCCTCCGTTGGGTACGCGATATGATTGACGAACACTTGCACAACCTATTCTTTAACAATGTAGTCATTCAAGGTCGTATGGGCGAAGTCGAAAATGCTGTCTTAGACGGTGAAATGAGCGAATCACAAGCCGTTGAAGAATTAATTGGAGTTTTTGACAAGTCTATTAAATGAGTAGATAGCTATATACCTATTTGATAAGATGGCATAACTTATCTATTAAGACACTCCGATTAGCTATCATACTGATTTAGATATATAAGATGTATCCATCCATAAAAGGCATAGTATCAAAACTGCTGTTGGTGAAACAAGTAGTAAGATGCTGTGCCTTTTTTATGCCTATGAATGCGTATTCATGAAATAAATTTCATATATTTATACTTGATGCTTTCATATATTTCATATATGATATATAATTTAATCATAGATTGTTACTTGTATGTGATTAAAAAGAGAGGGTCATTATGAAACCACTAGTAAAGAAAATGATAACAGTAGTATTGTGTGCATCAACTCTAACAGCACCATTATTCTTGACAGGATGTAGTGTTTCTAAGGTTGCCAATAGCGTACAACAAGGTGTTCAAAAGACATCACAAGATGACGTTAAAGTGTTTAACAACTACATTAAAGCCGTTGGCGATTTTAACAGTCATACAGTGCGCTTTGGCTATGCTATCGGTCCAAACATTCAAAAACTAAGAGAAGGTCAACATTTAACAAGCTTTATGTCACCACATTTTGATTCTTTACAAAAGAACTTACAAGCCGCTAAAGATGCTGGCGTGCCATATGATGATATGAAAGAACCTTTAGATAACGTATTGGCTGTATTAAAGGATATTGTACCAGTGGCCAGTGAATTGGATACGTACTACGAAACTAATTCATATCAAGCAGATAATTATGCTAAGGAACAACAATTAGGACCTAAATACGTTCAATTATATGATCAGTTCTATGCAGCGTATAATCAGTTAGACGCAGTAATTCACAAACATAATACAGAAAACCAACAAGAACAGTTGAAAGAACTTAAAGAGTCTGGCAAGAAAAATGCAGCGGCAGCTCAAGAAGTTCATTTACGTTTAACTGCTTTATTGGATGGCTTTGAAGAGGGTAAACAAATTGATGTAAATGCAGCTAACCAAGAGTTACAAGGCATTATGGACGTATCTAATAGTATTACTAGTTCGGAATATAACAGTACTAAGAATTCATTAAATACAGCTATTGGTAGAATTCGTACATTCTTAGGTGACCAAACAAATGATCATTATAATGATATGGTTGAATCCTATAATCGCTTTATTGGCAGTATGAATCGTTTAGATATGAACAAACTTGATAAATAATATCTAATGGCATATACCGTTTTGTATAATGTTAGAGAGGGTCTTAAAATGAGTAAAAAAATGTTGTTACCTGTTGGCGTAGTTGTTTTAATTATAGGTGTTATTATCTTATTGTTGAATCCAGATCCAGCTACAACAAATTTAGAAATTGCAAGAAATGCTACTAATGCACGAGAGGCAGCTAAAGCAATTTCTTCTAACAATCAAACTTATGCTTGGATGTATTCCATTGGCATGTTCTGTAGTGGCTTTGGCTTGTCCTTAACAATCGGTGGCATACTTGTAAAATTCCTTAAAAAAGACTAATAAATCATACAAATGCAATGGTTATGCTATGGTTCAATCATGACGGAATTAAGGTCCGGCAAAGGAAAAATAGAAGTAGAGTAGAAGCAGAATAAAAGCAAAATTAAAGGCTATACTAATATGTGTATCATGATTAGTATAGCCTTTTTTTGTCTCATACATATTTTTAGATGCCTTAAAACGTGATATAATAAAGGTTATTGGGGCCTAGAGGGTGAAGGCTTTTGGAGGTTAGTATGAGTAGCATAGCGCATTTATTTGTGGCTGGTGGATTTGTTATGTATCCGCTAGTAATTTTTTTGCTCTTTGCATTGATGATTGGCATTGAGCGTATCATTTTATATCGTAAGTTTACAAAGGACTTGCGCCACTTTAATAAGGTATTAGAGAAGAATCAATCTTGGGTCATGTTACCAAGTGTTCTGGAACGCGACACAGAGGAGCTTGGCGCTTTATTTGCTCGCGCTATGCGCAGTGCAAAGAACTATAATGGTTTAGAAAACCGTTTACAAGATGTAGTATCTTACGCCGATGAGCGTTTAAAACGCGGCCTTAGCTGGCTCAGCATGATTGTAACGATGGCACCGTTGTTAGGGCTGTTGGGTACAGTGCTGGGGATGATTCGCGCCTTTGCAGTAGTAGGCGGCGATATTGGTGCGCCTACCATCATTACAGGCGGTGTATCTGAAGCTTTAGTGGCAACGGCTACAGGCTTGACTGTAGCGATTATCGCGCTCGGCTTTCACAGTTACTGTGCAGCAAAGGTAAACGATTCTATTACTACATTAGAGCATGAGTGCGGCAACATCCTCGATGCGTACAACGAGGAACATGATATATGAGACGACGCACATTAGGGGTTAAAAAAGAACCGACCATCATGATTATCCCTATGATCGATATCGTATTTTTCTTATTGGTATTCTTCATGGTTGGCACGCTGTACATGAATACAGAGCAGCAAATTCCGCTCAATTTGCCATCTGCATCGACATCTACAGCAAAATCTATTGAACCTATTACGATTACGCTCACCACAACGCACACGCTATATATCGACAATCAGGAAATCTCTTCCGACCGATTGGCTGAAGAGGTACAATCTATCGTGAAACAAGCACCTCGACAAGCTTTTGTCATTCGCGCATCTAAGGATGTTTACTATAGCGAGGTTATCGCCCTATTGGACATGCTCAAGGTGAATGGCGCTAAATATATTAGCGTCGCTACGGAACGGAAGTGATTCTATGTTTGAATCGCATTATTTGAAATCGTTTATTGTGTCCTTGGGAATTACAATTATCCTCATCTCTGGTATGGGCCTTTCTTTGCGTGGTATGGCGGGTACAGGTGCTGCCCATGATGCGGCGGAAATTAGCTTTAATTTGCCTGATGATGGTGAAAGCGATACAGGGGTTGAGGCTGTTGACACTGCACCGAAACCAGTGGAAAATCCTATGGAAAAACCACAGAATGTAACTCCAGAAGGCGCGGCACCTAAGGCGAATTCTTTGGTGAATGAGCGCAAGCAAGAGGATGAACGTACTAAAGCGTTAAGTGAAAGTACAGCAGCATCTAGTGTACGCCGAGAATGGGCCGTTCCAAAGGCTATTGAATCGGAAACGAGTAGCAGTGAACAAGCGGTAGTTACGCACGGAGCAGATTCTAAGGATGGAAAATCCTCCAAGAATAGTAAAGTGCCTATCGGTAAAGAGATAACATCAGATCCGAATGCAACTGGAGATGGATTGCCTGAATCTAGTGACTTATCTGTCTTATCTGATTTAGCATTGAGTTTATTGACGCCAGGACAACAAGCACTTTTACAAAAACCAGATATTAATCCTCATGACTACTTGCGGACTGTGCAAGAACAGGGGCGAGCATCTGTCGTAACAGGCAAGGTGGTAGTACGAGTTAACTTTGATGTTAACGGCAATGTCATCGTTGGTGAACATACGCCACTGATCGTGGACGATGTACCACCAGCTGTACGAGACGAAGCACTGCGCATCATCAAAAGCAGTGGATCCATCGTTAACCGACGGGGTGAACCTGTTTACTTAGCGGTTCCCGTTATTCTAGGACAATAAAGAGGCATGTCTCATACAAATGTATGTAAGATATGCCTCTTTTGTTATGTTTGCTATTTTGTTTTACAGAATAATTTTGAGTTCCTATACGTATGTAATTTATGTAGTATTAAATATTTGTTAATCTTGATTAGTAAGCATTGTTTTGGTAGAGTTGAATACCGCAAGATATACGATGGCGCCACCGATAAATAATGTGATCTGCATAGGTGCACTAAATTGATCGACGCGCCATAAAGCGAAAGCGTAGAAGAACATTGTTACTAGCATGATGAGGAATGCAATGATAACGCGTACATTGGTGTTAACAGCTAAGGATGTAGTGATGCGAGATTTATTGAGTATCACGTAAATTAAGGACACGATAATATCTGCTGTAAATATAGAAAATACATAATTGAGATCGAACTCTCCAAATAGAACTACAGCCAAGCCGATAAAGCTGAGTCCAAAGAATAAGCGTAATAGTATACCTATAGTATTTGATTCGTTGCGCTGTGCACGACGCTCTTTTCGATTTAAATTTGCCATGAAAGCCTCCCCATAACGGACATAGTTAGTCTTACTACTATCATAAAGCTCAGTTATAAATAAGCTATTCTTCATAATAGGTTTAGTCTGTATGTTTATTATATATCACAATGTACAGCTATGATACACTTTAATTAATTTATTAGTATATTAGTATATAGCTATATAAGCCTATAAGAACGTAAAGAGAGCGCCTATGATTCAAGTTATTCTTACCTATATCGTTAATGTCATTATTGTATTTGTCTTTTTCCCAATTTTAGAGTCTGCCGTGCAATTGGTGTACCCCTTTTCTTGGGATTGGTTTATAAAACCGTTACATTTAGCGGATAAGTTAGATGTGTATATCGTTTTGTCTATTGCGTTACCTATTATCGTGGCGATCGGATTATTTTTGCCACCTTTTAGTTGGCTAGCCCATTTGTTACAAGGTGAAAGAAAACCAAGTGCTGTAGAAGCTGAATATATTGAACCACTCTTAGAAGAATTATGTACACGTAGTGGCGTATCAAGAAATACTTTGACATTGCGTATGCGCACTGATGAGGATATCAATGCTTTTGCTTCAGGCATCAATCATATTACCATTCATACAGGCGCTTTGAGTGGATTAGATAAACGACATTTACTTGGCGTTTTGGCGCATGAATTGGGGCATTTAAGAAACCGAGACACGATTTACTTGACCATAACCTACGCTATGGACCGATTAGGACAATTAATATTAAACCTCGTTATACTTTTAAATGGAGCCTTAAATATATTGGCACTGATTCCTATTGTTAATATCGTCATTCGCATAATCCAAATAGTTCTTCTTGTTATGATTGCGGCGGTGGAGTATGTACTGCGCTTGCCGAAGTGGATTACCTACTATTTTGATAGCCGCCGTCGTGAGTATGCTGCAGATGCCTACGCCGTATCTATCGGTTTAGGGCGAGAGTTGCGAGAGGGCCTTGTTGCATTAGGCCTTGCCACTGAACAAATTGGTATGCTTGAAACTGGTGAATTATATGATCGTGAAAGTACGGGATTTTTTAGTCGGTTGTTTATTACTCATCCAAAAATGATTAAACGCATTCAACGCATAGATGAAGGTATAGAAATATACGAACTGAAACGAAGTCTCTTGTGGGACCGAATGATAAGAAAAGCTAAATGTATCCAATAGAGCCGAATAGAGGTCTTAATCTATATAAAACAAAAATAGAAGTTTGAATATAGTGAATGCTGCATAAACACGAACGATTAGTAAATTTAATATAATTATCATTCGGAAAATTTAGGTCCATTCATTGAATGGAGCTTTCACATATGGTACAATTATCCTATAAGAAATCTAGCTTTTATCATGCAAAGGAGACATCATGATACCACGTTATACACGAGAAGAAATGGGCCATATTTGGAGTGAACGCAACGAGTTCGATACGATGTTATTGGTAGAAACATTGGCATCCGAGGCACAAGCTGAGTTGGGCGTTATCCCTAAAGAAGCGGCTAAAGCCATTCGTGAAAAGGGCAATTTCGACGTTGAACGCATTCATGAAATCGAAAAGGAAACAAACCACGATATTATTTCCTTCGTAACAGCAGTAGGTGAATACGTAGGTCCTGAAGCGGCTAAATACATTCATCTTGGCCTTACATCTACTGACGTTAAAGATACAGCACTTGGTTACATGATGAAACAAGCATGCGACATCTTGATTGAAGATTTGAAACGTTTGCACGAAGTATTGCGTCGTCGTGCAGCTGAGTTCAAATATACACCTATGATCGGCCGTACACATGGTATCCACGGCGAACCTACTACTTTTGGTTTGAAATTAGCATTGTGGATGGCTGAAGTAGAACGCGATATCGAACGCATGGAACATGCTCGTAAAAGCGTAGCTGTTGGTAAATTGTCCGGTGCTGTTGGTACTTACTCCAACATCGATCCATTCGTAGAACAATATGTATGCGAAAAATTAGGTCTTGAACCTGTTAAAATCGCTACACAAGTCGTACAACGTGACCGTCACGCTGAATTGTTGTCCACTATCGCTGTTGTAGGCGGTACATTGGATAAAATCGCTTTGGAAATTCGTCATCTGCAACGTACAGAAGTGCGCGAAGCAGAAGAGTATTTCAGCCCTAAACAAAAGGGTTCCTCTGCGATGCCTCATAAACGTAATCCGATTACATGTGAAAGAATTTGCGGTATGGCTCGCTTGCTTCGTGGTTATGCTCAATCTGCTTACGAAGACCAAGCGTTGTGGCATGAACGCGATATTTCCCATAGCTCTGTAGAACGCGTTATTTTACCAGATGCAACAATTTCGTTGAACTACATGCTTCACCTTACAATCCGTACTATCGATAAATTGTTGGTATATCCTGAAACAATGCTTAAAAACCTTAACCTTACAGGGGGCCTTGTATTCAGCCAAACAATTTTGACTCACCTTGTAGACAAAGGTGCCGTACGTGACGAAGCATACCGTTGGGTTCAAAAGTACGCTATGGAACGTTGGCTTGAAGGCAAAGATTTCGCTACAGGTCTTAAATCTGATGAAAACATCAAGAAATACATGACTGCTGAAGAAATCGATGCATGCTTCGATCCGCATAAATTGTTAAAACATGTAGATACAATCATGGCTCGCTTTGGCCTATAATTGTAGGGTACTTCCCATATAATATATGAAAGACTAGGGTAGGTATAGACCAACAAGCCTATGGCGTAAGCAATAGGTTATTGGCTATATCTACTCATTTTATTTTGTGCTGAGATTTTGCTTTATAAGGGGCAATCGACTATTATATTAGATATCTAAGACTATTTTCGCATAAAGGGCGATAGCCTTATGTGATTGCATAAGGACATATCTATTTACATTAGGAGGTTATATGAAACGTATTATACGAAAGTACGGACCACCTATTTTTCATTGTATTAATGATTTTGGTCAAGGTTCGTTGTCCGCATTGATTCCGTTCTTTATTGCTAACTTTGGCCTTAATTACTACCAATCGGCTACCATTATTTTTTGTAACACCGTGGTGGCCTCTATTGCGCAGCCTGCATTGGGCTATGTGGCCGATCGGTGGCGCGTACCTTGGTTCATTCCGGTAGGCTTTTCCATAACATTAGTCTCCATTAGTGCCATTGCACTGGCGACGAGCTATGAGATGATACTTACTCTATCGCTCATTGCAGGCCTTGGGGCTGCATTGTTCCATCCTGAGGCGGCACTTCTTGTAAATCGTATGCAATCCAATGAGCTTGGTAATGCTATGGGGCGCTTTGCCGTAGGTGGCAGCGCTGGCTTTGCATTGGGTCCGCTCCTTGCTGGTGGTGTGTACGTTTTTGGTGCTCATTTCCTTTGGGTGTTCACGGCCATTGCATTGATTGGCGTGTTAGTGTATGTGTATGCCTTTACAGGTTCTGCGGCTACCGATGTTGTTGGTGAAAGTAAAAGCTCTGCTAAGTCCACTAATACTGGTGCCAACGATTGGGTGAGCTTCGGCAAGTTATTCTTTGTCATTGCTTCTCGCTCCATTTTATTCTCTGTACTATCTATCTTTATTCCTATCCTGTACATTACCGTTATTAACGGCGAAGCCAGCGCCTCTAGCTTGGCGCTAACCATGTACTTTGCAATGGGCGCAGTCCTTACCTATATGGGCGGGGCTTTATCCGATAAATTAGGCTTCCTTAAAACGGTGCGCTTAGGTAATCTTATCTTCTTGCCATCTGTTTTAGTATTTATCTTTGTCCCAAATATATGGGGCTTCTTCGGTGCTATGATACCGATGGCCTTTGGCGTATTCTCACAATATGGACCGATTACCGTACTCGGTCAAAAATACCTTGCTAAAAATGCAGGCTTTGCGTCGGGAATTACACTAGGCCTTGGCATTACACTAGGAGGACTTGTAGCACCTTATATCGGACACTTGGCAGATATCTATGATGTGCAAACTGCTTTGATGACCTTGATACCTGTAGGACTTATGGGGCTCCTAATGAGCCTATGGCTTAAAGAGCCAAAATAGTACTTAAGAAACAGATAAAAATTGAAAATGGAAGAGTATCTAGGGCAAAATAGAATACTTTGACTAGTTAAAATGTCAATACATGGGAGGTGACTAATGGTCACCTCCCATTTCTTTACTTTAAGAGATTAGATACTTATATTGGATATAGTAAGACTTTAAATCTCTATATCTCATATCTTTACTGAATATATGTTTTAACATATAATTTAACTAAAGATTTCTTCTAGCACTAGGAGGAATATGATGGATACGTTTTCTGTTGGTTTTTATGATATTGTATTTCTTTTTTGTTGGTAGACAAATTGTTTTAACAAATGGTTTTGTAAAGAAATCCATGAAAACACCTAAAAGTGCTATTGAATTAGCTGTTAAATATAAGAACGATTATATTGAGAGGTATATATAATATGGAAACGTTAGATCAATATTTAGAGAACCAATTAAAAAATCCGAAGTTTAAAAAAGAGTGGGATGCGTTAGATGATGAGTACCAAATCATTCAGAATATAGTTGAGGCGCGCCTAGCTGCTCATATGACACAAATGCAGCTGTCTGAATTAACCGGCATTACTCAGTCTGATATTAGTAAGATTGAAAATGGAAATGGCAATCCATCTTTAAAAACATTACAGAAAATAGCTCACGCTTTCGGGAAGAAACTAAAGATTGAATTTGTATAAATACTTTCACAGAGTCCGAACATTGTTGTATAATGTTAGTGAATTATTTAGACTTTCACATGGAGGATATAGATATGGCAACAAGTATGGTTATCGGCACTCAATGGGGTGACGAGGGTAAAGGTAAGATCGTTGACTGGATCGCGGAACGTGCAGACGTTGTAGTGCGCAGTCAAGGTGGTAATAATGCAGGTCATACTGTTGTGGTAGATGACAAAGCATTTGCTCTTCGCCTGTTACCAAGCGGCATTTTGTACGATAACAAACAAAATATCGTGGGTACTGGTGTTGTAATCGACCCTAAAGTATTGTTACAAGAAATCGAAGGCCTTGAAAAACAAGGTAAATCTGCAAAATCCCTTCATATTTCCGACCGTGCGCATGTTATCATGCCATATCATATCGCTTTAGATAATGCAGAGGAAGCATCTAAAGGTGATGCTAAAATCGGTACTACTAAAAACGGTATCGGTCCTTGCTATGCTGATAAAATCAATCGTATCGGCATCCGTATCTGCGATTTGTATGACCTTGAAACATTCAAACAAAAATTAGCATACAATGTAGAATTCAAAAACAAAATGCTTACAAAGGTTTATGATGCTGAACCTGTTAACTATGATGAAATCTTAGCGGATTACATCAAATACGCTGAAGCATTGAAACCATATGTAACAGATACTAACATCGCTGTTCTTAAAGCGGTTAAAGAGGACAAAAAGGTATTGTTCGAAGGCGCTCAAGCTACTATGCTTGACCTTGACCATGGTACATATCCATTCGTAACATCCTCTCATCCAATCGCTGGTGGTGCTTCCACAGGCGCTGGTATTGGTCCAAACTACTTGAAAAATATCTTCGGCGTTGTAAAAGCGTATGCAACACGCGTTGGTGCAGGCCCATTCCCTACAGAGCTTCTTGATGAAACTGGCGATAACCTTCGTGAACTTGGTCATGAGTTCGGTACTGTAACTGGCCGTCCTCGTCGTTGCGGTTGGTTAGACCTTATGGTTGTAAAATACGCTGCAGGTCTTAACAGCTTAGATTACCTCGCTATTACACGCTTGGATATCCTTGATTCCTTCAAAGAATTGAAAATCTGCGTAGGTTACAAATTGAATGGTAAAGATGTAGAAGGCTTCCCAGCTAACTTGAAAGATCTTGAAGCATGCGAAGCAGTATACGAAACATTGCCAGGTTGGGAAACAGATATCTCTGGTATCCGTAAATACGAAGATCTTCCTGAAAATGCTCGCAAATATGTAGAACGTATTGCAGAAGTAACAGGCGTACCTTTGGGTATCGTATCCGTTGGCCCTAACCGCAGTCAAACTATTGATTTAGTAAACGTATTTTAAGCTATACTAATTTGATATAATAGGATTGCTCTAGAGTAGACTAGAATTCATCATTATAAATTCTATGTTTTTCCTACTATACAATCGACTTATAGAATTATACAGATAAGGCCCCTCTATGAGGGGTCTTTTGTATTGAAAGTCATTAGAACACAAAATCGGTATAGTTTATATCTAATCCTTTAGATTACTAATATAGTGCGGTATATCGAAGTATGCTATATGGTTATTAGAAAATCGCTATATCGAAAATCCTATAGAAAATAATTGCACAAAACCATTATATATACATTTTTATGTATAACTAAATAAATCTATGAGATGAAAATTTATTTAAAATATTCATAGCGAATAGCCTATAGTGTGCTGAAATTAGTTTATAATGTGGTAAAATTTACTCATATATAATTATTTGGTATTCATAATAAATTATTAAGATACAAATATAAAGAAAAAAATAGATTTACATTAAGAAATAGTATATAATAGTATCCATAAGTAGATTGACATTTTTTGATACGGATTTGAGGAGTTAAAGATATGGTTGAAGTTTCTTACGAACGTTTAGCTACGATTTTTAAGGCATTAAGCGATGAAACAAGATTACACATCATCGATATGTTGTCTTGCAATGAATTATGTGCAGCTGATATTTTAGCTAGCTTCAATTTGTCCCAATCTACGTTGAGCTACCACATGAAAATCTTAATTGATGCAGGTGTAGTTAACTCTCAACGTAATGGCTTATGGACTCGTTATTCCATTAATGAAGCTACATTTGGCGATATTTTAGAAATCATCCCTCAACTATATAAATCTAAGGATGAGTGTATTTGCGCGCAAATTAAATACTGCCGTATTTCTGAGCACGAAAAAGAAGCGTAACAATGAGACGATGGATTATGCATGTTGATATGGATGCATTTTTCGCGTCCATCGAACAATTGGATCATCCAGAATATAAAGGCCACCCCGTAATTGTGGGTGGTCTTTCTTCACGTGGCGTCGTTGCTACCTGCTCCTATGAGGCTCGTAAATTTGGAGTTCACTCCGCCATGCCCATCTCTCGTGCTAAGAAACTCTGTCCCGATGGCATCTATGTGTATCCGCGTATGGATCGTTACAAAGAGGTATCCCATCAGATTTTTTCTATTATGAAAGAATTTACGCCTCACATTGAGCCTCTATCTATCGACGAAGCCTTTCTCGAGGTTAGCGGTATGTCTACCATGTATAGTGGACCAAAAGCACTGGGCAGAGCCATTAAAGATCGAGTGTTTGAGGAAACTGGTCTTATTATCTCTGCAGGGCTAGCACCGAATAAATTCCTTGCCAAATTGGCATCCGATTTAGATAAGCCCGACGGCCTTGTAGTCATACCTTATGGCCGTGAAAAAGAGATCTTAGCTCCATTACCGATTAAACGCATTTGGGGCGTAGGTCCTCGTACAGAAAAAATCTTGAAAACAGGAGGCTTTCACTTGATGCGTCATATTCAAGCGTTACCTGATGAAAGCAGTTTAATTCCCCTCGTGGGCAACCAGGCGCGCCGCATATGGGAACTAGCGAACGGGATTGACGATAGACCGGTGGAAACAGATCGCAAAATACAATCTATCGGAGCTGAGGAGACATACGAAGAAGATTTAACGGATGGTAGTGCCATTGAACTAGAGTTTAGATATTTTGCGAATCGCTTATCAAAACGATTGCGAAAACGTAATCTCTTAGGTCATACCGTATCTATTAAGGTTCGGTACGATGATTTCACCACCGTATCCCGCCAAAAGCGGTTAGATACACCATCAGACCATGAGCATGTGTTTTTTGAAACTGCGCTGCTCCTTTGGAACAAGCTCATGCAAGATAAGACAAGCAAGAAACCTAAAGGAAAAGCAAAAGAGCTTGAATCTTTAGGTGCTACAACTAAGGTACAGGCTAAAGCCTTTATGTATTCTTCTGAGGAAACCCGATGGATAGATCCTCCTGGTCCTATACGACTATTAGGTCTCACCGTAAGTGGCCTCGACGAAGAGGTACCTATGCAAGATAGTCTTTTCGAATCACCTAAATATGAGACTGAAAATAAACTAGCTGGCGTATTAGATTCATTAGAATCTAAATTTGGTGAAACGGCCGTTATGAGTGGCGCATTATGGCAGCGCTTTCACGGAGACAATGGAACGCGTAGAAAACGATCGGAGCTAAAGGCCGCAGTAGATGCACAATCTACTAATGAGGATGTGGAATCTACTAAAATGGATAAGGGCCGTGACCTATATAAGAATAGTGATGTAGGCGACATTAACGAAGACATATAACTCGATACAATAGACTCATAAAGTTTATATTGAATACTTTCGCTAATATATTTATTCATGTTACAATATGGATATAGTGTTTAAAAATTACCGCAAGAGAGGTATAGATATGAGTTTATTTCGCGTAGCCATCCATTATGGCATCAACAGCAATGGCTTCTTGTCCTATGACACAGAAGCAAAAACAGTGTCCGTAGATTTACCTGAACAAGAGTGGGTTGATAAGGTTATCGCTTACTTGAACGACGAACATGCCATCGAGCATGCTACAGGTCTTGATACATATGAACGCTTGACTGTAAAACCATTAGAATCTTTGGATAACCTAAAATTAGCTTTAACACGCATGTGGGAAGCTATCGACGTACAAGTCGACTGGAGCCGTCCAGCATAAATTGAATGAAAACACCTTGTGATCTACACGTTGATGATAGAAGCAAGGTGTTTTTTATTTTGATAGAGAGATTTAGTTCGCATTTAAATATATATAATGCCACAATTCTCATTTTGGTTCTTATAAATGATATCGTGTATACAAGATTTATAAAGGTTTAGGGTTGTTCTGTTAAAAAAAATGTGATATTCTAATTACAGATTAATGGATAATAATTATCCGTTAATAACATTTATCTTAATTGAGATATATAATCTAAAAATTATGTAAAGTAAATTACTTTCATTTTGATCTCTAAGTAGGAGTTTGTAATATGAATAATGAAAAGAAACTAACAACCGCCTTTGGCGCTCCCGTACCAGATAATCGCAACTCTGCTACAGCAGGTAAACGTGGTCCTGTACTGATGCAAGATGTTTGGCTCATGGAGAAATTAGCTCATTTTGAGCGCGAAGTGATTCCTGAACGCCGCATGCATGCTAAAGGATCCGGTGCATTTGGTACTTTCACAGTAACTAACGATATTACAAAATATACGAAAGCAAAAATTTTCTCTGAAGTAGGCAAGCAAACGCCGTTATTCGTGCGTTTCTCCACCGTTGCTGGTGAGCGTGGTGCAGCCGATGCAGAACGCGACATTCGTGGCTTTGCCGTAAAATTTTATACGGAAGAAGGAAACTGGGACCTCGTAGGTAACAACACACCGGTATTCTTTATCCGCGATCCATTGCAATTCCCTGATTTGAACCGCGCTGTAAAACGGAATCCGAAAACAAATCTTCGCGATGCGACAGCAAACTGGGATTTCTGGACTAGCTTGCCAGAGGCGATACACCAAGTAACAATCGTCATGAGTGACCGTGGTATTCCTAAATCTTACCGCACAATGCATGGTTTTGGCAGTCATACATACAGTCTTATCAACGAAAACGATGAGCGCGTATGGGTTAAATTCCATTGGGTTTGCCAACAGCCGATTGAAAATCTTTCCGACGCTGAGGCGGCTAATGTGGTAGCTAGTGACCGTGAAAGTCACCAACGTGACCTCTTTGAGGCTATTGAAAAAGGCGATTTCCCTAAATGGAAATTATGCATCCAAGTGATGACGGAAGAACAAGCTAACAATATGCCATACAATCCATTCGACTTAACTAAAGTATGGTATCACGATGAGTTCCCATTGATTGAAGTTGGTGTGATGGAACTTAATCGCAACCCAGAAAATTATTTCCAAGATGTAGAACAAGCTGCATTTGCACCGACTACTATCGTTCCTGGTATCTCTTTCTCTCCTGATAGAATGCTTCAAGGTCGTTTGTTCTCCTATGCGGATGCGCAACGTTATCGTCTAGGAGCAAATTATTATCAAATCCCTGTTAATGCCGCTAAATGTCCTGTAAATATCTATCATCGCGATGGTCAAGGACGTATAGATGGAAACCATGGGTCTACAATTGGCTACGCACCAAATAGCTTTGGTGAATGGGCTGAACAACCGGAATTCAAAAATCCTCCTCTCGACGTATCTGGTCCAGCCTACCAATATGACTTCTATGAAGACGACTCTGACTTCTTTACACAACCAGGTAAATTGTTCCGCCTCATGAGCCCTGAACAACAACAAGCCTTGTTTGACAATACGGCAGCGGCTATGAATGGTGTACCTGATTTCATCAAAGAACGTCATGCAAAACATTGCTACCAATGTGATCCAGCTTATGGTGAAGGCATTGCTAAAGCTTTGGGTATGGACATTGATTTTAGTGATGTGAAATAGTATTATAAATACTTTTTACATAACAGAGATACTCTCTCTGAATAACACTGACGATTAAAAGAACTTCCTTAAATTAAAACGAAGCCCCTCCTTGCTATGTAGCTCATAGTAAGGAGGGGCTTTTGTCATGTGAGTGTATTTAAATATTGCTAATCAAATTTCTTATTAGTTAAGTCCTGATACATAAGCTTAGCAATTTCATACTGCGGATCGCCGGCTTGTAATTGGTGTGATGGTAGTTTAAATACAGCTTCAGCTCTTTCCTCTTTCTTGATATCGATACCCTTTACATCTTCGGACCGACTTATGGAAATGGTATGTGTTGTTGGATTTATGAAGTACGCATTTACATCGATGCTGAAAGCTTTGTTTTCGTCTTTTCTCATGATTACACGTAGTATCATAGCTGAAATAGCAGTGGTACCATCTTTTTCACCTAATAGCTGCTTAGATGTGTAGTCCACATAATCTGCATAGACATAAATATCGCCTGGTTTTGCCTTGTCATAATCTTGTGTATAGGCCTCTACTAAACGCAAATCTAGTTGTCTGCCGAATGGTCTAGAGAACATTTCACTTTGTAATACGCGTGTTTCGCTTACCGGTGGATAGGACGGTATTGGTGTTAAACCTTTTAGCATATCTGTGCGTGTTTCGTCTTTTCTTTTAGCCTGACGTTCAGCAGTGACCTTGTCTAAGCGTTTACGCTCTTTTAATATGGCTTTTTCTTGTTCTTCTTTAGTTTTGTAAGTTTTTACGGATACAACACGGTTACCAGACATAGTCACCGTTGAATAGATGGGCTTATCTTTAGTAGGTTTTCCATTAGAAGCATCAAGCGTAGATTGCACCATAGCAGGTGTTGCGCTTTCGATAGAGTTTTTTAGCTCTGGAATATTAGAATAATCCATCTCAACCACTGCAGTATCTGTGTTTTCACTTGGTTGTACAGGTGTAGCCCCGTACGCAGATGATATAGCCAATGCAGCTAATAGTGAACTAGTAATAATAGAACGTTTACATAGTTTCATTACATATACCTCTTTATAATAAGAACTCTCTAATACTATCAACAGTTGTATTATAGCATAGTTCTCGTATAGATCGATTTCAACATATACTGATAGTATATAAATTTATAGAGGACTTTAGCATAATTATGTAGAATTACATTGTGTATTGTATTTATACAGAGAGCAAATGTGGTTAGGAGGCAATTATGAAACGTAGTAGTTTGGCATGGTATGTAGCGGTGGCTTGTCTTGGTAGTAGCCTTTGCGTCGGTTCTGTAGTGCAGGCGGACTCTCCGACGACGGTGAAAGCAAGTAGCATAGTTCCTACTACTGTTACAACTCAGATGGAACAGGCAGCGCTCAAGCAAAAACAGCAATATCAAGCTGAAACAGAAACGATGGGATTGTTATGGATGCGTACCTCTGCCGAGTACAGAGCATTGGCATATCAAGGGTATAATGTGGCGATGAATCTTGTTAAAATGGCTGTTACCGATCCATCTCACCAGAGAAAGCCTTTAGCTATCGTTCTTGATGCGGATGAAACAGTAGTAGACAATACAAAACTGATGGGTGAAAGCATCGCTAATGGCAATGGTCGCTTCGATGCTCCTTGGTGGCGCGCGGCGGTCCATAAAGGCGAATCTCGTGCTATGCCTGGAGCCGTTGAGTTTTTAAACGAAGTACATAAACAAGGTGTAGAAATTTTCTACGTATCAAACCGTTACGCCCCAGTAAACCTTGACGTAACGATACAGAACTTTAAAGAATTAGGCTTCCCATCCGTCGATAAAGACCATGTACTACTATTCGAAAAAGACTCTGACAAACAACCTCGCTTTGATGCGATTGCTAAAAAATATAATGTCGTTGTATACATGGGTGATAACGCTGGTGATTTCCCGATTGGCACAAAAGGTAAGACATTAGCTGAAAGAAATGGCATCATCGATGCACACAAAGAAGACTTTGGTACTACCTTTGTGGTATTCCCAAACCCTGCTTACGGATCTTGGGTAAGTGCATTAGCTAAAGGCTATCAAAACCTCAGCCCAGAAGAACAAAAACAAGTAAATAACCAATACCTACAACAATAGGACTCCTTGCGTATACTTTATTAAAAACGATATAATAAAGTATACATGCGTCTATAGCTCAGGTGGAAAGAGCTGCAGTTTCCTAAACTGTGAGTCGGGGGTTCGAATCCCTCTAGGCGCACCAGTAGGATAGAGCAGCAGTTTCGCCTTAATACTCGTAAGAATCTATTAAGGTAGGGCCTTGCGCCGAAATCAAAGGACACAATTTATTTGTGTCCTTTTCCTCTTTTTTCTTATTAGAATTCTGCTATTAATAGAAGAATAATAGAGTTATTATAGTTATTTGATTAAAGATAAAACAAATTGATGAATAAAAATTAGAAAGTGTTGACATATAAGTTATACTGATATATTATGTAATTAGATTTTACCATAGCGAAAGGTTACAGAATCTACTAAAATAAGACTTTATGTCGAAATCACTACTTTTAAGTAGTTATTAACAATAGTATATGTCAATTGAGTTAGTAGTACATATTACTAATGTTTTTTGTGTGGAATTTTGAGCACAGGTCTTATGATCTGTGCTCTTTTTGTTTGTTGTTCTATTATAGCGAAAGCTTACAAAGGTGCTTAACTTCGTTGTTGAGGTTTTAGTACCCTGTAATTTTTTGCTATGATAAAACCACTAGCGGTGGTCGTTTGCCTTGACTACAGTTTTAGTACTTTGTAATTTTTCGCTATGATAAAACACACTAAATACTACGAGATCACTAATAGGGGGGTTAGTACTCTGTAATTTTTCGCTATGATAAAACTTCCGTCCCCTACTACTACACGTGTAAATAGTTTTAGTACTCTGTAATTTTTCGCTATGATAAAACAAGCACTAATTGAACACGGTGTACCAGAATGTTTTAGTACTCTGTAATTTTTCGCTATGATAAAACTGAGTTTAGTTAAAGAGTTGATAGCGTTCGGTTTTAGTACTCTGTAATTTTTAGCTATGATAAAACAATCTTCTAATATGCCATCCTGGGCTTCTGGTTTTAGTACTCTGTAATTTTTCGCTATGATAAAACTTTCAAAGTGAGATTTATCTACATCGTCATGTTTTAGTACTCTGTAATTTTTCGCAATGATAAAACACAACGTACACATCAAATTTGAATACCCAGGTTTTAGTACTCTGTAAATTTTCGCTATGATAAAAACCATAAGTTAAAACTCTCTCTATATATAGGGTTTTAGTACTCTGTAATTTTTCGTTATGATAAAACAAAATTAGAAAATTGTGGTTATTGTGGTCGTTTTAGTACTCTATAATTTTTCGCTATGATAAAACTTGCGGTTATTAAACAACAAAACGAGGACAGTTTTAGTACTCTGTAATTTTTCGCTATGATAAAACAATTCTTTAGATTTGCATTATAGGCTTTTTGTTTTAGTACTCTGTAATTTTTCGCTATGATAAAACTAAAAAATAGGGAACTCCCGCTTACACAAGGTTTTAGTATTTTGTGATCGTTGCTTATGATAAATCTAGAATAATAGGAGATAAAGGTTTTTCTAATTATTATTATTTTATGTAATAAATAGAATTAATGATTATTAGGGAGAGTATATATGGGACATATATTAGCATTAGATATGGGGACTGCTTCTACTGGTTTTGCAATTATTGATGAAAATTATAATGTTCTAATTACAGGTGTTAGATTGTTTCGTGAAGGTACGGCAGAAGATAATGTAGCTCGTAGAAGATTCAGAGGTAGTCGTAGAAGTATAAGGCGCAATCATCATAGACTGGATCGATTAAAGGAACTCTTGTCCAATGTACTAGGTAGAAGTGGAAATCAATCTTATACCAATCTCTATGAAATTAGAGTCAGAGGGCTTAGTAATAAGCTTTCACCTGATGAATTGATAGCTGCTATTATTCAACTAGCTAAACATAGAGGCATATTCTATTTAAGTCCAGAGGATCTTGCAACTGAGGACGGAAGTAATCGAAGTTCGGCAGATATTATTCGAGCTAATGAGAATAAGCTTAAAGCTGGAATATATCCTTGCCATGTTCAATTAGAGAAGTTGAAAACTAGGGGAACAGTACGAGGTATTGAAAATAAGTTTACCCATGAATCATATCGTAATGAGTTAATTAAGCTTCTTGAAGTTCAATCTAAATTCTATCCTCAATTACAAGATATTACAGAGGATATTTTATGTATATATGACTCTAAACGTGAATACTATGAGGGGCCTGGTAGTTATAAAAGTCCCACACCTTATGGGAGTTACCAATTAGATGAAAGTGGTAATGTCATTAAAATTAATCTAATTGATAAAATGCGTGGTAAGTGTACGTATTTTCCTGATGAATTAAGAGCGCCTAAATGGAGCTATAGTGCATGCTTATTTAATTTGTTAAATGATTTAAATAATTTAACTATTCAAGGGCTGAAAATAACTGAACCTCAGAAACAAGAGTTGATTAATGAGTATGTAAATAAAGGTAAATCAGTAACGATTCCTGCTATTGCAAAAGTATGTGGTGTTAAAAAAGAAGATATTTTTGGTTTTAGAATAGATAAAGCAGAAAAACCTATTTTTACAAAATTTGAAGGCTATAATGCGTTATTAAAAATTGCAAAATCTGTAAACGAAGAAGCAACAATTGAAGGTAAAAAACAATTAGTAGATAATATATCTGAAATTCTAACTAAAGAAAAAAGTATAGAAATCCGTGAAAGAGCATTAATAGATGATTTAAATCTTCCTGTTAACCTATCTAAAGAAATCGCAAAATTAGGAGACTTTATTAAATATCATTCTTTATCATTTAAGGCTATTAATTTAATCCTAGATGATTTATTGAAAACTAGTAAAAACCAAATGGAATTATATACTGAGGCAGGCATAAAACCATATAATCATAACTTTTCACAGAACAATCAGTTAAGTGCTAATTTATCTGATTGGATTGTATCACCTGTTGTTAAACGTTCTGTTAATGAAACGATTAAAGTGTTTAATGCATTGCGTAAATATCTTAAAACCCAAAATGGTGACGATGCCGAGTTTAGTGATGTAGTAGTAGAGTTGGCACGAGAAAAGAATAGCCAAGAGAAGAAAGACTTGATTAAGAAAATTCAGAAGGCCAATGAGGAAAAACGTTATAAAATCATGGAGCTTGTTGAAAACAGGAAGCTTACGAGAGCAGAGTTTGAACGTATTAGTTTACTGTTAGAGCAGGATTTTAAATGTGCATATTCTTTAGAGCCTATAGAGTTGGCGGATGTGTTTAAAGCAGGTCTTTTAGAAGTTGATCATATTATTCCTTTATCTATATCACTGAGTGATGCTCAGTCTAATAAAGTACTTGTCTATCAGAGAGAAAATCAAGCAAAAGGACAACGGTCGCCATTCCAATATTTCTGTAGTGGTAAAGCAAAAATAACCTTTGAAAGATATAAAGAATATGTTACTAAAAACTTGAATTTTAGTAATGCTAAGAAGAGAAATTTACTATATCTTGGAAATCCAGTTGAAGATATGAAAGGATTTATTGAGAGAAATTTGGTCGATACACGTTATGCATCTCGTGAAACTCACAATTTATTAAAATCCTTTTTTGAGTACCATAATATAAATACCAAGGTTAAAGTTATAAATGGTTCTGCAACAAGTTATTTTAGAAAAAAAGCGTATCTATCAAAAAATAGAGAAGAAACATATGCTCATCATGCACAAGATGCTATGATTATTGCTGGTTTTGCTAACACGAAATTGATGAAGTTTTTCTCAAAAATAGGTGCCTTTTCTGAAAGTTTGAATCATAAGGACTCTATTGTAGAAGTAGATGGCAATATTATTAATTCAGAAACAGGAGAGGTACTAGAACAAGAGTTATTTGATAAATCAGAGAATGTATCTAACTATATTCAGTTCTTAAAACGTATTGAAAGTATAGAACCGTTATATTCTCATAAGGTGGATCGTAAACCCAATAGAGCTTTATATGATCAGCAGATAAAAGCGACTCGAAGCTTTGTTGAAGATAATAAAGAAGTAACCTATATTATTACTAAATATAGTGATATCTATAATACAGAAAAAGGGAATTCTGGGGCTAAATTAAAAAAACGTATTTTAGAATCTCCAGAGGACTTGTTAATGTATCATCATGATCCTAAAACTTTCGAGATTTTTCTAAAGATTGTAGAACAATATGGAGACGAAGATAATCCATTTGCAGCTTATAAAGAGGATTATGGTCCAATTCGTAAATATTCAAAAAAAGGCAATGGTCCAATTATTGAGTCGATTAAGTTCAGAGAGAAACAATTAGGTTCTCATCGTATTAATACAAAACAAGATGGACATAATAAATCGGTATTTTTAAAAATAAAAAGTTTACGTACTGATATATATCAAGACGGAGAAAACTATCTAGTGCTTAATGTTCCATATGATATGGTTCGTTGTCTAAATGGTAGATATATAATTGATCAAGACAAATATTTTAAAGCAAAACAGTCTCAAAAAATTCCTGATTCTGCTAGGTTTGTAACGTCTTTATATCGGGGGGACTATATAACTTATGAAGAAAATGGCGAATTAGTAGAATGTATTTTTAAAATTATTAATAATGAGAAAGCCCATAAAATAGAGATTTCTTATGTGAATCGCCCAACAGATAAACAGGTTATGAAGGGGATTAAGACAAGTATTAAAAATTTGACCAAATATAATGTTGATGTATTAGGTAATAAATATAAAGTTACAGATGAAAAACTAGAGTTTGATGTTACGATTTAATGTTGCAGAAAGAGCACCAGTTTATACAAAGTTTGTTTAATCGTAGTCTATTTGAAAAAGAATATAAGGAAATAAGTGACTTATTTTTTACTAAATAAGTTTGATTAAAAAGTATTGTAAGAAGAAGGTATACAGCTTTTATAAGCCGTATACCTTCTTTTTGTATTATCTTGCAATTCTTATGAGCTAGAATTATAATATTAGGGTAATATTCATATTTTATTCATATTTTGACAATGAATAGTGTATAGAGGGGTACAATAAGATTCAAGTTCCATTAGATAGGTTTGAATCTTTTTTTAGGTTTATTGTTTGTGTTGTCTTAAAAGGGGGAAACGAAATGAAAAAAGAATTACTGTTAACGGCTATGATTACCGCAGGTATTACTACAACAGCGTTTGCAGCATCCAATTTAGATATTAGTGCTACAACTGCTGCGCCACTAAGCATGAAAAATTCTATTGCTTATGGTGGAAATAACAAAGTTGAGAATGGTATGTTCTCTCCTGTAAATAATATATTGCTCGGTGGTGACAATAATACAGTTCGACCTTCTGCTTCTAATAGTATCACCTCTGGAATGAATAATACTGCATCTGGTCCGGGCAGTATCGTAGCAGGTTGGTATAATACAAACTCTGCTACTCACAGCTTGGTAGTAGGTACTAGCAATACTGTTGGTGGTACTAATAATATCGTAGGCGGCTTTGGACATGCCAATAATGACAATGCGATTAATTCTTTATTAGTTGGTTCATATAATAGTATTGACGGACAAAACTCGGTGGCTTTAGGTAAGAATAATACCATTAAAGGTAATAATGCTTTGGTAGGTGGTACTGGTGCTAAGGTGCAAGGCAATAATGCTATCGCCTTTGGTGATACTGCGAAAGCAACAAGCGATGATGCGTATGCCATTGGTCGTAAAGCAGAAGCAACTGCTCTAAATACAGTTGCTATTGGTAATAATGCAAAGGCCAATAACATTATGGGCACAGCGATTGGCTATAATGCAAAAGCAAAAAATGATTACGCTACAGCAGTAGGTTATAGCTCCACAGGTTCTGGTAATCAGTCCTCTGCATTTGGTTTCAATTCGGAAGCAACTGCTATGAATACAACTGCAGTGGGATCTTATGCAAATGCTAGCGGTGCGTATTCTACCGCATTGGGCTTTAAAACTGCAGCTTCTAATGAGGACTCTGTAGCATTAGGCAACTATTCTACTAGTGCTGGTAAAAGTGCCTTTGCTGCTGGTACATTAGCTAACGCAGCAGAAAAGGACTCTTTAGCAATCGGTCATAGCGCAACTACAACAAAGGAAAATGGCATCGCTATCGGTACAAATGCGATGGCTGCAACAGATAACAGCATTGCACTTGGGGCTAAGTCTGTTACTGACACAGCTGTATCTACTAGTTCCGGTGTTATCGGCGGCAGAACATATAGTTTTGCTGGTGGAAATGCAGTTGGTACATTGAGCATTGGTGATAGTGGTGCAGAACGTACCATTACAAATGTAGCAGCAGGTCGTGTATCTGCTACATCTACTGATGCAGTCAATGGCTCTCAATTACATGCTATTAAAGATGTAGTAGATAATCATGAAAACCGTATCACTACGATCGAAGGCGATATTAATACGTTAAATAATCGTATTATTAATGGTGGCGCGAATAGCTTGAATGAAGCTAAAGCGTATACGGATCAACAAGTATCTAGCGTAGCAGCGGCTTCTGCAGCGCTTGCTGGCTTGCATCCATTAGATTTCGATAAACATGACAAATGGTCCTACTCCGTTGGCTTTGGTAATTATAAAAATGCTAATGCAGCAGCTTTAGGTGCCTTCTATCGCCCTAATAAAAATACAATGTTTAATGCTGCCACTACTGTTGGTAACGGCCGTAATTCTATTAGCTTAGGTGCTAATTTCAAATTTGGTAAAAGCTCCGAAGAGGTAACTACTGAAGATGCGGCACAACTTAAGAAAGATATGAAAGACCTATCTGAAAAATATAATGAATTAGCACAAAAATATAATGAATTGGCAGCTAAATTAGAATCTAAATAAATTAGAACCTAAATAAGAATCCAAATAGTGTGATTAATACCCCTACAAGACGTATCTTGTAGGGGTATTTTTTTCTATTAAATATGAAAGTACAGTGTCTTTATAATATGTATTTCTTTTAAATGTAAAAGTGCGGTGCTTTTATTATAAGTATTCCTTAATAATGATATAATTAAGATACATATTAAGACATTTATTAAGATATATATTACATATAAGTTGCAGTGTATAGTGGAGAGTGTATATGAGCTTTTACAATTGGATCCAAGAAAAACTATTTGATGATTACGAAGAATGGCATATGAAGTGCCCTGATTACAATCGAAATGGTTTTAATATAGTAGGAATAGATAATACATTAAAGGCTATGCATGATGGATATTTCATGTATGTTGAATTATACCCACCTCATGCCATCGATGGATGTACAGCCATGAAAGCACGTGTAGGTAAAAAGCAGGATGCAGTAGATTTATTCTTAGATATAGATGGCAAGACCTATCGTATGGCTGATGTAAGTTATCCTGACGCAGTGAAGATGATGCGGGCTTTTGTGAAAAAACGCAGAGTACCTGATTGTAGTTTGTGTGTAGAAGTAGCGTATCTAGATATCAATCAGATGCGATCTACATTTACAGAGTTAGCAACGTTGTTGCTAGGCGATGCTAAACAAGCCAAATCATTCATGTCCAAGGCAAAGTTACATTCCATGGAAGAACTAGAAGATAGCTGGTGGAATCTCTATGAGAAGTTGCTATCTACTGGTCGTGCTGTAGAGTTATCTTTGAAATTCGAATTAGAGGATTTTCTTTATAATGTGCAGAAGTTAATCCATAATAAAAATTTATCTACTGATGAAAATTTAACTGGAGATGTATCTATTGATACAGCCGCATTTGATGACAGTCAATGTATTGGGGACTGGTGCGCACATTTTAATTCCACGTGGAAAAACCATAAGTTAGTAGGCATGGACATCGGCACAGATAGTTTGGTGCTCATGGTACTTTCAAATGAGGAATTTAAAAGAGCCCAAGAGCTAGCGAAAGAGCTATTACATAGAATCGATGTAGCTGAACGTTTGTGATGTAACGAAAATTATGATGTAGTGGCATGATTATAATGTGGCAGTATCTATAAATGGTCGTAATTATTAACTGTAAACAGTTTGCACTGTATAAATGTGATGAATAGGAGAGAGTCATATGAGTATTGTACGTCTACCAGAATATGAAGCCGAGTTTGAGCCGGAAGTGTTTGAAATCTATGCATTGCCGCGTAGCGATGCAAATGGGGCTAGTCCTTATTTAGATAAGTACCATAGACCACTGGTGTCTACCGATGCTATCCTAGATACTCGAACTGGCGTGCTTGACCGTAGCGAAGGCATTTTGACGTGGATTATTGAGGGCCTTGATGATCGATGGGGTTATTCTTTTGAGCCACACGGTGTCTATAAACTGTTAGTTAAGAAAGCTAAGCCCTTAGAGGATTTAGGCTATATGCGTCCCTCTTGGAATAATCGCTATTATGTGCTCGAGGTGTTAGAGGAGCACGCTAAACATAGCGAATTAGAGGCGTTGTCGGCGTATTTGAAAACCCCTAAATACCTTCATACTGACAGGGGTGAATTCCTGTTAAATCGAGAGTATCAATATTACATAGCTAGAATTGATGATTATGCATTCACCCTTGATGTAGACGAGGGGTCTGATGAAAGCTGCACCGTTGCATTGGAGGCTTTCAATAAAATCGATAATTTCAAAGACTTTGAACAACGAATTAGCGCATACATTAGTGAAACATTGCTAGATCTTGCTAATGATTGGCTAGACAACGACGACCAAGATCCGATTACGGCAGAAACATTTGCCAAGCGTATTACTATGGGCGAATTGGCGTTCCGCAATGATGGCACCATAGAGGTCTATTATGACGATGACGATATTTTCTGGGGACACTGCATCATAGCCAATATTGATGCGGATGGGAACCCTGTTAGTGCGGATATTGCAGGATAATGAACTAGTGGAGTGTGGCGAACTAGTGGGGTATCATAATGATAAAATCTGAACTAATGACATTATGGAACGTTGAAAGCTGGACTGTAGAACCGCATGGCGTTTACTTTGTAGCCCGTCAATTAGTGGCCGATGGAGTCGCAAATCACGAAAATCATACAATAGAGACTCAAGTAAAAAATCTTGTAGAGGATACAGTAAAGACTCAAGTAGAAAATGTAGAACAAGCCTTCAATAGCCTCAATATTAGCTGCTCTGGTTATACAGAGGACGAGATGCTTTCACTAACATTTTGGCCAAAGTTATATGTTCAATTAGATGAATTAGACCGAGTGGCACAGAAAATCATCCAAAAGGAGATGCCTCCAGATGAGTCTGTGGTGCTAAAACTAACAGATATTATGTTAGATACATCCGGCTGCTATGGAGCATTTGCACTAGGTTATGATATAGGTGAATCCCCAGCAGGACATCTATATGTTTTGGTTTCTTTTGATGAAAACTTTACGGCTCAACAAGATGTGATTTATGAAACCTTATAGAGTTGTATTAAAGTGGTGATACGGGTGTTGTAGACTACCTAAAAAAATAAGTGATACATAGGAGAGAGACGATGGAAAATCTGTATAAAGAATTAAGAAGCTTTTTTGCCAATGATATTGATGTAAATGATTTATTTGATTCCGAAGCTATCATCTGGATTGATTGGCGCGAGTATGACGAAGATGTGGTGAATTATTTTAATGATATGATGGATGAGCCTATCGATATTCAAATCGTTAGTAATGGCAAGCCCTATGGTGACGATATTGTATTGAAGAATGGCAACAAAGAGCTACAAATTCCTTATGGCGATGAACAAGATCGAGATGTGACCATCAAATATTTCAATGACTTTGTTAGGCCTGACTATGAGGTACGTTGGTTTGCTGAAAGTCTTGGAAACGATACGCTCGGCTTTACCGTGCTTTCAGGGGCAGAATGGGCGAAATTGAACGATGAATTTGGTGCGGATACGGTTCGCTACTATTTTGAGCCAATTGATCTTGAAAGTAATATGTTTAATCTCGACATGGATGAAGTTTCTGCATTATTAGAATTACGAGAAAATAATAGATGAAATAGAGAGATGAGAGAATCAATAAGAGGGAAGAATATGGATTATTTAAAACTATTGTGTGAAGATTCTAACTTGGCAGCAGAGTTTGATATGCTGTTTGATTTCTGTCTATTAGACGGGTTGGAAGAACGTGATACTGCTGAAGGGCGATGCACATTTTCTTTACCCGGCAAAGCCTTTGCTCGTGATGGTGCCGGTGGCGAATATCATCAATTAGAGGATGGCTCTATCGGGTATATGAGTAGCGAAGGGGAATGTGGTCGCATAGCTGAAAGTATAGACGATTTAATCCATTTATTGGTGTATAGCATTTGCTGGCATGATTATTGTGACGCCAGCCAATATACGGACATATCTACTCTTGAAGCCTATGCTAATGAGCGTCATGATGAAATCGCTTCTTATACAGAAATGGATGTATGGGAAACCGTTGTTCAGGCACTAGGCATGCCTTTAGAAGTAAATGTAGCTGCTGAATTACAAAAATTCTATGACGCTGCACATCGAGCTCCTTTATATATTTGTTATTTCCATGAGGATGATGGAACCGTTACAGAATCACAAAATCTGTTTTTCTAGACGTATTGTTTAAAAGGAGAATTATATGGCTATTGATGGAGTAAAAATCATAGATAGTGATGATGGCCATGATATTTATAATTTGATTGTTGAGCGCTATAGAGATGGCACTAGTATTGATACGATAGTTTCGGAGATTTTGGCTGAAGAGCAGAATTTTTGTACTGACGAATTCTATACAGAAATTTATTGGACTGCCGTAGCCTATTCGCTGTGGAAGATAGGTCATTTATCGCAGGATATCAAAGAGAAAGCATTAGACATAATCGCGAAGGGCGCTCATGAGTTTTGGCTAGAAATTGATAGTAAGGCGCTCAAACAACGTCAAAAGATGTTAGATACATTAGCCGTACAACTACAAAGTGAAAATCCAAAGCCTCTAAAGGTTCGTAAATCTAAAACAAAGCGAGAACCTCATTTTAAGGTGGGCGACGTATTAGCTGTTAAGTTTGAAAACGAGTATGGAGCTATTTTTGTATCTGACGTGGATCAATCACCGCGGAAAATCGAGTACCATTTGGCTTGTACGCGGCTTTTACAAAAAGAAAAACCTACAATGGAGCAGTTTTTAAATAGTAAAATCGCCTGCCGGAAAGACAATACAAATTTCGGTATCGATACCGACTGTTGGTTTAATCATAAAGACCTAGGCCTATTGCTAGACCATTTAGAAATCATTGGGGCTGTTGAGCTATATCCGTGCAAGCTGTGGAAACTAGCACCAGCAGGCACGTTGGAAGATATCTATGAGGAGATTGTAGATAATCCTAGGCTAGGAAAACTGCGTCTCATAGACACCTATGAACTGGTGAAAGAGGTTATTCAGAAATAATCTTCGGGAGAATGTGTTACTATAAAGGTGTAAATTTAATGGATACTGTGACGAAACAATATATAGAAACTGTGAAAGTCAGTGACATACCATGGCATCGTTTGACTACAACTTACGGCCGTGCTACAGATTTTCCTGCTCATCTTGAGGTGTTGTGGGATATGAAGAACGTTGATGCCATTGATGCGGCAGGTGAAGAGCTGGCCCAAAACATTGAGCATCAATCGACTTTATGGCATGCTACGCCCTTTGCGTTGATTTTTCTATTACGTATTTTTAAAAAAGCCGTTGAAGAACAAGGCCATAATGAGATCGCAAGATATTTAGTAAAAGAATTAGCTGAATTATTCATAATTATTGCTGAGTGTATTAGAGATGGTCTTATGCTAGAACATGCAGATCCACTACCGAGTTTTGCGGATATGCTCAACGAAGAATATCTTTGGTCTGAAGAGTACGATGAAGACGAAGATATCCTTAGATATGAGGAAGAAGAGGTATTTCCGGATGACCTGTTCTTTAGCTTCTATTACTACTCACTGCAAGTGCTTTTACTTGGTAAGCCATTATTGGATGAAGCTAATGAAGAAGAGGGAAAATTGCTAGAACTACTGACAGAGATTGACCACTAATAATCTATGGGGGTTATACTCTATTAAATGTTTATAGAAATCATAGATTATTAAATATCTAGGGAGATTCTGGATTACTAGTTATCTACGGAGGGTTTAGACTATGGGATTGATTGCTAATTATAGCTGTTTAAGCGATGTAAATTTAAAAGAGCTTAAAGCCATGGGCTCAGAAGAAGAGGAAATTCTTGAAAGTGTTGAAGAGTGGAATGACGACGATGAGTTATTGCTTGATATCGACAAGATGTGGGATGTACTCCATTTTGTGCTAACTGGTGTGGGCACTGACCATAAAGACGATAAAAATCCTCTTAGCCAAGCGGTACTAGGCGTAATGGCTGTTGAGGATATATCAGACTATGTAGCATATACAGAACACAATCATTTAGCCAATATCGTGGCAGCTCTAGATCAATTTGATATTGAAAGTGCACTCGAATCTTTTGATATGACTGCTTGCAAAGAAGCAGAACTATACCCAAATATTTGGGACTACGACGAAGAAGAGGAGGAAATCAAAGATGAAATTCTCCACGATTTCGAGCAGATGAAGGTGTTCTATAAAAAAGTACTAGAAGCGAAGGGGCATGTGCTTGTATCAATTTGTTAGGTTCGTTATAATCTGTTGGACATGGCTCTGGTTATAGATAAACTAATTATAGGACTGACGAAGATGAGGAATTGTAAATGGCAGTGTTAACAGAAAAGCAAATTAAATATGGCTTTGACTACTATCATAAGGATGAGAAACGAATAAAATCTGTAGTTGAGGTTTCTGAATATGATGGTGAAGACAAGCTGATAATTAATTGCACACAGCTAGATGAAGACTATTCTGCTAAAGATAAAAAACGAATTTTACAGGAGTGGTGTAGTTTTTTAGTTGAACATCCAGATATCTTTACAGAGCTCATGTTTTGTACAAGAATGCCACAGGAGTTATTTGATGCGGTATGTGCCCAGCGTAGACTTAAAAGGTTACATATAAAATGGGGTGTTTATCCAGATATTTTAAAACTTGAGAATTTACAAGAGCTAGAATATCTACATATTGGGTCCGGAAGAAGTGTATCAAGCTTAGAGCCTATTTCAAGATTAGTAAATTTAGTAGCGCTGTCGATTGAAAACTTTCAAAAAATTGATGATTATGCGCCATTAGCTAATCTAAGACATCTTGAAAGTCTTGCCTTAGAAGGTGACTTCGCCGCTCCTAAAATTCTTAAGGTTCAATCCTTAGAATTTTTACGCCATATGAAACAGTTGCGCTTTTTTAGCTTTTTAACGGCAAAGGTGATAGATAAAGACTACTCTCCCATTTTAGAACTCAATAATTTAGAACATCTTACGTTAAAATCTTGTAAAGAGGTTAAGCAGTTGTACCCTCATTTAATTAGCCTACCAAAGTTGAAGTATGGTACTGTATTAGAACGACCGGAATTATATGAGAAATAAGGCTTGAGATATAAGTCATGAGCTATAACTTATAAGACATAAAAGGGAGTAATCATAATGGATAAAGCGCGTAAAAAGGAATTATTGAAAGGCTATAAAGCTAAAGAAAAACAGAGTTTTCTAGATAGTTTACCTATGGACGAAGAATTATTTTGGAATCTCTTTGATTATGTAGACGAGAAATTAGAAGCAAATGACGGTTGCGATCATAGTCTGACTTTCACAAGAGAGTTTTTAGAAAAACAAAAGGTAGATGTTGAAAGCGTATTAGACTGGATTATCAACGAAGGTGGCGGTTGTGATTGCGAGGTTCTCTACAATGTAGAGGAACGTTTTGAAGAGTACTGTTAATAGTATTTTTTATAGTTAATTTTATGTATTTGCAGGTGTTACCATAAAGGTATATAGTATAGGCATGTGATGGATATAGTCACATGTCTATTTCTTTATAAGGAGGACGCTATGCAACACGTTCAAACCCGCAGTACTACGTCCGCGTTAGTACTCACAGCCGTATTGATTGCCCTCGCAACACTGTTTACCATGTACACGAAAATTCCAGTACCTGGCATTCGCGGCTATTTCAATGTTGGAGATGTCGTTATTATGACGTCAGCTCTATTATTAGGTCGAAAATACGGCGCCTATATTGGTGCTATCGGTCCAGCGTTAGCTGATTTATTCCTCGGCTACGCAGTCTTTGTACCAATCACCTTCGTGGTGAAAGGCATTGAAGGCTATCTTGTCGGTACTGTCTATAACAATAAGACAACTACCTCTGCCTTGGTGGCAACCATCGTAGGTGGCATTATCATCGTAGCGGGCTACTTTATTGCGGAATACTTCGTCTTCGATCCAGGTGTAGCCATTGCTAGTATTGTGACTAATACCATTCAAGCCGTTATGAGCGTTATTATTAGCATGATTCTCTATGCTATCTTGCGTAAACGATTGGGATAGGATTAGTGCTTCACAATTCATATACAAATTATGATATAATTTGTATATGAGGAGGTGCTTTTATGGGGTTATTACGTGAAAGTATCCGGCCATCGTCGGATTTAAGAAATAAATATAATGAAATCTCTACAGTTTTGAAAACAGGGGATGAAGCTTGTATTATGACGGTAAATGGTCGTGGTGATACGGTATGTATGGGATATGAAACCTATAATAAATTGAAAGCACAGATAGAATTATTAGAGGCTATTGCTTTGGCAGAGGAAGATGAACGAAAAGGTAGAATGGGTCCTATTGAGGATACTTTTGTCAGCATAGAACAGTTGTTATCTGAGGCGGAATAGTTATGGAAGACACTGCTTATCGTATCATTATTATGGCGCAGGCCGATCAGGCATTGCATCATATTGTTCTGCATGTAAAGCAATCTTTTTCCAATGAAACTGCCAAGTCTGTTTATCAAGAGATTAAGGATAGAATTCTTTTATTAGCGGATAATCCTTATATGGGCATGATTCCAAGACATACTGTTTTACGTAATAAAAACTATCGTATGTTGATTATTAATAAAAATATTATTCTATATCGTGTCTTTGATGATGAAAAAGAAGTGCGCATATATAATATATTTAGTCAACGGCAAGATTATTTACAACTTCTGCAAGGATTGTAGATGTTTAGTTGATTTGGTATAGATGAATAAAGGGAGACTCCGTTGTGAGTCTCCCTTTTGTAGTTATTTCCTTTGGAGCATTGATAGTGCTGATTTGTCGTAATAACGACAAATAGCCCTTCGTTACCAACTGGTAGCTGAAAACGAAAGGCCATTTCTACATGTTTTATAATGTTTTGGGATGAGCCTGACGGAACCACTCGTTGGCTATCTCTTTATTACATTATAAAGGGGTTGACATATATAGTCAATTCGAACTAGATAAGTAAATATGACATCATTGTAAATTAATTGGAACTTGGACTGAATGGACATATTTTATTTGTTTTGTTAATATAAAACTCAATAATAATTTTATGTTGTGTGTTATGATTGGTGAAGTTTTATGGTTAGAGTTTTATATTTATTTTTATTGCTAGTTGTTTTGAGTCCTATTAATGCTTTTGCTGATTATCAGAGGGATACGTTTGATATACAACGCTCTCTTAATGAGCAGATACATTCTCAGTTAAAGGTTCCGGCTGAAGTCCTTAGAACGAAGAATGATAAAGATTATAGTTTTACATTAATGATAAGAACGGATTCTCAAGGACGTATTACTTCTGTTGAGTTAGATTCAAATGAGAATATATCTAATGATGAGATATATTCAAAATTAGTACAGTCTGCAAAAGATACAGTTTGGAATATAGGGTATATTGATGTTAAAGAAGATCTTGTTATTTATGTTCCTTTTCATTTTATAATATCCTCTAAGGACGATGTAAATTGACAGTCTCTAGAATTCAGACTATACTATAAGTACAAAAGAGCCAGTTAACGTGTTCTAGGCGTTAGGCTCATCAAAGAATTAGGAATTTGATAAACCTAACGTGTCTAAGTATTGCAGTACTTAGTCTTAAACGTTAGGTTTATCTTATTTTGTAGCTATTTACTAGTTACTTTTTAAGAATTAACACTACGAGGGTAGCGAATAAAATTATTAATGATAATGCTTCGTATACAGTCATAATGTCACCTCCCTCGAAAAGACGGAGATGAACCTAACTCATGTTAATGGCTCTTTCGTTATTAGTATATAGCGGATTTTGAATATTGAAAAATACGAATTAATTTCGTACAACTTTTACACGAATAAAAGGGAGACTTTATCAAGAGTCTCCCTTTGTTAGTTTTAAATAGACTAATATTTATTAATAGATTTTTATTACTGTCATTCCTTAATTACAGTATGTTTCGTTCTTCAAAGACCGCTTTCACCGTGAACAGTGCGTTCAGCACGCGTGGAAATCCCGCATAGGGGATGCAGTGGGTACAGACCTCTACGATTTGCTCGGGCGCAATACCGACATTGAGTGCCGCATTGGTGTGTACTTTCAGCTGTGCCTCGCAACCGCCCAGCGTTAATAGGGATGCGAGCGTAATCAGTTCCCGTTCCTTGAAATCCAGGTTGGGGCGCGTGTAGATGTCGCCGAACAGCTCGACCAATAAATCGGCTATGGCCGGTGAAATCTCTTGAATTGTGTTATACACCTCCTCGCCGTGCAGCCCGTCAATTTGTTTCAATGTGTTCATACCGATGTTAAAACGTGTTTCTTTCATAATTATTACCTCCGTCTAGACGTATGATATATGCTCGAGTATACTTGAGGTCAAGGTGGTGAAAGTATGAAAATCGGTGAATTTTCAAAATTGGTGGGACTGTCTATTTCTACATTACGATATTATGAGGATCAAGGGTTCCTTCACATCGAGCGGCAGAACGGCATTCGCAATTACCATGCGGAGGATGTGGGGTTTGTGCAGTTTATTAAACGCTTGAAAGACATGGGAATGCCGCTTGCGAATATCAAGCGGTATACGGATTTAAGGTATGCCGGATCTCATACGGTTCATGAAAGAATGACACTGTTACAAGACCACTATCGGTTTATTGAGGCCGAAATCAAACGATTGGAAGGCTATAAGAATAATCTAGAAGATAAGTTAGAGTTGTATGAAACTTTAATAAAGAGAAATGAGATTGATTAGGTTTTTTATTGTAGATGGTATATAGCACTTGTATCAATGTGGAGGTAGGTACCTCCTATTAATCATAATTTGACGATATATGGTATTCAACCTATAATATGAGTAGATAGCCGAGCGAGTAGAGACGTCAGGCTCATCTCAAAAAACTGAAAAAATCAGGAAATGGCCTTTTCGTTTTATCTAGCTACGAGCTGTAACGAAGGGCTATTTGCTTTTTGTAAAGCAAATAAGGGCAATAAGTGAGCCGAAAGAAATGAGAATTGTCAAAATATCTATGACAATTGATAAAATTTCAAAATCACTCATAGTTTTACCCCCTTCTAAAAAGAAGAGAGGCCCAACCTCGTCGGCTACACTATTATTATAATGCGAACTAATATGCGATACAATAAGCATTGATTAATAGAGATATAACTATTTTATAGAGTAGTTATAATGTTTTAGTGGAATAAAGTTTTATATGGTATAATACTTTCATTATGTAGTGAGAAAAGGAGATCTAAATGGCAAATTTACCTAACTGCCCTAAGTGCGGCGATGAGTACACATATGAAGATGGTCATATGTTTATCTGCCCTATGTGTGGCAATGAATGGACAGCGGCTGACGCACAAGCTGCAGCTGAAGCAGGTATCATTCGCGATGCTAACGGCAACGAGCTAGCTGATGGCGATACAGTTGTTGTTGTAAAAGACCTCAAAGTAAAAGGTGCGGGCATCTTGAAACAAGGTACGCGCGTAAAAAATATTCGCCTCATCACTGGTGCCAGCGATGGCCATGATATCGATTGCAAAATCGATGGTTTCGGTGCGATGGCATTGAAATCCGAAATGGTTAAGAAAATCTAACTATGAATAAATCCCTACTGATTATGCATCGGTGGGGATTTTTTCGTGGTATAATCAACGTATACTGCGTGTAGCGTGAGAGTATTTAGTCGAGAGGAAACTATGTTAAAACGTGTTGTGTTACTAGCCTTATTGGCGTCTATGATGGGAACTGTTAGTTCTTTAGCGGCTGATTTAAAGCCTACAGATAAGCGTACTTATGAATTACAGCAACAAATCTCTTATAATGTCATCATTCCTAGTGAGGCTTTTAAAACGAGTGCTGACGGTACCTTGATTGTTCCAGTGGAGATTAAGACCGATGATAAGGGCAATATTGTGGCCGTTGAAGCGGGACCTAATAATTGGAAATTAGATCGAGAGGCTTACCCCATCTTTGAAGAGGCTGCCAAAGAGGCGGCTTGGAATACAAAGCATGTGGATACAGAGGAAGCATTGGTGATAACCATTCCAGTTAGTATTGTTATGCTATCCGGTGATAAGCCTAAGAAAAAATAAAGGAGCACTTATGGAAGCTACAAAAGATTTAGAAAAATATACTTACGACCTACTGGCGGAGCGTGGCGTTACGTTAGAGGATATTGCGGAGCTTGTTTTATACGTTCAAAAACCGTATATGCCGAATTTAAAGATTGAAGAGTGCCGTGAGCATGTGGAATCCGTGCTTTCAAAACGAGAGGTACACAATGCGATAATTACGGGCATTGAGCTCGACAAGTTAACGGAACAAAATAAACTGTCTCAGCCTTTGCAACGCATCGTGGCTAATGATGAAAGCCTCTATGGCATCGATGAAATCTTGGCCTTTTCCATCGTTAATCTGTATGGTTCTATTGGCTTTACGAACTATGGGTATTTAGATAAGGTAAAGCCTGGTATTATCAAAAAGCTAGATAGTAAACAGGGCGGCCACTGTAATACCTTTCTCGATGATTTAGTAGGTGCGGTGGCGGCCGCTGCGGCAGGAAAGCTAGCTCATAATGAGCCACACCGCGTACGTCATGCGTTAGCTGAGGAAAAAGAATAAATGACTGCTATTGATGTTATTAAGAATTAAGAGTATAACTAGTAGTGTAGTGAATAATTAATGTATTCTTTGTAGACTATATACAGGAGGAACTATGCAAAAGGTTCTAGTTGTTATCGATATGCAAAAAGATTTCGTAGATGGCGCTCTTGGTTCAGCGCAAGCACAGATGAGTGTAGAAAATGTGCGCAAAAAAATTGAGAACTTTGACGGGCCTATCATATTTACACGCGATACGCATGATACTAATTATCTTGAAAGCCAAGAGGGCAAGTTCTTACCTGTAACACATTGTGTGAAGAATACAGACGGTTGGCATATTGTGTCTGGCTTAATCGAGGCAGCAGAAGGGCGTCCTATCATGAGCCCTGTATCCTTTATCGATAAGCCAAATTTCGGATCCCTTGAACTATTATCCCGTTTGGAAGGCATGAATTCGGTGAACCCTATTGAGTCTATCACGCTCGTTGGTTTATGTACCGATATATGCGTTGTTTCTAATGCGATTATACTGAAAGCAGGCTTGCCAGAAATCCCTGTTTATGTAGACTCTAGCTGCTGTGCAGGTGTTACGGAAGAATCCCATCAAGCAGCATTAACAACAATGAAAATGTGCCAATGTATCGTTGAATAATTATCTTGTTATCACTATAGTAGATTGAATTACATCGGTGTATAGTGATTAACATATACTATTGATGCATAGTAAACATATACCATTGAGAATTAGAATTTTATATTGGTAAACGAACCCAAAGGCTATAGGAAATCCTATAGCCTTTTTACATGGAAAATCATATTGACGATTTTCTATATACAATGTAGAATAAATAAAAATGATAATTCATATCAATTAAATAAAATAAAGATGCAGGTGCATCGAAACGCTTTCACCAGAATGATACGTACTGATACATATCGTTCCATGCCCTAAATTTAAGGAGGACTATCATGAAACCTTTCGAACTCGCACCATTACCATATGCTTATGATTATCTTGAGCCTGTTATCGACGCAGAAACAATGAAATTGCACCATGATAAGCACCATCAAGCGTATGTTAATAATTTGAACGCTGCTATCGCGAAATACCCTGATCTAGCTTATGGCTGTGTAGACTGCATCCTCGGCGACATCGCTAATGTGCCAGAGGACATCCGCCAAGCGGTTATCAACAATGGTGGCGGTCACAAGAACCACACTATGTTCTGGGAAGTCATGACAAAACCAGATACGTCTAAATTGGAAGGCCCTTTGAAAGAGGCTATCGACGCAGAACTTGGTGGCTATGATGCCTTTGTTGAAAGCTTCTCCGCTGCGGCAGCTACACGCTTTGGTTCTGGCTGGGCTTGGCTTGTGGTAAATAAAGATGGCAAACTAGAAGTAACATCCTCTGCGAATCAAGACAATCCTCTATTAGAAGGTAAAAAAGCCATCCTTTGCCTAGATGTTTGGGAACATGCATACTACTTGCACTACCAAAACCGTCGCCCAGACTATATCAAGGAATTCTTCCGCGTTATTAACTGGGATAAGGTTTCTGAAAACTACGAAAAAGCCTTGAAACCTCATCATCAATAAGATAGCTTTAAATCCTCTCAAAACTAGATATATTTTAATAGATAACGGATAGTTGATATATTCTCCTCCATACTTGACTGGGGATGTATTATCTATCCGTTATTTATATATATAAATTTTGCGAAAATTGCAATAACAAGTTGAACATTACCAGCTAAATAGTCCATCAGGTCGCA
>OGRZ01000066.1_pt1 | contig 85751 bp, 79 predicted proteins | sample 1573771 | NCBI WGS metagenome assembly OGRZ01 (sample SAMN03295811, study PRJEB24534) | human gut metagenome | isolation source: fecal sample 1 from infant 2 | host: Homo sapiens | place: USA: Pittsburgh, PA | collected 2014-07
TAGTAAACTGTCACTAAAAATATGAAAAAATAGTTTGAATTTATGTACCACTTTCAGGCTTTAGCCTGACGTGAGGATCTCGAGTAGGTACTTCGGGTTCCACGTGACTGTAAGGTACAAACTGTAGATTCCTCGTCGCTCCTTACAGTCGCTCTGTCGGAATGACATATTTGGGGGAAAGGCAATCCTAATCATGTTATTCTTAATTGATCCGTTAAATCGTTAAAACAGTCATCCTGAGGAATGGAAGCTGGTATAATGCTGTAAATCAAAAACCCCACTAGCTGGTATTACAAGTTAGTGGGGTTCATTTTATAATGATTTTATTATTTCAAATAGTTCTCTGGCTGATTTCTTTGGGCCTTCACTTTCCATATTGTCTATGGCAAGTTGGGTTCTGATTGTGCCTACTTTGATATTACTATTAAATAATTTGTCAAAGTAATTTTCTATTAAATCATCGCACATTTCTTGTTTTTGGAAGGGACCGAATGGGTTTGCGAAGTAGGATTTAACTAGGCCTTCTTCTGTGGTTGTTCCTTTTGCCATCCTAGCTCCAGCTTTGAACGTTTCTATGGCTTCTTTTTTATTATCAAATAGGCTTATAGATTTATCGTCTGGATTTAATCTGTCGTAGTTGTTGGCATATAGGAAGAAGTCAACCTTGTATCCTTCCATGATTTGCTTGTGATCTGCTACTGGCATTATTAGTCTTGCGTTAACCTTGTCTGGATTCATGAAGATTGATCTATCAATTTGCTTGAAGGCATAGCCACTGTCAAGGTCATCTAGTCTTACAAAGGCGCCGATTTCAGTTCCGTAGGCTGCGACTTCACCGTTTTTTATTCTAAATGAACCCATATCGTCAAATATTACTGTCATATCTCTGATGTATTCTTTGGCAAGAGATCTGAAGGCTTCTATTGATTCGCTTTTGCCTGCTCCGGAATCACCGAGGATTACGATGTTGGCAGTCTTGCCATTTTGTAGGACTACATTTACACCAGCTCCATGGATTGGTAGGTAGCCTTTTTTCATAGATATGATGTTATTTAGGGTTAGACACATTTTCTTTAGGTAGCCGAAGTAGTCTTTCTTGTCGGCAAAGTTACAATAACCTATAAATAGGTCATTTTCCTTATCTTCATAGAATATATCTAGGTCCCTATCATCTTTTACACCGAAGATGTATAGCCCATCAGGCTTGGTATTTACAACTTCATCTTCATCTGCAAGCTCAAATAGGTTTGATGCTGATATACCATGAGTGATGTAGTCTTGGTGGAAGTAGACATAAATCAAATTGTCTGCAATCTTTGCAGGATAGCAAAGATATTCGTCTGTATTTATGTCGATGTTTGCTATTGGATTTTCTTCTACCTCCTTGAAGAATCCATCTCTCTTGTTGGACTTGGTGTAGGTAATATAAGGAGTTTCTATCATTACCTTGGTTATATAAGGAATATCGTTTAGCCACTTGCAGTAGTCAGGATAATCAATGTTTGATTTTCTAACTATGATTGAGGAGTTGGCACCAGCTGGCACTTGTCTAAATACTTTTTGTACCTTGCCTGTGATTGATATTTCAACTTTTCTGTATATTTCTAAGATCATTTCTTTAAGTTTTATGTTAGATCCTAGGAAGTTTTCGACCTCAAGACCTTCCTTGCCAGCGACCTTTTCTATAACAGAGTATCTTTCGAGCTTTCTCCAATAGTCGTACATATCCTCGACTATCCTAAGTAGAGCGTCACGCTCCTTGTCTAGATCGTGGTATTTGTTGATTTTCTCGCTTATTTCATCGAGACTCATTACTGTAAGGATCTTGGTTATATCTCTAATTTCTTCTGCAAGACTTTCGATATTGCTTGACCTAAAAAACTTTTCTAGGTAGGAATAAATCCTTGTGTTATTTTCCTTATGAAAGTTTACAAAAGACTTGAGAACTTCATAGAAGCCGTCACTTCTAAGAAGGTCGTCAGTATTGTTAAAAAAGGCCTTGGAAAAGTTTAGGATGGCCTTGTTGTTTGATATTGAAATTTCTTTGTTCATATTAACTCCTAACTATTCTTTTGTCTATATATTTTACCTTTTACTCATATAAATACTATTTGGATTAAAAACATATAAAGAATAGTTCCTACAGATATTGACAAAAATAGCTTGTTAAACTTTGCATGTAGGATAATTACAACAAGGCTTGCTATAAGTTCGGCTAAGCCAAATGGATAGGTTGTTATATCTATGTTTCTTAGACCAAATACTACCAAAAGTGGCATAAGGGCAAAGGGTAAGTATCTACCAAAATATTTGATTAAATCAGGCAAGGTTCTTCTAGTAAAGAATATAAAGGGAACTGACCTAATTAAAAATGTAGTTAGGGCAGATGCTAACATTATAAAAATAATCCTACTCATTGTAATCTTCCACCTTTCCACGAAGTCCAACTAAGCTTGCTACAATTAAAAATAGGGCTGGAATCATAAACTTATCTCTACCAAAGAAAACTAGGGAAATAATAGATGCGACAAATCCTATCGCCATTGGTCTGTGGTTTCTAGTCGCCTTGTATTGCTCAACTAAAAGCACTAGGAACAAAGCTGTAAGGACAAAATCCATACCCAAAGTATTAAAGGTAATTAGTCCACCCAAAAGAGCACCGACGTATGATGCTGCTGCCCAGACAAGGTAATTAATGATACCAATTGCTAGGTAAAAATCACTAGTCTTAACGTCTTCTGGTGGTTTGATTGATGTATCTAGGGCAAAGGTCTCATCTGACAGGGTTAGGATAAATAATAATTTGCTCCTAGAATGTTTAAATTCCTTTAACAAAGACAAACCATAAAACATCATCCTGATATTAACAGAAAGGGTCAGGATAATAATTGCAAGGATGGTTATATCTGATTTTAGTAAGGGCAAGAGTACAAATTGCATACTGCCAGCATAGACAGTTAGTGAAATAATTGGGGCGAGAATTGGGTTATAGCCTTCTTGACTTACCAAAATACCAAAGGTGACGCCCAATAGGACATAGCCAACGATAACTGGTATCGTATAAGGAAAGGCTTTCTTAAATGCGTTTTTCATAATATCTCCTCATATATTATATATATTTAACATAAATTACCTTAATTCTATCACAAGTTTGTTAAAAAATAAATAATAGTTTCATAACTGGCATTAAACTTGTATAATATAACAGGTTAATCATGTAAAGGAGTGTTTATGAAAAAGTATGATATCGTCGTTGTAGGCGCTGGAGCGGCAGGGGTATTTCTTGCCTATGAGCTAACTAAACTAAATACAGACAAGAAAGTTTTAATAATAGATGGTGGTAGAAGGGTTGCAAATAGAACTTGTCCTATCACTGAAGGAAAAGTAGATCACTGCATAGGTTGCAAACCTTGTAATATAATGTACGGATTTGGTGGTGCAGGGACCCTATCAGATGGAAAATACAACATTACAACAAGCTTTGGTGGAGACCTTCACCAATACCTAGGTGAAAAAAAGGCAATGGATCTTATGGAATATGTAGATGATGTCTTGATGGATTTTGACGGAGGAGATGACCTAGAGCTTTACTCAACTGACAAAAACGACCTAAAGACAAAGTGTTTACGCCATGACCTTCACCTATTATCAGCTAAGGTTCGTCACTTTGGAACAGATAGAAATAAGGTAATCCTTCAAAGAATCTATGATTATGTCAAAGATACCATAGACTTTGAGTTTAACACGATGGTAGAAGAAGTGGACTTTGAAAATGATAAATACATAATAAAGACAAAGGATGAAACATACTCTGCAGATGATCTAGTCCTTGCAGCAGGTAGGTCTGGATCTAAGTGGATAGCGGATGTGTGTGATACGTTCGATGTAGGATTAAAAAGAAACAGGGTCGATATAGGAGTTAGGGTAGAAGTACCAGCAGAAGTATTTAAACATATCACAGATGATGTATATGAAGCGAAAATAATGTATCAAACCAAACAATACAACGATGTTGTAAGGACATTTTGCATGAACCCTTACGGTCATGTAGTAACAGAAAATACCAATGGGGTCTTAACTGTAAATGGCCACTCATTCACAGATCCTAAGCTTCAATCAGAAAATACCAACTTCGCCCTTCTAGTAACAAATAGATTTACAGAACCATTCGAAGACTCTAACGAATATGGCGAATCCATAGCAAGATTATCAAACATGCTAGGCGGAGGAGTCTTGATGCAAAGATTTGGAGACTTAGTCAAAGGCCGTCGTTCATCAGAAAGAAGAATGGCAAAATCTTTCACCAAGCCAACCTTAAATGCAACTGCAGGCGACCTATCATTAGTTATGCCTAAAAGACAATTAGATGACATAATTGAAATGATCTATCAGCTAGACAAAATCGCCCCAGGTATGGCAAATGACGATACCCTCCTATACGGTATTGAAGTCAAATTCTATAACTCAGTAGTTGATGTAGACGAAAGATTTGAAACAAGTCATAAGAGACTCTATTGTCTAGGAGACGGATCTGGAGTAACTCACTCCCTGTCCCAAGCATCAGCATCTGGAGTAGAAATGGCAAGGATATTAAACGAGCTATAAGATGAAATACATTTACACAGAAATTAAAAAACAAAACGGCATAATCCTTAGGGGAGTTATAAATACACCTGATGATTTTGACGAGAAAAATAAATATCCAACAGTAATAATCTATCACGGATTTGGTGGAGACAGGAACGGATCAACCTTCTTTAGGGTACAAAATGCAAGATATCTAACAGATAGAGGCTTCGTAGTAGCGAGGTTTGACTTCTCTGGAACATGTGAATCTGACGGCGACTTTTACGATATGACAGTATCTAGGGAAGAGAAAGAAGTAGAAATAATCCACAATACCGTTAGACTAAAACCATTTGTAGACAGAGATAGACTCTATTGGGTAGGTCATTCCCTAGGAGGAGTCCTATCATCGCTTATGGGTTACAAATTAAAACCAAAGGCAATGTGTTTACTTGCCCCTGCAAGCGACATGAACAACCCTGACTATATCAAGGTCATGGCAAGAACCATGTTTGAAGGAGAAATTAGAAAGAAAAAGACAGAAATAGATGGCATCAAATCATTTGCAGAAATAATAGCAAGTGTAGAAGATGTCGATATCGGTGGAGCTAAGCTTAACAAGAGATTCTTACTAGACTTTATCAAAAAAGACATTTACGGATCAGCTAAGAAATACCAAGGAAATGTCCTAATCCTAAGAGGAGACAGTGATGATTTGGTCTTTAAAGATAGTAACGAAAAACTAAGAGACTCCTTCCCACACGCCCTATACGAGGAAATAGAAGGAGCAGACCATTCCTTCAAAAACGAAGACCATAGAATGTTAGTCTTTGAAAAAATGTATAAGTTCTTTGAAGAAAACTAGACAAAATATATATCTAATAATAGTATATAAATCAAAAGGCAGGAGAAAAAATCTCCTGTTTTGAGCGTAAACAAAATCCAAAAACTCATACCCAACTACAGAAATTTAGAAATTCTAAATCTTTTAATACTGTAAATCGCAAACTCGCCAATGCTCAAACAGTGCGATTTACGGGCGCATTATTTCGATTTGAATTTCTTAAAATTTCTTCCGAATGGAACGCTTCCTTTTGGATTTTGTTACTTTGCAGGCAGCCTGACAGGAGAAAAAATCTCCTGTTTTTTTATACAAATTATAAATAAATATATTTAAAAAAATATAGGTGAAAAATAGATTAAATACGTTATAATATAAGCATGGAAAAAATATTGATTACAACAAGTTTCGGCATGGAAGCTTTAGTTAAAAGACAGCTTATGGATATGGGATATGAGAATCTCACCGTAAGTGATGGAATGATAGAGCTTTTGGCAAACTTAGAAGATGTTGCAAAATTAAATATAAATTTAAGGTGTGCCGATAGGGTATATCTTAGGATAAAGGAATTTAAGGCTGTTAGTTTTGAAGAGCTTTTTGAAAATATCAAGGCCATAACTTGGTCTGATTTTCTATCAGAAGAGTCAAATTTTATAGTAAATGCGAGGACCTACAAGTCTAAGCTTTTCTCCCTAAGATCTATCCAATCTATCTCAGAGAAGGCAATCATAGATTCACTAAGGAAAACTTATAAGAGGAAGATTTTCCCAAAATCAAATGAGAGAGTAAATATTGAAATAATGCTTGATAGAAATATGGCAAGTGTCAATATAGATACTTCTGGTGATGGCCTTCACAAGAGAGGCTATAGGGAAGATTCTGTAAAAGCACCTCTTAGGGAAAACTTAGCAGCAGCTCTAGTTGATTTATCTTTTTACAATCCAGATAGGTTTTTAATAGATAGCTTCTGCGGGTCAGGTACAATCCTAATCGAGGCTGCAAGAAAGGCTAGAAATATTGCACCTGGTATTGATAGGGACTTTGATTTTAGACATTTTATTTTTATGGATAAGAGCTATTATGACAGGTCTAAAAAAGAAGCACTCGAGAGAATCGACTATGACAAGAAACTTCATATCCTAGGATCTGATATTTCTGGTAGAGCGATTAGCCTTGCCAAAAATAACGCCCTAAATGCAGGGGTAGAAGAAGATATAGCCTTTGTCAAAAGAGATGTATCATCCCTTGCCATAAGTCGTGATGATTATGGGATTTTGATATCAAATCCACCTTATGGGATGAGATTATCAGATACAAATTTGGATGAAATCTACAAAAAGATAGATGATAAGTTTATGAAACTTAGGACTTGGTCCTTGTATTTTGTAACAGCAGATGAGAAGTTTGATAGATTCTTTAAAAGAAAGCTATCCAAAAAGAGAAAGCTCTACAATGGTGGCGAGAAGGTAGACTATTACCAATATTATGGCGATAGACCAAAGAGAGATTAGGAGGATATTATTACAGATAATAAGAAACAATCCAGAGCTTGGCTTTGGGTTTTATTAATAATAGCAGGTATTTATCTAGTGGGAAGCCTTGTATTTACTTTTATAACCCTACCAAATACCTATATCAACGGCAAGAATGTTTCATTTGCTTCCAGGGAGTCAGCCTTGGAGGAAGTTGGCGAGAGATTTGACCTAGAAGTTAGTGGTAGAGATGATAGAAAATTAAATCTAGATTCTGATCAAATTGATTATAATGCTACAATTCCAGCTAATGCGAGTATTGACCAAAATCCATTTGCTTGGCCACTTAATATGGTTGGATTAAAGAAAGACCAACTTAAATTTGACTACAAAATTTCTTATGATGAAGAAAAACTAGACGAAATCCTAAAGGGAAGTCCGCTTTTTACAAATATTACAGAACCAGAAGATGCGGGAGTTGTCTTTAAGGGAGATAGCTTTGAGCTAAAAGATGCAATAATGGGTAACAAGCTAGACTACACTAAGGTTAAAGACGATATTATTAGGGCTATATCTACAGATCATAAGGACATCAAACTTGAAGATGATTTCTATGAAAGTCCAACAGTCCTATCTGATTCACCAGAATTAAAGGCTCTTGAAGAAGATGCCAAGAAGATCGAAGCTATGAATATCAAGTTTAACTTCAATGGTTTTGATCTAAAACTAAAGGGTGAAGATCTTGTAAATATGATTTACCAAGAAGGCGAGAAGTTTCAAATAGACTATGACAAGCTAATGGAATTTATAGCAGGTATAGCAGATGAAACAGATACTTACGGTAAAGATAGGAAGTTTAACGCGACAGGTATAGGTGAGATCGTTGTAAATCCTGGTGTATATGGCTTTATCCTAGATCAAGCAGCGACAGGAGATGAAGTCTTAAAGCTATTTAACCAAAGAAAAAGCGGTGATGTCGAACCAGTTTATGAAAGATACGCTTACAATAGAGAAGAAGACGGTTCAGACTTGGGAAATACTTATATAGAAGTAGATATTTCTCGTCAATACATGTGGTTTTACAAGAATGGAGAGCTAATTGTAGAATCTCCTCTAGTGACTGGTATCAATCAAGGTGGATGGCAAACAAATGTTGGCGTTGGATCTATCCTTTCTAAAAATACCAACACAACTCTAGAAGGAGTTGGATTTGTTGGAGATAGGTACAAGACCCCAGTTAGGTTTTGGATGCCAATCGGTTGGGATGGCGAAGGATTCCATGATGCAGATTGGAGATATTCATTTGGTGGTGACATTTACCAATACGACGGTAGCCACGGTTGTTTAAACCTCCCACCAAGTGTAGCAGAAATTGTCTTTAACAATGTTGAAGTTCACACACCAGTAGTAGTTTACGAATCATCAACTAACAACTCACCAGCGATGATTTATTAGGAAAAATAATGATTAAAATAGAAAATTTAACCTATATCTACCCTCAGGCAGAGGAAGATACAGAAGAAAAAAAAGCCCTAGACAATTTATCAATCGAGATTAAAAAGGGAGAATTTGTGGCAATATTAGGCCACAATGGCTCTGGCAAATCAACCCTAGGTAAGCTCTTAAATGCTCAAATAATGCCAACTTCGGGAGATATTTGGGTAGATGATATAAATAGCAAAAATGAAGATAGTATATGGGATATTAGAGAAAAATGTTCCATGGTATTTCAAAATCCAGATAATCAAATGGTTGCAACAACTGTTGAAGAAGAGGTAGCCTTTGGGCCAGAAAACTTGGCTGTGCCAAACCCTGAACTAAGAGAAAGAGTAGATAATGCCATTGACCTTGTCGGCATGACAGATTTTAAAAAGAGAAATCCATCAAATCTTTCAGGTGGTCAAAAGCAAAGAGTATCCATAGCAGGCGTAATAGCTATGCTATCTGATTATATAATATTTGATGAACCAACTGCCATGCTTGACCCAAAGGGTAGAAAAGATGTAATTAACCTTGTAAAAGACTTAAATAAAAAGTACGGCAAGACTATAATATACATTACCCACTACATGGAAGAGGCAGTCCTTGCAGACAAGATAATTGTCTTAGATAAGGGAAGAAAGGCCCTAGAAGGATCTTCTAGGGAAGTATTTTCTCAGGTAAGTAAGATGAAAGAATTAGGTCTTGCTGTTCCTCAGGTAACAGAAGTTGCCTATGAGCTTAAAAATAAGGGGATTACGCTTGATAAGCTTCCACTAAATATCGAGGAGTTTTTAGAAACTATATGAAAATAGAACTAAACAATGTTGATTACATCTACAATGAGGGGCTTCCTTCTGAGGTGTACGCCCTAAAGGATATAAATTTAAATATAAATTCCCACGAGGTAGTAGGTCTAATCGGTCAAACTGGATCTGGTAAGTCAACTCTAGTCCAACTTCTAAACGGCCTACTTATTCCAAGCAAGGGAGATTGTATAATAGATGGAATCAACTCAAAAGATAAAAAAAGAAGAAAAGAGGCGAGATTTAAGGTAGGGCTCGTCTTTCAATATCCAGAAAACCAACTTTTTGAAGAAACCATAGAAAAAGATATAGCCTTTGGACCAAAGAACATGGGTTTATCAGATGAGGAAGTTTCCAAAAGAGTAAAGATGGCCATGGAGAAAGTTGGTCTCGACTATGAAACCTACAAGGACAAATCTCCCTTCGAACTATCCGGTGGTCAACAAAGAAGGGTAGCTGTCGCAGGTATCCTTTCTATGAACCCTAGGGTTTTAGTTTTAGATGAGCTAACAGCAGGACTTGATCCAATAGGTCGAGATGAAATATTTTCTGAGATAATGAATTTATATGAAAACGACCCTGAGCTATCTATAGTTCTTGTAAGCCACTCCATGGAAGATGTAGCAGAATATGTGGATAGAGTTATTGTAATGAATAAGGGAGAAGTTTATTCGGATAAATCTACCTATGATACCTTCACCCAAGTAGACCTAGATTCGATAGGACTAGACATACCACAAATTACCAAGTTTATGAGAGCCTACAAGAAGAAAAATCCACAGGTTCGTGATGATATCTACACAGTAGATGCTGCTATTGAGGAATTAAGTAGAGTTTTAGGGGGCGAAGATGGGAAACATTAGTATCGGACAATACCTTCCCTTTGATACCTTTATCCATAGGCTAGATCCTAGGGTAAAAATTGTGGGAGTATTTTTGTATATAATCACCATATTTTTTGTGGATTCATTTTTAGGATACCTTCCTTTCGTTATCCTACTTTTAGCCATGCTAATAGTCTCAAAGATTCCCCTAAAGGCAATCTTTAAGTCGATAAAGCCTCTAATATTTATCATAGTGATAACGGGTATAATTAACCTGGTTACAACAGGAGGAACTGCCCTTTGGACGATTGGTCCTGTAACTATAACAAAAGAAGGATTATATAGAACAGGATTTACAATACTTAGATTGATCCTTATAATCCTTGCAACATCAGTTCTAACTTATACTACTAGTCCCATGGAGTTAACCTATGGTTTGGAGAAACTTTTCTCACCTCTAAAGAGATTTGGTTTTCCTGCAGGTGAGCTTGCTATGATGATTTCTATATCTCTTCGCTTTATCCCAACCTTATTTGACGAAGCACAAAAAATAAGGATGGCACAAATGGCGAGGGGAGCTGACTTTGAATCAGGTAACATTATAAATAGGGCAGTGAGCATGATTCCTCTCTTAGTTCCCCTATTTATCAACTCCTTTAAAAGAAGTGACGATCTAGCAACAGCAATGGAAGCTAGAATGTATAGAATAGGCCATGATAGGACAAAGCTCAATGAAATAAGCATGGATAGGACGGATTGGACAACTATAATCCTCTTTACTATATTTTGCTTAGTAGTTATAGTAATGCACTTTGTATGATTAAAAATATTTTATTAGAGACCTCATATGATGGGGCTCTTTTTTCAGGTTTTCAGTACCAGAAAGATCAAAGAAGTGTAGAAGAAGAATTAACTAAGGCTATCAGAAAGGTAACAGGAGAAGAAAATAGGATAGTTTCTTGTGGGAGAACTGATAGTGGAGTCCACGCCAAAAGTCACTTTGTAAATTTTCTAACGGCAAGTGATATAAATCCTATTGGATTTAAGTTTCAAATCCAACCCCATTTGCCAGATGATATATTAGCGATCTCATCTAGGGAAGTTGATTTAAACTTTCATGCGAGATTTTCTGCCAAATCCAAGCTATACAAGTATGTTATATGTAGGAGTAAGGATATGCATCCAATATATAGAAATTACAAGGAACATGTAACCTACAAGCTTGACTTAAAAAAGCTAGAAGAAGGACTAAATATTCTTGTTGGTACGCATGATTTTAAGTTGTTTATGATGGAAGATAAGAATATTTCGATAAATACAATAAGAACTATAGAAGAAGCCTATTTTATAGAAAACTGTGCAGATCTTGAAATATATTTTAAGGGAGAATCCTTCCTTCACAACCAAGTAAGGATTATGGTTGGATCTCTCATAGAGCTTGCTCGTGGTAGAATTAGCCTAGATGATTACGAGAAGTTTTTTGATAAAGAAAATACCAAAAGAGCAAACCCAGCCTTGGGAGCAGAGGGACTTTACCTATGGAGGGTAGAATTTTGACAGAAAAATCAACAAATGAAATAAAATGTCTAACTATTTTAGCCTTTATGCTTAGCCTTGGAGTTTTTGTAAAAGAAGAAAGACTTATCCCCTATTTGATTCTTTGCTTTATTTTGCTAGCTTTATGTTTTTTATATATAAAACGTAACAAACTAAAGCTAAGCAGCAATATTTTGGCTATAATAATTGCCATGTACAATGTAGGTTCTATCATTTATGTGATAGAATATATAAGAAAGAGCAAAGCTTTTACCTTAACTTCCTATCTTTTTAGACCCTTTGTGGAAAGTGGGAAAGGTATTTATTATATAGCTAGTATCCTAGTATTTACAACAATTTTGATATTTATTTATATAGCAGGTGGAAGAAATTATGGAAAAGAAGAACAAAGATAAAAAAGTTAATAAGAAAAGTCTAAATAAGATTTTAAGAAACAAAAATGTTATAATTGGCGCATTGGTCATTGTAGTTGCCCTAATAGTGTATTTTGCAATTGGCAAGGGCGGAGCCATGTCAGGAAACCTCGCCACAACTAGCCAAATAGATGATAACTCATACAACCAATCAAAAATTATGAGAGTCGATTTAAATGATATCTCAAGTATAGACTTTGACCTTGGTACTTGCGATGTTAGGATACAAAGATCATCGACTAATCCTTATATAGAATACACAGTTTTATACAAGGGAGAAGACCATGTTTACGATATGGACGTTAGCTTTAGCGAAGGAGCAGTTAAGCTTAAAAGCAAGGTTATTGGTAAAGACCTCTACATGAAAGACAAGATGCCGATAGTAAGGATATTTTTGCCAAAAGATGCAACTGTTGAACAAATCAAGGGAAAGGTAACAGCAGGAGATATCAAAATATCTGACCTAAATGCTAAAAATATTGACCTTGCAGTTAAAAGCGGAAATATTTCTATAGAAAACGCCTTGCTAAGAGGGTCTATTTCAACTGAATCTGGATCTATTAACCTTAATAAATCAGAAATTGGCGAGACAAAACTTGCAACAATTAGCGGAAATATCAACATAGATGAGTCAAAGCTTGCTGACAAGCTAGACTTTTCAACTCAAACAGGTGATATAATCGTAGCTAGTGAAAATAAAGTAGAAGATTACAATGTAACTGCCAAAATAAACCTTGGTAAATTTATTCTAGGAAATATTTCCTATAAGAATATCAAGGACGGCTACAAGAGCGAAAATAATGGCAAGTTCGATATATCTATGAGAACTAAGATTGGTGATATAATCTTCAACAAAGGAGAGGGAGCAGTCCTCGACAATGATGAGTATATTACAAATCAAACTGGCAAAGAAGATGAAGAAACTGACGAAGAAAAAGATTCTGAATCGGAAGATGAGGGCACTAAAGAAGATCAAGATAAAACCACAGATGATAATGAGTTAGAATCTGATATCAAAGAAGATACAACAGATGAATCATCTGATGGATATGACTATGATACAGATAGTGAAAGCGAAGAAAACCAAGATGAAACTTACGATGAAGATGTAAGTGAAAGCGAAGAAGAATCTAGCGATTATTAGGCTTAGGTTAAAGTTAGATAGACGAGGAAAACTCGCCTACTAACTTTTCCTAGGCTTTTTTAGAATAGGAATTTAGATGAGTGAAGATATTTTACTAGAAAAACTAAAAAAATATTTCGGCTACGACTCCTTTAGGCAGGGGCAAAGAGAGCTAATAGAAAATATTCTAGAAGGAAGAAATGTTCTGGGAGTACTCCCAACTGGCGGGGGTAAGTCTATCTGCTACCAGCTTCCTGCCCTAATTACAGATGGAGTTAGCCTTGTGATATCACCTTTAATATCTCTAATGAAAGATCAGGTAGATAGCCTTAAGGAAAATGGAATAAATGCTGGCTTTATCAATTCGAGCCTTGATAGCGAAGAATATAGAAAAATATTATCTGATGTAAAAACTGGACAGATTAAAATCCTCTACATATCTCCAGAAAGACTAGAAAATGAGTTTTTTAGAAATTTTATAAAAGATATTGATATATCCTTTGTTGCAGTTGATGAGGCCCATTGTATATCTCAATGGGGGCATGATTTTAGACCATCTTATAAGTTAATCCCTGACCTCTATCAGATAAAAGGCGATGTTCAGATACTTGCTTTTACTGCAACTGCCACCAAGGAAGTAAGAGAAGATATTATTAATAACCTTCAATTATCAAATCCCTTTATCAAGGTTACAGGTTTTGATAGGAAAAATTTGTATTTTAAGGTAGCTAAACCTAAAAACAAACTCGCCTACCTTAATTCTTACCTAAAAGATCATAGAGATGATTCTGGCATAATATATGCATCAACTAGAAAAAAGGTCGATGATATTTATAAGAACCTCAAAAGCAGAGGTTATACAATAGAAAAATACCACGCAGGTCTAAGTGAAGATGAGAGGAAGAAAGCTCAAGATAATTTTATCTATGATAGGGCAAAGATAATTGTAGCAACCAATGCCTTTGGTATGGGGATAGATAAATCTAACGTAAGATTTGTAATTCACTACAACATGCCAAAAGATATGGAATCCTACTATCAAGAAGCAGGCAGAGCTGGACGAGATGGGGAAGATGCTACATGTATCCTTTTATATTCGGGTCAAGATATAATCATTAACAAACATTTAATAAACCTAGGCACAAACTATTCATTCAAACAATTTCAAATGGGAAAACTTCAAACAATAATAAATTATGTAAATACAACAAGGTGCCTTAGAGAATATATCCTAGCTTATTTTGGGCAAGATGCTGATAGTCATTGCGACAATTGTTCAAATTGCTTATCTGAAATTAAGAAAGTAGATAAAACTATAGACAGCCAAAAGATTTTATCTTGCATCTATAGACTAGAGCAAAGATATGGGATGACGACAGTCTTAGATTGCCTAAAGGGATCAAATAATAAAAATGCACGAGAGAAAAACTTAAAGGACATATCTACCTTTGGCATAATGAAAGAAAACTCTCCAGCCTACATCAAAGATTTGATTGGAGTCTTGGTAGCAGATGGATACATCAAGGTAACAGGTGCTCCTTATCCAGTCTTAAAACTAACAGAAAAATCAAAAGAAGTCCTCCTTGATGGAAAGACTGTTCTAGTAAATATCAAGGAAGAAGAGAAAAAGCCAAGAGAAATAGAAAAGAACTTTGATACAGATCTCTTCAACCACCTAAAGGCTGTAAGACTTGATGTGGCAAGCAAGAGAAATATCCCACCCTTTATAATATTTTCAGATGCAAGCCTTAAAGAAATGGCTCAAAAAAAACCAAAAACCGAAGAAGAAATGCTAGAAGTAAAGGGAGTAGGAGATAAAAAACTAATCCAATACGGAGACATATTTTTAGCAGAGATAAGGGAGTATGAATAATCATGAAACAAATTCTACTGGTAGAGGATAATTTAGATATAGCGAGGCAAATTAAAATTTATCTAGAAAAAAATAATTACCAAGTTATCCTTGCAAAAAACTACTACGAAGCACTTTATAAGATGAATGTAGATATAGACGCAGCGCTTTTGGATATTAATCTTCCTGACAAGGACGGAGGAAATCTTATAGAAAAGCTTAAAGATAAGGATATAAGAGTGATAGTTACAACTGTCAAAAGTGATGAGGATTTTATCATAAAAGCCTTAGATCATGGAGCTGATGATTATCTAACCAAGCCATTTTCCCTAGCAATTCTTAGGGCAAGAATAGATGCAGTCCTTAGGACCCTTCCTTTAAATGAAGATAAAACCATAAGCTATAAGGACATAAAAATAGATTTGGATAAAAAACTTCTGTACTACAATGAAAAAGAGGTAGAAGTAACAGCCCTTGAATATGAAATCATTCTTCTATTTATCAAAAATCCCCACAGGGTTTACACTAGAGTTCAGCTTTTAGAGATGTTTTGGGAAGATAGAGACAAGTTTGTAAGAGATAATACTCTCACATCAACCATCAAAAGAATCAGAGAAAAACTTGATAGAGAAATAATTACTACCGTTAGGGGCATAGGATATAGGATGGACTAGATGATATACGTACTTTGGATTATAAGTCTCATATTTTTATATTTTTTCTTAGAAAAAAGGAAAAAAGCAAGGATTGATGAGCTAATAGGTCTAATTGACAAGATGAAGGATAGTAACTATCAATTTCCTATGAAACAAGATGACTTTTCAATCCTTGAAGATAAAATTTACAAACTATTTATAGAAATAGTTGAGGCAAAAGAGGCCACTAGGAAAAATAGTATCAGACAAATAGAATACCTAGAGGATATCGCTCACCAGATCAAAACTCCCATTACCTCCATGGTGTTTTCTGTAGAAAGTTTGGAGGGTGATTTTCCCAATAATGAAGATGTGATTATACTTAAAAAGCAAGTAACAAGGCTAAATTCCCTTGCTGGTATTTTACTTAAACTTTCAAGCTTAGATGCCAACAAGGATATGATGAAAGAAGAGAAATTTAGCCTAGATGAACTTGTGGATTACGCTTTGGATATTTTGGATATAGATAAAAATATAGCTATTAAAAAGGATGAATCTCTAAGTGAGAACATCATATGTGGAGATTTTAATTGGCTAGCAGAAGCTCTTATAAATATATTAAAAAATGCAGTAAACAGGCCTACTTGTGATGAGATTAATATTTCATCAAGTAAAAATCCCCTATACACAAGCCTAGTTATAAGAGATAACGGCGGTGGGATTGATAAACAAATAATCAAAAAGATATTCAAACGCTTCTACAAATCGCCCGACTCAAAGGGTTTTGGCATAGGTCTTGCCATGGCAAAGACTATAGTTGAGAAGAACAATGGAGAAATATCAGTTACAAATACCCACGACGGGGCAAGTTTTGAAATAAAATTTTATAATATCACCTAAAAATCACTTTACTTTTATATACTTACCTTAAGAAAGGCAGGAAAGTATGGAAATATTAAAAGTAGAAAATTTGAGAAAAGAATACGGAGAAGGAAATAGTAGGGTAATCGCCCTTGACGGAGTTAACCTTACTATAAACAGGGGAGAGTTTGTTGCAATAGTTGGTCCAAGTGGATCTGGCAAGTCGACCTTACTACATATAATTGGTGGCGTTGATAGTCCAGATGACGGCAAGGTTTATATAGATGGCAATGACATTTCAAAATATTCTTCCAAAGAACTAGCCTTATTTAGGAGAAGAAAGGTAGGACTAATCTATCAGTTTTATAATCTTATACCAAATCTAAGTGTAAGACACAATATAGAACTTCCACTAAAGCTTGACAAGAGAAAGATAAGTGAAAAAGACCTAGCTGATATAGTTAAAAAGCTCGGTATAGAAAGTAAGATGGACTCATTTCCTAGTGAACTTTCTGGTGGCCAACAACAAAGGGTCGCCATAGCTAGGAGTCTTATCTACAATCCTTCTATTATCCTTGCGGATGAGCCAACAGGAAATCTCGACAGACAAAACTCTAAGGAAATAATAGATATCTTCAGATACTTTAATAAAACCCTAAACCAAACTATTATCCTAATAACTCATGACGAAGACATCGCCCTAAGAGCAAATCGAATCATAACAGTTGTTGATGGGAAAATCGTAGGAGATGAGATAAATGAATAAGAAAAATTTTCCAATATTTATCTCAGTTTTAATAGTTAGCTTATTTTTTACTGTAGTATTCTATTATGCAAGGGTTAATTTAGATGCCAATTACAAGATGGTTAGGGCAGAAAATTTTGTTGATGCTTACATAAATGACAGTTTGAGTAAAGAAGAAGTAGAAAAAATCAGAGAAATTGACGGAGTCAAGGAAGTAGGAAGGATAAATCCAGAGGTTCAAAGCGGGAAATTAGACGAAGATCTATTAGCTATTTATAGCCAAGATAAAAATATAAACAAAATGAGAGAAATATCTTTTATTGAAGAAGGACATTTCCCAGAAAATCCAAAGGAGATAATGCTTTCAAAATCTCTTGTAGAAAAATATAAAATAAAAATAGGTGATGAAATTTGTATTGAATTTGGAAAGAGATCTTCTGAAGGAAATGAGCTAAATCCAACTAATTCAAGGCTAGAAAATGAAGATTTCGAAAAGACAGGAGAAAATTATTACAAGTTAGTAGGCATATATGAGGATATCTACAACAAATATGCAGGTCTATCCTATGGTTTGCTATATGATATAAGCAAAGATCCTCTACCTCTAGCTATGACCTTTGATGATTTTGCTGATGTTTATCTTAACAAGAAAATATTTGAAGATGAAATTGAAAATAGGCTTGGCAGAGATATAAATCTTGAATTTAATGAAGGAGTGGCAAAATATTATAGGGTAGATGATAGTTTCTTAGAAAAAATCATGGCTAAAGCTGTAATGATATTTGCTGTTATACTTATGATTCTTATCTTTATATTTTTCATCAGAAATATCTTCTGGGTGTGGAGTTTAAGAAAGATAAAGGAACTTTCAGTATATAAGTCAATAGGCTCGACTAACTTTCAAATATATAGGATCTTGTTTAAAGAGGCAATTTTAATATCAATTATCCCTATGCTTGTAGGTCACGGACTGGGATTTTTTCTAATCTATGGGATTTATAGGTATGCTCAAGGAAATCTCACGATATCAAAATTTGAATATGTAAGTTTCAATCCTATCTTAAGTGCCATAATCTTAGTAGTATCTTTCATTGTAATAATGCTTGCTATAGTTAAACCAGCAAGAAAAATTTCTAAGATAAATATAATAGACGGGATTAGGGGAAATATCGACCTATCAAGGTCAAAGAAGAAAACAAACAAGGACATATGGAAGGAGCTAAGGCTCAACAATCTTTCTTCTATCAAAAGTCAAAGATATATATCAGCTATTGGTATATTAATTATTTCAATGTTTGTCCTAAGTATTTCTGTAGGTAGATATTTTAGAGACTATTACAGCGTAGATGATAGCTACAATGTCTACTCCTACTATTACACTTCGACTGATAAAGTTCCAGAAGTTCTAAGATCTATCAAAAAAGATATAGCCAATGAAAAATCATATATTTACAGAGATAAGCACCTTGGAATAGCAAATAATCTAGAATTCTCAGATGAGGCGAAAGAGGCAAAGGTCGATCAAAAATTAAATGATTATTTAGGCAAAAAATCTAAGAGCTACCTAGACTGCCAGCTAAGAGCTTTAGATATAGAAGATTTAGAAAAACTTGGAGGAAGTAAAGGGGACTTTGTCTTATACAATGTAGTCCAAAAAGATCCTCTAGAGCCAATTGACCAAGCGAAACGTATCGAATACTTTAACGATCCAAAGACTATGGACATTTCCATTGGAGACTTTAATAAAACTATTGATATTTCAAAGGTAATTTCTGATACGGGAGAGTTTGATATTAAACCCTATCCTTTTGTCGTAAATATCTTTACAGATTATGATACCTACTTCAATTTGATGAAAGAATCGAATGATGAAACATTTATAAACTATCCTTATACCCTAAAGATGAAAATAAAAGATAGTGATGTATCAAATGCCAAGGAATTTATGGAAAATAAACTTAGAGAATCGCTAGATATAAATGAAAGGTTTGATGTTTTAGTAGGAGATGAAATAAAAGAACAGGAAAGCTCTTCTTTAAAATACTTAGTGCTTATATCATTGGCTGTGGGTCTAATAATATTTATCCTAAATGTAACTAACGGATATTCTTCTATAAATATAAGCCTTATTTCTAGAAAGAAGGAAATAGGAAGTTTGTATTCGGCTGGTATGGATATGGATGAGCTAAAATCCAATTATGAAAAAGAATTTATAATGGAGGAAGTTAAATCATTTGCCTTGGTTGGACTTATAACTTTCGCGGTTATTGTTATAATATCTTACCTATCGCCAAATCTTAACATGGCAATACTTTTAAAATACTATGATTTAAAAATATTTTTAGGATTTTCTCTACTGATATACGGGATAAATTATTTAATCTATCACATATCCTTGGGTAAGATCCTAGATAGGCCAACTATAGATTTGATTAAAACAATTGAATAAATTTATGCAAAATAAAACTCGGCTTACATTAATACGTAAGTCGAGTTTATTTTCTATAATAAGTTTATTCCCTTGTTAGCAAGTGCTTTTCTTTGCTCATCTGGCCAGTAGGATACTTGAACTTCTCCTATGTGAGCCTTTTGTAAGAAGAACATACATAGTCTTGATTGACCGATACCGCCGCCTACAGTTTGTGGAAGCCTACCGTCAATTAGCATCTTGTGGTAGTCAAACTTTAGCCTGTCTAGGTTGTCAGTTTGTTTTAGTTGTTCATTTAATCTTTCTGGGTTAACTCTGATACCCATAGATGATAGTTCTAGAACATCATCTAAGACTGGGTTATAAACTAGGATATCACCATTTAGTTCCCAATCGTCATAGTCAGGTGCACGCATATCGTGTTTTTCACCATTTGATAGAACTTTTCCTATTTGCATTAGAAATACTGATCCAAATTCTTTGACTGCAGCTCTTTCTCTGCCCTTATCGTCCATTCCTGGATATCTATTCAGCATCTCTTCGCTAGTCATAAAGGTAATTTGGTCTTTTAGGAGTTTCTTTCTAGTTGGTACTAGTCCACAAAGGTACTCATCTAGAGACTTCATTGTTCTATAGATTGTCTCTACTACTCTTTTTAGGTATTCAACGTTTCTTTCATCTTCTTCCATGATTAGCTCCCAGTCCCATTGGTCTACATAAAAGGAGTGGGTATTGTCAGGTACTTCACAACGTCTGATGGCATTCATGTCTGTGTACAGACCTTCGTGCATTTTAAACTTGTATTCTTCTAGGGCAAATCTTTTCCATTTGGCAAGAGAGTGGACTATTTCCATCTCAGCATTACTTGCTTCTGGTAGGTCGAAAGTTACAGGTTTTTCGGATCCTGATAGGTTATCATTCAATCCTGATGTTTCTGATACAAATAATGGAGCAGAAACTCTCTTTAGGTTTAGGTTATTAGCAAGGTTTATTTGAAAATAATCCTTGATTTCTTTGATCAATAGTTGGGTTCTATACAAATCTTCGTTGCTTTTATAATTTTCTGGTATTACTAACTTACTCATATAATCTCCTTTACAATAAGTTTAATATACTAGTTTTTTACAAAAAATAAATAGTTTGCTTTTTTTAAAAAGTAAATAATATCTATTTGTTTTAAAATTAATTACGGGGACTTACCAACATTTGCAAGGAGAAAAACGATTTTTTAGAAAAATTCTTCCCTCTTTAAAGTCTTGAATTTAGAGCATATTGCTGTATAACTATGACAAGTGATGTTTTTTTAATCACTGCTCTTTGTAGAGCCTTTTGTCGGAAATTTCTATAAATGTAAATGAAAAGAGGTGTCATGAAAGAAGAACTTTCGAATTTATTTAAGTTTGAGGCAGATGTTCCATTTTCTAAGGCGTTTCCATTAGCTTTGCAACACTTAATCGCTATGATTGCAGCTTGTATCGCTCCGCCACTTATATTTGCTCAAACTGCAGGTCTATCTCCTGAAGATAGTATCGTCCTTGTTCAAATGTCCCTTGTAGGATCAGCTCTTACAACCCTACTTATGCTTTATCCAATAGGAAAATTTGGTGCAAAACTTCCTATGATTTACGGTGTGAGTTTTGCCTATCTACCAACTATGTTAGCTCTTGCTAATCAGTTTCAAGATGTGGGTGGAGCAGGAATTGTTGCTATTATTCTCGGTGCTCAACTTATTGGAGCTATCGCATCTTTGATATTTGCTTTTACCCTAAAATACATACTACCATATTTCCCACCTTTGGTTAGTGGTACGGTTGTGCTTTGTATAGGTATTTCCCTATATCCAGTTGCCCTAACTAATATGGGAGGAGCAGGAGATGTTACAGCACCTGGTTGGGGAGCTTGGCAATATTGGCTAGTTGCTGTTATAACCCTAATTGCAAACTTTGCCTTTACCCACTATGGCAAGGGAATAGTTAGCCTTTCATCTTTATTATTTGCGATGATTGTAGGCTATATTGTTTCATTTTTCTTTGATATGGTTGATTTATCTCAGGTAGGAGATGCAAGCTGGTTTTCTTTAGTTAGACCAATGCATTTTGGAATTAAGTTTGAACCATCTGCAATATTTTCTTTTATAATAATATTTATTGTAACGTCTATTGAAGGTATTGGAGATATTTCTTCAACTACAATCGGTGGTTATGATAGAGAACCAACTGCTAAGGAACTTCAGGGAGGACTTTCTGCCTTCTCACTTACAAATATTGTAGGTTCTTTTTTAGCAACACTTCCAACAGCTACATTTTCACAAAACGTTGGAATCATTTCAATAAATAAGGTTATAAACAAGAAGGTATTCTCAACAGCAGCTATAATGATTTTTATTTCAGGTCTTATACCTAAACTATCAAGTCTACTTACAACTATTCCTCCAGCAGTTATTGGAGGGGCTACTCTATCAGTTTTTGCTATAATTACTATGAATGGTATCAAAATGATAACTAGCCAACCTCTAACTATGCGTAACACTTCTATAGTAGGAACAAGCGTTGCTCTAGGTTTTGGTTTTACTACAGTTGTATCAGTTGCAGAAGCTGCTGGAGTAGTATTTATGCCAGAGAGTTTAAAGATTGCTATTGGTTCATCACCAGTTGTACTTGCTGCAATATCTGCAGTTTTGATGAATATCCTAATACCTGAAAAGGAAGAGGATAAGCCAGTTGAAAAAAGTATAGAAGAAGAAATTCTTGAAAAATAAAATATGTTTAAATTTTTAGCAGACATTAATTTGTCTGCTTTTTTCATTTGTAAAGAAATTTTACATAAACTTTACATTTTCCTTAAATGAACTAAACATAGATATCTTATGATTAGACCATAAGAAAGATTTATCAAACAAGGAGAAAATTATGAAAAATAAAAACTTTAAATTATTAGCCCTAGCACTTTCATTTGGATTGGTATTTACAGCTTGTTCAAATGATAATACAAAAAACGAAGAAACTAAGGAAGTTACTAGCGAAGAAAGTACAAGTAGTGGAGAAGAAAATAAGGACACCACAGAAGAAAAGAAAGATGACACAGAAGCAAGTAAGGAAGATTATGACTTTACAGTAGTTTCTAGAGAAGATGGTTCAGGTACTCGTGGTGCATTCGTAGAACTAGTTGGTCTAATGGAAAAGGTAGATGGTGAAGAGGAGGATATGACTACTCTAGATGCTATCGTACAAAACTCAACTAACGGTGTAATGCAAACTGTAGCCAAGGATACAAATGCTATAGGTTACATTTCCCTAGGTTCTCTAAATGATAGCGTAAAAGCTTTAATGATCGACGGAGTTGAAGCAACTGAAGAAAATATAGCTAATGGCTCTTACAAATTGCAAAGACCATTTAACCTAGCTTACAAAGAAAGCGAACTAGATGATTTAGCTAAAGACTTCTTAGCGTATGTTTCTTCAAGCGATGCACAAAAGATCGTAGCTGATTTAGGATATGTTCCACTTAAAGATAGTAAGGCATATGAAAAGAAAGATGTCAAAGGAAACCTAACAGTAGCAGGTTCTACTTCAGTTACTCCACTTATGGAAAAAATGGCAGAAGAATATGAAAAGTTAAACCCAGATGTTAAAATTGAAATTCAATCTACAGGTTCATCTGCAGGTATCGAGGCTGTAATAGATGGAGCAGCTAATATCGCTATGGCAAGCCGTGAGCTAAAAGATGAAGAAAAAGAACAACTTACTCCAAGCGTAATAGCAACAGACGGAATCGCAGTTGTAGTTAATAAGGAAAGCAAAGTTTCTGACATTAGCCTAGACGACCTAAAAGAAATATTTGCTGGAAATATTTTAAACACAAGCGAACTAGAGAAATAAAATGAACAAAAATAGGGAAAAAATTGGAGAGATTATCTTTCTAATAGCTGCAGCCCTATCAGTTATTCTCATCCTTTTAATAATATATTTTATCTTTAGTGAGGGAATGAAGTTTGTAAATGAATACGGACTTCTTTCTTTCATTAAAGGAAAGGTATGGAAGCCAACTGCATCAAGGGCGAAATTTGGAATCTTTCCAATGATAATTGGATCAATTATAGTAACTTTACTTTCAACTTTAATAGCCTTACCTTTTGGACTTGGCACCTCGATTTACATGGCATATTACGCCAAGAAATCATATTCCCCTCTAAAAGCTTTAATAAATCTAATGGCGGCCATTCCTTCAGTAGTATATGGCTTTTTTGCTATGATGGTACTAGTGCCTTTGGTCAAGGAAGTATTTGATGTAAGAAGTGGTATGAATATGTTTACTGCCTCAATCCTTCTTGCTGTAATGATTTTACCTACAATGGTAAACATCTCTGAAAACTCCCTTAGACAGGTGCCAAAGTCCTTTTACCAAGGATCTCTTGCCCTAGGTGCAAGCAAGGAAGAAACAATCCACAAGGTCATGGTACCTTATGCTAAAAGTGGGATATTTTCATCTATAATCCTTGCTGTAGGTAGAGCTATAGGAGAGACAATGGCAGTATATCTTGTAATAGGTAACCAACCAGCTCTTCCAAAATCAATCTTTAGGGGAGCAAGAACTCTAACAACAAACATAGTTCTAGAAATGGGTTATGCCCAAGGTATGCACAGACAAGCTCTGATAGCTACAGGTATGGTACTGTTCTTCTTTATACTTCTTATCAATATTATCTTTAATATCATAAGAAGTAGATCTGAGAAAAGATTGTAGGAGGAACTATGACTAAACCATATAGATATTTAATAATGTTTTTAACCTACCTTGGCTTTGCCATAAGTGGGATAATAATTGCTTATATAATAATAAAAGGTGTGCCAAACATTAGCCCTGGATTATTTAGCCTAAAGTATAATTCAGAAAATGTTTCAATCATGCCTAGTGTAATAGCAACACTTTTTACGATAATAATAACCCTAATAATATCCCTACCTGTAGGAATATTTACAGCAATCTACTTGTCACAATATGCTAAGAATAAAGTGTTTATAAAACTTGTAAGATTTTCTACAGAAATCTTATCTTCTATTCCTTCAATAGTGTATGGTTTGTTTGGTTACTTATTCTTTGTAACTAGACAAGGACTGGGTCTTGGCATGGGTTATTCTATGATTGCAGGAAGCTTGACTCTCGCTATCATGGTTCTACCAACTATAATTAGAACTACAGAAGAGGCAATCCTTACAGTAAATCCCCTCCAAGCTCATGCATCCTTAGCTCTTGGCGCTACAAAGATTCAGACAATATTTAAAGTAGTACTACCAGAAGCCATGGATGGAATCTTGGGTGGTATATTTTTATCAACAGGAAGAATTGTTGGAGAATCTGCAGCCCTAATTTACACTATGGGAACAGAACCTCAGATACCAAAAGCCCTAGGAGATTCAGCAAGGAGTCTTGCTGTTCACATGTATGTCCTATCTTCAGAAGGACTTCATGTAAATGAAGCCTATGCGACAGCGGTTTTGCTTTTAGTATTTGTTTTGGCAATTAATTTCATTTCAACAAAGATTAGTAAAAAACTAGCAGGAAATTAAGAAAAGAGAAAGTATGGAAAATAATATCAAGAAAAAAGACTTTGCAATCTCTGTTAGAGACTTAGACCTATATTATGGAGATTTCAAGGCTTTAAAAAATATAAATATGGACATAGAAAGGGGCAAGATAACTGCCTTTATAGGTCCTTCTGGTTGTGGTAAGTCGACTATGCTTAGATGTTTTAACAGAATGAATGATCTAATAGATGATTGTAAAATTGACGGACTTATTACAATAAATGGTGAAGATATTTACAAAAAAGACGTAGATATAGTACAATTAAGAAGAAATGTAGGAATGGTTTTTCAATCACCTAACCCATTTTCAAAATCAATTTACGATAATATAACCTATGGTCCAAAGATTTCTGGTATCAAGGATAAGGATAAGCTTGACGAGATTGTTGAAAGATCTTTAAAGTCAGCTGCTATTTGGGATGAGGTAAAGGATAAACTAGATCAAAATGCCCTTTCCTTTTCAGGTGGTCAACAACAAAGAATATGTATAGCTAGGAGTCTATCCGTAAGCCCTGACATAATTTTAATGGATGAGCCAACTAGTGCGCTAGATCCTATATCAACTTCTGCCATAGAAGATTTGATGGATAGCCTAAAGGATAAGTATACAATAGTTATTGTAACTCATAATATGCAACAGGCAGCGAGAATTTCTGATCAAACAGCCTTCTTCCTAACAGGGGAAGTGGTAGAAATGGATGATACCCTAAACATTTTTGAAAATCCAAAAGATAAGAGAACAGAAGACTATATTACAGGAAGGTTTGGTTGATATGAGAGTAAGGTACAATGAGGATCTATCCAATGTAAAAAACATGGCAAAAAGCATCATGGATTTGGTAATCTTATCTTACGATAGGTATGACTTGTTTTTGACGGATAATAATAAGGATAACCTTAGAGATATAATAGAAATCCACGAGGATATTAGAAGAAAAGCAAGCGATATGGAAAGGCTTAGTTTTGAGCTAATGGCACTTCAACAACCAATAGCAACAGATTTAAAGCTATTACAAATGGCAATAAAACTTGCTTCAACCTACAAGAGAATAGCAAGTCACTTTGAACAAGCTTCTCTTATCTTAATAGACTATGGTTTAAGCGATTTTGAAAAAGATCTTCTAAGAAGATTTATCCAAAGCGAAAAGAAAATGGCAGCAGCATCCATTAGAGCCTTTCTTGAAAATGACCTTGAACTTGCCCAAATTACTATAGAAAATGATCAAGTGAACAACGACTTGTTCGCAGAATCTATCGAGTATATTGCAAGAGAAAACAAGGCAAGTAAAATCGGTGCTATGGAATTATCTGAGAAAGTTTTATTGTACAAGTATTTTGAAAGGTTGGGAGATAGGATCGCTAGAGTGGCAGATCTTGCAGCGAGGTTATAGATGATATATCTGGTAGAGGACGATAAGTCAATAAGAAATTTAGTAGAATATGCATTAAGAGAAAAAGGCTACGAAGTGTGTGGTTTTTCCGATGGATTAAATGTTGTCGAGAAAGTTAAAAACGAAAATGTAGATTTATTGATCCTTGATATCATGCTACCAGAAAAAGACGGTCTTAGTATCTTAAAAGAAATAAGAGAGTTTTCTAACTTACCTATCATAATGCTTACAGCAAGGACTGATGAGTTTGACAAGGTTACAGGACTTGACCTTGGGGCGGATGATTATATAACAAAACCATTTTCTATCCTTGAGCTAATAAGTAGAGTCAAGGCAGTTCTTAGAAGAAGCAAGAAAAAAGATAAGGATGATTTGACCTACAAGGAAATTTCCTTAAACACATCTAAAAGAAGGGTAAAAGTTTTAGATGAAAAAATAGACTTAACCTACAAAGAATTTGAAATGCTCTTGCTTTTGATGTCAAATGTCGGCAATGTCATAAGTAGAGAAGACTTTTTATTAAAAATTTGGGGCTATGACTATGAAGGAGAAACTAGAACTGTAGATGTTCACATAGCAAGCCTTAGGTCAAAGTTGAAAGATTATGGCAAGTACATTCACACAGTTAGAAACTTAGGATACAAGTTAGGTGAGATATGAAGGACTTACTCGAGAAATATTTTATTAGATTATTAAGCCTAATAACAATATTAACATTTACAATCAATACAATCTTTTTATTTAAAGAAAAAAGTGAAGCTCAAAATGAATTTATGGAAAATTCTTTGAGCTTTCTTTTCTATGAAATAAAAGATAAGGATAGGATAGATTTGGCTAAAGATTTTGTAGAGAAAAACCCAACTTATGATATTCTCCTATTTGATAAAGATAAGAAAATAATATTTAGGTCAAATAAGTCACTAGATCCTTCTGATGTAGGCGCAGAAATGGATGAAAAGATCAGAAAAATCGACTATTACATAAATGATTCGCTAAATACTGGCTTTTATATGGGAGGAGATTTTACTCTTCTTATCAAATCTAATAACACAATCGCTGACTTTTTATCCATAAAACTTATTTCAATCTACCTTCTATTTTATCTATTGTTCGTAGGTATTGGAAAATTCATGATAAATAACTTTATAGATCAATTTGTAAGAGGCCTTGGTCGCTTCAACGAATCTTATAATTACAAAATAATAGATCCCAAATACGAGGAAGTTAAACCATACTTTAAGGACTTGGCTTATAAAAATAGAAATCTTAGAGATAATGTAGAAAAGCACAAAGAAAGATGGCAAGATTTAATGACTATAACAGAAAATATGGAAGAGGGTCTAATAATTTGCGGGGCAGATGGGAGTATCGAGATAATGAACAAATCATCTAAGGACTTGTTAGCAAGGGATGAAAGTTCAAATCTTGAAAATCTTATTGATGATGAAAGCTATAGGCTAAGCATTAGGGAGATAAAAATAAATCAAAGACCAAAGACCTTAGAACACAGGTTAGGTGATTCTTACCTAAAAATAATAATCGATCCAATTACAAACAACCACTCCAAAGGATACGTTGTAATCATAATAGATAACTCAGAAAGTAAAAGAGCTGAGATTCTAAGAAGAGAATTTTCCTCTAATGTAAGTCACGAACTAAAAAGCCCTCTCACAAGCATAAATGGATACGCAGAGCTAATTGCAACTGGCATGGCAAAAGATGAAGATATCAAAGACTTCGCTCAAATTATATATAAGGAGGGCAATAGACTTCTAGAAATAATAGACGATATTATAAAACTCTCTAGCCTAGATGAGACGAACAAGGAAATCAAAAAAGAAGAAATCGACATAAAAGATGTGGCAAATAACGCAATATTAAAGTTTAAAAATAAGACTACTGCTAAAAATATTAATCTAGTAAATAACATTAGCTCTTATACTATAAAAACATCACCTAGTTTATTTTATGATTTATTTACAAATATTTATGAAAATGCTATAAAATATACAAATCCTAATGGGAAAATTGAACTTTCTTCTCTAATTATGGACAAGAAACTATATATACTCATCAAAGATAATGGGATTGGTATAAGTCAAAAAGATCAGGCAAGAATTTTCGAGAGGTTTTTTATAGCTGATAAGGCAAGAAGAAGAGAAGAAAAATCGACAGGTCTTGGTCTATCCATTGCAAAACACATAGCAGATTACCTAGGTCTTAAGCTTTTGGTATCATCAGAATTGGGCAAGGGTTCAACCTTTAAAATTGTAATAGATATTTAAGCTTAATATTAATAATTGCTATATCCTGTTAAATTTGATACAATCTAATTAAGACTATATTTGGAGGAAATTATGAAAGTAACTATTTGTTCATGTGCTAGATGCACAGCCCACGGAAACGAATTCTTATACGATTCAGCTAACATAGTAAAGAAAGATATAGAATATGCTTATGAAGTTGAAGGCTTGGGCGAAGCTCCTGAGATAGAAGTTGTTTATGAAAATATAATGAATGATATAGAAAATCCTGAAAAGAACGCTCCACTAGCAAAAGTTGACGATACATACATAAAAAAGGCAAAACCTGAAGTGCTAATGGAAATGATGTTTGACAAGTTGGTACCAAAAAAATAAGTTGAGATTGACATAAAAGAGGAACAATAATGAAAGAATCATACATAGACATATTAAATATTAGAAGGATGGCTTTCGAAGCGGTTGCCAAGATTGCTTACGAAAATAGGCCAATTAGCGATATTGCTCTTGAAGTATACAATATCCTTCCAGGAGAAGAAGCAAAATATAGAGAAAATATCTTTAGAGAAAGAGCAGTAATGGGCGAGAGACTAAGAATGTGTATTGGTCTTGACGCAAGAACTGCTGCCAATACTGAGGCTATCACAGAAGGTCTAGATGCCATGGATTATGATAAGAGAATTTACAATCCACCATTAGTTTCTGTAATCAAGGTTGCTTGTGAAGCTTGCCCAGAAAATAAGGTAACTGTAACAGACCAATGTCACGCATGTATTGGACATCCTTGTGTGAATGTTTGTCCTAAAAATGCTGTTACATATACAGCAAAAGGTGCAATCATTGATCAAGATAAGTGTATCAAATGTGGAAAATGTGTTTCTGCTTGTCCATATAATGCTATAAACCACCAAAAAAGACCATGTGCTGAATCTTGTGGAGTTAAGGCAATTACTTCTGATGAATTGGGTAGAGCAGATATCAATGAAGATAAGTGTGTAGCTTGTGGTAGATGTATAATCACATGCCCATTTGGAGCTATATCTGATAAGAGTGAAATCTATCAGCTTATCAAATCTCTACAATCTGATAGAAAAGTCTATGCCATAGTTGCACCTTCATTTGTAGGTCAATTTGGTGTAAATGTAAGCCCAGAACAAATTAGAGAAGCTATCAAACAACTAGGCTTCGAAGATGTTATAGAAGTAGGACTTGGTGCTGACCTTACAACAATGAATGAGGCTCACGAGTTCTTGGAACAAGTTCCAACTGGAAAGATTCCATTTATGGGAACAAGCTGCTGTTTCTCATGGAAATCCATGGTTAGAAAGCAATTCCCAGATATAAATGACAAGATTTCTGAATCATCTACACCTATGATTTATTCAGGAAAACAAATGAAAAAACGTGATCCAAACTGCGAAGTTGTATTTATTGGACCATGTATTTCTAAAAAACTTGAGGCTTTAGAAGAAGAAGTAGCGGAAGTGATTGACTTTGTTATCACTTACGAAGAACTTCTAGGAATGTTCCTTGCTAAGGGAATAGAACCATCAGAAATCGAAGTTGATGAAGAAATGATGGATGCATCTGAAACAGGAAGATTCTACGCAGTAAGTGGTGGAGTTGCAGAAGCTGTTAAGAGAAGAATAGGTGAGATCGATCCTGATGTCAAGGTAGATGTTGAAAATGCAGAAGGACTAGACAATTGTGTCAAACTAGCAAGAATGGCAAAACTTGGCAGAATGGATGGCAAGCTAATAGAAGGAATGGCTTGTATGGGAGGTTGTGTAGGAGGACCTGGAACAATAGTTGCTGAAACTAAGACAGGAAAAGCAGTTAAAAAATTTGCAGCTGAATCAATCTACAAATCACCAGCTGACAATGAGCATATCCCACAAGAAGATAGACCAGATGATAGCAAACTTAAAAACAATTAATAAGTAAAATAATTATAGGATAACTCTTCTTAGGTTCAACTTAAAAAGAGCTATCCTATTTTTTAGCTAAATTAAATCTAAAATAGAGATTTGTCTTTATAAGTCTTAAGGATATAATAAGAAGATAAGAAATAAAGAGAGGTTTATATGGGTCAAACTACGTTAATGCTCATGTTTATAACCATAATATCGAAAATATTTGGTTTTTTGAGGGAAGCTGTAATGGCCTCCTACATAGGAGCAAGTGATTTAAAAAGTATCTATACGACTGCCAATACTCTTCCAGTTGTAATTGCAAACTTTGTTGCGGTAGGTATTATCTCAGGATTTATCCCTATTTATAACAAGGCCAAAAACGAAGAGGGAGAAGAGGCAGCAGAAGAATTTACTTCAAATGTATTTAATATATTGATGGTATTTGCCCTTGTGGCAGTTGTCATTGGAATGATTTTTGCAAGACCTTTTTCTAAACTCCTATCACCAGACCTTGATGGAGCCTACCTAGATCTTGCGACAAACTATACTAGAATAATGATGTTTGCAGTCTTTGCTTACCTTTATTCTGCTGTTTTTAGAGGATATCTAAATCTAAAGGGCAATTTCTTTGATCCTGCCATAACAGGAATCATCATGAATGTTGTAATAATTGCCTTTACAATCCTAACAGGAATTACAGACAATCCTTACTATCTTATAATAGGAGCATTACTTGGAAATACTCTCCAATATATCTTGTTTCCTAGGGCAACTAGAAAGCTTGGCTACAAGCACAAGAAGGTATTAGATTTTAAAAATAAGTATGTTAGAAATCTTATTTTAATATCAATTCCAATTATTATTTCATCAGCCGCAGGCGAGATTTCAATCATAGTAGATAACTCAATGGCATCTGCATTTTTCGGAAAGGCAGCTATAAGCAAGTTATTCTATTCAAAGACAATGCTAACTATGATTACAGGCGTAATTACTATTTCAGTAACCACAGCACTTTTCCCAAAGATTGCAGAGCTTGGCCAACTAGGAAAAATAGATCAGATGAAAGAAAGAATTAGCTCATCTGTTGTATCAACCATGCTTTTGATAATCCCTGCAAGTATCGGAATGGCAGTGTTATCAGAGCCTATCATAGGAGTTGTTTTTGAGAGAAACGCCTTTACAAGAAACGATACGATAATAGTTGCAGCTTTACTTACAGCTTACGCTCCAAATAACATCTTCCAATCTATAGTTGATGTTGTCGACAGGGGATTCTATGCGGTTGGAGATTCAAAGACTCCTGTTATAGTTGTTCTTATCCAACAATTTTTGAATGTAATATTTAACTTGATTATGATTAAGTTTTTTGGAATAGAAGGACTTGCTTATGCGACAGTTTTATCTACTGCCGTTGGTACAGTTCTAATGCTTTTCCAATTTAGGAAGAAATTTGGAAGCTTTAATTTCAAATCATCCCTAATTTCCTTGGTGAAAATTTCCCTAGCCACAGTTGTTATGGCTCTTGTCGCTTATTTTACTAACAAGGCCTTGGCAGGAGTTGCTCCTAGGATAGTAGCTTTGTTTGTAGCGATTATTCTCGCTATGCTTGTTTATGGATTCTTAATCCTTTTAGCAAGAATCCCAGAGGTAATGGATATGGTAAACAGACTCTACCATAAACACAAAAGAAGAAAGCTAAATAAATAAAAATTACCAGTCCATGTGACTGGTCAGAGCGTAGACAAAATCCAAAAACGCTTATCCAACTACAAAAATTTAGAAATTCTAAATCTCATAATACTGTAAATCGCAAACTCGCCAATGCTCAAACAGTGCGATTTACGGACGCATTATTTCGATTTGAATTTCTTAAAATTTCTTCCGAATGGAACGCTTCCTTTTGGATTTTGTCACTTTGTAAACAGCCTGACCAGTCTGTAAGACTGGTTTTTTTGTATCAAAAAAAGCAGGATATATCCTGCTTATTGGAGTATTTGGTTTTTCATAAATATTGATACGATTTTTGAGAAGTTCTCTATGTTGGTTATTCTACAAAAGTCAGTGTTATAGATTAGCTTGGCATTTTCCACGTCTTCTTCTTCTCCAGTAAAGACACCGAGGATTGAAATGTTATCTTCCTTTATTTTCCTTACTTCTTTGGCTGTATCTTTTACGGCATTATCGTCTACATATTGGTCCTTATCTAAAAGCTTTATGGTATTGATGTTACTCCTCTCATCGTGGGGCTTGCCATCAGATAGGACTATGACAATATTTTTTGTACTTTCGTCATCTTTTTCTATTAGCTCGTGGATAGTTTTAAAGGCAAGTCCGTCCCTGTTAGATCCAGATGCGAAGAAGTTAAATATTTCATCGTTATTATTTTTCTCATCATAGTCCCTATAAAGATTAAATACTGTAAAGTCTCTTAGAGTTGAAAAGCTCATTATCCTTATTGGAATATTTAGAGAATCCATAGCCTTTGCTATGATGTAGGCTTCGTTTGCAACCATGGCTTGGCGGCCGATTTGACTAGCAGATCCATCGAGGATTAGATCAACCTTAAACTTTGTTATATCTTCGCTTTCTTCATTTATAAAAACATCATAATCGTGAAGGACTCCCGCTCTCCACGCCTTGGTCGAATCAATCGCTCCATAGTTTTTGTAGACTTCATTATAGTCTAGGAAATTTGCTATGGAGTTTTTAATTGATAGGGTAAGCTCGTTTATGGACCTGTTGTTGATAGCCATATTTTCTTTGATATAGGCTTCGTTTTTTTCAGCTTGTTCCTTTCTGCCTTTTTTATAAAATCTAGCATTTGCTTTGGTAGAATATTCTCCTCTAGTAAAATATAATCTCTTACCGGAGTGGATTCCTTTTGCTAATTTATGTTCAAGGGCATTTACTTTTTCTTCTGGAAGAATTGACAGGCCATAGAAATCTTCGATGAACTCAGAAGAAGAGTGGTAGGTATCCTCACCTTTGTTTAAAAACATCAAGTTTTTATTGTTGTCCTCTTTTTTCTCAGCAAGATAGATATTTCCAGTAAACTCAGCCGATCCTATACCAAACTGGTCGTTGATGTATTCATCAGTATACTCAGCATTTTTATCATCCGCTTCATTATCCTTATCAAATTCTTTGGGCTTATTTTCCTTGACCATTTCCTTGAAGGTATCACGGTCCTTGGCTGACCTATCAAAACGAAAATAATTTTCAAAAAACTCGTTTAGCTTATCTATAAGTTCTGTTGTTTCTAGAGTATTTATTTTAAATAAGGCATGGTAGATATCTCTAAATAGTTTTCCTTCAGTTATAGGTCGACCTAGGATTTTGCCGTAGTAGGCTTTTTCTATTTGTTCTGTTAGGTTGTTTGGTTCATGAACTTGATATTTCGCCATTATTTCTCTGGCATGTTTTTTCCTAAGATCTTCTATTACTAAATTATCCTTAGCAATTTCTTTATAGGAAATATCTTCCATGAGGATTTCTGCCATAAACTTAAAATCATCATAAAACATATTGTCCTTTTTTATATAGGAAAAAAAGGAATCCAGGATTTTAAAATCAAAAGTCTTTATCTTATACCCTGTTATCATGTTTAGGTAGATATTATCCATAGGATAAGATTTCTTGGGTAAAAACTTATAATTTTTGGCGAAATCCCAGATTATGTTGTATTGTCTAATTTTTTCTAGTTGATCATTCATCAAACACACTCTCAGTTATATTTGTTGGGATCTTGCTCTTTAGAGTATCTAAAACTATCTGTCTTTCGAATTCGTCAAATGATTTGTTTACAAGACCCATCATTAGAGCTTGGTAAGGAGAAAGTCCAATCTTAATTGTCTCAATCGCACCGATTAGTCCGCGAAGGTCGACAGATTTGGTTGAAATCTCGTTATTCTCACTCTTTGTTTGAAGGCTTATAAATAAGTCTATAAAGGCCTTTCTATATTTCTCCTTTAAAGTTGGGAAGTTATCAGCCAAGAGCTTATCTAGGTTATCGCTTGTAATATTTGGCACATTTATAATCATAAATCTTGATGATAGAGCCTCGTTTAACTCACGAGTTCCAACATAACCGTAGTTCATAGTTGCTATAAATCTTGTGTTTGGATCAAGAGCAATCTTGTCATAACCAGATAAATCAATTATTCTTCTATGGTCAAGAGTCGCATGGAGAACTGATATAGCCTCGTTTTTTGCCATATTTATCTCATCTAGAATTGCAAAACCTCCGTTTTCAGCAGCCTCTGTTATAGGTCCTTTTCTAAAAACAACCTCTCCATTTTTGAAGGTATCTGCACCTATTAGGGAAGCAGAATCTGTATTTACATGGAAGGATACATTGTAGGTTGGTCTTTGGAAAAGATAGGAAAGATTTGATGAAAGCACATTCTTTCCTGTAGCCTTGGCCCCTGTTAAAAGGATGTTTTTTCCTGCCAACAAAGCTGCAATAGCTTGTTCTAAAACTTCTTTACCATAATATTTGTACTCAGGTTTTATAACCCTGTCATTGTCAGGTAAACCGTGATTTTTTCTATATTCTTCTAATTGTTTAATTAAATTTTCGTCTATTTTTTCTTCTTGTAAATATTTTATCATCTTACACCTCGGCTATATTATACAATACAAGTCGAATTTTTCACTTGACAAAGTCCTAATTCGGACTATAATATGTAAAGTATCCAGAAAAAAAGGAGAAAAATATGGATAAGAAACTTGAATCCATGCTCAATATCTTTTCACTATTAAGAAAAGCGAATGGCTTAAATAGAGAAAGAGCAAGCTTTTATGGATTAAATGATTTAGAAAGTGTCATTCTTATCCATGTAGGAATGACTGAAAAAGTAAAACAGAAAAATTTATGTAACAAGTTCAAAGTTCCCAAACAAACTATGAATAGTGCAATTATGAACCTCAAGGAAAAAGGTTATGTCAAGCTTATGACAGATGAAAAAGACAAGAGAGCAAAAAATCTTTTTCTGACTGATAATGGAAGAGAAAGAAGAGATGAAATTCTAATTCCTTTAGATGAGGCGAATAGAAGAATGTATGAGAGTTTGGGAGATGACAATGTTAAAAGAATTACCAAAGACATGGAACTTTTGGTGGAATCTATTAGCGAAAATTTTAAAAAGGAGGATGCATGAATAGTATTTTAGAATTCACAAGGTCTTTTTCCTATATGAAAAGACACCTTGGACAATACAAGAAAACTAGGAGAGTTTCTCAAATATTTACAACCATCGAGACTATTCTAGAGCTTTTAATCCCAATGATTATGGGACTTACCTTAAATACTGCTGTTTACAGCAAGGACTTGGGTCTTGCTATAAAGTACGGGGTATTGATGGTTGTATTATCTTTAATAACAATGTATTGTGGGATGCAGGCAACAAAAAACGCAGGATTAACATCAAGTGGGATGGCAGCAAATGCCAGAGAAGCCCAATATAAGAATATCCAAAGATTTTCTTTTGAAGACTTGGAATATTTTGGAGTACCATCTTTACTTACAAGACTAACATCAGATATGCAACAACTATCTCAATCTATGTTTGTTTCAACTAGATTTGTTATGAAGACTGTTGTGATGGCAGTAGTTTCATTTGTTCTTGCCTTCAAAGCAAGTGCAAAATTATCTTTGATATTTTTAGTGGCTGTACCAATTTTATTTGTAGCCTTGATGCTAGTAACAACCTATGCTATACCAAAATTTAGACAAGCTCGTTTCCAATACGATAATCTAAACTTGGTTATAGAAGAAAACTTAAACAATATGAGAGTTATTAAGGCTTTCGTTAGAAAAAGATACGAACTAGATAAGTTTGGTATCCAAAATGATAAGATGTTTAAATTAGCCGATGGATCACAAGGTCCAATGTCTTATATCTTTCCAATTGCAAACTTTATCCTCTTTGGAACATTTGTAGGACTAACTTATTTTGGTGGAATAGAAATCATAGAGGGAAGACTTGGAGTAGGTGATTTAATTTCCTTTAATATGTATGCAATAATGCTTCTAGGATCCTTTATTGGACTAAGTATGGTTCTTACAATGTTTATGTCAGCATCTCCAGGGATTACTCGTGTAGTGGAAGTTATCTCAAGAGAGCCTTCTATGGATAATGATGACAAGGTAGAAGGACTAGAATTAGAAGATGGGTCAATTGACTTTGACAATGTATCCTTTACTTACGAAGAAGGATCTGACACCTACCAACTAGAAGATATAAATCTTCATATCAAAAGTGGTGAATCTATAGGTATTCTTGGACCAACAGGTTCTGCCAAGTCAACTTTAGTTCAACTTATTCCAAGGCTATACGATATAAGCAAGGGAAGTCTCAAAGTTGGAGGCCATGACGTAAAAGAATATGACCTACAAACTCTAAGAGATGCAGTAACTATTGTATTACAAAAAAATACTCTATTTTCAGGAACTATTGCTGATAATCTTCGTTGGGGAAATCCAGATGCTAGTGATGAAGAAATAAAACTTGCTGCAACTATTGCCCAAGCAGATGACTTTGTAAGTCAAAGACACGATAGCTACGAATCTATCCTAGGTCAAGGAGGAAGTGGTGTATCAGGTGGTCAAAAGCAAAGACTAACCATAGCAAGATCTCTACTTAAAAATCCAAAAATCCTAATCTTAGACAACTCAACTTCAGCTGTCGATACTAAGACAGAAACAGCTATCATGGAGGGAATAAACGAAAATCTTAAGGGATTAACTAAGATTATAATCTCACAAAGAGTTTCATCCTTCAAACAAGCTGACAGAATCATAGTCATGGATGAGGGAAAGATTGCCGATATTGGAACTCACGATGATCTTTACCAAAGAAATGACAACTACAGAATGACTTATGATATTCAACAACAAGGAGGTAGCGATAATGACTAATAAACTTTCATCCAAAAAAGATAAAAGCAAAATGTCCTTTAAATCAATAGGTCGACTATTGGGCTATCTTTTTAGTTATAAATGGCAAATGGCAGTAATTATAATAGGAGTAATAGTATCAACCTTAACTCAAATATGGGGTGTCAATATGCTAAGACCTATTATAGATAACTACATCCTAAAAGCTGACGTTAGTGGACTAAAAAATGCAGTAATTAAAATGGGACTAATATATTTTGTATCTGCCCTAACATCTTTAATCTACTCAAGACTAATGGTAAGAGTTGGCGAAAGATCAATTAGAAACATTAGAAATGAGCTCTTCGCTAAGATCCAAGACCTACCAGTTAGCTTCTTCGATACCAATCAACATGGGGAAATCATGAGTAGGTTCACAAACGATACTGATGTATTATCCCAAGCCTTGGCAAACACAGTACCAACTATAATTAGGTCCTTACTAATGTTTGTAGGAACAATAGTTGTAATGTTTAGACTAAACTTTAGCCTAACACTTGCCATGCTAGTAGGACTTGCAATAATGATTCCAGTCCTATCAAAGCTTGTAATGAAAACAGGAAAATTCTTTGCTAGTGCCCAAGCCAAGGTAGCTGACCTACATGGTTTTAACGAAGAAATGCTATCTGGTCAAAAGGTAGTCAAGGTATTCTCAAGAGAAGAATATGCAGAAAATGAATTTGTAAAGAAATCTCAAAACCTAAGAGAAGCTTTTGCTGATGCTACAATTAATGCAGGAAAAATCATGCCTTTCTTGCAAAACTCAGTAAACATTCTCTATGCTCTAATTACTGTTCTTGGAGTTTACCTAACTATAAAAGGAAATATAACAGTAGGAGTCCTTGCTGCCTTTCTATCAAACATTAGACAAATACAAAACCCAATCGTAAATATTTCTCAACAAGCAAACGCAATCTTCCAAGCTCTAGCAGGAGCTGATAGGATATTTGAAATAATCGATATGGAAGAAGAAATCGACACTGGCTATATTGATCTCGTAAATGCCATAGTAAAAAGAGACGGAACTATAGTAGAACACGAATCAATGAGCGGTAGATATGCTTGGAAATGGGAAGAAAATGGTGAAGTAAAATACAAGATTCTAGAAGGTAGACTAGAATTTAAAAATGTAGACTTCTCTTATGATGGCAAAAACCAAATCCTAAAAGACATATCCTTCTACGCAGATCCAGGTGAAAAAATCGCCTTTGTTGGATCAACTGGTGCAGGAAAAACTACAATTACAAACGTAATAACAAGATTCTATGAGATAGACGATGGTGTAATCGAAGTTGACGGAATAAACACCAAACACATCAAGAAAGATGCCCTAAGAAAGGCCTTTGGTATGGTCCTTCAAGAAGTAAACTTATTTACAGATTCTGTAGAAGGAAACATCAGATATGGAAATCTATCTGCAAGCAATGAAGAAATATCCTCAGCAGCTAGACTATCAGGAGCAAATTCCTTCATCAAGAGGCTCCCTGAAGGCTACGATACTAAAATACATGGCGATGGATCATCCCTATCAGATGGGCAAAACCAACTTATATCCATATCAAGAGCTGCAATTGCTGAACCACCAATGCTAATATTAGACGAAGCTACAAGCTCCATAGACACATCTACAGAACTAGAAGTAACAGAAGCTATGGATAATCTAATGGCAGGTTCAACATCAATAGTAATAGCCCACAGACTATCGACAATCCAAAACTCTGATGTAATCATGGTAATGGAAGACGGAAGAATAATAGAACGTGGTAATCACGACAAATTGATGCAAGAAAAAGGAACCTACTGGCAACTATACACAGGTCAACTTGAATTAGACTAAGGTCTAAATTAAACTTAATAAGAAAAATATAAATGGATGCTAGCTATTTTTGGAAGGCATCCATTTTTTTGCTTTTGATTTTAATATTAATTCAAATATTAAATAAATGATTATATATCTTTATGATACAATGTATATATATTTCTAAATATAGATAGAATTTATTTGAAATCAGAAAAATGTGTCAGTTTTAAAATATGAAGTGTTAGGTAAACAAAAGGAGCGATTTTGAGAAAATATTCTAGCAAAGATGAGCTAAAGGAAGAGATTTATAAGACTTATTCTAAGTATATTGAGGAGTTTGATGATATAGCTGAAGATCTAAAGGATAAGAGGGTAGACGGTGTTGATAGAACTCCTGCGGAAAATCTTTCCTACCAAGTTGGATGGACTAGTCTTCTTTTAAAGTGGGAAGCCGATGAGAAAAATGGTATCCATGTAAAGACTCCTACTGAGGATTTTAAGTGGAATGAGCTGGGAGCTTTGTACGAGTATTTTAATGATACTTATTCAGGTCACTCCCTTGATATGTTAAAGAAAATGTTGAGGGAAAATATTGATTCTATATTTGATATGATTGATAATATGACAGCTGATGAATTGTTTAAACCTCATATGAGAAGATGGGCAGATGAGGCTACCAAAACTGCTGTTTGGGAAGTGTATAAGTTTATCCATGTAAACACCGTCGCTCCCTTTAAGACTTTTAGGACAAAAATCAGAAAATGGAAGAAAATTTGTTTATAGTTTGTTAAGTCAATATTTTACATATAAGAAGGCAAAACATTGAAAGCACTTGCTATTATATTTTTCTTAATCTTAATAGTCTATAATTTGAGTATCTCAAGCTCTAGAAGATATAAAATCAATTCTAAACCATATATATTTATAATTGGGTCTTTACTTTCTATAATTGCCTTTTATTTATGGTTAAACTTTTCCAAGGACTTCTCAGATCTTATCCTAGGTCTTTTGGCTGTGAGTTTATTTTTTACTTTTAGCGTAGGTCAAGGTATAAGGAAAGACGGATTTGTTGTGTTTTTGGGTAATACACCTATACTAAAGCTTGTTTCTTTTATTGATATTAAGAATATGTATTTTTTTGATGGTAAAAATAATGATTTGATCCTTGAGATTAAGGCACACTCTACCACTTATAAACAAACTTATAGGATAGGTGATAGGGACAAACTTATTAATTTTCTTTCTAAAAATCTTGATTCTAAATTTAATTTTAAATGATTTAAGGCATAAAAAAACCCCTGCATCCGTATTCCAGATTTTGGGGTTAAGGTTACTTGTTTATTAAAGCCTTTTTTATTTAGAATCAAAAATATAATAGAATAAATGAAGGTGATACTATAAGATTTGCTATTCTTCGATTAAGAAGTAAGCACTAATAATTAACAGTTTTCTATTTATTTCTTGATAGGTAATAATATTTTGACTTTCGCGCCTATTGTATCAGTCCTATTTTCTAAGACAAGACTTCCTCCATGCATCTTAATAATTTGTTCAGCAACAAATAATCCGATACCGTAGTTTTCTTTTGAATGCCTACTTTTGTCTCCTTGATAGAATTGATCTGTTGCATATAATAGGTCTTCACCTGTAAATCCATGCCCTTGGTCTAATATTGATATTTTAAGCTCATCAGCTTTTGAACATATAAGTAACTCAATAGTTGAGTTTTTGGGACTGTGTTCCTCGGCATTACTAAGAATATTAAGAAAGGCTCGTTCAAAATTTTTTAAATCTACTATTAAAATACCATTCCCATAGTTAATATCTTCTAAAAGATTTAACTTATAAGTTGATGTGAATTCTTTAGCTAGCTTTTCAATGTTTTCGACAAATTTTTCTGTCTTAATTTCAAGAAAATTCAATTCATTTGCTTGATTAGATTTATTAACAAGCATTAAAGTTTGGATATATTTATCAATACGGCTTGTGTTTTTTCTAATATAATTTAGATATGTTTGCTGTTCTTCTGTTAAGTTTGTTTCTCCTAATAATTCTGAATTTCCCTTTATAATTGAAAGAGGAGTCTTTATATCATGGCTTAATGCTGAAATCTGATTTCTTTTTTTCTCTTCCTCTCTCCAATTTGTTCTTAAAGATTCACTTAACCCTAACTTTATTTTTTCTAAACTTTCTAATATGACATTAAATTCCTGAACATTTGACTTTTTAATTTGAAAATCTAAGTTTTGTTTCCTGATTTCTTCCGAAGCTTCTAGCAAAGGATTCAATTCTTTCGATATTTTCTTTGCCCAAATTAATGTGATAGTAATAATACTAATAAAACAAAATATTATCAGTAAGATTAGTAATAAAACATTTATTTGTGGTAGGTGCTTTTGCATCCAAGGGTTTCTATAATAAGGTTTTAGCTTATAAGCTACTAGTACATATCCATCTGATCTTTGTATTTCCATAAAGGATAAGTTTGAATTAGAATTACCAGAACCCTTATGATAGTTAAAAGCTATATCTTGGATATTCTTATTCATATTTGTTTCTATAACTTTTTCGTCTTTTGATATAAATATATAAGATGTATTATCTGGAAGTAATGATTTTTCGAAATTTTCTGAAGTGGAAATATCTGTCCTTTTTTCAAGAATTAGATTCTCAGTATAATTGGCAGGAAATATCCACTTAAATTGGTAAGAAGCAGATATAAAAGCTATTATTAATCCAACTGAGATTACTAGTCCTAGCGCAATACTTAACAAATATTTAAAAAGTATATTTTTAAGAGATTGACCTTTTGATATTAATTCCATTTATATCCGATCCCCCATACTGTTTCAATTGGATTTTCCCCATATTTTTGAAACTTTGCCCTAATATTTTTTATATGTTCTGATATTGCAGATGCATCTCCTATACCATCAAATCCAAAGACAAGCTCGTATATTTGGTCTCTTGAAAATACTTGCCCTTTTCTTTTTGCTAGTAATTCTGAAATTTGATACTCAGATTTTGTTAAATGAACTTTTTCCTCCACTACAAAAACTTCATTTGAAGATAAATCAAATCGAATTTCACCAAGATTTAAACTAGTGTGTCGTTCTCTTTTTTCTCGTCTTAAATGTGCTTCTATACGAGCTAACAATTCTGCTGCACCGAATGGTTTTGTGATGTAATCATCACCACCAATTAATAAGCCCTCAACGATATCTTCTTCCATAGTTTTTGCTGTTAAAAAAAGAATAGGGCAGTCTACTTTGCCTCGAATCTCCTTACAGAAACTAATTCCGTCAATACCTGGCATCATCACATCAAGTAGAATCAAATCATATTTACTAAGTTTACTATAGTCAATGTCTAAAGGGTTTTGATATACATCGACTTGATGGTTGTTCTTTTTCAAAATATTTTCTATTAAATCAAGCATATCTAGCTCGTCATCAACTGCAAGAATTAAAGACATTTCATCACCTCTTAATTTCAAATTAAAAACTTTTATTCACTAACAGATTTCCCATCCCACTTATTAAACCAAATAATTGAGGAAATAAATAGGATTAAGATAACAAACAAGGCTACAAAGCTCCAAATTCTCAACTCCTTATAAAAATAGGAAGGATCCGAAACTTTGCGCATAATAATATACATAGCTGGAAGTCTAGATGACCAGGTACAAGGAATAAAATACCAAATACTATCGCCAATGGCAGTCATTGAAAGTAAAGCAATCATTGTTTCTAGAAAACCCAATCCTATAGATGCACCACTACTTAATTCAATTGATACCCAAAGATGAATCATGTATAGAGAAAGGCTGCTAATAAGAATTAAGAAAAATTCAATAAACCAATCTAAGATATTTAGATATCCTGTTAATATTGCAAAAATTATAATAGCTAAAGCAAGAGAAATAACAAATCCCAATTCTAATACAAGGAGTTTACCTAGATAAGCCTTAGTTCTAGATTTTGTAGTAGATAAAAGCACTTGAAATTTTCCAGCACTCATTTCCATATCAACTACTTTTGAAATTATCAAACTTAATATTATTGGTATTACTGCTCCTAAAAGTACAAAATAAGTTTGTATTATATCGCTTTCTTCAAAATTTTTTAATCCTGTGGTTTTTAATGCCACATAAAATAGTAAAGAATAGGCTATAGGTAATACTATGTGAATCCAAGGAAGCCAGGTGCCTTTAATTTTGTATATTTCTGATTTTATTATATTTATCATTACTTTACCTCTTGTTTTGAAAACCATTTTGCACTTATCATTGTTAGTAAGGTAAATAGACATATAGATAAAATACAAGGAATAAGTAACGATGTGTTTGATATCATTGGATTTGATGCTTCTATTAAAATACCACTTGGCAGAATATGCATAACAGGAATCATTAATCTAATTCCCCAAGAATATGGACAATAAATCCAAAAAGCACTGTCAGATATCAAAATTCCTAAGGCTAAACCTAATACAGCATTTATTGTAATGCTTGCTATAAAGCCAAATTTTTTTGCCAAGAAAAAACATAGAGGGACTTGCCAAATATTGGTTATTATTAGTAAGGCACTAGCAAATAGTAATGTTGAAAATCCATAGTTTGGTGTTAATTGCCCTCCAATTAAAAATTGAAAAATATACACTCCTAGCATATGAATTATAGCAGCAATACTCATATAAACAAATGCTGTAATTATTTTTGAAACCCATAACTTTTTGAGATTAATATTTAGAGGAAAAACTGCTCTGTAGTTTAATTTTCTACTTTCTTTTCTATCCATCATTGCTGGGATTAAGGCAAAAGTTGCTGGCATTATTATGACGTACCACCAGTTATAGGAATTAGTAGTGAAATAACTTGGCATAAGAAATAATGACAATAAGATTAAAGTCATTGGCATAATAACTAATAACTTCTTCAAGAAAGTGCCCTTATGTTTTAAATTTTCTGCAAGAATATAATTTATCATTTTTTACACTCCCATTCCACTTTTTATAACATTCATAAAAAGTTCTTCTAAATTGTCATCATGATTAATAATGTTTTGATATTGCAATTTTCCATTATTAATAATCCCAATATGGTCAGCAGTTTGTTCAACTTCTGCTAAAATATGACTAGACAAAATAACGGTTATTCCTTTTTCTGGGAAACTTCTTATTAAATCACGTAATTCTTGAATTCCAAGAGGATCAAGTCCGTTTGTTGGTTCATCTAAAATCAAAAGCTTAGGATTATTTAATAAGGCAATGGCGATACCTAGCCTTTGTTTCATTCCTAAAGAAAATTGACCACTTTTCTTTTTACCAGTATCTTTTAAACTTACTATTTCCAAAACTTCATCAATTCTGGAATCTGGCAACCCTAACAGAAGGGTCCTTACCTTTAAATTTTCTCTAGCTGATAAGTTCTCATACAAGGCAGGTATTTCTATCAATGCACCAATATCTGATAAATCGTCACGACTCCACTTATGACCTTCAAAAAAAATCTCTCCAGATGTTTTATGAATCATTCCAGTAATCATCTTCAATGTAGTCGATTTACCAGCCCCATTAGGTCCTAGCAAGCCATAGATAGAATTCTTTTTTATTTTTAAAGAAATATTATCTACAGCTTTTTGATTACCAAAGGTTTTAGTAAGATTTTTTGTTTCTAATATCAATTTGTCCATAAATGAACCTCCTCTTCATTTTATAAACTTAGTATAAAATACAAATTTAAGGATTCCATAAGGAAGATGAGATTCTTTAAAAAATTAAAAGCTTGTTTTTATCCTAAAAGTAGACATATTCTCTGGTACTGGTACTGGGATGGGACAAAAAATTTGAAAATGTCCTATAATTAGATGGATTTGGTGATACTCTAAAAAATAGAATCTAGTATTTTGAATTGTTTGGGATATATCGTAAGTTTGAAAAAGAAGAATGGGAATAAAGATACAAGATAATTTGAAAGGAAGATACCTAAAAATACACGTTCATCGTGGTATATAATGATTATAAATCATTATAATTAACCTAGTTCCCCTCCAAAAATCTTCTAGTATTTAGGATTTTAAAATCAAGATTAAATAAATTAGTATTGTTTTTTAGTCTTAATTAGTAAAAATCTACATTAGAGTCATAAGTTAGAATTATCTATTTTATATAGATTTCTCCTTGTAATAATGTATAATAAAATTCTATTTAGCATATAAAATTGAAGGGCTTTATTATGGCTTTGGATGATAAAATTGGTAAAGGAAAAGGAAAAAAAGGAGATAAATATGTCGTTCTTCAGGTTGTTCTGACAGAAAAAATAATGGGAACAGGTTCAGGATCTACTAGTTTAACAAACCTTCAGGCTGCTATTAACAAGAAGGCAGCTTTAGGATACAGACTACATACTATTACAACTTCATCCTCTGGTTAAAAAGGATTTCTCTGAGGAGATAAGATACAAGCAACAATGGTATTTGAAAGAATTGATTAGAAAAATACTTTAATTTAAATTATAATTTATAACTGAGGCATTTATCTAAATGATAAGTGCCTTTTTATTGTTCACTTAAGTGAGTGAAACAATAAACCACCTGTTATGCAGGTGGAGGAATTTAGCTTTAGCTCCAAGCCAAAAAATTCTCGCTTGATATATAATTGTGATAACCACATGCACAATTAAAACAAGGAGAATTTAATGGACAAGAATAGTTTATCACACACCAAATGGAGATGTAAATATCATGTAGTGTTCTCACCAAAATATAGAAGGCAAGCAATATATGGGAAACTAAAAAAAGATATAGGTCAAATACTTAGACAGTTATGTCAACGTAAAGGAATAAATATAATAGAAGCTGAGCTTTGTGTAGACCATGTTCATATGTTGATAGAAGTACCACCAAAATACAGTATATCAGAAATAATGGGATATCTAAAATGTAAAAGCTCATTAATAATATTTGATCGTCATTCCAATTTGAAATATAAATATGGAAACAGACATTTCTGGTGTAGAGGTTACTATGTTGATACAGTAGGACGAAATGAAAAGATGATAAAAGAATATATACAAAATCAATTAAAAGAAGATTATTATTCAGACCAAATCAGCTTAAAGGAATATTATGACCCGTTTACGGGTGAGTCAGTACCAAAGAGCAAATAAATAACTGCTTAAGCAGTAGCTGGGATAGTGTTGCATGTGGAGAATACTCGACAGCCCCAATAGGGGCGTGCCGGTATTCGCGCCTTATAGGCGCTGTGCAAACTACCAGCTAAGTTGGCAGTTTTGATTATAGTAAAAATTAGAGGTTTAAATGGCAATGATAATGACCTGAACCCGTAAAAATGTAATAATCTAATAATGTTTTAAACGTAATGTAATCTGTAAATAACAGGAGACATTCGGTTTAAAATATATATTATTACAGGTAGGGTAAATGATAATTTTTTATTATCTATCATGGAAAATATATTTATATAGAATTAGCTACCTTTTTAATAGCATAAATATAACTAAGTAAAATCAGGAAAATATTTATTTCTTATTATATTTCTTAATTCATCATTAGATTTTAAGAGGCTAATTACTTCGTTTTTATATTTTTTATAGTCTAAATTTAACAAATTAGCTATGTGGTTTACAGCATCTTTCTTAAGTGGAAAAATCTGCAGATATTTATAGTAATCTTTTGAATCAATTTTTTCGTTAACTTTCTCGATAGTCCTTATCATATCTGGTTTTATATCTTCTTCTAATTTTTTGATATAATCCTTAATATGTTGGTCGACATCTGGACTTTTACTTGTTGATTGAGTGTTTGAGAGTCTAAAGTCTAATTTTCTCTTGTTAACTTCTCCATAAATTTTAGATTTTCTTGTACTGCAATAATCAATGAAAGAAGTCTTAATTTTTTCTAGCTCATCCTTATAATTTTTAGAATTTTTATTTTTAAGGATTTCTATAAGTATTTCTTCTACTATTAAAAGAGATTCAACTTCGAAGAATTCTGTAACATGAATATTATTTTTAAAATATCCATCAATCATTTCAATAGGAAGTGCATCATTATCGATTAGTCCATTAATTTCATATGGAAATATACTTAGTTTATTAGCACTTCTAGTTCTATCTATTACTTCTTTGCAGCTGTTCGCTGGATAAACATTAAATTCGTCTCTGAATAAAATGCTGTATATTTGATAATCTAAGCTTGATCTAGTTCCTTCACATAACAAAATCTTTCTCCTTGATCCCGCTATCTCCACTATCAATTCTGTTGGCAGTTCTGAGTCTGAACTTATAGACTTGATAATCCATTCATTTGGGTAGGTATACTTCTTAATCCAAAGGATATTGTTGCTTTTTCTATGTGTTACGAATTCTACATTATGAGTTATATAAGTAAATTTACAGTCCTTACGTTTCTGTTCCAATATATCCCAAAGAAGATTTAGTATAGACAGATTAATGTTTGAGTCTGGTTCATCTATTATAATAAAACTATTATCTGGAGCCAACAAAATTCTGAATATGTAATACATTATTACTTTTTCGCCATCACTCAGTGAGTTTATACTAAATTCATCAGTATTATTATTGTTATATTTGTATGGCACCAAGATTCGTAGAGTTGTTTCAGGACGAAATTGTATATCAGGCAATATTTGATTCCAGATGTATTTGAAATCATCAAATAAATTAGGAAATTCACGCTTTCCTTTATTTTCTTGTAGTTGTTCAATGTACTTATTCATAAAGATTGCCATACAATATGAAAATTGTTTTGATACATTACTAGATAGTATTTGAGCTTTGTAGTCTAGGGAGTCATCAATTAGATTTTTAGTATCTTCTATAAAGTTAGATGAATTTAGTTCCTCAAGTTTCCTATTATTTGCAATAGCATAGTTTTCAACCCTTTGGTCTAAAAATAAAGATTTTTGTGCAGAAATTACTACAACATTATCTTTAACATTTGTCGCAAAATAGCTTGCAAAAGATGATTTTCCCGAACCGTTGGCTCCTACTAGAATATTAATATCTTCGTTTAACAATTTTAAGTATTTAATTTTATCTAGATTTTCTTTTAATTTATTAATTGAATTTTTGATATAAGATGATTTGTTTTCTAAAGACGTAATGTTGTAGTCTTTGGAGTATTGTTCTGGTAGAGTAATAGCATAAACGTATTTGAGTAAATGTTGATTATATTTATCTAATTCACCCAGTTTAATATTTAAAATACCTTTTACTTCTTTAAGAATTTCTATTATAAGTGAATTTAATCCAATTCTTTCCTCATCTTTTTCTAAATCATCTATTGCTATTCTAATTAGTTTTTCTAGCTCGTGTATATTTTGTTCTATTTTTTCTTTATTCAATATTCTCTCCAAAATTATAATTAAAAATTTCTTGACTATGTATATATTATATCAGATGTGCCATATTTACTTACGTTTTTACGTTAACTATTAAATTTTTTGATATTTCATATTTGAATTGATTGATTAAATGGATATGAAAAGTAGGATATATGTTTTTATAAATCAATCTATAAATATTTAAGGATAATACAGTAATATGTTTCAAATATTATTAAGATAAAGATTTGTTTACACAAATTATAGGGGAAGAAGCAGTTATTAGAAGAACATATGAATTTGATATTGATATGGTAATAACTGACTTCAATATGAGTGGTTTTAATGAAAATAATATATAAATAAGTTAATTTAAAGTATTTAGAATAAAGTATTTGATTGAAATTTATGAGAATCCTTTAGATTTGTATATAATTTTGACAATAATTTAATTTCAATATAATATTAAATATATAGATATTATTAGGGAGGAGTTATTATGAAGTATTGCAAGTATTGCGGCAAAGAGTTGGCTGATGATGGTTTTTGTGATTGTATAGAAGCTCAGCTTGAAAGGCAGAGGAAAGCTAAGGAAGAAAATCAGTTTTATTCTAATAGTACAGAAAAAAACACAGATTTTTCCGATGAAAAAGCTCCATTTAGTGAAGATTACAAGGAAGAGGATGTTTCTTATAATGATGAAACTTTTGAAGAATCTATAGAAAAACCTACAGAAAAGATTGATTATAACGATATTAAAGAGGAACTTTTAAATGAGGAAAAGATCGATAGGGAAAATACTGAGAGACCTTCTTCTAATTTTGATAGCAAGATGAATTTTGATGCTGATAAGGCTAAGGAAAGCGTAAATGATTTCAAAGATATAGTGAAAAATCTCACTAAGAAAGGTTGGAATGCCTTTATCAAGCCTTATAGCGAAGGTGGAAGTCTAATTACTAGCCTTGATTATAAGTCATCTTTTATAATATATCTGATAAATGGAATTATATCTTCTATTTTTGCAATGATTTATGCGTCAAAGGCAAATAAGGCAGTTGGCAGTATTGGAATATTTACAGATAAGCCATTTCCACTAATTAAGGTATTTTTCGTAATAACTATATCTTCAATAGTTATGTCTGTTTTGGTTGCCCTACTATATTATATAGGAACAGCAGTATTTACAAATACTAAAGAGATGAAATCATCATTTGCCATTGGTTCACTTAGGGCGATTTATACAATACCAGTCAAGCTTTTGGCTATTGTTTTATCTTTGTTTACAGCTCTAGGATTTCCAATATTTTTCCTAGCTACATTTTTAAGCTTGCCAAATACAATTTCAAGCCTTTTTGCAAGCAGGAGATTTAGGGAAGATGGAATACCAAAGGCTGCAACCTTGGCGCTTATCCTATTCCCACTTGTATTTTTAATAGTGGCAAGTGTGGCAGCAGGCCCACTTACAGGAGGCTTGGGAGCTATGATAGAAGAAATCTCTCAATACTTGGAAAATAACATGTTTGGATTTTAGGAGGAGATATGCGTTGTAGAAAATGTGGTCATCCTCTGGATGATGATGCGAGATTCTGTACCAATTGTGGAACTAAGGTAGATAGAAGTAAAGATTTCTACGAAAAAGATCTAGCAGAGGAAAAGCAATCCGATACAGAAATATTAGATAAAGACGAGATAAAGCAAAATGAAGACAACTTTTCCTACGAAGATCAGGAAATAATCGAAGATGATGAGAATGTAGATTATGTAGAAGAAGAAACTTTCGATAAGGAAGTAGAAAATAATACAAAAGCTAAAGTAGAAGATAGTACAAAAGCTAAGGGTTCAAATAATGGCGTGAGAAATATTATTCTTATCCTTTTAGTCCTACTTTTAGGTGTTTTCTCCTACAAATATGTGAAGTCTAGACCTCAAAAGATAGACGTGTCCTATTATTATGACATAGAGCTAGAAGGGGTAGATGGCTTTGCTAAGGCAAATCTTGTTTTTGATAAGGATAAGTTTCTAGCTGATAATAAGGGGAAAATTGAAAGTAGAGCTTCATCTAATAAGGACGAACCTTATGATGAATATTTGGCAGAAATAATTGAGAATATGGCTCCTGCAGAGCTTGATAAGTATGAAAATATAGCAAATGGAGATGACTTAACAGTTACTTATACTATCCCAGAAGATCAGAAACTAGACGTTGAGGAAAAATACAAGGTAGAATTTGTTGACCCTCAAAGTGAGACTGTAAGTATAGAAGGTCTCGATGAAGTGGGCGAATTTGACCCATTTGACTACGTTGATGTCAGCGTAGAAGGAATTTTTCCAAATAATTACCTTAATATCAAGGTCAAAGACGATGCTCCAGAAGAGATGAATTTTGTCAATGTATCAGCTGATAAGGAGAGTAAAATCCAAAAGGGAGATACTATAAAGCTAAAAGCGGAAGCTAACAATGACACCCTTTCACAAAACTATGGCAAAAAAGTTTCAATTACAGGAAAAGATATAACCATAGATGATGTTCCTAGCTTTTTAGCAGATGTTAGCGATTTGTCAGAAGAAGATTTGGCTAGCCTAAAAGATGCAGCCAAGGGGAAAATTGAGGAAATGTCCCTACCAAATGGAGTTAGCCTAAACGATTATAAATATGTTGGCGAAGTTTTATCCTACAAGGAAAATTCGGGCAATGAACTATATCTCTTATATGAAATAACAGTTGCAGAGGACATCGAGGGCCACAAGGGCAAATTTACCTTCTACAATGCAGTAGACTTTTCTGATGTGACAATAGGTTCAGATAATCTGTATTCCTATATGGATATGCTCTATCAAAATGCAAGTCACAAGTTCACCAAGAAAGGGTCGACCAAAAGAGAATCCTTACCTTACAATGCCTACTATAGTGTAGATGAAATCCTAAAGGAAATTAAAACTGATAATAATAAAACTTACACAGAAAAGTTTGATCCAGACATATCAGTCTACAGGGTTAGAACAGATGGGATTGCAAATGAGTACCTATCTAATGAAAACTCAATCCTTACTCTATATGAAAATGGAAGTGCGAGATACCAACAAGAGTTTAACGAAATCTTTACTGGAACATGGACTAATGATGGGGATAATTTCTACCTTAATTTAGATGCTTTCAACAAGAATAAGGACCTAAAAGGAAAGGTAGATGTCGGCAAATCAATAAATATTCCAGATCAAAATCAGTGGAAGGGCGAAGTATTTAAAATTGTGAAATAAGATATAAAGAGAGCTTTTGTGATAGCTTTAACTAGCTTAGCAAGGCTCTTTTTTTATAAATTCATTGACAATATATTAAAATAATGATAATATATAAAGGTAACTGACACGCCCAGATAGCTCAGTCGGTAGAGCAGGGGACTGAAAATCCCCGTGTCGGTGGTTCGATTCCGCCTCTGGGCACCAGATGATATTTTGTTTGTAATAGTTGTTTACATAAATCTAGGACTTACAAAGAAAATATTAAAAAAACTTTACAAATCATAAAAGAAGTAATATAATAATAAATGTGCGGATGTGGCTCAGTGGTAGAGCATCGCCTTGCCAAGGCGAGGGTCGCGAGTTCGAATCTCGTCATCCGCTCCATTATTTTTTGGCGCCATAGCCAAGTGGTAAGGCAGAGGTCTGCAACACCTTTACCCTCAGTTCAAATCTGAGTGGCGCCTCCAAACCAGCTCTCTACGGAGAGCTTTTTTTGTTAGATATTTTAGGAGGATATATGCTAGTTATTAGTTTTAAGGCTAGTGATAAATTAGTTACTTTTCTAGAAGAAAAAAACATTTCATTTATAAAAACTACCAAAAACCCAAACCTTGATCCTAGGATAAGCGACCACCCGGACCTTTCAATTTTCCCCTTGGATAAAGATAATATTGTAGTAGCGAGCGGAGTCTATGATTATTACAAAGAAAACCTACCCCATAAAAATATAATTAGGGGAGAAAAAGTTTCAAGGAAATATCCCCAAGATGCTATCTATAATATAGTAAAATTCAAGGATTATTATATCCACAACGATCATACAGAAAAAACTGTAGAGAAATATTTTAAGGATAATAAAATCAGTCATCTTCCTGTAAAGCAAGGCTATACAAAGTGTTCTACTATTGTTTTAAAAGAAAGTATTTTGACTGCAGATTATGGCATCTATAAGGCTTTGAAGGATAAGGTTAGGGTGATTCTTTTATCAGAGGATATTATTAAATTAGATGGCTTCGACAAGGGATTTATCGGTGGAACTTGTGGGCTAATCGAAGATAAGCTAATTTTTACAGGAGACATTAGAAAACACAAGTCCTATGATTTGATTAAAAAAGAGTGTGAGAGAGAAAATATAGATATAATCTACCCTGAGACAGAACTTGTCGATTTGGGTTCTTTTATCAATATTAACTAATTGTCCCAAGCTTGGGACTTTTTTTATTTGTGGAAATATCGTATAATTTATTATAGTAAAGAAATAAGAAAGAGGACAAAATGAAAATTGTAAAACCATCTACGATTGCTGGGGTAATGGAGCTTTTACCTAAGGAGCAATTAGTATTTGATAATATCAAAGAAATAATAGAAGATACTTACAAAAAATACCAATTTATGCCAATTGATACGCCAGTTATTGAAAAAAACGAGATTCTTTTTGCCAAGGGCGGTGGGGAAACAGAAAAGCAAATATATGAGATTGCCTCTGATTCAAAGGATATGAGCCTTAGATTTGACCTAACAGTTCCTTTAGCAAGATACGTTTCTGAACACTTCCAAGATTTAAACTTCCCTTTCAAACGCTACCACATAGGAAAAGTATACAGGGGCGAGAGAAATCAAAAGGGTAGATATAGGGAGTTCTACCAATGTGATATTGACATCATTGGCCACAATAATCTTTCTATTTATAATGACGCACTTTTGCCTAGGGTTATATATGAAATCTTTACCAAGTTAGATTTTCCAGAAATAACTTTCAAGATAAATAACAGGAAACTTTTAAATGGCTTCTTTAGAGGTCTAGGTATAGAAGATTCTACAGACATACTTAGGATAATTGACAAGAAAGATAAGATCGGTATAGAAAATACCTTTGAGGATCTTGCTAATCTTACTGATGAGAAAACAGTAAAAACTATAGTTGAGTTTATAAGAGATAGAGATTCTAATGGAGAGGTTTTATATGAACTCTTTGAAATATCTGATGATGAGCTTTTTCTTGAGGGAGTTGAAGAGCTAAACAAGGTCTATAGGTATATGATTGATCTAGGAATACCAGATGACAATATTAAAATTGATCTTGCTATAACAAGAGGACTTGACTATTATACATCTACAGTTTATGAAACATTTATAAATGGCTACGAAAAGATTGGTTCTGTCTGCTCAGGTGGAAGATATGAGAACTTGGCGAGCAACTTCACTAAACAGAAGCTTCCTGGAGTTGGCATGTCTATTGGACTAACTAGATTATTCTTCCAACTTCAAGAGCTAGGTTTGATAGATAAAATGGCAAGAAGTCTTACAGAAATCTTAGTTATTCCAATGGATGAATCTATCAACGAATATGCTATTGAAATCCTAAACAAACTAAGAGATAATGGCGAAAGCGTCGACATCTACCTAGAAAGCGGCAAGTTTAAGAAGAAGATGAACTATGCGGATAAATGTGGAATCAGAAGAGTAATCATCTTAGGTGAAGAAGAGATGAGTAAGAGAGAATATTCTATAAAGGATATGGAAACAGGCGAGCAAGTTACTAAAAAATTCGAAGAACTTTGATGTATAGGCTATAATTTTTAAAATATTGGGTATAAATTCTAATGTAGACAACATATGATCATATGGAGGTAAAAATATGACAAAATTAACTGAAACTGTACAATCAGGTGATTGGAAAGAAGAAAAACACGTACCAGAACTAGAAGTTGAAAGACTTGAAGATGGTAAAATAAGAGTTAACGCAAGAGTTGGTAAGGAAATTGAACATCCTAACACACTTGAACACCATATCGCTTGGATTAAAGTATTCTTCAAGGCTGAAGATGGCAAATTCCCAGTAGAAGTTGGATCATACCAATATGCTGCTCACGGCGAAGATGATATCTTCTCTGAACCATGTGCATCAGGCGTAATCAAAACAGAAAAGAAAGGTACTTTCTACGCACTAAGCTACTGCAACATCCACGGTCTATGGGAAAACTCACTAGAATTAAACTAGGATTCTAAAAAAGCAGGCTATGATTTAGCCTGCTTTTTCTGTGCCCGATTTTAAAATATTAGTTATTTTTATTTCTCTTTTTAATTGGAATAATTATCTTTGTAACATGTTCGTCGGAATTTCTAACATCTAAAGGAGAGATTAGGAATTCTTCAACTATTGGACCGTTTACCTTGTAGCCATTTTGGTTGATCCATTGGAGCATTTGAACTAGTTTGTTCATTATTTCCTTGTAATCACCAACATAATAAGAACTAGCTGCCTCAAATCCGCCCCAAGTTCTAGTGACTCTTTTATCAAGTCTACCAGCCTCAAGACTAGTTACTTGCATGGCAAATTCCACATCGCAGTCTTTGGCTAAGAACTGGTCAAGAGGCTTGGAGTGAAAGATAACAAGAATTGAACCCATCATCTCAAGCCCGTTTTCTGTACATTTTTCGTATATATCTATCCATCTAGATAGGGTTATGTCAGAGTGGATGTATTTTTTCATAATCTTTCTTGAATAAACAACTGGATTTTCTTCTATGTATTCGACTTTTATTGGAAAATCAATCTTTGAAAGGTTATTTTCTTTTATTATCTCCTTGGTGCGTTTTGCTCTAGCAAATCTAGTGATAGCTATATCACAAGCAACTTTTCTTGCTTGTAGGATTTGAATTTGCTCGTCATACTGGTTAGATTTTTCTTCGATTAACTTCTCTAGATTATCAAAAGAATCAGTCTCTAGAGTGTTTTTGAGAGCTTCTATTGAAAAACCTAAGTTTCTAAGTCTTCTTATAATTAAAAGAGTGTTTAGGCTTTCTTTGGTGTAGTACCTATATCCTGTATCATTGTCCCTATAATCTGGGCAAAACAAACCTATCTTATCATAGTATCTCAAGGTTTCGGTCGCGATATTACATAGTTTGGAAACTTTGCCTATGGTATAAAATTCTTCCAAAACAAAATCCTCCTTTATAAGCTACTTAAGAAAAACTATACACAAACTTATAATTATTTCAATAATTTAGCACAATAAAAGCCGCCAAGATTTTTGGCGACTTATTTTTTATGCAACTAAGTTTAGGAGGGCCATTGCAAGTGGCATTAGGAAAACTGTAACTATTCCTGCAACCGCAATAGATAATCCTGACATAGCTCCTTGTATTTCACCCATTTGTCTAGCTTGGCTAGTACCAACAGCGTGGGAAGCTGTTCCTATAGCCACACCTTGAGCAACTGGATCTTTTATTTTACATATTTTCATTATTGCTGGCGCCATAGAAGCACCGATTACTCCTCTAAATACTACGATCATAGCAGTTAGAGCTACAATACCATTGTATTCTTCTGTTAGAGAGATAGCTATGGCTGTTGTTATTGATTGAGGCACCATTGATGTTATAATCTCTTTATCAAAACCAAAGGCTTTGGATAAGAAAAGTGCTAGGGTCATTGAAAATATTGAGCCTATTACAACACCAACTAAGATAGGAACTAAATTTGCCTTTAGTGAATCTAGGTTAGCGTATAAGTCTAGAATCATAGCAACTGTAGCAGGAGCAATGAAAAATGCAATTATATCCCCACCTTTTTTGTACTGGTCATAAGGGATACCTGTAACTGATAGGAATCCAATGATTAAGAGGATTGCTATTAGAAGTGGGTTGGCAATTGGGTTTTTAACTTTGCTGTTAATCCATTTTCCGATTTCGTAAGCAGCGAAGGATAAGATTATTCCAAAATATTGGTTATCAAACATTATTTCTTCCTCCTTTGTAGGGTTTGGACGATAATTCCAGTTAGCCCCATGGTAAGGGCTGTTCCAATTATTGTTAGAATTAGAAATTTAGGAATTCTACCTGCAATAACATCGAGGTTTGCCATAATTCCAACGCCAACTGGAACAAAGAGGAAGGCAAGGTTTTTTAAGATGCCGTCTGAGGTTTGTTTAACATCTTCAGGTTTTAAAATCTTAAAGTTTAATGCTATGAAAAGATAAATCATACCATAAACTGCTTCTGGTATAGGAAAGTTTATAATGTGTCTAGTTACAACACCTAGGAATAGGCAAACGCAAAGTATGACAAACTCTTTTAAGTAATTCATTGCTACTCCTTTATTATATTTGTAGTTAATTAATTAGTTAATTCCTATAACCTTATCTGGGTTAAGAATCATGTTAGGGTCAAATACTTTCTTGATTCCTCTCATAAGGTCTGTATTTAAGCCACCTTCAAATTCTTTAAGATATTTAAGTTTACCAGCACCAACTCCGTGTTCACCTGATAGTTTACCACCAAGGTCGTATGCTTTCTTGTATATTACAAGCATGAATTCATTAACTTCGTCTTTGAATTGGTCTAGTTTTTCTTCTTCATTAGATAATGTGTAGATGTGTAGGTTTCCATCACCTGCGTGACCGAAGCTTTGTACATCAAACATATATTCTTCTGCAGTTTCATTTACAAATTCAACATATTCAGCAATCTTTGTAATTGGAACTACAACGTCACATTCGTCGAGTAGTTTATATTGAGATTCTATAGCTTCTAGGAATGAACTTCTAGCTGCCCATGCTTCCTTAAGTTGAGCTGGTGTATCAGCAACAAGTACGTCAATTGCTCCATTTTCTGTAAGAACTTCTGCAGCTCTTTCCATTGTATCGTAGATACCGTCTTCATCATCACCATCAAATGTGATAAGTAGGTAGGCATTTACATCTGTACCATCTATATTTTTAGGGAAAGTTTCTTTGCCGATGTATTTTTCAGAAGCAAGAACGATCTTTCTTTCCATAAATTCTATAGCTTGTGGGTTTAAATTAGCTTGGAATAGTTTAGGAACTGTTCCTATACAGCTGTTTAAGTCTTCAAATGGAACTATTAGAGAAATAGTTGTCTTTGGAGCAGGAACTATTTTTAGTGTTAATTCTGTGATTATTCCTAGTGTACCTTCAGAACCAATCATAAGGTCTTTTAGAGAATATCCTGTAGAAGATTTAGAGATAACAGCACCAAAGTTTGTAATTTCACCATTAGGTAGGACAACTTGCATAGCTCTAACATAATCTCTTGTTGTACCATATTTAACAGCACGCATACCACCAGCATTTGTAGCAACGTTACCACCGAGTGTAGCAAATTTTTCGCCTGGATCAGGTGGGTATAGGTAACCTTTAGATAAGCAATCCTCAGCTAAATCATTTAGTAAAACACCAGGTTGTACTCTAACAACCATGTTATCAACATCATAATCTAGAATTTCATTCATTGTTTGCATGTTGATCATTACACCTTTTTTGATAGCAACACCTGCACCTGTAAGACCAGTACCAGCACCTCTTGCTATAACTGGAACTTTGTTTTCGTTACAGATTTTCATAATAGCTGCAACATCTTCTGCAGAATGAGCATCAACTAGGCAGTCTGGGTAACCTTCTCCGTAGATTGGCATCTCATCATGGAAGAAGTCTTCGTTAACTTCGTCACCAACATAAACTTTGCCTGAAACGGCATCTCTGATTTGTTGGATAATATCTTCTGATATTGCGTTATAATTATTCATTTAAACCTCCTGAAAAATTATGTATTAAATATCGTTTAATATTTATACCTAGATTATATCATAAGATTTTAAGTTTGTAAAAATGTTTTCAAAAATATTTTCACTAATCAAAAATTGTCGAAGTATTGCAATTAGAACATTATAGCGGTATAAGGTTTTTTAATCTAAAAACTGTGGAATTGCTTTAGGAAACGTTTGACATTCATACTTTTTGTGATATGATTTATATTGAAGGTCAAGTTAGACATTTTGTTTTTGAAAATATACTAAAATTTATAATAATTATTCATTTGTTGTTAATAAACAGACTATATATTAAATAATATTGAGTTTTGTATTATATATATAATGAAAGAAAATAGAACTATAATATGAATAAGCTTATAATTAAGGTGATTTTTAAAAAAATCAAAATAAAACTTGACAATTGTCCTAAGGATTGTTAATATAATAACATAAGAGTTAGTTAAGAATATATCAAACAAGATTTATTCTGAAAAAGTTTTATAAGGAGAAAATTATGTATAAGTTAACAGAAGAACAATTAGAAATGAGAGACATGTTTAGAGATTTCGCTCAAAAAGAAGTAGCTCCAATAGCTATCGAAGTTGACGAAAAACACATGTTCCCAGAAGAAAATGTTGCAAAAATGCAAGAGTTAGGATTCTTTGGTATTCCTTTTGATGAAGAATACGGTGGAATCGGACTAGATACACTTACATATGTTCTTGCTGTAGAAGAACTTTCTAAAGTTTGTGCTACAACAGGTGTTATCGTTTCAGCTCACACATCACTATGCGCTGATTGTATTAACAAATTTGGTACAGATGAACAAAAAGAAAAATATTTAACACCACTTGCATCAGGTGAAAAACTTGGGGCATTCGCTCTTACAGAACCAGATGCTGGTACAGATGCTTCAGGACAAAAAACTGTTGCAAAACTTGATGGTGACAATTATATACTTAACGGTTCAAAAATCTTTATAACAAATGCAGGTTATGCTGACACATATGTTGTATTTGCTATGACAGATAAAGAACAAGGAACTAGAGGAATTTCAGCATTCATAGTTGAAAAAGGAATGGAAGGATTCGATTTTGGTACTACAGAAGATAAGATGGGTATCAAAGGTTCTTCAACAATGGAATTAATCTTTAGAGATTGCAAAGTTCCAAAAGAAAACATGCTTGGTGAAGAAGGCAAAGGCTTCAAATATGCAATGCAAACTCTTGACGGTGGTAGAATTGGTATCGCAGCTCAAGCTTTAGGTATAGCTGAAGGTGCTCTTGAAAAGTCTATCAAATACGTTAAAGAAAGAAACCAATTTGGAAGACCTATTGCTAAATTCCAAAACTCACAATTTAAACTAGCTGAAATGGCAATTGATATTGAATCAGCTCGTCACTTAGTTTACAAAGCAGCTTGCTTAAAAGATGCTGGCGAAAGCTACACAGTTGCAGCAGCTGAAGCTAAACTAAAAGCAGCTAGAGTTGCTATGGATGTTACAACTAAAGCAGTTCAATTATTCGGTGGTTACGGATATATCAAAGAATACGAAGTTGAAAGAATGATGAGAGATGCAAAAATAACAGAAATCTATGAAGGTACTTCAGAAGTTATGTTAATGGTTGTATCTGGTGCATTATTAAAATAATAGATTATTAACTGAAAATATAAAGGGGGATATATGAATATTTTCGTATGTGCGAAACAAGTTCCAGACACTAATGAGATCAAAATAGATCCAGTTACAAATACTCTTGTAAGAAAGGGAGTTCCAAGCATCTTAAATACTTATGATGCATTTGCCCTAGAACAAGCACTAAGACTAAAAGATAAAGATCCTGAAGTTAACGTTGTTGTTATATCAATGGGACCACCTCAAGCAGAAACAATGCTAAGAGATTGTCTAGCTGTAGGTGCTGACAAAGCATACCTAGTTACAGATAGAAAATTCGGTGGATCTGATACACTTGCAACATCTTATATCTTAGCAAATGCTATAAAAGCAGTAGCTAAAGAAGAAGGCGAACCAGACTTAGTATTCTGTGGTCTACAAGCTATCGATGGAGATACAGCACAAGTTGGCCCAGAAATCGCTGAACACCTTGGACTTCCTCAAGTAACCCGTGCTTATACAGCTGAATTAAACGATGAAGGAATCAAAGTTTTACAAGAAGTTGAAGGCGGAGCACAAAATGTACAATCAATTGTTCCTGCTTTATTAACATTTACTAAATACGGTGACGAAGAACTTAGATATCCAAAAATCAAAAACAAACTTAAAGCTAAAAAAGCTGAAATCGGACAAATTACTTTTGATGATTTAGAAGATGTTATAGATAAGACAAAGATTGGTCTAAAAGGATCTCCAACTAGAGTTAAAAAATCATACGCTCCTGATATAACAAAAGTTGGTGTTACTTTTGAAGATATGGAAGCTGAAGAAGCAGCTACTAAATTAATGGAAGCACTTATAGATCAAAAGCTTATTTAAGGGGGAAATATGACTGAAAATAAAAATCTTTGGGTATATGTAGAAACAAAAGAAGATGGAAGTGCCTTAAACGTTGGTCTAGAATTGCTTAACCCAGGCAGAAAAATGGCCGACGTTCTTCAACAAAAACTATATGCTTTAATAATAGGTGAAAATGTTAGCGCTGCTAAAGAAGAAGTTAAAAAATACGGCGTAGACGGAATTATCACTGTTGAAGGCGAAGAATATAAACAATACAACACAGATATTTATACAAATGCAATCTGCAAACTAGTTGAAAAACACAATCCAAATGTAATCCTAATAGGAGCTACAAATAACGGTAGAGACCTTGGACCAAGAGTTTCATCAAGACTTGAAACAGGACTTACAGCTGACTGTACAGAACTAGACGTTGACTTTGAAACAGGCGATGTTAAATGGACAAGACCTGCTTTCGGTGGAAACCTAATGGCACAAATTTTATGTCCGGACTCTAGACCACAAATGGGTACAGTTCGTCCAGGAGTATTCTCTAAAGAAGAAATTGGTGCAAAAGGTGAAATAGAAGAAATATCTGAAGATATCAAATATGATGGCGAAGTTAGAACAAAAATCCTTGACTTTATCCCAAGAGATGAGGGAGAAGATGTAGATTTAGCTGGAGCTGAATATATAGTATCAGGTGGTCGTGGACTTGGAGATGCTGCTAACTTTAAACTAATCGAAGATTTAGCAGAAGCTTTAGACGGAACAGTTGGTTCTTCTCGTGCTGCTGTAGATGCAGGATGGATTTCTCACTCTCACCAAGTAGGACAATCAGGAAAGACAGTTGGACCAAAAGTATATGTAGCAATCGGTATATCTGGAGCTATCCAACACTTGGCTGGTATCGGAGCAAGTGATACTATAATTGCTATAAACAAAGATCCAGACGCACCAATATTTGATATTGCTGACTATGGTATTGTTGGAGACTTATTCGAAGTTGTTCCAAAATTAACTGAATTAATCAAAGAAAGAAAAGCTAACTAACTTAGCTAACTCTTAAAAATGATGCTGCTTAGAAGATGATAGTTTTAAATATAAATACAAACATCATACGATAAGCAGCTAAATTCTAAATTTTATTGACAAAAAAATATCAATAAACAACATCGTAAACATGCATTTTGCAAATTTAGGAGGCATTATGGATTACAAAACAATCAAGTACACAGTAGATGGTTATATAGGAAGATTAACTATCAACAGACCAGAAGCACTAAATGCACTGAATTCAGAAGTTCTTAGCGAACTAAATAGAGTATTATGTGAAATCAAAGAAAACAAAGATCTAAGAGTTTTGATAGTAACAGGTGAAGGTAGAAGCTTTGTTGCAGGAGCTGACATCAAAGAAATGTCAACACTTTCTCCACTAGAAGGAAAAGCTTTTGGTAAGAAGGGACTTCAAGTATTTAGAAAGCTTGAAAGCTTAGAAATCCCAACAATAGCTGCTGTTAACGGCTTTGCTCTTGGTGGAGGGTGCGAGCTTGCTATGAGCTGTGATTTTAGAATCGCAAGTGATAAAGCACTTTTCGGTCAACCAGAAACAGGCCTAGGAATCCTTCCAGGATTTGGTGGAACTCAAAGACTTCAAAGGTTGGTTGGTCAAGGATATGCTAAATATTTAATCTACACTAGCCAAAATATAAAAGCAGACAAAGCCTTAGAAATCGGCTTAGTTCAAGAAGTTGTACCTCAAGACGAACTAGAAGAAAGAGTTACTAAACTTGCTGGTAAGGTTGCTGCAAATGCACCAGTGGCAGTTAGACTTGCTAAAGAAGCTATAAATGTTGGTGGACAAGTAGATATAGATTCAGCTATCAAAATTGAAGAAAACCTATTCGGTATATCTTTTGCAACAGAAGATCAAAAAGACGGAATGAACGCTTTCTTGAACAAGGAAAAAGCTGAGTTTAAAAATAAATAATTGGGTACTAATTAAGTAGGCAAAGGTAATCATAAAAAATAAAGGAGATATTATGAAAATTGGAGTAATCGGTTCAGGAATTATGGGTGGCGGTATCGTTGAAACTGCTGCTAGAAAATATGAAGTTGTAGTTAGAGATATCAAAGATGAATTCTTAGATAAAGCTAAAACAAGAATTGAAAAATCTTACGCTAAACAAGTTTCTAAAGAAAGAATGACAGAAGATGAAAAAGAAGCTGCTCTTAAAAACATTACTTACACAACAGAAGTAAAAGATTTGGCTGACTGTGACGTAGTTATAGAAGCTGCTACAGAAAATCCAAAACTTAAAAAAGAAATCTTCAAAGAACTTGACGAAGTTGTAAAAGAAGGAGCAATCCTAGCATCTAACACATCTTCACTATCAATTACAGATATCGCTGCATCTACAAATAGACCTGAAAATGTAATTGGAATGCACTTCTTCAATCCAGTTCCAGTAATGAAACTAGTTGAAGTTATCAGAGGATTACACACATCTGACGAAACTAACACAACAATATTTAAACTTGCAGAAGATCTTGGAAAACAACCTATCGAAGTTAAAGAAGGACCAGGATTTGTAGTAAACAGACTTCTTATCCCAATGATCAACGAAGGTATCGGAGTTCTTGCTGATGGACTTGCAAGTGTTGAAGATATCGACAAGGGAATGCAACTTGGTGCAAACCACCCAATGGGACCTCTTGCTCTAGGTGATTTAATCGGACTTGATACATGTCTAGCTATTATGGAAGTTCTATACAACGAATTTGGCGATAGCAAATATAGACCAAATCCACTTCTAAGACAAATGGTAAGAGCTGGAGACCTTGGTAGAAAAACTGGTAAAGGTTTCTACGATTACAGCAAATAAGAAATAGATAAATAGTAAACGAAGTTAAAATAAAAGGAGAAATTATGACAAGAAAAGTAGTAATAGCAAGTGCAGCAAGAACACCTATAGGATCATACGGCGGAGCATTAAAATCAGTAAGTGCTCAAGATTTAGGTATTACAGCAGTTAAGGGAGCAATTGAAAGAGCAGGAATCAAACCAGAAGATGTAGATGAAATGGTATTTGGTTGCGTACTTCAAGCAGGTCTTGGACAAAACGTAGCTAGACAAATTTCTATCGGAGCAGGTATCCCTAAAGAAAAACCAGCAATGACTCTTAATATTGTATGTGGTTCAGGACTTAGAAGTGTATCTCTAGCAGCTCAAATGATTATGGCAGGAGATTCTGACATAGTTGTAGCTGGTGGTACAGAATCAATGTCTAACGCTCCATTCCTTTTAAATGACGAAAGATGGGGAGCTAGAATGGGAGATAAAAAAGTTGTCGATGAAATGATCAAAGACGGACTTTGGGACGCATTCAATGACTACCACATGGGTATGACAGCTGAAAATATAGTTGATAAATTCGGTCTAACTAGAGAAGAACAAGACGAACTTGCTGCAATGAGCCAAAATAGAGCTGAAAAAGCAAGAGCAGAAGGTAAATTCAAGGACGAAATCGTACCTGTAGAAGTAAAAGATAGAAAAGGAAATGTAACTGTAGTTGATACAGATGAACACATTAGAGAAGGCGTAACAGCTGAAGGTATCTCTAAACTTAAACCAGCATTCAAGAGAGATGGTGGTAGCGTAACAGCAGCTAACGCATCAGGTCTTAACGATGGATCTGCAGCACTAGTAGTAATGAGCGAAGAAAAAGCAAAAGAATTAGGCGTTAAGCCACTAGCTACAATCGTAAGCTACGCTACAGAAGGTGTTGATCCAGCTATCATGGGTACAGGTCCAATCCCAACAGTTAGAAAAGCTCTTGAAAAAGCTGATCTAAAACTTGAAGATATCGACCTAATCGAAGCTAACGAAGCATTCGCTGCTCAAGCTCTATCTGTAATCAAAGAACTTGGTCTAAATACTGATATAGTAAACGTAAACGGTGGAGCAATCGCACTTGGTCACCCAGTTGGAGCTAGTGGAGCAAGAATCCTTACAACACTTCTATACGAAATGCAAAAGAGAGATTCTAAAAAAGGTATCGCTACCCTATGTATAGGTGGTGGTATGGGTACTGCTGTAGTAGTTGAAAGATAATTATCGTTTATCATAAAAGGGTGTATTCTTACACCCTTTTAAATTTATTAAAAATTATAACCAGTTAAACAATGATGATAAAAATTATCAATAAAAGAATAATTAAATAAAATATGGGTATAATATAGATTGAAAACGATTTTAATAATAAAAGGGGTTTAAAATGGATTTTGAAAAAATGTATCAAGATAAACTAATAACTGTAAAAGAAGCAGCAGGTCTTGTAAAAGACGGCGACTGGGTTGAAATGGGATGGGGAGCCCTAGTACCAGTTGACTTTGATAAGGCTCTTGCAGCAAGAGTGGACGAATTAAAAGACGTAAAGATTAGAAGTGGAGTTGTTCCATATAACCTTCACATAGGTCAAGCAGACAGCACAGGTGAACACTTTATCTATCATTCTTGGCACTCAACAGGTCCAGAAAGAAACTTAATCAACAACAATAAGTACGGTGCTTATTTTATTCCAATCAAATACTCAGAAATAGAAAGATATATAGCAGAAAATGCAGACAAAGCAGCAGTGTCTGTAATCCAAGTTTCTCCAATGGACAAACACGGTAACTTTAACTTTGGTCTATCCGCATCTCATGCTTTAACTTCTTTTGAAAATTCAGATAAAGTTGTGCTCGAGGTAAATAAAAACGTACCAGTTGCTCTCGGTGGATTTAGAAACTTTATCAACATCAAAGATGTAGATTATGTCTATGAATCAAGCAACTATGACATGATAACTCTTCCAAGTGCAAAATTTGGCGAAGAAGAAGTACAAGTAGCTAAATACGTTGTAGATAATTTAAGAGACGGCGATAATCTACAATTAGGTATCGGTGGTTTGCCTAATGCTATAGGAAGCCAAATTGCTAAGTCTGATTTAAAAGATTTGGGAGTTCACTCAGAAATGTATGTAGATAGTTTCATGGAAATGGCTCAAGCTGGAAGAATTACAGGTAAGAAGAAAAATATTAACCCAGGTAGACAAGTCTATGCCTTTGCAGCAGGAAGCCAAGAGATGTATGACTATATCGATGGTAACGAAGAGCTTATGGCAGCTCCAGTTTCTTATGTAAACGATATTGATGTTATAGCAGCTCACGACAATTATGTGTCAATAAATACAGTTCTTGAAGTAGACCTTTGGGGACAAATATCAGCTGAATCTGCAGGAACAAGACACATTTCCGGAGCAGGTGGAGCTCTTGACTTTGTGCTTGGAGCATACAGATCTAAAGGTGGTAGATCATTTATCGCCCTCAAATCTTCAAGAGTAAACAAAGAAGGAAAGAGAATTTCAAATATCGTTCCAACCTTCAAACCAGGAACTCAAGCAACAGCTGTAAGAAGCAATACTCACTACATTGCAACTGAGCAAGGTATTGTAAACTTCAAAGGCCTATCAACATGGCAAGCAGCAGAAGCTCTTGTTGGCCTAGCTCATCCAGAGAACAGAGATGAACTTATAAAAGAAGCAGAAAAACTTGGTATATGGAGAAAATCTAACAAATAGCTACTCACTTTAAATGAAAGTAGGAGAAATGAAAAAAGACTATTTTAAAATTGACGGATATGAAATAGAAATAGAAGACCTTGAAACAAAGCTTGTAAGTGAAGAAAAAGAAGAAGATATTAAAAAGGAATTGTTTGATGATTTGATCCCAAGGCTTAATGATCTGCATAATAGGTTATTTGCAGAATCTAAACGTGGAGTATTAATTGTCCTTCAGGCTTTGGATGCCGCTGGAAAAGATGAAATTATTAAATATATTTTCTCAAACTTGCTTCCACAAGGCCTAAAGAATACATCCTTTGGCAAACCTTCTGATGAAGAAAATGCTCATGATTATTTGTGGCGTATGCACGAAGGACTTCCAAAAAGGGGAGAAATAGCTATATTAAACAGATCTTATTATGAAGACATCATAGCTCCTAAGATATACGACACTCTAGGTCACTTGCCAAAAGAAATAAGAGAAGATCCTAATATATGGGAAAAAAGGTATGAGCATATAAATAATTTTGAGAAGTACATGGATGATAATGGATTTCCAGTCTTAAAATTATATTTTCATATGTCAAAAGATGTTCAAAGACAAAGGCTTCTAGATAGACTAGAAAATATGGATAAAAACCACGAGTTTTCCTTCTCTGATATAGACGATAGGAAAAATTGGGACAAATACCAAAAAGCCTTTGAGGAGATGTTAAACAATACATCTAGCGAAAATGCACCTTGGTATGCGCTACCAGCAGATAATCCATGGCTTGCTAGAAAAATTGCGACCTTGGCTTTGATTGAAACACTTGAAAAGATAAATCCTCAATATCCTACTTTCACTAAAGAAGAAAAAGAAGAAGCTAAAGAAATAGAAGAAAAACTAAGAAATAACGAACTTTAAAAAAGATTGGTCAAACTTTATTTGGCCAATCTTTTATATTGCAGAAAAATAAGTTTCAAATATTTAATTTATATTAATCACATGCTCTTTTAAGATTATTTATTTTCTCATAAATAGGATCTAAGAAAAATCTAGCATCTTCATATGTTTCCATCAAACCTTCACAAAATATCAACATCCAAACTACCACATATTTGGATAAATAAAAGGCTTGGATTCCGTTGGCAAGGATTGACCTTCTGCCATTTGTTACTATATCATCTCTGATTTTGGCAAAATAGTTAGTTAACTTTTTTCTATTACAATCATCTATGATTAGTTTATCTAACAAATAAGCTAGAGCTAAGATATACTTATCATCTAGAGGATTTAGGGAAAAAATAATATCTCTATCTTCTGTGAGGTAGATATCTTCCTTGATATCATTTTCGGAGTAAAATTTCCTATAAGCATTCTCATTAAAAGAAAAAAAGTTTGGGTACAAACCATAAGAAAAGTTTGATTTATCAATTTTTTCTTTAAAATATTCAAGTTCCGACTTGGACGAATCAAAACAAGCTATAAATATTGGAGATAAGGTTACAAGAAGCTTCAACCTCGAAATATCATCACCACAAGAAATTATAAATTTTATTTCTTTTAAAGTATCTTTATCACAAGGTTTTTCTTCTAGAGACTTCCTTAGATTTTTAGGGTCTTTGTAAGAAATCTCCAGGGAATAATTCTCATAAATTTTAACTAATTTTCCTGACATATATCTGCGTATTTTCCTTTGGTAGCTTTGATGAAATCATCTGGATTAAGCTTTAGACCGTGGCCGATTTTGCCTGCGGAAACCTTGATTATATCGAAATCTTTTGCTTTGATATCAACAACTACAGGATAATCTTTTTTCATAGCAAGAGCGGTAGTTGCTCCTCTTTCATATCCTACAGTTTTCTTTAGATCTTTTAGGTGAAGCATAGATAGGCTCTTTACTCCACAGACCTTGCTCGCTTTTTTAAAATCTATGGAATCTGCGGCAGGTATTACAAAAACGAAAACTTCCTTATCTTTACTTACAGTTGCAAGGGTTTTATAGACTATGTTTACATCTTCATTTGTCTTTTTTGCAATATCGACAGCAGATGTAAACTCACCATCTAGGTCATAATCAACATGTTCATAAGATATATTCAAATTGTCTAGTATTCTCATTGCATTAGTTTTAATCTCTTTTTTCATATTACCTTCTTTCAAAATTATTATACGATAAATTACAAATTGTAAAGATTGGGTATAAAATCTAAAGCGAGGTAGTTTGTATGAATGATGAGATAATAGTAAATTATGTGGCAGGAAGTTGCTACAATATAGAAATCGGAGACTATTTTTTGGTTTTCGATTATTATAATGGAATATTAAATGTTCCTGATGATAAGAAGACAGTTTTCCTGGCATCAAGTAAAAATGAAGGTCACTATAGCGAGGAGATTTTAAAAGTTTCAGGAATGGAGAATTTCACCTATGTATTATGTTCAGATATCGCATATACTAAGGGTGATGATAACATTATTTACTTAAAAGACAATAAACTTTCTATTGAAAACCTTAAAAATCTATACAAGGCAAAAAATGTGAATTTCCTTGAGAAAGATTCGACTTCAAAAATAAACAAAGATATAGAAATAGACACAATAAGCTATGAAAATAAGGGAATTGCCTTTCTAGTAAAAGCTTATGATTTTACTATATTTTATGGGGGAGATTTATTTTTAACTGACAAAGTTTTGGATAGAGATAACTTAATTTCCTACTTGTATGAAATATATGAAACTTATGATGAGATAGACTTGGCGTTTTTTCCATTACTTAAAGAAAATGGAGAGAAGAATTTTAGGAGAGCGAAAGATTTTATAGAGATTTTAAATCCACAAATCTTCTTCCCAACAAACTTTGATGAAGATAAAAAGATTAGCGAAGATTTCCTAAAATATCAAACTTTTGATGAAACGGATATTAGACCTGTCGGTGAAAAGAACACAGAATTTATCATAGACTTGGAATAAAATCTAGTCATATAAATCATGTAAAGGTATAATTACTATATTATAATATCAAAGCAGTATATAAATTTAACCATAGATTAAAATAAATTTAAGGAGAATAGATGGAAAAAATAGCTATAATAGTTGATTCGGGAGCAGATATATCTCCCAAACTAGCAGAAGAAAAGGGAATATATTATCTTCCCTTGTATGTAAATATTGAGGGAGAATTTCTAAGAGATAGAATAGATATAAGCCCTAAAGAATTCTACGATTATATAAAAAAGGAAAAATATCTACCAAAGACCAGCCTTCCAGCACCTTATGACGTAATAAATTTGTTGGAAAAAGTAAGAGACGACGGATACGACAAAGCGATTATGATTTGTATAGGAAGCAATTTCTCAGGAACATACAACCTCTGTAAAAATACCGAAGTAACAGGCATTGAAACATTCGCCCTAGATAGCAAAAATCTAACTATGGCTGAAGGATTTCTTGCTATATATGCTAAGAAATTAGTCGATGAAGGAAAAACTTTTGATGAAATAATAGGTTTATTAGAAAAAGCTCGCACAAGTTCGAGAGTATATTTCACATTAGAATCCTTCAAATATATAATAGAAGGTGGTAGAGTTCCAAAAACTTTTGGTAAATTGTCAGATGCCTTGTCTGTTAAACCACTAGTTACTGTCAATCCAGAAGATGGGAAGTTTCATCTTAAGAAATTGGTTCGTGGTGAGAAGAAAATCTTGAAACAATTTTATAAAACAGCAGTAGAAAATCTCGAGGGAGCCAAAGACTATTATATGTTTATATCAAAAGGGGATGGTCTGGAGCTTGCTGACAAACTCGAGGAGAACTTAAAGGAATTTATAAGTGGAGCAAAACTTTTTATAAAAGATCAAATATCACCAACTCTAGGAGCCAATACTGGCCCAGGTCTATGTGGTTTTGCCTTCTTTAGGATGGATTAAATTAATAAATACTCCTTTAAGCTAAGTATTATAGGAGATAATTTTGAATGATAATATATTAGAAGATATAGTAAGAAAAACGAAATTACACTTTTATAGGTCGGTGTTTAGAGAATTTGAAGATAGCGATAGGCCTTTAAGCATAGAGGAGAGTATGCTTTTAGAAGTTATTGATTATTTGGATAGGCCTAGCATAAATGATCTTGTAAACTTCCTTCATATATCTCAGCCCAATATGTCCTATAAGGTAAATGTTTTAGTTAAAAAAGGATATGTAAGAAAAGTTAAAAACAACAAAGACCAGAGATTTCTCCATGTTGTTTTAACTGAAGATTATCTTAGTTACAAACAAAAGAAAAACGAATTTACAAAAGATGCCATGATTAGGGCAGAAGAAAAACTTAACCAAAAAGAAATAGAAAATCTTTATCACAGTCTCTACTTAGTTGATGGGGTTTTGGGTGAAAAGCTAGAAGAATATCTAAAAGATTATAAGGGCAAATAACACTTGACAAATTAAAGTTTAGATAGTAATATAGATGACATAGACAACAAAGAAGTACCCAACTCACCTGCCGACAAGAGTTTGTAGGTTAATAATTTTTAATTAAGATTTAATTATAAATTCGAAACGGGTACTTTGTGCCCGCTTTTTTTTATGTGAATACATGGAGGTATACTTATAAAAGATTTAAGAATCAACGAAGAAATTAGAGCGAAACAAGTAAGACTGATTGATGAAAATGGTAACCAAGTAGGAATAGTAGACTACAACGAAGCTTTGGATATGGCTTATGATAGAAAACTAGACTTAGTTTTGATGAGTCCTAAGGCAAAACCACCTGTTACTAGAATCATGGATTACGGTAAGTTCAAATACGATCAAGAGAAAAAAGAAAAAGAAAATAGAAAAAAACAAAAAAATGCTCAACTAAAAGAAACAAGATTTTCTCTTAATATAGAAGACAATGACTTGCAAACAAAGGCAAATCAAAGCAAAAAATTCTTAAATAACGGGGATAAAGTAAAAGTTTCTATAAGATTTCGTGGTAGAGAGCTTGGTAGAAAAGAACCAGGTTATGAGTTAATGGATAAGTTTAAGACAATGCTAGGAGATAGCTACAAGGTTACTAAAAAACCAAAGATGGAAGGAAGATCTCTAGTAATGTTCTTAGAACCAAATGATGAAAAAGGAGAGTAATATGGCAAAGAAAAATAAAACAAGAAGAGCTGCAGTTAAGAGATTCAAAGTTACAGGCAGCGGAAAAGTAATGAGAAGAAAAGCTTACAAAGGCCACTTAACAGCTAAAAAATCACCAAACAGAAAAAGAAGACTAAGAAAAGCAACAGTCGTTTCTTCAACTGAATTAAAGAACGTTAAAAACATGATAGGCGCATAGGAGGATATAGATGGCAAGAGTAAAAAGAGCAGTAAACGCAAAAAAAAGACACAAAAAAGTATTAAAACAAGCTAAAGGATACTACGGTTCAAAGAGCCTTCTATTCAGAACTGCAAACCAAGCAGTAATGAAATCACTTAACTATGCTTATATCGGAAGAAAACACAGAAAAAGAGATTTCAGAAAACTTTGGATTGCAAGAATCAACGCAGCTGCAAGACTTAACGGAACAACATATTCTAAACTTATGGGCGGCCTAAAGAAAGCTAACATCGACATCAACAGAAAGATGCTTGCTGAACTTGCAGTAAACAACCCAGAAGAATTTGCTAAATTAGTAGAACTTGCAAAATAATAAATAATGGTAATTAATTCGGTATCCAACCAGAAATTTAAGTTAATAAACAAACTTAGACAAAAGAAATATCGAGATAAGGAAAACTCATTTGTAATAGAATCTAGAAAATTGGTAGGTGAGGCTATCCGCTCATCTATCGATATAGATTTTATTTTCCTAGAAGATGGAGTAGACTTTGAAACTGATTTACCAGTTGTAGTTTTTGATAAGAGTCTATATAAAAAGATAACTGAGCTAAAATCACCAGATGGGATAGGTGCAGTTGTCAAAAAGAAAAAAGCTAAAAATATAAGTTCTAAAAATATACTTCTTCTAGATCACATTAACGATCCTGGAAATATGGGAACTATGATTAGGTCAGCTGAAGCCTTTGGTTTTAAAGATATAATCCTAACTTGTGGATGTGTAGATATCTACAATGAAAAAAGCCTCAGGGCGTCCATGGGATCAGTATTCAGACTAAATATTCTAGAATATAGTTATGATGAGATAAAGAAGTTAAAAAAGACTTATAAGTTAATCGCAAGCGACATGCACGGTATAGATATAAGAGACTATGATAGGTCAAATGATAGCTTGATCCTTGCTATTGGAAATGAAGCCAATGGTCTAAGTGATGATATTAGAAAGCTTAGCGATGATTTTGTTAAAATATCCATGCAAGGTGAAATAGAATCTTTAAATGCTGCCATTGCAGCGAGCATTATGATGAATATACTACACTTATGATTCGGAAAGACTTTAGTTATTCTTATACAGCAAATTAGGGATGTTGAGAGCCTTTTAAGTTACGATTAGAGATATTCACCGATGAAGTTTGAGATGAAATTAGTAATCGATACGTTTAAGCTTACGTTAAAGCAATGAGTGGGTTTACTAGTAAACCAATTAAGGTGGTACCGCAGATATATCTGTCCTTTAGAGGGCGGATTTTTTTATTTGGAGGAAAAATGGAAGAGAATTTAAAAAAAGTTTTAGAAACTTTTAAAAACGAAGTAAAGGCAAGTGAGTCTCTAGAAGATCTTGAGAATTTGAGAATAAAATATTTAGGAAAAAAAGGTGAGATTACAAGTCTTAAAAAATCTATAGCTAAGCTTCCTAATGAGGAAAAACCTATGGCAGGCAAACTAATCAACCAAACTAGTGGTGAGATTGAAAAAGCTTTAGGTCAAAAAAGAGAAGAAATTCAAAAAAAATTATTAGAAGAAAAAGTTAAGGCAGAAAAAATAGACGTAACAGCCCACTTTGATAAGTACGAGTCAGGACACTTGGCAGTTATAAATCAAACTATGGAAGAGTTAGAATCAATTTTCCAAAACATGGGATTTGATGTAGTAGAAGGGCCAGAAGTTGACACAGTGAAGTTTGTATTTGATGATTTGAACTCACCAGAAGACCACCCAGCAAGGTCTACATCTGATACATTCTACATAGATGAAGATCATCTCCTTCGTCCACACACATCAAGCATGCAAATTAGGGTAATGAATGAAGGCAAACTTCCTATAAAGATGGTATCAGCTGGAAGAGTATTTAGAAATGACGAAGTAGATGCGACTCACTCACCAATGTTCCACCAATTGGAATGTTTGGTAGTAGATGAAAATGTATCTATGGCAAACCTAAAATCTACCTTAGAAACATTTATCAAAGAAATGTTCGGTGATGAGATGAATCTAAGATATCGTCCTCACCACTTCCCATTTACAGAACCATCTCTTGAAGTAGACGTAACTTGTCCAAGATGTAAGGGAGAAGGATGCCCATCTTGTGGAAATACTGGTTGGTCAATGGAACTACTAGGTGGTGGAATGGTTCATCCAAAAGTTCTTGAGGCTTGTGGGATAGATAGTGAAAAATACACAGGGTTTGCCTTTGGTCTTGGAGTAGATAGAATTGCCATGGTAAAATATGGTCTCGATGATATTAGACTTCTCTATGACAATGACAAGAGATTTATGGAACAATTCTAGGAGGAAATATGTTAGTACCTTTAATTTGGCAAGAAGATTATTTAAAATTAGATAAAGATCTAAAGAATATTACAGACAGACTTTCAGAGACAGGTTCTCACGTGGAGGAAGTAACAATTCATACAAGTAAGCTTGACGGAGTTGTAGTTGGCCACGTTCTAAGCCAAGAAAAACACCCAGATGCTGATAGGCTTCAGGTGTTAAAAATAGATGTTGGAGAAAATGAGCCAATTACAATCATTACCAATGCTAAAAATACCAAGGTTGGAGATGATCTTTTAGTTATAACATCAGGCACAAAACTTGATGATGGGACAGTTATAGAAGACCATGACTTCTTTGGCATAGTATCTCAAGGAATGCTTATTTCCTATAGTGAGCTTGGTTATGATGATTCAGTTATTCCAAAAGAATTTAGAGATGGAGTTATAGTTCTTGAAGGAGAATACAAGCCAGGGACAAATGCGAGCGAAGTTTTATACTCAAACACTCCAGTTATAGAATATGAGATAACTCCAAACAGGCCAGACTGCCTTTCAATAATCGGTATGGCAAGAGAAAGTGCGGCAAGCTTTAATGATAAGATAACTTATCCTAGCTTAGATTTTGATACAAATAGTGAAGATATTAAAGATTATTCTAAGGGAGTTGTTATTGAAAGTAAAAATTGTAATCGCTTTGTGGCAAGAGTTGCAAAAAATGTTACAATTGGCAAATCTCCTCAATGGCTTCAAAACTACCTAATGCTTGCAGGTATGAGACCAATAAATAACATTGTAGATATTACAAACTTTGTCATGCTAGAAACAGGTCAACCTCTTCATGCCTATGATTTAGATAAACTTTGTGATAAAAAAATAATCGTAAGAGATGCAAAAGAGGGTGAAGTTCTTAAAACTCTTGATGGAGTAGATAGAAAACTCGATTCTTCTATGCTTGTTATAGCTGATGGCAAAGAGGCAATTGGACTTGCTGGAATCATGGGTGGAGAAGATAGCGAAGTAACACATGAAACTAAAAATATCCTCCTAGAGGCTGCAAACTTTGATGCATCAAACATTAGAAAATCTTCCAAAACGCTCGGCCTAAGAAGTGAAGCAAGCAGCCGTTTTGAAAAGGGTCTACCTATAGAAATGGCAGATTTCGCTTCAAAAAGAGCTATGAAACTTATAGCTGATTTGGGCATAGGAGAAGTAGTGGGAGGTCTTTTCGATGAGGGTGAAAGCCTAAGAGAAGAAAAAACTGTCGACCTAAGACTAAAAAGATTAAATATGCTAACAGGAGTGGACTTTACCCTAGATCAAGCTATAGAAAACCTAGAGCTTCTAGAGTTTGAAGTTGAAAAAATAGACGATGAAACTCTTAGAGCAAAAGTTCCTTTCTTTAGAAGCGATATCGAAATGGAAGCAGACCTAATAGAAGAAGTTGTAAGGCTTTTCGGCATGGGAAATATCGAAAATAAACCACTAGTATCAAGCCTAAAAAGAGGAGAAAGATCTAAGAAAAGACTTTTAAGAGATGATCTAAAACATAAACTTGTAGGTCAAAAGTTCTCAGAACTTGCAACTTATTCATTTATTTCTCCAAGAGAATATGATAGATTAAAGGTAGAAGAAGGTTCTAAACTTAGAGATTATATAAAACTTATAAATCCTCTAGGAGAAGACTACTCTGTAATGAGAACTACTCAAATCCCATCCATGCTTGATGTTATCGGAAAAAATATCAAGTATGGTCAAAAGGACATGAGATTTTTTGAACTTGATAGGACATTTGAGAAAATTGATGATAAACTCCCAAGAGAAAATATGACCCTAACCATGGGGCTTTACGGAGATTATTCTTTCTACGATCTAAAAGATTTCTTCACAGAAGCCATGAGAGGAGTAGGTTTTACAGGATTTAGCTTTAAGGCTAATGAAAATGTCTATGCCTTTCACGCTGGAAGATGTGCAGATATTTATTTAGATGATGAGAAAATTGGTATCATGGGAGAAATCTCCTATGAAACTAGAGATGAATATGAAATAGAGAAAGGCTGTTTGATACTTGAAATAAACTTAGCTAAGATTGAAGATAAGAGAGTTATAGATAGGAAATATAAAGCTATAGGAAAATATCCAGCTATAGAAAGAGACTACTCTTTTGTAACAGATAGAAATCTAGAATCTAGTATCATTGAGGCAATCATAAATGAAAATGGGTCAGGCCTTGTAGATGATATCAAGCTATTTGACATCTATACAGGCGAGCATATAGAAGATGATAAGAAATCTGTTTCTTATAAAGTTTTATACAGGTCAAACGATAGAACCTTGAAGGATAAGGATGTTTCTGGAATAGAGAAGAAGATTCTAGAAGAATTAGAGAAAAAAGACATAGTTTTACGTAGTTAGGAGTAATTATTGAGCGAATATAAAGTTGACGTCGTAATTGACGGCAAAAATTACACCCTTGTTACTAAGGAAGCTAAAGAAAATATAAAAGATATAGTAGAAATATTTGATAGAAAGATTCAGGAAGTAAAATCTGACAGGCTCACTTTTGATAGGCAGCTAATACTTGCAGGAGTAAATATAACAGACGATTTGTTTAAATTAGCTAGGGACTACACCAAGCTCAAAGAAGAGACCAAAGAGCCTTTAGACAAATACCCTATAGTAAAAGAAGAAGTCTCAAATCTAAGATTGGAAAATGAAGATTTGCTTATAGAAAATGCTTCTAATAAAGAAAAAATAGCAAGTCTAGAAGAAGAGAAAGATGAGCTCAAGAAAAGATTAGATAAGCATAAAAATTCAGATGATACTATAGAAAAACTCAAAAACGAAGTTAAAAGACTCCAAGTTCATGTTATGGATCTAACCAAGGAAAATGACACATTGAAAGGAAATCTTTGATGGCTAAGGCAGAAATTCTAGCTCCAGTTGGAAATGAGAAAATGCTTGAGGCAGGTCTTGCTGCTGGAGCGGACTCTTTTTACATGGCTGTGGATGATTTTGGAGCAAGAGCCTACGCCAAGAATTTTGACATAGATAATGTATGCCAATATATAGATTTGATTCATCTATTTGGCAAGAAAGTCTTTGTTACTATGAATATCCTAATTAAGGATCAAGAAATTGAGAAGGCTATATCCTATGCAAAAAAACTTTACGAATATGGAGTAGATGCTCTAATCATCCAAGACCTAGGATTTTTCACTTTATTAAAAGAAAAAGTACCTGGTCTTGACCTTCATGCATCAACCCAGATGGCTGTTAGAGATTATTATGGAGCAAAGGCTATGATGGAACTCGGTTTTGATAGAGTCGTTATAGCTCGTGAAACTCCAATCGAAGAGCTTAGAAAAATTGCAAGTCTACCTGTAGAAAAGGAAGTCTTTGTGCATGGGTCCTTGTGTGTTTCTTATTCTGGAGAATGTTTGATGAGCTCTTATTTTGGAGCTCGTTCTGCCAATAGGGGTAGATGTGCAGGAATCTGTAGACAAAAGTACGAACTTATTTCTGAAGGGAAAAGCCTTGGTAAAGATTATTTTCTAAACATGAAAGATCTAAACGTAATTGATGAGCTTGATGATCTTTTAGATATTGGAATAGATTGCCTAAAGATAGAAGGTAGGATGAAAACACCTGAGTACGTCTTTACTTCTGTAAAAAACTATAGGCAAAAAATTGATAATTTAACATATGATAAAGAAAACCTAAGAGATATTTCAAACAGAGGTTATACCAAAGGTTTTATATTTGGACAAAATAAAGACTACATCAGTTTAGAAAAAGATAACAAACACAGATCTTTGGGCAAAGTGGATAAAGATAAGAAAGGTAAATTCTTTATAAGCGATTCAGACTTAGTCCTAGGAGATAATCTCGAGGTTACAACTGATAAAAATAAGAAGTTGCCTTTCACTACGACTAGGGCATATAAGAAAAATACTAAGGTTTACTTAGATAATTATAAGGATGCCAAGCTAGGCTCAGATGTTCTTATGCTAAACTCACCAAGAATTACATCCGATTTGGACAAGGGCCTAAGTGATTACAAGAATCTACCTATAGATATCAAATTTGTAGGCCACATGAGTGATTATCCAAAACTTTACTTAAGCTATAGAGATTATAAAGCAGTTTACCAACTAGAAAATCCCCTAGAAGAAGCTAAAAATATATCAATCAAGGAAGAAGACATTAGGGCAAATTTATCAAAATTTGGAGATGAAATATTCACGCCAGACCGTATCGAAATAGATATGGATAGCAATATATTTATTAGAAAAAAGGATATTAACAAACTAAGAAGATCTGGAGTAGAGAAATTAAAAGAAGAAATCTTAAAAACCTACCACAGAGATCCTGTAGATATTCCGATAGAGACAATAAACCTAGACAAAGGTTATGATAGGGAAGTTAATATTGAATTAAAAACGACAGATGTAAGCCCAGAAAAGCTAAAAGATTTTGACAATATTTATATAAATCAATACGATGACAAGTATAAGGGACTATCCCTATACCTAAACCTTCCTTCCCATATGGATTACAAGATAGATGAGCTAATTAAATTTATAAAGGATAAGGGAATAAAGGGTGTTGTTTTCAACAACCATAGAGATCTAAACTTTGTAGATGATTTTAGGGAAAATAACATCAAGATTAGGATAGGAAGGTACTTAAATGTATTTAATAGATTTACCTACAAGTTCTACCAAGAGTTTGCTGAAATGATATCAGCATCTGTTGAAGAAACTTTTTCATCTATAAACGAAAACTCTGAAAATTTCCCAGTTGAGATTTTAGCTTATGGTAGAATGGAACTTATGAATATGAGGCATTGCCCATTTTCAGTGATTAAAAAATGTGGACTAGTAGGATGTGAAACTTGTAAATTTAACTCTGCCGAAATGATAAATGAGAGCGGAAACAGACTTAAGATTGTAAGAAACGAAGGATTATCTGTTATATATCCTAATAAGGCAAGCAAGGTAGATAAGGAAAAATTATCTCAAAAAGTTTCCCTCCTAGTTTCTGCCTTTGATGATAAGGATATAGACGAGTTTTACAAGAGTAAAGAAATAGACAATCTGAATTATGATAGAGGTGTTATTTGATGCAAGAAAAAACTTTAGAAGTTTTAGAATATGGAAAAATTTTAGATAAACTAGCAGGATACGCTAGGTCAAGCTTGGTCAAAGAACAAATCCATGACCTAAGACCTTCTACAGATACTTATTATATTAAAAGAGAGCTGGAACATGCAGCTAGCATGGAGAAAGTCATTAGGAAAAATGGAAACATAGATCTATTTGGTCTGTATGATTTAAGTGAGATTGTAAACTATATAAGAAAAAATGGAATACTAGATCCAGCTGACTTAATAAAAGTTTTGGATCTGCTTAGAGTATCAAGCTATCTAACAGACTATGGAGAAAATATCGAAGATCCTCTTATAAAAGATATTTTCGATAGGATTTCCACCAATGATTTTCTTAAAAACGAAATCGACAGGTCAATTATAAATGAAGAAGAAATTGCAGATAATGCCTCTCAAACTCTTAGAAATATTAGAAGGCAAAAGCAAAGAAAAGAAAATGATATTAGGATTAAGCTAAATTCTTATATTTCTTCATCCAAATACGAAGATGCCCTCCAAGATAGAGTTGTATCTGTCAGAGATGGAAGATTTGTAGTTCCAGTTAAAACTAACAAGAGGTCAGTAATAGGAGGTATTGTCCACGACAAATCCTCATCAGGCAACACCTTATTTATAGAGCCAGCTGCAATTGTTGAGCTTAACAACCAGCTAAGAGATCTTGAAATCAAGGAAGAAGAAGAGATTAGAAAAATTCTTGATAGACTTTCAAGACTTGCCCAAGCTTTTGATGTAGAACTTTTGGAAAATCAAAAACTTATAGCAAGGATTGACTTCCTTCAATCTAAGGCGAAATTTGCCCTTGAAAACGAGATGAGTCTACCGATAATAAGTGATGAGAAAATCCTCGATATAAAAGAGGCAAGACATCCTCTTTTAGCTGGAAAAGTTGTGCCTATAGATGTTAAAATTGGCGGAAGTTATACAACTCTTATAATTACAGGTCCAAATACAGGTGGTAAAACTGTTAGTCTAAAGACAGTGGGACTTATATCTGCCATGGCTCAAACTGGATTATTTATTCCGGCTGACGAAGGCAGCAGGGTTTCAGTCTTTGATGATATATTTGTAGATATAGGAGATACCCAATCAATCGAGATGAGTCTTTCAACATTTTCTGCATCGCTTACAAATATTGTAGAGATTTTAAAAAAGGCTACAGCTAAGTCCTTGGTTTTATTAGATGAAATTGGTTCTGGAACAGATCCTGTTGAAGGAGCTGCCCTTGCCATATCTATTTTAAATTCACTAACAAAAAAAGAAGTTATGACCTTTACTACAACTCACTACAGCGAACTAAAATATTACGCTGTAGAAACACCAGGGGTCATGAATGCGTCAGTAGAGTTTGACGTCGATACTCTTTCTCCAACTTATAAGCTCGAAATAGGTACGCCAGGTAAGTCTAACGCCTTTGAAATATCAAAAAGACTGGGGCTACCTGTAGAGATTTTAAAAGATGCCAAGGATTTAATTGGTGAAGATAATAGAAATATCAACAAAATTTTAGAAGAAATCGAGGAAGATAAGAAAGAGATTGAGAGCAAAAATAAAGAAATTGACGATTATAAGAAAGAAATCGCAAGAATAAGAAATGAACTTAAAGAAAAGTCAAAAAGTCTTTCACGAAAAGAAGAAGATATTATTAGGGAGGCTGAGGATAAGGCAAATAAAATTCTTGATAAGGCGAACAAGAGAAGCCAAGATATGCTGAAAGAAGCCAAAAGATCAAGAAATGCTAATACTTCTGATATAGATAGGTCCTTAAACAAGATTCGTACCAATTACAAGGAAGCGAGATTTGAAAGACAAGGTGAAAATTTAAGTCTAAAACAAGCGAAAAATGCACCTAAGACTCTGAAAGTAGGAGATATGGTTCTAATAGCAGGACTCAATGAAGAGGCAGAAGTAATAGAGGCTCCAGACCACAAGGGTAATATCAAAGTTCAGATGGGAATCCTAAAGATGGATTCAAATATAAAAAATGTTACAAAAATTAAAGCTGACAATCAAACAGAAAAAAACATCACCAAGGTGTATAATACTAAAAAAGCCATGCACATATCTCCAACCTTAGACCTTAGAGGACAAAGATATGATGAGGCTATGAGAAACCTTGATAAGTATTTGGATGATGCTATGCTTGCTGGCCTTTCCAAAGCTAAAATTATTCACGGAAAAGGAACAGGAGCTTTGATAAAGGGCGTTGGTGAAATACTTGAAGGTGATAGAAGAATTAGTGATTTCAGATTCGGTGATGACAAAGAAGGCGGATATGGAGTAACTATCGTAACATTTGGATAAGAGAGGTAAAATGACAGACTTTAAAGAAATAATAGCAAAAGAAATTGAAAATAAAGATATAGGCTTAAGTTTTGAGGAAATTTACAAGTTAATAGAGATTCCGCCTCAAGATAATATGGGGGATTTCTCTTTTCCTTGCTTTACTTTAGCAAAAACAATGAGGAAAAATCCTGCCATAATTGCCAAAGATTTGGCAGAAACTTTAGAAATTGAAGGAATTTCCAAGTTAGAAAACCTCAATTCCTATCTTAACTTTTTCCTTGATAGGGATAAGTTTGAGACAGGTGTTTTAAATGAAATACTAGAGAAAAAAGAAGATTACGGAAAGAGCAATATAGGAGAAGGAAAGACTAGGGTATTAGACTTTTCTTCTGTAAATATAGCAAAGCCTTTCCACATCGGTCACATTCGTTCAACAGTAATAGGAGATGCACTAAGGAATATCCATGAGTTTTTAGGTTACGAAACTGTAGCTAGTAACTATATAGGAGACTATGGAACCCAATTTGGTACAATGATTGCTGCTTATAAACTTTGGGGAGATGATGATAAGCTCAGAGAAAATCCAATCAAAGAACTCCTAAATCTCTACGTTAGATATAACGATGAGGCAAGCAAAGATGAGAAGATGATGGAAAATGCCAGAAAAGAGTTTAAAAACTTAGAAAGTGGAGAAGAAGAAGCTGTAAGACTTTGGTCTTGGTTTAAAGAAATCTCCTTTAGCGAATTTGATAGGGTCTACAAACTTTTAGATATAGACTTTGACAACTACAATGGAGAATCCTACCACTCAGAGTTTATTCCAGCTGTAATAGATGAGCTAAAAGAAAAAGACCTTCTAGTAGAATCAGAGGGAGCTTATATCATAGATTTAAGTGATTATGATCTTCCACCTTCAATAATAATCAAATCAAACGGATCATCAGCTTACATCACAAGAGATATAGCAACAGCTATTAATAGAAAAAAAGTTTACGATTTTGATGAGAACCTATATGTAGTAGCTACTCAACAAAATCTTCACTTCCAACAACTAAGAGCTATCTTAGAAAAAATGGGCTATGACTTTTATAAAGACTGTATCCATATTCCTTTTGGAATGGTGAGCCTAAAAGATCAAACTTTATCTACAAGAAAGGGTCAGGTTGTATTCTTAGAAGATGTTTTAAACAAAGCGATTGATAAGACAAGAGAAATTATGGAAGATAGAGATAGCCAAATAGAAGATGTAGAGGAAACTTCTAAGATAGTTGGTATCGGCGCTGTCAAATTCCAAGAGTTATACAACAATAGAATAAAAGACTATGTTTTCGACTGGGATGAAGTCCTAAACTTTGACGGAGAAACAGGTCCATATGTTCAATACACTTATGCGAGAGCTAAATCAGTTCTAAGAAAAGCTGATTTTTCTGAGGCTAAAACAAAAGATTACACCAAGATTTCAAGCGATGAAGAATTTGCCCTAGTTAAATCCCTAGCTAACTTCAAGGATGTTGTTATAAAAGCTTGTGAAAAATACGAGCCATCACTTATAACAAGACATACAACAGAAATAGCTAAAAACTTCAACAAATTCTACAATGCTTGCCAAATCAATGTAGATGATGAAAAACTAAAAGAAGAAAGACTAGCTTTGACATATGCTACATCAATAGTTATAAAAACAGCTCTAGGACTCTTGGGTATAAAAACTGTGGAGCAAATGTAATGGATAGATTAAAGGATTTTCACCAAGTATGTTCCCACTCTTTTAAAAAGACTTTAGAAAAGACTGGCAAATCATACTTGGCCTTAGCCTTTATTTTTCTAAGCTTACTCTTAGAAAATAATAATATATTTAATATTGGAGTTATTGGAAACCTAAGCGGCTTAATAACATACTTATTAGATGTTTTAGTTTTATGTTTTGTAGTTCAAGCTCTGAAAGCTGTAGTTTTGTATGGTAATCCTGGAAAAAAATCCATAGGAAGCTCTATAAATATGTTCTTCCAACCCCTATTATCTACAATGTTTTACCTATACATTGTAAATTTATTTGTAGATATCTTGGTTATGGGAGCAGATTCCAAGGGACAATTTATAGTTAAATTCATTGTAAGACTTTTAACTTCAGCTTTATTAGAAGAAGTCTATATTGGAAATAAACATGGCCTAAATGCAATCACTTCATCAGTGAAATTTGTAATAGACAACCTACTAACCTATGGTTTGTGTGCAGGTATATTTTTAGCTATAGAAAGTGTAATATCAATAAAACTTCAAACAAGCTTAGGAAACAATACTCTTATTTTAACCTTGCTTGTAGCTCTAATTCATACATTCTTCTGTATCTTTAGGGGACATTTGTTCAAATATACAGATGACCACCCTTACAGACAAAGAAAATTTATGAGAGGATAAATTAGTGAAACTAGACAATTATTTTAGACAATTTGTAGGAAAACTAGGATATATAGACCTAAAAGAAGATGCATCATATGACTTGTTAGGTGATTTGCCTCTACCAATCTATCTCGATGATATGAAAAAAGGACTAGTAAGTGGAGATATGGAAAACAAGATTAATCTCGACCTAATCCTTCAAGGTATGCTAATTAATATTGGGGCAGACCAAGACTTTCTTCACAATTACGAGTATATAAATGTATTAAATCATTATATAAAAGATATAAGCAATTTCTCATCATCTAAGGCAATCGAAGCTATGGATTATGATTATGACAAGGCACTTCTCTTACTAAGAGGAGGTTATATCCTAAATCCAATGGATAGATACAATTCCTACAATTATGCAAGACTACTCTGGCCGATGGCATACAAGGAAGAGATTAAAGAAAAAGAAAAAGACGATTTCGTTAGGGAAGCCCTAAGGATATTGCAAGAAATAATTACAGCAAACGATGACTTTGCCATTGCCTACTACGAACTTGGTAATATTTACTCTAATCTAGGAGAATATCTTAAAGCTAGAAACTATTATAACAATGCACTTAGAAGGACAGACTCTGAGACTGCCAAGGAAGAAGTTAGAGAAAAATTAGCTGAAATAAACGATAACGCCGAGATAGAAGAAGCCTTATACTATATTGGAAAGAGCAATTACAACGAAGCTGTGATGAAACTAACAGGGATTCTATCACAAAGAAAAAGAGCGGATGCCTACTATTATTTAGGGGTTGCCTACCAAAATTTAGGTCAATATGAAAACTCAATTATGGCTTTTCAAAATGGAATAAATGAAGGAGCTGACTTTAGAGAAGCTTATAATGATTATGCGATAAGCCTATATATGAACAAAGAAGTAGAAAAAGCTCTAACAGTAATCCAAGAAGGTCTAAAGAAATATCCAGAAGATCCAAGACTAATATATAATAAAATACAAATAAACCTTAGCCTTGGGAACATAAAACAAGCCAAAGATGATATAGACAACCTTCTAACTTATGATGACTTAACAGAAGAAATCATAACTAATCTAAATATCTTAAAGAATCAATTTAGTATATAAGCTAGAAAGACACGCCAAAGTAAAGGCGGTCTTTTTTTTATAAAAAAATTTGACAAAAGAAAAGTAAGGGTGTAATATATAAATTGTCATTGCGAAAGCAGTCGAGCTAAAAACAAAGAATTAATAAAAAAATTCAAAAAAAGCTTGACAAACAAAAAATACCGTGGTACTATGTAATAGTCAACGCGGTAAGCGAATGACATGAACCTTAACAAATTAATATCAACGATCTATATAACTATTAAGTTATATAAGATATAAACGAAACAACTAATAACCTTTAGTTAATTTCTTTATATAACAATGATTCTTATTTATAAAATAAGGACAAATTTAAATCACGCATCAGACAAATGTCAGATGTAAATGAAAGAGTCTTGATCAAAAGATTCTCATAACAAACTATATATGAGAGTTTGATCCTGGCTCAGGATAAACG
>OGRZ01000072.1_pt1 | contig 80151 bp, 91 predicted proteins | sample 1573771 | NCBI WGS metagenome assembly OGRZ01 (sample SAMN03295811, study PRJEB24534) | human gut metagenome | isolation source: fecal sample 1 from infant 2 | host: Homo sapiens | place: USA: Pittsburgh, PA | collected 2014-07
GTTTCCGTAAGGCCGGGGCGAGGCGCAGGGATGCGCCGAGAGGGCGTGGCCTGCATGGATGCAGGCTCATGCCCGACCCGATAGCCGGAAGGAATAAGCCGAGGGTATCGCGAAGCGACGATTTACCGCCGGGAGCCCGGGTTGCCAGAGTGGTGGCGACTGAGCCACCCTGGCACGTTCACCGCTCGTGCGGTTATAGAATAGCAAGGAATATAAGGTGAACGGAACGAGCACCACAGCTGTATGTTCACCCTCACCCCAGCCCTCTCCCATAGGGAGAGGGAGCCGTCTGTGCAGGCCTTATTTTGTAGTCCGCATGGGACAGGGTTAGTTAGCGGGTCGTGGGCACGGGCGAAAGCCGCGCGGGAGGGGAGAAGAAAAGATCGCCAAAGAGGGCGGTCGAGAGCTTACGTGCCCCCAGCCCAACCAGCGTGCAGACGAGCAGGCTGATAAACGGGTAGACCAGAATCAGCGTTAACTCCGCCCAGATCGGCCAGTACGCCGCATTCATTTCGCGGCTCAGGAGCAGGCTAAATGCCTCGATTAAAATGCGGTGGGTGGTATATATCGCGATGGTGTTTGAACCGATGACGTTCAGCAGATTATTGGGATGAACGGCATAACGCTGCTCGAAGCTGTAAAAGAGCTTCATGATAACCACGATTGACAGCAGAGAGAGCGGCAGAGGGACATTAGCGAACCACAGCACCACCGACACCGCACCAGAGGCGATGAGGATCAGCCAGCTGCGGCGCAAATTCATCCCTTTCATCCACGCCATCAACTGCGCGCCGTACCATGCGCCGAGGCTGTAGTAGACCATGTTGCGCACCACGCTGTTCATTCCCCACCACGGTAACGGCAGGAAGTTGATGGCGATGCTTGCCAGCGCCAGAAGCCCCAGCATCGGCAGTTTCCAGCGGCTCAGCAGCTTACAGAGCGTAAAGTAGACCACTAAGGCGTACAAATACCATAGGCTGGTGCTGGCCGTGAGCATTCCCCGTACAAACCCTGAAACGGAATCGGCGTAGGCCGCATTGGATGCTGTCGCCAGCTCTCGCTCGGGGGCGAGCCAGGCATTCAGATGAGTCAGCGCCTGCCATTGCAGGACGCCCCACAGGGCCAAAACCCAGACAATGCTCCAGATCCGCTTGTCGAGACTGGTGCGCCAGTTCACCTCGTCAATATATCGACGGATCAAATAGCCGGAGATAAAGAAAAACACCGGCATACGGAACGGGGCAAGGTAAAGATTAAAGTAGACCCAGCATTTGGCGAGCAGGCTCGATAACGGATGCTGTAGCCCGTCCAGGTGAGGATAAAAGGTGATCACCGAGTGGTAAATCACCACCAGGCAGATGCACAGACCTTTTATCTGGTTAATCCATAATGCTTTTTGTTTCATTGTGCGTGACGACCTTGTTGCCAAAACGAAAGGACGATTGTTGTAAAATGAAACCCTGATGTAACGGGTAACAGTCTGTATCAGTACGATTTTCGGAAAAGGTGGAGGCTGTCTGGCGGAAGTTCAGTCAGTAGCATGATGATTTATCTGAATTTTTCGGAAAAATGATTACCGAATCTTACGGTTTCAGTCATTTACGCTTAGCGGATTCGCTTATATACTCGTGGGTCTGCTATCAGCAAACAGACGGATTTCATGTATCAACCTGTCGCACTCTTCATAGGCTTACGCTACATGCGTGGGCGCGCCGCGGACCGCTTCGGTCGCTTTGTCTCCTGGCTTTCGACTATTGGCATTACGCTTGGCGTGATGGCACTGGTGACGGTGCTTTCCGTCATGAATGGCTTTGAGCGCGAGCTGCAAAACAATATCCTGGGGCTGATGCCGCAGGCCGTTCTCTCATCCTCCAATGGTTCGGTTAACCCGCAACAGCTGCCGGAAAGCGCGGCGAAGTTACAGGGCGTCACGCGCGTAGCGCCGTTGACGACCGGCGACGTGGTGCTGCAAAGCGCCCGCAGCGTGGCGGTCGGCGTGATGCTGGGTATTGACCCGGCGCAAAACGATCCGCTGACGCCGTATCTGGTTAACGTGAAGCAGACCGATCTGGAAGCCGGGAAATACAACGTGATTCTGGGCGAACAGCTTGCCGGCCAGCTTGGCGTCAACCGTGGCGATCAGCTGCGCGTGATGGTGCCTTCTGCCAGCCAGTTTACGCCGATGGGGCGCCTGCCAAGCCAGCGCCTGTTCAACGTGATTGGTACCTTTGCCGCCAACAGCGAAGTCGATGGCTACCAGATGCTGGTGAACATTCAGGACGCTTCACGCCTGATGCGCTACCCGGCAGGGAATATCACCGGCTGGCGCCTGTGGCTCGATGCGCCGCTGAAGGTCGATACCCTCAGCCAGCAAAAACTGCCGGACGGCACCAAATGGCAGGACTGGCGCGAGCGCAAAGGCGAACTGTTCCAGGCCGTGCGGATGGAAAAAAACATGATGGGGCTGCTGCTGAGCCTGATCGTGGCCGTGGCCGCATTTAACATCATTACCTCGCTGGGCCTGATGGTGATGGAGAAGCAGGGCGAAGTCGCCATTCTGCAAACCCAGGGGCTCACGCCGCGCCAGATCATGGCGGTGTTTATGGTGCAGGGGGCCAGCGCAGGCATCATCGGCGCGCTGCTCGGCGCCGTGCTGGGGGCCTTGCTTGCCAGCCAGCTTAATAACTTAATGCCGATCATCGGCGCCCTGCTCGACGGCGCGGCGCTGCCGGTGGCTATCGAGCCGCTGCAGGTGGTCGGTATTGCGCTGGCCGCGATGGCCATTGCGCTGCTTTCTACGCTTTATCCTTCCTGGCGCGCTGCCGCCACTCAACCCGCTGAGGCTTTACGTTATGAATAAGATCCTGTTGCAATGCGACAACCTGTCCAAACGCTATCAGGAAGGCACTGTGCAAACCGACGTGCTGCACAATGTGAGCTTCAGCGTGGGCGAAGGCGAGATGATGGCGATTGTTGGCAGCTCCGGCTCGGGCAAAAGTACGCTGCTGCATCTGCTGGGCGGGCTGGATACGCCAACCGAAGGCGACGTGATTTTCTCCGGCCAGCCGATGAGCAAAATGTCCTCCGCGGCGAAGGCCGAGCTGCGCAACCGCGAGCTGGGCTTTATCTACCAGTTCCACCACCTGCTGCCGGATTTCACGGCGCTGGAAAACGTGGCGATGCCGCTGCTGATTGGTAAAAAGAAACCGGCAGAAATTAACGCCCGCGCCAGCGACATGCTGAAAGCGGTAGGCCTGGGCCATCGCGGTAACCATCGTCCCTCTGAGCTTTCCGGCGGCGAGCGCCAGCGCGTGGCGATTGCCCGCGCGCTGGTCAACAACCCGCGTCTGGTGCTGGCGGATGAGCCTACCGGTAACCTGGATGCCCGCAATGCGGACAGTATTTTCCAGCTTCTGGGCGAGCTGAACGCCTCGCAGGGCACCGCGTTTCTGGTCGTAACCCACGATCTGCAGCTGGCAAAACGCATGGGGCGTCAGCTTGAGATGCGCGACGGCCATCTGAACGCGGAACTGACCCTGATGGGAGCAGAGTAATGGCGTCACCGTTATCCTTACTCATCGGTTTACGTTTTAGCCGCGGCCGCCGTCGCGGCGGCATGGTGTCGCTGATCTCCGTCATCTCGACCATCGGCATTGCGCTCGGTGTGGCGGTGCTGATTGTGGGCCTGAGCGCCATGAACGGCTTTGAGCGCGAGCTGAATAACCGCATTCTGGCAGTGGTGCCGCACGGGGAGATCGAGCCGGTTAACCAGCCGTGGACGAACTGGAGCGATGCGCTCGCCAAAGTTGAAAAAGTGCCGGGCATCGTCGCGGCCGCGCCCTATATTAACTTTACCGGGCTGGTGGAGAGCGGGGTAAACCTGCGCGCCATTCAGGTGAAAGGGGTCAACCCCGTCCAGGAAGCGCGCCTCAGCGCGCTGCCAAACTATGTGCAGAACGGCGCGTGGGCCAACTTTAAGGCTGGCGAGCAGCAGATCATCATGGGTAAAGGCGTGGCCGATGCCCTGAAGGTGAAGCAGGGCGACTGGGTGTCGATCATGATCCCGAACGCCAGCGCCGACCACAAGCTGCAGCAGCCTAAGCGCGTGCGCCTGCACGTCACCGGTATTCTTCAGCTGAGCGGTCAGCTTGACCATAGTTTTGCGATGGTGCCGATGGAGGATGCGCGCCAGTATCTCGACATGGCTGACAGCGTGACGGGCATTGCCATTAAGGTGAACGACGTCTTTAACGCCAATAAGCTGGTACGCGACGCGGGCAGCGTGACCAATAACTATGTCTACATCAAAAGCTGGATCGGCACCTACGGATATATGTACCGTGATATCCAGATGATCCGCGCCATCATGTATCTGGCGATGGTGCTGGTGATTGGTGTGGCGTGCTTTAATATCGTCTCTACGCTGGTGATGGCGGTCAAGGACAAGAGCGGCGACATCGCCGTGCTGCGTACGCTGGGGGCGAAAGACGGTCTTATTCGCGCCATCTTCGTCTGGTACGGTTTGCTGGCGGGTCTGTTCGGCAGCCTGTGCGGCGTGGTGATTGGCGTGGTGGTTTCCCTGCAGCTGACCCCGATTATCAACGGGATCGAAAAGCTTATTGGTCACCAGTTCCTGTCGGGTGATATCTACTTTATTGACTTCCTGCCGTCTGAACTGCACTGGCTGGACGTTTTTTATGTGCTGGTTACAGCACTTTTACTGAGTCTGCTGGCAAGCTGGTACCCGGCGCGTCGCGCAAGCCGAATTGATCCGGCGAGGGTATTAAGTGGCCAGTAATTACGTCATGATCTAGCGGCTTTCTGGCCGCCAGGTTAAAAGAGGAATGCGTTATGTATTACGGATTTGATATTGGCGGCACCAAGATTGCGCTCGGCGCGTTTGATAAAGACCTCAAACTGCAGTGGGAAACCCGCGTTCCCACGCCGCGCGAAAGCTACGACGAATTTTTAACCGCGATTGCCGCGCTGGTGTCGCAGGCCGATGAACGCTTTGGCGGCAAAGGCAGCGTCGGCATCGGCATTCCGGGTATGCCCGAAACCGACGACGGCACGCTGTATGCCGCCAACGTGCCTGCCGCCAGCGGTAAACCGCTGCGCGCCGATCTCTCTGCTCTCCTTGAACGCGACGTGCGTTTAGACAATGATGCTAACTGCTTTGCGCTCTCCGAAGCCTGGGACGATGAGTTCCGTCAGTATCCGCTGGTGATGGGGCTGATCCTCGGTACCGGCGTCGGCGGGGGGATCGTCGTCAACGGTAAGCCAATCACCGGGCGCAGCTACATCACCGGCGAGTTTGGTCATATCCGCCTGCCGGTGGATGCTCTCGAGGTGGTGGGGCGCGATTTCCCGCTGACCCGCTGCGGCTGCGGCCAGCACGGCTGTATTGAGAACTACCTTTCCGGCCGCGGGTTTGCATGGCTTTACGAACACTTCTATCATCAGAAACTTGAGGCCCCTCAAATCATTACCCTGTGGGAGCAAGGGGATGCGCAGGCGCGTGAGCACGTCGAGCGCTATCTGGATCTGCTGGCGGTGTGTCTGGGAAATATTCTCACCATCGTCGACCCGGATCTGCTGGTGATCGGGGGAGGGCTGTCAAACTTTACCGCGATTACGGAACGGTTGTCCGGGCGTTTGCCCCGACATTTATTGCCGGTTGCCCGCGTGCCGCGTATTGAACGCGCGCGACACGGGGACGCAGGAGGCATGCGCGGAGCCGCATTCCTTCATCTCACCGATTAGTTTACGAGGTTATTATGCTGTCGCGTCGCCAGGGTCGACTCAGCCGTTTTCGCAAAAATAAACGCCGCTTACGTGAACGCCTGCGTCAGCGGATCTTTTTCAGAGACAGGATGATGCCAGAAGCGATGGATAAACCCAGAGTGGTGGTGTTGACCGGGGCGGGGATCTCCGCCGAATCCGGTATTCAGACCTTCCGCGCGGCGGACGGACTGTGGGAAGAACACCGAGTTGAAGATGTGGCGACGCCGGAAGGTTTCGCCCGCGACCCGGCGCTGGTGCAGGCGTTCTACAACGCCCGCCGTCGCCAGCTTCAGCAGCCGGAGATTGCGCCGAATGCGGCGCACCTGGCGCTGGCAAAGCTGGAGGAAGCGCTGGGGGATCGTTTTCTGCTGGTCACGCAGAACATCGACAATCTTCACGAAAGGGCCGGAAACCACAACATCATTCACATGCACGGCGAACTGCTCAAGGTGCGGTGCGCATGGAGTGGTCAGGTGCTGGACTGGAAAGAGGACGTGCTGGACGAAGACCGCTGCCACTGCTGTCAGTTCCCTTCGCGTCTGCGTCCGCATGTGGTCTGGTTTGGCGAAATGCCGCTGGGAATGGATGAGATCTACAGCGCCCTGGCTATGGCGGACGTCTTTATCGCCATTGGTACCTCAGGACATGTCTATCCGGCGGCAGGATTTGTTCACGAAGCGCGACTGCAAGGTGCCCATACGGTGGAGCTTAATCTGGAGCCAAGCCAGGTCGGAAGCGAGTTTGAAGAGAAACATTACGGTCTGGCGAGCGAGGTGGTGCCAGCCTTTGTGGATAAACTCCTGAAGGGGCTGTAAGAGTAACGGGCGACATTGCGTCGCCCGTTATGCATTAACGGCCTGCTTTTAGCTTCTGATAATACTCTTCATACAGGCGGCTCGCGTCACCGACGTCGTTCTGCCATTCCCCTTTGCTGATGGTTTCAGCGTCCGGATAAAGCGATTTATCATTTGCCACTTCAGGGCTGAGCAGCTTCCGCGCGGCCAGGTTTGGCGTCGGGTAGCCGATGGTTTCCGCCACCTCTTTTGCCACATCCGGGCGCAGCAGGAAATTGATCAGCTTCAGGGCGCCCTCGACGTTTTTCGCATTCGCCGGGATCGCGAGGCTGTCCATCCAGAAGATGCCGCCCTCCTTCGGCCAGACCACCTCCAGCGGCGTCCCGGCCTGACGCGCCACAAACGCAGAGCCGTTCCAGACCATACCCAGATTCACTTCACCTTCCATATACGGGTTAGCCGGGTTATCCGAGTTGAACGCCGCCACGTTTGGCATCAGCTTTTTCAGTTCGTTATACGCCGCTTCGATCTCTTTCGGATCGGTGGTGTTACCGGAATAGCCGAGTTTACGCAGCGCAACCTGGAACACTTCGCGCGCATCGTCGGTTAACAGCAGGCTGCTTTTGTATTCCGGCTTCCACAGGTCAGCCCAGGATGAAACCGTTTTTGGATCAATGGCATCGCTGTTGACGCCAATTGCCGTCGCGCCCCAGATGTACGGAATGGAGTAGTCGTTGTTCGGGTCGAACGGCTTGTTTAGCATCTCAGGATCGAGGTTTGAAAAATTGGTTAGCTTCGTTTTGTCGATCTTCTGGATCATGCCTTCTTTGCGCATCTTGTCGACGAAATAGGTCGACGGCACCACCAGGTCATACGCGCCATCTTTATAGGTTTTGAGCTTGGCGTACATGGTTTCATTCGACTCGTAGGTCGAATAGATCACCTTGATGCCCGTCTCTTTGGTGAACTGCTCCAGCAGGCCCGGCGGCACATACTCGGTCCAGTTGTAGAAATAGAGCGTTTTGCTGTCATCAGCATGCGCGGCGCCCATTCCGAGCACCAGTGCCGCAGCGGCAAGCATTTTTTTCATTTCTGTGTCCCCTGAGATTTTGTTTTATCACGAGCAATAACCTGGCTGGCAATTACCAGAACCAGCGATAACACCAACAGAATAGTCGCCAGCGCGTTCACTTCGGGTGAAACACCGACTTTAACCATTGAGTAGATCTTCAACGGCAGAATTTCATAGCTCGGCCCGGTGACGAAGGAGGACACGACCACGTCGTCCATCGACAGGGTAAAACTGAGCAGCCATCCTGCTGCCACGGCGGGCATCGCCAGCGGCAGAATGATTTTGCGCAGAATGGTCATCTCGCTCGCACCCAGATCTTTCGCCGCTTCCAGCATGCGTACGTCGAACCCTTTCAGACGCGCGTAGACGGTTACCACCACAAACGGCAGACAGAAGGTGATATGCGAGAACAGCAGCGACCAGAAACCGAGCTGGACGCCCAGCAGCATAAACAGCACCAGCAGTGAAATGGCCATCACGATATCCGGGGACATCATCACCACAAACAGCATGCCACTGACGAACGGCTTACCGCGAAAACGGTAGCGGTACAGCGCCACGGCGGTCAGTGAGCCAATCAGCGTCGCGAAGGTGGCAGAAAATACCGCCATCGTCAGCGAGTGCTGAGCGGCCTGTAGCAGGCTGTCATTGTTCATCAGCAGGCCATACCATTTGGTGGTAAACCCTTGCCAGTTGATCCCGAAGCGTGAGCTGTTAAAAGAGTTCACGATCAAAATGATTATCGGAATATAGAGATACGCATAAATGGCGGTCATAAAACCGCCGCGAAGCAGTCGACCAATCATTCCAGCTCCACCTTCTTATTCAGCAGGCGTGATGCACGCCAGTAAACCAGCAGCATCAGCCCCATCACCACCGTCAGCGTTATGCTGGTGGCCGAGCCGAACGGCCAGTCGCGGATATTCAGGAACTGGCTCTTAATCACGTTACCGATCAGCAGGTTTTTCGCCCCGCCCATCAGGTCCGATACGTAGAACAGGCCCATCGCAGGCAGCATGACCAGCAGACAGCCGGCGATAATACCCGGCATGGTCAGCGGAATAATGATGCGGACAAAGGTTTGTAACTTACTGGCGCCCAGGTCTTTCGCCGCTTCCAGCAGCGGCTTATCGAGCTTTTCAATGCTGGAGTAGAGCGGCATCACCATAAACGGCAGCAGGATATAGACCAGGCCGACAATCACCGCGCTCGGGGTAAACATGATGCGGATCGGCGTATCAATCACTCCCAGCCACAGCAGAAACTCGTTGAGATAGCCTTTAGTGCTAAGGAAGATCTTCAGCCCGTAGATGCGGATTAACGAGTTGGTCCAGAAGGGAACAATCAGTAAAAACAGCAGCAGGGGCCGCACCTTTTGCGGCAGGCCCGCGAGGAACCATGCGAAAGGATACCCCAGCACCAGACAGGCAAGGGTGGCAATCAGCGCCATGTTGAGCGAGTGCAGCAGCACGTCAAAATAGAGCGGATCGAGCAGGCGCGCGTAGTTGTCCAGCGTAAAGACCAGCGAAACGAAGCTAGCGTCGTCGCGGGTCAGAAAGCTGGTGGCAACGATCATCAGGTTGGGCAAAAAGACAAACAGCACAAGCCAACCGACGATCGTGGCAATCACCACATTCTGGAATTTACTTGTGTTCTTCATCAGCCAGCACAACCTCCCAGCTTTCTACCCAGTTAATAACCATTTTCTGGTCGAGAGAGTGGTCGAAGTCAGGGTCGTCTTCGTTAAAGAACTCGCTGACCATCACCATTTTGCCGTTCTCCAGCTCGACAACGGACTCCAGCGTCATCCCTTTGTAGTTGCGCTCGCGGATATAGCCGATTAACCCTTCGGCCTCGGTATTGCCGTGAATTTCATCGACGCGCAGATCTTCCGGGCGCAGCAGAACGTTGAGCTTTTGTCCCTTTTCGACGGGGAAAGTCACCGTGATATTGCACTCGCGTCCTTCGACGCTGGCGCGCACGCGCTGGTCGTCCAGACGCTCAATCACCGTGGCGTCGAAGATATTGATCTCGCCAATGAAGCTGGCGACAAACAGATTCTTCGGCTCTTCGTAGATTTCGCGCGGCGTGCCGTCCTGCTCGATTTTGCCGTCGCGCATCACCACGATGCGGTCGGACATGGTCAGGGCCTCTTCCTGATCGTGGGTAACGAAGACAAAGGTAATGCCGAGCTTGCGCTGCAGGGCTTTTAGCTCATTCTGCATCTGCTTGCGCAGCTTGTAATCCAGCGCCGAGAGGGATTCATCCAGCAGGAGCAGGCGCGGCTTATTGACGACGGCGCGGGCGATGGCCACGCGCTGCTGCTGGCCGCCGGAAAGCTGATGGGGTTTACGCTGGGCAAACGTCTCAAGCTGCACCATGCGCAGGGCGTCGGTGACGCGCGGTTCGATCTCGTTCGCCGGCGTTTTTTGCATCCGCAGACCAAACGCCACGTTTTCAAACACGGTCATGTGCGGGAACAGGGCATAGCTCTGAAAGACGGTATTGACGTGGCGATCTTCGGCGGGAACCCGGGTGATGTCCTGGTTCTCAAGATGGATATGGCCGTTATCGACGCTTTCCAGCCCGGCGATAAGGCGCAGAACGGTTGTTTTGCCGCAGCCCGAGGGGCCAAGCAGCGTCAGAAACTCACCGTCATTGATGGTCAGAGTGAGGTCGGAAATAACGTCTTTACCATCAAAACTTTTACGAATTCGTTCCAGTTGCACCAGCGGTGAACGTGAACGGGGTTGTGTATTCAATTTTTGCGCTGTCCCATATAGACGCCTCAGGCAGCAGACTGAAGCGGGGTTTGTGTGTAACCACCTTGGTGACTCGTAATGAGGGCGGACATTCTACGGCAAACCCATTGAATCGCCAATCCTTCTCACTTATTCATAAGCTACATTTATTAACGCACAACGATATAAACGTAAAAAGTTCTCGTTTGCGGGATAAAAGTGACCTGACGCAATATTTGCGTTTTGCTGCTTAATGATAATGTTGTCACAAAAAGTGAGGGTGACTGCATGGATAAACTACTTGAGCGTTTCTTACATTACGTTTCGCTGGATACCCAATCTAAGCCGGGGGTCCGACAGGTGCCAAGCACCGAAGGCCAGTGGAAGCTGCTAAATCTGCTGAAAGAGCAGCTGGAGGCCATGGGGCTGGTTGATGTCACGCTCAGCGAAAAAGGGACCGTGATGGGAACGCTGCCGGCGAATATTGACGGCGATATCCCGGCAATTGGCTTTATTTCTCATGTCGATACCTCACCTGATTTTAGCGGTAAACACGTAAACCCGCAGATTGTTGAAAACTACCGCGGCGGTGATATTGCGCTGGGCATTGGCGACGAAGTGCTGTCGCCGGTGATGTTCCCGGTACTGCATCAGCTGCTGGGGCAGACGTTAATCACCACTGACGGCAAAACCTTGCTGGGGGCCGATGACAAAGCGGGCATCGCCGAGATCATGACGGCGCTGGCGGTGCTGAAGGGCAAAAATATCCCACATGGCGATATCCGCGTGGCCTTCACGCCGGATGAAGAGGTTGGAAAAGGCGCGAAACACTTTGACGTTGAGGCGTTTAACGCGCAGTGGGCCTACACCGTCGACGGTGGCGGCGTAGGTGAACTTGAGTATGAAAACTTTAACGCGGCATCGGTGACGATCAAAATCGTCGGGAATAACGTGCACCCGGGGTCTGCGAAAGGGGTGATGGTGAATGCGCTGTCGCTGGCTGCGCGTATTCATGCGGAAGTGCCCGCCGAAGAGAGCCCGGAGATGACGGAAGGGTATGAGGGTTTTTATCATCTGACCAGCATCAAGGGGACCGTGGACAGCGCGCAGATGCACTATATTGTCCGCGATTTCGACCGCAAAGCCTTTGAAGCGCGCAAACGTAAGATGATGGAGATCGCGAAAAAGGTCGGCAAGGGGCTGCATCCGGATTGCTATATTGAACTCATCATCGAAGACAGCTATTACAATATGCGCGATAAGGTGATGGAGCATCCGCATATTCTTGATATCGCCCAGCAGGCGATGCGCGATTGTGACATCGAGCCGGTGATGAAACCGATCCGTGGCGGTACCGATGGTTCACAGCTGTCGTTTATGGGCCTGCCGTGCCCGAACCTGTTTACCGGTGGATATAACTACCACGGCAAGCATGAGTTCGTGACGCTGGAAGGGATGGAGAAAGCGGTGCAGGTGATCGTGCGGATAGCGGAGTTAACCGCGAAGCGGTAATGTTTTATGCCGGGTGGCGGCTACGCCTTACCGGGCCTACATTTCGATCGTAGGCCCGGTAAGCGCAGCGCCACCGGGCAATGGGCAAGGAGTGCCAATGTCAAACTACCGCCGCCACTACATCCCCGGTGGGACCTGGTTTTTCACCGTCAATCTGCAAAACCGCCAGAGCGATTTACTTACTCGCCACATCGACAGCCTGCGTTCCGCTACCGCCACGGTTAAGCGTGCGAAGCCCTTTACCATTAACGCCTGGGTTATCCTGCCTGAACATATGCACTGTATCTGGACCCTGCCGGAAGGGGACAGTGACTTTTCAGCGCGCTGGCGCGACATCAAAAAAACGTTTAGCCGCAACATTGAAATGCGCCACGTCTGGCAACCGCGTTTCTGGGAGCACACTATTCGCAATGAGCAGGATTATCGGCGGCATATGGATTACATCTACATCAATCCGCTGAAGCATGGCTATGTCGGGAAAGTCGTCGACTGGCCATATTCAACGTTTCATCGGGACGTGCGGGAAGGGTTATATCCGGCAGACTGGGCGGGTGAGATTGAGGATTTTGCGGCGGGGGAGCGGAAGTAAAACAAAGCCCGGTGGCGCTTCGCTTACCGGGCCTACGGGTGCAATATGTAGGCCGGGTAAGGCGTAGCCGCCACCCGGCAAACATCATGGCTCAGTCCTCAAAAAACCAGTACCCGCTGTTCACCAGCGCGGCCAGCATGGCGAGGAAGGAGGGATCGTCCAGTGCGTCGCCAAAGGTATCCGCAGTCAGCACCATATGGCTGGCAATCGCTTCCAGCGCCGGGCGGTGCGGAGAGTCCAGGCGCTCGCCGTTGACGAATACCTCTTCGCCAATGCGCAGTACGCGTAATCCGCCCAGACGAACCAGCTTATCGCCCTGCTGGAGCGCATCATAAATTTCATCTGCCTGATACGGCGGCTCTGGCGGTGCGACGTCCAGTTCGTGACGCGACTGGCTGATAAACTCGCCAAACCACTGTCTGAAGTGCTCCGGTTCGTTGATCAGATCCAGCATCATCCCGCGCAGCTTATCCAGCTCCTCTGGCAGAATATCCGCCGGGTGCTCACGCGCCGGAACGTCCGGATCGCTGTAACGGTAGCTGCCCAGCTCACGCTGTAAAACATAGTCAGCAAATCCGCTGATCATCTCGCGCCCGCTTGGCGCGCGGAAACCAACCGAATAGTTCAGCGAGTTTTCCAGGGAATAACCTTCATGCGGGAAGCCCGGTGGGATATAGAGAATGTCACCTGGCTCCAGCTCTTCATCAATGATCCCTTCAAACGGATCAACCTGAAGCAGATCCGGGTGCGGGCAGTGCTGCTTCATTGGCACTTTTTCGCCCACGCGCCAGCGACGGCGCCCGGTACCCTGAATGATAAACACGTCGTACTGATCCAGATGCGGACCCACGCCGCCACCGGGAACGGAGAAGGAGATCATCAGATCGTCCATTCGCCAGTCTGGCAGGGCGCGGAAGGGACGCATTAAGGCTGCGGTGGGTTCGTGCCAGTTGTTGACCGCCTGCACCAGTAAAGACCAGTTGTTTTCGCCCAGGTGATCGTAGCTTTCAAAGGGACCGTGGCTGACCTGCCATTTCCCGTCCTGGTGGCTCACCAGACGGCTGTCTACCTCGTTTTCCATCGCCAGACCAGCGAGTTCGTCAGGAGAAATAGGGTCGATAAAATTGCTGATCCCGCGTTTAAGAACGACCGGGCGTTTTTGCCAGTAACGTTCAATAAATTCGGGCCAGTTAAGCGTTAATTGATAATCCATATTTTTGTATTCCGCAGGCTCTTACTGAGACGGATTATAACGGAAGCACCGCCCCCTGACTGCGAGATCCGCGTATTTTTCACATTTCGGGTCAACTATCGTTCGATACGGGATGCTGGCGGCCAAAAATGACTTCCATACGGGCACCGCCCAGCAAACTTTCACCGGTTTCAATCTTGCCCTCGTACTGATCGACGATTTCCCTGGCGACGGATAATCCGACGCCCTGGCCTGGCCGCAGCGTATCGGCGCGCTGGCCGCGATCGAACACCACTTCGCGTTTATTACGGGGAATGCCAGGACCATCATCCTCAACGATAATATGCAGTTCGTTATCCGTTACCCGCGCGGACACCTCGACAAACTCCAGACAATATTTGCAGGCGTTATCGAGCAGGTTTCCCATCACTTCCATAAAGTCATTTTTCTCACCGACAAAGCTAATTTCCGGTGAGATATCCAGACTGATGTTGACCCCTTTACGCTGGTACACCTTGTTTAGCGCAGAGGTGAGGTTATCCAGCAGCGGGGCTACCGGGTGCAGTTCACGGCTCAACAGGGCGCTTCCGGAACGCATGCTCGCGCGGTGCAGGTAATAGCCGATCTGCTGTGAAATACGGCTGATTTGTTCCAGCATCACCGGCTCGGCGTCATCCACGCTCATTTTCGAACTGCGCATGGAACGCAGGGTACTCTGCATCACGGCCAGCGGGGTTTTCAGGCTGTGCGTAAGGTCGGTGAGCGTCGTGCGATACTTGTCGTAGCGTTCACGTTCGCTTTTCAGCAGGCGGTTGAGGTTGCGCACCAGGCTGGTCAGCTCACGCGTGGTCTCCGGGTTTAGCTTCTCGCGGTGATGTTCCTCCAGCTCGCGCACCTCTTTGGCAAGGGATTCAATCGGGCGGAGGCTCCACCACGCAGCAACCCACAGGAGAGGGATCACCAGCAGCAGGTTGGCAGCCAGAACATACACAAACCAGTTCCAGACCATATACGAGCGTTTCAGCTCAACCGGTATGGTATCGATCACCACAATGGTTAACTGCGGCATGTTCAGGGTGGCGGGGTAAAGGTTGATGGCCACAGAGTGGGTCATCTCCGTGTCGTCATCTTCGGCCCGGATCTCATTAAGCTTAATCTGTAAGGCGCGATCGTCACGCAGCAGGCTGCTGGTGGAGTTGAGGTCGGCTTCTATTTCATGAAAACCGTTGGTTTTCAGCCATTCCGGACGGATGCGCTTTTTCAACCACGGGACATCGCGCTGGGCCCAAAGCAATTTCCCTTTTTCATCATAGATCAGCGCCAGCGTCGGGCTCTGCTGATTCAGGTTTTCCGGCATCTCGACGGTGATTCGGTTGTTCTCCCACTTCGCCAGGGTATAAAACAGGTTACTTTCGCCGCGAAGCAGGCGGAAGGTGGTTTTATCGAAGCTCACGCTATAACCGACCAACGCCACCATCCCATAAGAGAGCGACAGCACCAGCACGACGGCGGCGGTTGCCAGCAAAAAGCGAACCCGCAGCGAAAGGGGTAAAATGTGGCGCAATATCCCTTTCATTTAGCGTAATTCGAACAGGTAGCCCTGACCACGCACGGTGGTGATCACGTCATGCGGGTACTGCGCCTGAATTTTTTTACGCAGGCGACCCATCAGCACGTCAATGGTGTGGCTTTCGCGCAGCTCGGCATCCGGATAGAGCTGAAGCATCAGGGAATCTTTGCTCACCACTTTACCGTTGTTACGGATCAGCGTTTCCATGATGGTGTATTCGAATGCGGTCAGCTTGATCACTTCATCATTAATAGAAAATTCGCGGCGAGAGAGGTCCACCTGGAACGGCGGCAGAGAGATAACCTGTGACGCCAGCCCGCTGTTGCGGCGCAGCAGCGCCTGCATACGCGCAGCGACTTCTTCAATATGGAAGGGTTTGGTCACGTAGTCATCCGCGCCAGCGCTCAGGACTTCAACCTTGTCCTGCCAGCCTTCGCGGGCAGTCAGCACCAGTACCGGCAGGGAAACGTCATGGCTACGCCAGCGGCGGATAAGGGACAATCCGTCTTCATCCGGCAGCCCTAAATCGACAATGGCGATGTCCGGCAGGTGTTCATTGAGATAATAATCGGCCTCTTTTGCGTCTTCAGCATCATCCACCTGATGACCCATCTCCTGAAGTTGAACTTTCAGGTGATGACGTAGCAATGCGTTATCCTCAACAACCAGTACGCGCATCATCACTTCTCCCTTTATAAATGGTATGAATAGTTTAACGCTGATTATTCAGGTTGACACCAGCGCAATGAAATTAAATGATTTTTTCATGCTCCCGAACACAGGGGGGATGACGCCAGGCACCTGATTATTAAGTATGTTGACCTGAGCCTGGTTCATATCACCCACCCAACTCACGTAAGCCTCATGCGCCCCCAGCAGGCGCGGGTAATATAAACTGACTTGTTTTCGCAAGCTTTCGCAATCCCGATAAAACAGCCATCCGTTTATGAACTGTTGAAGGCGAGTCGCTTTTTGGACAGCACGGGCACGCCAGTTTTGTAAATATTGCCCTTTTTTTTGTAAGGATGTTCTCACTATGCCTGGCTTTGTCTACGCTTATTTTATGGTGCGAAATTAGATTTGCATAAGATGTGCCAGAAAAGCAGCATTTTTACACAACAAAACAGCAATATAGCGAGTAAAGAGGATTTTATGGAATGGAAGGTTGTTGAGACTATTGCGAGCCCGGAAAGCGGAACCATCTTTTGCAAAGTTGAAACACAGTATGGCCTGAATTATATCCTGTGGTTAAAGGGAGATTATTACGTTCGTACAGGTGAAATCATCACCACTTCAAACCAGGGGATCCTGATTAACGATCGGCGGCGTAGAGTATGGATAGCGCAGGCAATGCCCTTTACATCAATAGGCTGGATGGGGTTCAAACAGAAAAACGCGTGTCCAGGCAACCGACAGGAGATGGATCGCCCGTGCACGGCTGAAACCCCGTGCCAGTTCAAACTGTGCCCGTTCGGCTTAAAACGGTATATTCCGGAAAGTTATTCCACGGCAAAAAATAACAATCAGCCTGACGGCAGGCTCTAATCCCGGCAAAACAGATAATGTGACGTGAAATGTCGGCTCGATGATGTAAAGCAGCCCCCTTTCCAGGTGGAAAGGGGGAAGGGCGATTACTTCAGCTCGTCAACCATAGCGATGGCACGGCCAATATAGTTTGCCGGGGTCATCTCTTTCAGGCGCGCTTTTTCTTCTTCTGGCAGCGCCAGACCGTCGATAAACTGTTTCATACCTTCAGCATCAACGCGTTTACCGCGGGTCAGCTCTTTGAGTTTCTCGTACGGTTTTTCGATGCCGTAACGACGCATCACGGTCTGAATCGGCTCCGCCAGCACTTCCCAGTTGTGATCCAGCTCGTCCAGCAGACGGTCGCGGTTAACTTCCAGTTTGCTCACACCTTTCAGGGTGGACTGGTAGGCGATCAGCGCGTAGCCAATACCTACGCCCAGGTTACGCAGCACCGTGGAGTCAGTCAGGTCGCGCTGCCAGCGAGATACCGGCAGCTTGCTCGCCATATGCTGCAACACGGCATTCGCCAGACCCAGGTTACCTTCGGAGTTTTCGAAGTCGATTGGGTTCACTTTGTGCGGCATGGTGGACGAACCGATTTCCCCGGCGATGGTCTTCTGCTTGAAGTGGTTCAGGGCGATGTAGCCCCACACGTCACGATCGAAGTCGATCAGGATGGTGTTGAAGCGGGCGATGCAGTCAAACAGTTCCGCGATGTAGTCATGCGGCTCGATCTGGGTGGTGTATGGGTTCCACTGAATGCCCAGAGATGTCACGAACTCTTCGCTGAACTGGTGCCAGTCCACTTCCGGATAGGCGGCGATGTGGGCGTTATAGTTGCCAACGGCACCGTTGATTTTGCCGAGGATCTCAACCTGCTCCAGCTGACGGTACTGGCGCTCCATGCGGTACGCGACGTTCGCCATCTCTTTACCCATCGTGGATGGGGTGGCTGGCTGGCCGTGGGTACGGGAGAGCAGCGGAATGTCGCGGTATTCCACGGACAGCGCTTTTACCGCGTCGATGATTTTACGCCAGTAAGGCAGCACCACCTCTTTACGCGCGGTGGAGAGCATCAGCGCGTGAGAGAGGTTGTTGATGTCTTCAGAGGTACAGGCGAAGTGAATGAACTCAGACACGGCGTGCAGCGCAGGGACGCTTTCCACTTTCTCTTTCAGGAAGTACTCAACCGCTTTCACGTCGTGGTTGGTGGTGCGTTCGATGGTTTTAATGCGCGCGGCGTCTTGTTCGCTAAACTCGGCAACGATTTTATCAAGGTAATCGTTTGCCTTTTCGTCAAAAGCAGGAACTTCCTTGATTGCTGCCTGGGCGGCCAGCTTTTGCAGCCAGCGTACTTCAACCTGAACACGGAACTTCAGCAAACCATATTCGCTGAAGATCCCGCGCAGCGCGCTGACTTTATCGCCGTAGCGTCCATCGACAGGGGATACGGCGGTCAGTGAGGATAATTCCATAATTCGCAACTCCGGGAGGTTAACAATGAGCAAGAATTTGTTTTGCCTGAGTGGTCAGGCGATTACGAGAAAACATTAACTGCAGGCGGCCACCGCCCACCTGGTGCCACAGCACGGCGGCGCGGATACCTGCCAGCAGGGACGCGCGCACTTTCGCCTGTACCTGCGGACTTTGCAGCACGGCAGGGGATCCGGTGACCTGAATACGCGGGCCCAGCGGGCTGATGACGTCAACATAAATGCCGGCCATAGCGCTCAGCAGCGTTTCCGACTGCAGGTCAAAATGGTCGAGCTGACGCTGCAGCCCGGCAATGCGATCGCCCAGCGTATTCATTGCGCCTTTTGCGGCGTTCAGCTTACGTTCCAGCACCATCAGGCTCAACGTGTAGCGGGTCAGCTCCGCGTTTAATCCCTGACGGCTGCTGGCGTTAAGCACGCCCAGCAGAGTTTCAAGACCGAGACGAAGATTGGTTTCACTGCCGCCGAACACGCCCAGGGTCGAGCCGGGGTTGAGATCGATAACGCTGTTCAGCGAAACGTGCAGGGCGTCAGCGTCGCAATGACCCTGATGCGCCAGCTGTTGCACCAGACGGGCTGACTGGCAAATTCCCGCCAGCGCCAGGGTGATGTCATAGTAGTTCTTCGCCACACGGTCTCCTTTATGTGTGAATCGTATTAAACAGCAGGCAGCGGCAGGCGCTGTTCAATGATCCCGCCGCCCAGACAGATTTCGCCGCTGTAGAAGACAGCAGACTGACCCGGGGTGACGGCGGCGACCGGCTCGTCGAAACGCACGTCAATGCGATCGTCATCGAGCGCGGTAATGGTGCATGGAATATCGGTCTGACGGTAGCGGGTTTTCACCGTGCAGCGCAGCGTGCCTTTCAGCGGCTCACGATCGACCCAGTGCAGCTGCTGCGCAATAAGTCCAACGGACATCAGACGCGGATGATCGTGTCCCTGGGCAACAACCAGAATATTGTTTTCGACGTCTTTGTCGACAACATACCATGGATCTTCGCTACCTTCTTTGGTCCCGCCAATACCCAGGCCTTTACGCTGGCCGAGCGTGTGGTACATCAGCCCCTGATGCTGGCCAATCTCTTCCCCGTCGACGGTGACAATTTTACCCGGCTGAGCAGGCAGGTAACGTCCCAGGAAATCGCGGAATTTGCGCTCGCCGATGAAGCAGATGCCGGTAGAGTCTTTTTTCTTCGCGGTGATCAGATCCAGCTCTTCGGCGATTTTACGTACCTGCGGCTTTTCCAGCTCGCCGACCGGGAACAGGCTCTGGGCGATTTGCTCGTGGCTCAGCGTATAGAGGAAATAGCTTTGATCTTTGTTGCCGTCCAGACCGCGCAGCAGCTGGCTTTTGCCATTCACGTCTGCACGGCGCACGTAGTGACCGGTCGCAATATAGTCTGCGCCCAAATCTTCTGCGGCGAATTCCAGGAAGGCCTTAAATTTGATCTCTTTGTTGCACAGAATATCCGGGTTCGGCGTGCGGCCCGCTTTGTACTCTTCGAGGAAGAGTTCAAAAACGTTATCCCAGTATTCTGCGGCAAAGTTAACGGTGTGCAGCTCAATGCCGAGCTTATCGCATACGGCCTGCGCGTCGGCGAGATCCGCTGCGGCGGTGCAGTATTCCTCGCCATCATCTTCCTCCCAGTTCTTCATGAACAGGCCCTCCACCTTATAGCCCTGTTGCTGTAACAGGTAGGCGGAAACGGAGGAATCGACACCGCCGGACATGCCGACGATCACTTTTTTCTGGCTGTTATCTGACATGGAATACTCACGACATTGAACTTCAAGGCGGCGTATTCTATCACGCCCCCCCACCATTGGCACCCTCTGTAAACGGCCAGTTAAATGCGCCGATAACATCCAGCGGCAGGCGTGCGCCTGACTGCCAGCAGCGAATGCTTTCCGCAACCAGCGGCGAGCGCAGGTTTGGCGCGTTCAGGATCTCGTCGGCAGTGACCCACAGACAGCGGTCGATATCGTCGTCCTGCGGCTCTGTGGCGCACGTTTCGCTAAGCTCAACGGCGAATAAAAAGCGCAGGAAGGGCGCGTGGTCAGGTGCGATCCACTGATGCATGCGGATGAGGTGCTGAGGCTCAGCGTGAATGCCGGTCTCTTCCCACAGCTCGCGTTTCGCTGCCTGCAGCAGGGTCTCATTGGCTTCAAGGTGTCCGGCAGGCTGGTTCCACAGCGCTTTGCCGTTAATGCTCTCTTCGACAACAAGGAATTTACCCCGGGCGTGGACCACGCAGGCAACCGTGACATGAGGTTTAAACATAGTGACTCCTTAAGGGGTAACGTCGCGCCATTCGCCGTTTGCCAGCGTTTCCAGGGTGTAGCTGCCCATGGCGTAGCGAATCAGACGCAGGGTAGGGAAGCCGACGTGTGCGGTCATGCGCCGAACCTGGCGGTTGCGGCCTTCATAAAGGGTTATTTTGAGCCAGCTTGTTGGAATGGATTTGCGTTCGCGAATCGGCGGGTTGCGCGGCCAAAGCCACTCCGGTTCATTCACGCGTTCAATACCCGCCGGCAGGGTTGGGCCGTCGTTCAACGTCACGCCGCTGCGTAGCGCTGCCAGCGTCGCGTCATCCGGCTCGCCTTCCACCTGGACGAAGTAAATTTTGCCGGTGCGTTTGCCCGGCTGCGTGAGCTTCGCCTGCAATGCGCCGTCGTTGGTTAAGACCAGAAGGCCTTCGCTGTCGCGGTCCAGGCGCCCGGCCGCGTAGACGCCCTGAACAGGGATATAATCCTTCAGCGTGCTGCGTCCGGCTTCATCGGTAAACTGAGGCAAAACATCGTAGGGTTTATTGAACAAAATAACCCGCTTCGGCTGGGTTTCCTGCGGTCTTCTGGCGGCTTGTCGCGAGCTGAATCGCTCAACCCGGTGTTTTGTAAAAGAAGTTTTCTTCATGGTATTTTCAGGCGTTATCAATTGCCGCATTATAGCCTAATAACGAAGACCTTTCATGGCGCAGGACAATCAGGTACTATCGAAGGGCTCATTACAATTTATTAACATAAGATCAGTAACAACCAGAAGCGCTCGAAGGAGAGGTTAATGGAAAGCAAAGTAGTTGTTCCGGCGGAAGGTAAAAAGATCACCCTGCAAAACGGCAAGATTAACGTTCCTCACAATCCGATTATCCCGTTCATCGAAGGTGACGGTATCGGTGTAGACGTTACCCCGGCGATGCTGAAAGTGGTTGATGCCGCTGTTGAGAAAGCCTACAAAGGCGAGCGTAAAATTTCCTGGATGGAAATTTACACCGGTGAGAAATCTACTCAAGTTTATGGCCAGGACGTCTGGCTGCCAGCAGAAACGCTGGATCTGATCCGCGACTACCGCGTTGCTATTAAAGGCCCACTGACGACGCCAGTTGGCGGCGGTATCCGTTCCCTGAACGTGGCACTGCGTCAGGAGCTGGACCTGTACGTGTGTCTGCGCCCGGTTCGTTACTATCAGGGCACCCCAAGCCCGGTTAAGCACCCTGAACTGACCGATATGGTTATCTTCCGCGAAAACTCAGAAGACATCTACGCGGGTATCGAATGGAAAGCGGACTCTGCTGACGCAGAAAAAGTGATTAAATTCCTGCGCGAAGAGATGGGCGTGAAGAAAATTCGCTTCCCTGAGCATTGCGGTATCGGCATCAAGCCATGCTCTGAAGAGGGTACTAAACGTCTGGTGCGTGCGGCTATCGAATACGCGATCACCAACGACCGTGACTCTGTGACCCTGGTTCACAAAGGCAACATCATGAAGTTCACCGAAGGCGCGTTCAAAGACTGGGGCTATCAGCTGGCGACCGAAGAGTTCGGCGGTGAACTGATCGACGGCGGCCCATGGCAGAAAATTAAGAACCCGAACACCGGTAAAGAGATCATCATTAAAGATGTGATTGCCGATGCGTTCCTGCAACAGATCCTGCTGCGACCTGCTGAGTATGACGTGATCGCCTGTATGAACCTGAATGGTGACTACATCTCCGATGCGCTGGCCGCACAGGTGGGTGGTATCGGTATCGCCCCGGGCGCGAACATCGGTGACGAGTGCGCCCTGTTCGAAGCAACTCACGGTACTGCACCTAAATACGCAGGCCAGGACAAAGTCAACCCAGGCTCTATCATTCTGTCCGCAGAGATGATGCTGCGTCATATGGAATGGTTCGAAGCCGCAGACCTGATCGTTAAGGGTATGGAAGGCGCGATTAACGCGAAAACCGTCACCTATGACTTTGAACGTCTGATGGAAGGCGCTAAACTGCTGAAATGCTCAGAGTTTGGCGACGCGATTATCGCGAACATGTAATCCACTCGCTGGGTTAAATGACAACGGGAGCCTGAGGGTTCCCGTTTTTTATGCACACAAGACGGAAACAACGCTATGAACCATGATATCCCGCTCAAGTATTATGACATCGTCGACGAGTATGCGACTGAAACGGCGAAACCGGTAGAAGAGGCAGAGCGTACGCCGCTGGCACACTATTTCCAGCTGCTGCTCACTCGCTTATACAACAATGAGGAAATCAGTGAAGAGGCGCAGCGGGAGATGGCTGTCCTGGCGGAGATAGACGAAGCGCGCATTGACGATATTGCGAACTTCCTGAATCAGTGGGGCAATGAATAACGCGTCATCGCGCTGAGTCTGCCAGCAGCCTGGCGAGGTCGTGCCGGGTTAGCGACTTCGAAAAGTACCAGCCTTGTACGAGGGCATCGGGGTATCTCTGCGCGATGAACTGATATTGCGTTTCGCTTTCAACCCCTTCAAAAACCAGGGTTTTGTGCAGTTTAGCGAGCGCGTCGCTGAAGATCACCAGGATATCCTGTTTATAGTGCTCGCTGATGCCGTCCACTAACGACTTATCCACCTTGATTTCGTCATATTTGAGATTTGATAGCCTGGCCAGATTAGAGTTTTGCACACCAAAATCGTCTATTGAAATTTTGACGCCTGCCGATTTAAGCTCCTCACAAAACTCTTCAAGGATGGCCGCGGTGGAAACGCCATTTTCGGATAACTCAACTTTGATTAACGATAAGGGAATCGCGTTCTCTGAGCATTCATGACGTAATACCGCCAGGAATTTGCCGTCTTCAATTTCCGTCCGGCCAACGTTCAGTGAAATCATTAACTGATGTTCAGCGGCCAGCGCGGCAATTTCCGCCAGGGATTTCTTTATCATGTTCTGATAATAAACGTTATACAGGCCAATTTTTTTAATTAACGGGATAAACAGCTCAGGAGAAACCTCTTTGTGATTGTTATCCTGCCATCTTGATAACACTTCAACCCCGACGATTTTCTTATCAGCAACCCGAATAACAGGCTGAAAATGAACGCTGATGGTATTCGCTTTTACCGCTTTGACCAGCGTTCGTTCCAGAGAACGTCGGTCTTCATAAAGTCGAAGAGAAAACAGCGTCAGGGATACCCAGATAAAGTATAAAAACAAGCACAGAAGCACCATCACTACGTGGGAGAGCGAAGCCAGTCCGGCATCATGGTGTGTGACGGTAACGCACAAATCCCAGCGTGTACTGCACTCTGTCACAGCCAGCGTAAATAACAGAGACTGTAAGCGGCTGAAGTTTTCTGATGGCGGCGTAACGGTGAAAAAGGTTCGGCCGAAATCTTTAGTGGAAGAACGAAGCGAATAGTTGGCGGTAACGGGGGCAAATTTATCGTAGGCTGAACGGGAGGTGAAGATAATAAGGTGGTTATAGATTGTCGCATTGCCGACAAAGAAATCTTTCTGCGAAAACTGCGCCAGGCTGAAACCGTTCTGGGTATTATGCAGCTCAGAGGGAAGGGCGATGGGATTTGCCAGCTTGCCCCAAAACGCGGTGCAGGTGATTTTCCCCTTTTCAATAAACCCCACATCGGCGAAATAGAGACTTCGCATCTTTAATTTTCGGTAGACGTTCAGACTGGCGCTATCGCATCCCTGCGCGGAGGTATTTTTAAGCGTACTGGCGATATTTTGCGTTAACTCTTCAGAATAGCTTAAGAGCGTGTGGGAGATCTCCCTCTGCCGGTTCTTTTGCTGCTCAGCGATAATGGCGTTAACCGCATACAGCGACAGGACGACCATAAAGGTTGAGATGATAGCAACGGCAATGGCCTTCTTCATTTTCCTGTTGTCCCACCACGTCCTGAGGTGCAGGGATCTTAACACAGGTCATAAAAGCTACAAGTATGAGAGTTGAGGCTGCACGGAATCGAAAGGAAAGCCACCATGCCAGGCTCCTTTCATCTCAGAACCATTCAAACCGTGTTGAGAGCAGTAGCAGTAACGTACTGGCAGAAACAAGATTAAGGCAGATGACAAACTTGCTTGATACGTTCATGTTATCAACGTTTTTGTTGTTCAGTAGCCACAGAGAATAGCGTTTCACCTCCACTGAAGAAACGCCAGATTTTGGTGGGTTCGGGCAAAAAAAAGCCCACTCAAGAGTGGGCAAGAAATACTGGAAGCAATGTGAGCAATGTCGTACTGAATACCTGAGTGATTTGCTCAACTATTCAGTAATGAGAAAGATAATCTTTCTCAGTAAAAGATGCAACCCCACGATGAGTGTGGAACGGCATTTTTTTACTGCTCATATTTTAATCAAACGAACCGTGTGATTCTTATCACAAATTTCCTTTCTCAGATCCTGTGCTATCCTTTTCTGTGTCGTTGATTTACTGACAAAAACCATACAGAGAGGAAAGCTATGGGAATTTTATCCTGGATTATCTTTGGGCTGATTGCGGGGATCCTGGCGAAGTGGATTATGCCGGGCAAAGATGGCGGCGGTTTCATCGTCACGATCATTCTGGGGATTGTGGGTGCAGTCGTCGGTGGCTGGATCAGTACCCTGTTCGGCTTTGGCAGAGTTGATGGCTTCAACTTCGGCAGCTTTGTCGTCGCGGTGATTGGCGCGCTGGTTGTTCTGTTTATCTACAGAAAAATCAAAAGCTAAATCTGACCTGTGTTAAAAAAGGCTGCCTGACGGCGGCCTTTTTACTTTGGGCGTTACCACCAGCCTAACTGCGTACCGGCGACGGCCACGATGGCGACAATCAACATGATGATGGTCGTTTTTCTCATTTAAGCCCCCGGCGCGGCGTAACCGCCAAGGAAAAACCAGCCTAAAAACACCACCGCTGTGATAAAAATAACCACCGGAAAGAGGATCCCTATTCTCATGCCATCACCTGTTTGAGTTTGTATAAGGCCGTAGAGTGTACGGTTTTAATCTAACGCGACAAAGCCTGTTTTGCTTTTTCCTTTTTTATCCTGATACATCGCGAGGTCTGCGGTGCGCAGGGCGCTATCTTCATCCGTGCTGTGAGGATCAACAATAACGACGCCAAGGCTTGCGCCGGGATAAAGAATAGTGGCATTGCCTAACCCGTATTCGCCCGCAATAAGACCATTGAGGCGGGTTTTGATTGCGTTGACCTCTGTACTGGCGTCGCCATCATCGCTGTGACTCAGGCTGGCAACCAGAAATTCATCCCCGCCGAGCCGGCCAATAATCTCATCCTGCGTTTGCTCGTGAGTCAGCCGCTTGCCAACCTGTACGAGGAAGCGATCGCCCGCCTCATGCCCGTACTGGTCATTGATTCGCTTGAAATCATCGAGGTCAATAAAGGCCATCATGACCCTGCGGTTAAGATGGCGCGCCAGTGAGAACAGGGTGGTAAGGTTTTCAAAAATGGCGCGACGATTCGGCAGGCCGGTGAGGGCGTCGGTGTAAGAGTGAGCAATGAGCGCCGCATTTGCTTCGCGAAGCTGAAGCACAAGCGACTCTTTCTGAATGTACTGACCAATTAAACCGGCAAAGAGTCTGATCACCTGCTCGCCACGCTCGCTGAACTGTTTCTGTGCGGTGCTGGCAGCGCAAAGCGTGCCATACAGAGAACCGTCAGCCAGGTGAACCGGCACGCTCATATAGGTTGTAATGCCCAGTGCTTTGGCCGCTTCACACTCCGGCCAGCGGTCGGGCACCTCGTTACTGAACAACGTGTCGCTGTCGATGGCGCGCTTACACAGTGTTTCGTCCCAGGGCACGCTGAACCCTTCCGGGATCTGCATTTGCTTGCTGTTACGGGCATATAAAATGTGCTGCAAACGCGCATTGATATCGACTTTCGTCAGGTAGGTTGATTCCATATCCGTCACAATTTCCAGCATTTCCAGTAGCTGACGCACCAGACTGTCGAGAGATTGCTCAGTGGAGAGGGTTTCTGAAACACGGGCAAGAATGATATCTGACATGAGGCAGGATGACTCCCATGCAGAAGACCTCTGTATCTGCATGTTATGCTGAAAATATAGACTCCGGTCATAGTAAAACATGAACAGGATTAATTTTATAGATTCTTCTGAAGGCAGATGAGGGGAAGACTAAAAAAAGCCCCGATGTTGAGATCGGGGCAAAACATCTTGATTACGGAATGATGTTCTCTGGTCAGTGTGAGAACAGGCATCACTATAAGGGGGAATCGTGCAGGTTTAATGGAGAAATCATGGAGAAAACGGCGATGACCCGTTACTCTGACGTTTTTACACCCTGAAGGATCATGATAATGAAATATCTTCTCCTGGCGCTGGTTTTACCGCTGGCCGCCTGCTCAACAAAGACAACCCCTCCTGATGCGCCTCAACCGCCGCACGCTATTGGTATGGCAAACCCGGCGTCAGTGTACTGTCTGGAGAAAGGGGGAGAGCAAATCCCTGTTCAAAGCCCGCAGGGTGTACGTACCGAGTGCAAACTGCCCGGCGGGGAAGTGATCGATGAATGGGATCTCTACCGCCGCGATCACCCGCAACCGACCAGATGACAACGGCAATAAAACTGCGATACACTTCTCTTTAGGATTATTCTTAGCCAGTTTCTGGCAGTACGTTTGCGAGAAGAAGTATGTTTCAGTTAAAACCGGGCAGCATGGCGATGATCGTGGGTGCGCGTACGGCGGCAGGCCGTCGAAATATCGGTAAATCCGTCGAGCTGTTTGGCCTCTGTCAGCCGGGCCAGCGTTTTGTGAACCCGGTTAACGGCGTCATGACGCAATTACCCGCCACGTCAGCGCGTGCGCTGTGGCTGGTCACCGGTGATGTTTATGCCTTTGATAATCAGCACGGTTTTGCGTTTGTTCGCCCGGAACATCTGATGCCGCTTACTCCCGACGAGATGCCACACAACGTGGATGAGCTGGCGATCGGTTAATCACAGTTTACGCAGCCAGTCCGCCAGTACCTGCGCGTGATTCTGCTCCGTATTTTTCGCCCCATAGAGTAGCGTCACGGTCTGCTGTTTGGCGAGAGCCGCCAGGCGTTTGCCTTCATCCGGATGCTGCGCCAGCTCTTTACGATAGGCTTCACTGAACGCGGTGAAATCTATCGTTTCACTGTGAAAAGCTTTTCGCAGTTCGCTGGACGGCGTTAGCGCTTTACACCACTCATCACAGGCGAGGTCGGTCTTTTTTATCCCTCGCGGCCAGAGTCTGTCGACCAGGATCCGGTAACCGTCTTTTGAGGTCGCCTGCTCATACACGCGTTTACATTGAATCATGGGTCCTCCTCATTTCCTTACGACGTTCTGCAACAACACTATAGCACCCGGCTTTTATCCTCCCAATTTAAGGTATTGTGATAATTGCAAAAGATCGGTAGTCTGAGGTTCCTTATGTTATCTGAAAATCCTCCGGCATAAGGAATCTCTGATGGAACTCTCCCCGGTTAAAACGACGCTGCGCATTGCGCTGGTTGGTGATTACAATCCCGATGTTATTGCGCACCAGGCGATCCCGCTGGCGATTGACGACGCCGCTGCGGTTCTGGAGCTCACCGCTGATTATGACTGGCTCGCCACGCCTGAGCTGACCAGCCCCGAAGACCTGGTCGGGTACGATGCCATCTGGCTGGTACCGGCAAGCCCGTATAAAAACACCGAGGCGGCGTTTATTGCGGCGCGTTACGCGCGTGAGAACAGCATCCCCTTTCTCGGCACCTGCGGCGGGTTCCAGCATGCGCTGATTGAGTATGCGCGTAATGTACTGGGCTGGCACGATGCAGGCCATGCCGAAACCGACACCGAGGGAAGGATGGTCATTGCGCCGCTGACCTGCTCGCTGGTGGAAAAAACCGATGCGATCGAGCTGCGGAACAACACGCTGATTGCCAGAGCGTATGGCAAGCCGGAAATTCAGGAGGGGTATCACTGCAATTACGGCGTCTCACCTGAGTTTGCCAACCAGCTTGAGCGGGGCGACATGCGCGTAACGGGCTGGGACGAGCAGGGCGAGATCCGCGCGGCAGAGCTGGTAACCCATCCTTTCTTTGTCCTCACCCTGTTCCAGCATGAGCGGGCCGCGCTACAAGGGCGCCCGGTCGTGCTGGTACAGGCCATGATGCGGGCGGCGCAGGGTTAAAAAAAGCAGACCTCCGGGTCTGCCTTGAATGTCAGCGGGGTGTGATCTCCCGGTCACGCCCGGCAAGCATACCGCATAACGCCATCACCACCGCGGCCAGCGCGCAGGCGAGCAGCGGAATGCGCCAGTCTCCGGCGGTATCGTGAATTTTCCCCATCAGCGGTGGGCCACAGGCCGCCAGAAGATAGCCAATCGACTGTGCCATGCCGGAGAGCGCCGCGGCCTGATGGGCCGAGCTGGCGCGCAGCCCGATAAACGTCAGGCCGAGGATCATGGTGGCGCCGGATCCAAAGCCAAACACCAGCGTCCAGACGACGGCCAGCCCCGGCGCGAACCAGAACCCGGCCGCGCTGACGGCGCACATCAGGGCGACTAGCCCGGCAATGCCACGCTGATCGTTAAGACGGTGCAGGATCAGCGGAATGGCGAGACCGGGAACCGCGGTTGCCAGCTGGAGAAGCCCGTGCATGGAGCCAGCCTGCGTTTCGCTGTAGCCATGGCTAAGCAAAATCGCGGGTAACCAGCCGATAATGACGTAGTAAATCAGCGAGTTAATGCCCAGAAAAAGCGTCACCTGCCAGGCGAGCGCCGAGCGCCAGATAGCCCGATTGTGCAGCGCGCCCGCTCCGGTCAGGGTGGCGGCCGGCTTCTGGCGCCATTGCGGTAACCACAGCAGCAGCGCCACCAGCGGGAAGAACATCAGCATCAACAGCGCCCCGTGCCAGCCACCACTCCCCAGCGACAGCGGGACGATCAGCGCCGACCCTGCGGCAGCAGCGGCTCCCATCGTCAGCGAATAAGCCCCCGTCAGTTTTGCGACCTGGCCCGGAAAATCACGTTTGATTAAGCCAGGTAACAGGACATTGCCCAGCGCAATCCCACAGCCTACGATCGCCGTACCGATAAACAGCAGCGAGGCCGACGGCAGCGAACGTACGCCAATCCCGATGCAAATCAGCAGCAGAGCGATAAAAAGGCTGCGCTCCATGCCCAGGCGCCGGGCGACGCCTGCGGCAAGGGGAGAGATAAAGGCGAAGGCCAGCAGAGGCAGCGTCGTGAGCAGGCCGGTTTGCGCCGTGCTTAAGCCATAGTCCTGTCGGATGGTATCGAGCAGGGGGGCGACACCGGTAAAGGTGACGCGCAGCGTCGTGGCAATCATCAGGATGCCTGCAATCAGCAGCGCACCCTGTTTCCCGGAAGGTTGAATAGCAGTAGTCATTATTGTCTCTTACGTTCAGGCGAGCGCATACCATACCGATTTAAGTCGTGGTTGAAATCAGGCTAAAATGACAGTTTATCGCTAATATCGGACAACTTTATGTACGGACTGGGGCTCGATGGCTACGATCCCGATAGCCAGCACGACGCGGCGGTGGCCTTTCGCATCCGCGTGGTGGCACAGGAACAATATATTCCGCTGCATCAGCACCGCAAAGGGCAGCTGATTATGGCGCTGGGTGGCGCGATCACCTGTGAAGTGGAGAACGCGATGCTGATGGTGCCGCCCCAGTATGCGGTGTGGATCCCGGGACAAACGCTGCACAGCAACAAGGCGACGCCCGGCGCGCAGCTCTGTCTGCTGTTTATTGAACCCGGTGCGCTCGAATTGCCGACGCGTACCTGTACGCTGAAAATATCGCCCCTGGTGCGGGAGCTGGTGCTGGCGCTTGCGGACAGGTCACGGGAGGAACTGCCTCTTCCCGCTACCGGAAGGCTGGTTGACGTCCTGTTTGATGAACTGCCCCTGCAACCGCAGGAGCATCTACAGCTGCCGGTATCTCCGCATCCAAAAATTCGCCTGATGAGCGAGACCATGGCAAACGAACCTGCCGCCTGGCAGACGCTGGCGCAGTGGGCCAGCCACTTTGCCATGAGCGAACGCAATCTGGCGCGGCTGGTGGTGAAAGAGACTGGCTTGAGCTTTCGCCGCTGGCGGCACCAGCTCCAGCTGATTGTCGCATTGCAGTTTTTGATCGGCGGAAAGTCGGTTCAGCAGGCGGCGCAGGCGCTGGGGTATGACTCCACCACCGCCTTCATCACCATGTTTAAGAAAGGACTGGGACAGACGCCCGCCCGCTATATCGCCAGCCTGACTACGACTTCCCGATAAACAGCGAAACCAGTCCGGCAGCAATCAGCGGGCCAACCGGCACGCCACGAAACAGCGCCACGCCTAACACGGTGCCCACCAGCAGCCCGGCCACCAGTGAAGGCTGGCAGCTCATCAGCGTCACGCCGCGCCCGCCAAGCCATGAGACAAAAACGCCCACCGCAATCGCCACCAGCGATTTCCAGTTTACAAAGGAGTGCAGCAGCGTTGAGGCCGGTAGCGTTCCGCTGGCAATCGGGGCCATCACACCGATGGTCAAAATAATGATCCCGATGGTAAGCCCCTGTTTTTCTATCCACGGGAAGAAGGTATTCAACGGTGTGACACGAACGATGATCAGGACCAGAATGGAAATCGCGACGGTGGTGTTGTGGCTGACAAAACCCAGAGCAGCCAGGGCCAGAAGTATGAGCAGTGTAGGGTCGAACATGACGGGATCCTTGCCAAAAATAGTAAGCCTGCTTACTTTACGCGCAAACGCGACGGCAGGCAGGCTTTACTGAAAAAATTGTCTATTTTTGGGCACTTGCCTGACGTCAGTCCACCAGCTGCTGGATAAGCGGACTTCCTTCGCGGATAAACACCGGGATGGTTTCCAGCGCCGCAGGCACCCGGATATGCTCCCCACCGGCGTAGCGCTCACCGTTGAGAGCGACCCAGCTATTGCCCGTCGGCAGCCAGACATCGCGCTCACGCTGACCGGCCTGCATAACCGGCGCCACCAGAAGATCTTCGCCAAACAGATACTGATCTTCACACGTCCAGCTCTGCTTATCCTGCGGATAGTGCCAGAACAGCGGACGCATGAGCGGGTCTCCGTGCAGATGAGCCTGCTGGTACAACGAGTCAATATAGGGGCGCAGGGTTTCGCGCACGGTAAGCCAGTGCTGCATGATGGCGTAATTCTCTTCTCCGTAACTCCACAGCTCATTAGGCGAACCGCTGTTACACTGAGGAATGCCGTCACGGTAGCGCTCCGGGGGCTGGATCTGCGGTTCGCGATAGCCGTGCATGCGCAGAACCGGTGTAAACACCGCCCACTGGAACCAACGGATCAGCAATTCGTGGAACGCCGGGTCGTTAACGTTCCCTCCCTGGAAGCCACCGATATCGGTTGTCCACCATGGGATCCCCGCCAGCCCCATATTCAGTCCCGCGGCGAGTTGATTGCGAAAAGCATGGAACGAGGAGTGGACATCACCCGACCACGCCAGCACGCCGAAGCGCTGGCTGCCTGCCCAGGCACAGCGTACCAGGTTAACAATGTCGGTTTCACCATTTGCCTGGAGCCCATCGAAAAAGCCCTGCGCAAAGTCACGCGGGTAGCGATTGCCCACTTCCAGCACCGGACCGGCGTGGTAGCGATAGTTGTCAAAATCATAGGCGCGGTATTCCGGCTCCGCTTCGTCCAGCCAGAACAGCTTAATGCCCATGTCGTAGTAATTTTTCTTCACCGTATCCCAGACGAATTTCCGCGCCTCAGGATGGGTCGCATCAAAGAAGGTGGTATTGCCCATAAAATCGAGGTTGACCTGCACGCCACGTTCACTGCTGACCAGCCAGCCTTTGGCTTTCATCAGCGGGTAGAGAGGGCTGCGCGCCTCTACCGTTGGCCACACCGACACCATCAACGCAATACCCATTTCGCGCAGCTCGTCGACCATCCCTTCAGGATCGGGCCAGTCTACGGGGTCGAAGCACCAGGTGCCCTGATTCGGCCAGTGGAAAAAGTCGATGACCATCACCGACAGCGGCAGATTACGGCGGCGATACTCCCGCGCAACCTCCAGCACCTCCTGCTGGGTGCGGTAGCGTAATTTGCACTGCCACAGCCCGCTGATAAACGCCGGGGCGGAGGGCGGAGTACCGGTGGCTTTCGCATACTGGCGGGTGATATCCGCCACCGTGTCGGCGGCGGTGATCCAGTAGTCCATTTCTCCTGTGACGCGGGCGCGCCATTCCGTCTGATTTTTTGCAAAGCTGGCTTCACCAATCGCCGGGTTGTTCCACAGCAGGCCATAGCCAAGGCTGGACTGCATAAAGGGCACGCTGGCCTGGGAGTTGCGCTGTGCCAGTTCCAGCGTACAGCCTTTCAGATCCAGCCACGGCTGTTGATACTGACCCATGCCATAGATGCGTTCATCCGGACGCGATTCAAACCGGACGGTGAGCTGATATTTCCCCCCCATTAGCGGCTTAAATTCGCGGCCATCCAGCTTCAGGGCGCTGACATATTTATCCTGGCTCTTCTCGCTGGCACCGATACCCACCGTTGAACGCTGGCGCCACATCTCTTCCAGCAGCAGTTCGCCGCGCTGATTGTAGAAGGCCAGCTGACCTTTAAGATTCAGCGTCGCGGTAATATTGCCGTTGCGCAGCGTCAGGCTTTCCGCTTCGGCGACAATCTCAGCCTGGCAAGGGGCGGCGGGCAACAGTGCCTGTAAGGCCTCATCAAAAGCCGGGGAGCAGGTGGCCCTGACGCGCAGGCTGTTTTCACCCCACGGTTCAATACGCAGGGTCTGGCGTTCAAAACGCCATTCGATACTGTTGGAATGTTGGATCAGCTCACTCATGGAAAACGCGTCCTTCTAAACAGGGTGTTTGGCAAGATGGATGGATTGCATTGTGCTGTCGTCGAGCTTGTACCAGCGCAGCGTGGCAAACGCGCAGAGTGACAAGACGCCAGGCACGACGGTGAAGAGGGCGATGATGCAGTACATGGCCGTGGTGGTCTGTTCCGGGGCGTTGGCGACATAGCCGCTTAAGCCCAGCGTCCAGCCAACAATCGCGCCGCTGATCGCCATTCCCAGCTTGAGTACGGCGAGGAAGGTGGAGAAGATCACGCCGTCCATGCGTTTCCCCTGTTTCCATTCGCCGTAATCGGCGACGTCCGCCATCATTACCCACATCAGCGTGGTGGTGGCCTGGTAAAGGGTGGAGACGATAAACGTCATGGGCACCAGAATAAGCACTGACTTAGGCGCAAAGAACAGGGCGATGCTGAGTACCCCCGCCAGTACGGAACAGTATCCAAACATCTGCACTTTGCTGACGTTCTGCGTCAGACGTTTGGCCAGCGCACTGCCTGCGGCTTTCCCGAGAATATGCGCCCCGAGCATCCACATAAAATAGCTTGCGCTACCGAGATAATAAGTGACGAAATACATCATTGCGCCAAGGCGAATAACGCCAAAACCAATGTTGGTTAATACCAGGACGGCGACAACCCGCCATTGGTCGTTTCGTAATAAATCCCGCAGTTCCGCAAGATAATTATTGTGGGTAGCGGGAGCCTTAATACGTTCACGCGTATTGGCGAAGCAGATCCAGAACATGATGACCGCGATGGTCGCCATAATGGCCATCGCCCAGCGGTAGCCCAGTAATTTATTATCGCCGCCTAAAAACTCTGCCAGCGGCATCATAAAGAATGTCGACAGCGCGCCACCCAGCGTGGCCAGGAAAAAGCGATAGGACTGGAGGGAAATTCGCGCATCGTTGTCGGGCGTGATCACCGCGCCCATGGAGCAATAGGGAATATTGATTGCGGTGTACATCAGCATCATCAGGGTATAGCTGACGGTGGCGAAAATCATTTTACCGTGCAGATCGAGCGACGCCGGCACGGCGTAGGTCAGCAGACAACTTGCGCCAAAGGGCAGCGCCAGCCAGAGCATCCAGGGGCGGAATTTGCCCCAGCGCGTGCGCGTCCTGTCTGCGATATAGCCCATCGCCGGGTCTATTATGGCATCGGCGGTTCTCGCCAGAAGAAACATGGTGCCCACGAATGCGGCAGGTAGCCCCACCACGTCCGTATAGTAAAACGTCAGAAAAATAATGACGTTATCCAGCCCAATATGGCTCGCCATATCGCCTAACCCATAACTGATCTTTTCTTTACGGGTAATTATTTCGGTCATTGTATTCACCTTGCCAGTGTAAGGTTTATTTTTGAGGTGCTCCGTAAACAGGGTTAACCATGATGAAAAGGTTAACAATTGCGAGATCTGGCATCGGGGTTACGTAAATTTCTTTTCGTGATACCGGTAACAAATAAAGTATTTAAACAGTGACTTTATACGGGGAGAATAGTTAACAGCGAATCGTTTCAGCGAAAAAATAGTCATTTCACGGATGCGTCATTGTCATTTAACTGTCATTGTGCGGGGGTAAAAAAGACGCAAATGGGCAAAGCAGAGGGCATCATGAACGATCCTATGTTTGTCGAAATGCTGATTATCTCCTCATCGTTTTTTATCATCGCGATTATTTTGATTGCTTCCGTGCTGCTGCTGGAAAACGGCTGACCGTTAGCCAGCCGCAGTATTTATTGTTTACGGAACGTCACCAGTTCAGGACGGGCGATACGCAGATAGTCCTGGGTGTCCATAATCACCGACTTTTCCAGCAGGCCGGCGTTAAAGGCGATCTCATCGAAGCGCTCAAACAGCAGCGGATCGGCGACCAGCGTCAGATCCGGATGAAAGCTGAAGGGGGGAATGGCGCCGAAAACGCAGCCGGTAAGCGCATCCACTTCTGCCGGACTGGCGAGCGAGGCCTTTAGCCCACCGAAATGACTGGCCAGCAGGCTCAGATCGGCCTGCCGATCGGCGGCGAGGATTGCCAGAATATGTTTCTTAACACCGTTGCCTTTTACCTTGCAGACCAGTGCTTTTGCACCCTGCCGGAGATCGGTCCCGCGAATTTCACTGACCGCTTCGCATTTCCCAACGGCCTCATGCGCCACCACGCGAAAGCGCGCCTCCTGCTCGGTTAATAAGCTGATTAGCCGCTGATGGGTCGTCGTCCCGATCACGTCATCAGACATAACGATTTCACCTGTGATTTGCCAATACGTAGCTTGCTACATTAGCACGGGACGGAGAGGGCTGAAAGAAAACAGCCAGCGGGTGCGCTGGCTGTTGGGTCATGCGTTGCTGGTGGACGACTGTTTCTGGAGCAATTCGCTAAAATATAGGTGCCTGAATTTAAATAATAAAAATCCTTCCCCAAAACATCCCCAAAATAATTCCCCAAAACTCCCCGTCTAAATCACAACTTTTTTCCATTCTAGACCACGGTCATCTCCATACATTACGCTCATTGCTTCGGTTTTATGCCCTAAAAGAGTTTTGACATCTATACCCTGAGCTTTGTATGTTCTTGATGAAAGCGAGCGTTGTTCATGAAACGGCGGGAGGGCAGTGCAATCCTTAGGCCAGGTAATATTTGCTTTATCTCTTGCCTCCTTAAAATATCTTGATATTGTTTTTTCGGGAACGTGAGATCCCGCTTTACCGTAGGCGTGATGCTTAACATGATGGATCAGATAAGGACTCACTACTCTATCGCGACACTTACTTATAACATCAGCCAGAGTCAACCCGATTGCATCGCACCTTAAATTTAAAGGGATAGCTAACTTCATTCCGGTTTTATTTTGGGTAACATGAAGGTGATTATCCCAAATGTCACTAAACTTCATCTCGACTATGTCACCTATCCTTTGCCCGGTTACTAAAGCCAAAAGCATAGAATTTTGAGCGCAAGGCGGCAAAGAGCCTGCGCTTTCAAAAATCAATTTCCATTGTTCAATGCTAAGTCTGCTTCGTTTCACTTTGGCTATTGGATTTTTTACAGCTAAGGCTGGGTTGTAGCCAGGATCAACCTCGCCAGCATGCTGCGCCTCTTTGAACACGTCGTTTAGTACGCTTCTTATCAGTTGGCCCATTCTGTGCTTTCCCTCTGCCTTATATTCATCAATAATTTTTGCAATGAGTCTTGTATCAACATCCTTCAGGCGAAGGTTTGGCACTCTATCTGCGAGAATCTGAGAACACAATCGTCTGGATTTTACAGTAGGGTTTTTTATCTCACCGTCACGCAACCTTTCCATCTGAATTTCGATGTATTTTTTAATCCACTCAGAAACACGTATACCTTGATCCTTTTTCCCTGAGCTCTTCATTGCCATATCAATCAGAGCATAAGATTGCTGAGTTTCTTGTTCTGCGGTTATACGGTTCATCTCGATTGCAGCAGCTTTTGCCGCTTCATCATCTGTTCCGAATCCAATAAATGAACCTGTTACAGGGTGGCGATATTGCCAATAAATTTTTGAAGTACGCTTATCTAACTTACAGTAAAGGTTGGGTATTTTGACGTTATGTTTTCTGGGGCGAGCTGCCATTTATTGCTTTCTCCACTAACTGGCGGGCCTTGTCTGATAATGATGACGAAATATCAACACTGCCAACCATGCCAACAAAACGAGCATCTTCATCTATAACCCAGCGTCGACCTTGCTTTAAGGCTGGCGGATAAGTCTGTTTGGTCTTTGCTATTTTGTTTAATGCTGAGTTGCTTAATGGATATTTGAATCCATTAGGACCAGATGCCCACTCATGAAGTGTTACTAACTGCCCCATGCGTTTCTCTCCACTTTACCGGCTGCACCCGGCTATCTTTTATAGAAAATGCATGATGAGCACCCACCACGGAGGCCATCATTGCAGGTACGACATCTTTTCGTTTCGTTGTTATAAAGCTGGTTGGCCATCTCCTTTGAAATAATTACTGGCATCGGCACGCGGATGACCAGCCTGCGGAGTTCGGCTATTTCGTCGGCCTGCTCCATGACTCTGGCGTACAGGTCCGAGGCTTCACCTTTCCACCAGGCAACGTCGGCTTTAAGGCGGCGCAGGCGCCGCTGTTTAAGTTTTCTCACCATATGCCATACCCGGTCATGGATATGAGCTGGCAGATAGCGAACATCACCGCCGTGATAACTACAACTTTGACTGAAGGCATTATTCGTCCTCCTCTCGACCAAGGTATGAAAGAGAGCTGATCGCCTTTGGCTTAAAATCATCGCCAGAAATCAACTCCTTCAACTTGTCTAAATCAGCCTGCGATTTTATGCGGAAAGTAAGTTGAGCTATTCCAGCTAATTGAGCATTACCGTTAACAGCGCAGTAGTGGTAAATGTATCTGTTTTCCATTACTTCACCTCCTGCTGCGCTGCCTTCCTGACCTGGCTCATTGCTTCCGGTGCATGCATGCCGGTGGTCATTGGCATGCGGGCAGCGTTTGTTTCCGCATTCAGGGCAAACGACGAAGTGACTATCAGCAAATGTCACCGGGCGGCAGGTGCGGCACCAGCATTTGGTTGACGTTTCCGCGTTTTCCCGAAAATGTTTGGTTGACGAATTTGAGATTTCCCGAAAATCAGGATCGGCACCCTGAAGCATGGCGGCGCGATAGGCGTTCCAGCCAACAGCTTTTCCGTGTTCAAACGCGCTGTCAAAGTCATCATCCATTTCCATCGCAGCGGGCACAGATACCGGCGCTGGCGTGGCGGAGCGATACAGAAGCACATCACCCATCTCTGTTCTGGATGCTGGCCATACATCTGCATCAGCGCCAGATTTGAGATAATCAAGATTGGACTGGTCGATGACGCACACAGCCTCCGCTTCGAGCGATGCCAGCGCGATACGCGCCAGCTTCAGCTCAATTGACCATGTGCGTTCTTTGAGAGGCTCTAACTCTCCGGCCAGCATCATTTCTGCAAACTCAATACGCGCGTGCGCAGAAGCGATAAGCTGTTCTTTGGTGAAGGTGATCATGGGTTAGCCCTCCCCTCGTACTGTTCGAACCAGAACACCACTGGCTTCTCCACTGTCTCGATAAGACCGAAACGCTCTGCCGTGCGGAAATTCATGCTGCTTTTGCGCCCGCGCTCCACCTGTAGAGACACCTGCTTTCTGAACATTTCCAGCGAATAGGACGTTTTCAGCAGGTTGCAGGGCGCACATGCCGGGAATAGGTTATCCAACCGCTCAGCCTCTGGCCTGTAGAATTCACCTGTCGCCTTTAGTTTGAAGATGCCTTTCGCAGCGGCCTTCATACACTGCTCAGATTTTCGCAGCACCGCCTCAACGTGGTCAGCATGCCAGCCCTTTTCGGGAAGTTCGCAGCCACAATAAGCACAGCGACCACCGAACTTCATGCGCAGCTCTGCGCGCTGTTTTTTCGTCAGAGCCATGATCACTCTCCTTTAGCGGCTGCGGCGACGTTGACTCCAGCATCGTGCAGTGCCTCAAGCACCTGATGCTGCTTGTAAACCATTTCCGTGTGATACGGCTCATCGAAATCGACTCGATGCAACATGCTATAGCGCTGTGGAAGTACAACCTCCCGCGCCTCCAACTCAGCAATCCGCTTTGCCTGCCAATCAACAAAATCAACCAGCGAGCCATGAAGCTCGTAGTCTTGTCGCAACATGTCGTAGATATCAGCCTTCTGAGATAGCTCAGCAATCCGCTTCTCTGCGGCTTCCAGCTCATCCAGCAGCGCCAGCACTGTGGCGGGGTTTGCTGCGGCGATGAAGTCAGCGTGAGGGCTTTTCCCATTAACAGATTCGCAGCTCGCGATGTGGTCATAGCAAACATTGTCACCTACATCGTAACGACCGCCATAAACACTATTCCCTTCAGCGTGCCAGTCATCACCATCTAAAGCCGTGGCTAATACGCGTAATGCGCGTTTGTCGATGTTGCTCATGACTGCACTCCTTTGCGAAGCTGGGCGGCGAAGTCACCGCAGATAGTTGCTGCTGCATCAAGGCCGACCTGTTCGTCCTGATAGCAATTAACAATTGCATTGCTAATTTTCAGGCAAACTTCATCTACTGCGGCGGCCCGCACTTCAGCCAGGAAAGCGTCGGTGGCTGGGGTCTTAACGTCGACCAGCATTCGGACACTTTCGACATTCTCCGGATCGGTTGATTGCTGCCATCTGATAGTTGCGTCAATCGCAGCTTTAATCCCCGCATTCTCCGCAGCTAGCGCCGCAGCTTCATTACGAACCTTACGCAGTTCCAGAACAGCTACCTGCACTGCATAAGCGAACATAGCAGCAGGGCGGTCACTCACTTTTTCACTATCTCGTTGCATGTTGACAGCAATAGTCATCAGTTCATCCAGCTGTTCGCCGGTCATTGGTTTATTGGCTGTCATGATTTTGCTCCTGCTGCAATTTGTGTTGCTTGACGAAGTGGGCCACAGCCTTTGACTGGCTGGCGACAATGGTTTTGTCATCTATGTCCAGCCAAACGGTTTTACCGCGATACAGTGAGGCCCGACCAATTTCCTTACCATCGAGCATCACATACAGAGATCGTCCGCGAATTTCTGTTGTCGGTACTGGTTGTGACAAGCGATAGAGTTCACGTGCTTCAGCAATGGCTTTATGTTCGTCCATAATCGACAGCGCCTCGGCCAGTGCAGTCCCTTCAAGAGTGAAGACACCTTCATCACTGATGGTGGCCTGAGCCATCAGCTCAACGAAACGGCGTGCGTTCTTTACACTCAGTTCCGGCGCGATAGAGCTACGGGTTACTTTCGATTTACCCTGGGCAGCCGCTACAGCTTTATCATGTTGGAGTACTTTCCCGGCCTGTTCGCCATACTCCATAACACGATCAACCGCGACATCGACTGACACAGCACCGGATTTAACCTCCTGCTGAACGTCATGGTTCGCCGTACTGAGGAGCAGCAGCTTCTCGACGGTGGCCACAGACTTATTCACCAGCTTTGCTATCTCGCTGGTGGTCTGGTTAAAGGCGTTATGTAGCTCCTGAATAACAGCTGCCTGTTCCATATCGGATAGCGGGAGCTGGTTGTTACTGGTCATGATGCGCGCCAGGCGCTGAACATCGTTACCGTTGAACGGCATGATGTGGATACGGTCTACTGGCTTACCTGCTTCTGCACAGCGCGCATAGCAGCGACGCCGACGGTGGCCTTCAACAACCCACACTCCACCTTCATCGCGGGCGATAACTTCCAGTGGAGGAACAGAACCACCGTTCATCAGGTAGTTGAAGAGGTCATCATCTGCCTGGCGGGTACGCTCATCATCTTCGCGTTTGTTGAAACCTTCCCGCACATGGATTTGGTCAAGGCTGATGAACATCCCGGTATCGGTGCGCTTGATGGTCCCGTCACGTGTCATTTGCTTGAATGAGTTAGCCATTAGAGAGCCACCTCGTTATTTTGGGAAATGACGACGGTAGACAACTCACGCAGTTCTCGCTGGGCTTCCAGTAAATGAATATTGGTTCTGGTCTTCGTGTGCCGTTCAACAATGCGGTCACACTCTTTGGCCCAGCTTGCGACATCTTCACGCAGGGTAGCGTTCTGGGCAGCCAGTTCCTTACGCTGAGCCATCGCTTCGCAAAGCGCGACGCTGGTATAGTCCAGGCGGTTAGCCAGTTCGGTCATAATTCCGCGATAAGCTGGCGGAAGGAGAGGGGCGGCCTTACGCGCAGCGTCGATCAGCTGCTCCCGGGTCATGCGTGGTTGTAACTCGGTGACGTTCTGTGTGTTCGTCATGGATAGTTTCTCCGTGTTATACGCGCTCTGCACAGCGCTTAATTTTGGTTGCACGAATCCCTCGCCGACTGGCGACAAAAAATAATGGGGTTTCGTTTTAATAAGCACCCAACCAGGGCACTTAGTGAAACGGGCGGCTGCCACCGCCAGTTAGCTTCTCCACAATTGAGAGCGCGTTCTCCTGAGTTGATTTAACGACTACGGCCTCTCAAGTTGAACGCTGAACGCGCTTTCAGTTGTGTAAAAGGGGCGGTCGACATTAAGGACATTCAAAACTGCCGACCGCCAAGACTACACACAGCAATCAAAACTTTGCCTGTCTTTTCACCACATCAGGCTCGGTGGTATTCTTGGAGTTCTCACACAACCAAGAAGGATATTACAAATGGACGAAGTTAAGTTCTCTTGCCCAGAATGCAGTGGCGAACTCTTCGATAGCACCGCGATACCTGAAGGTTCTGACAGTTTTGCGGGAGCTGTCTGTGGAAATTGTGGTCACGTTGTAACTGAAGACGAGAGCTCTCAGTTCGATGATCAGCTTGCCAATGATTACTTCGACAATCTCACCAGGAACCTTTTCGATTAATGGCAAGTAACGCTTGCTGACCGCCTCAACAACCTGCGTTTGAACTTTCAAGGCGCTGCAATCTACATGCAGCGTCAATTCGACATAGCCACAGCTCTTACACTTATTGCTAATAGGCGCAAAGGTCTCGCCGGCTGGCAACTTAATCGTCTTTCTGTTTGCGCTTGTGCTCATACTGCCTACCCACAATGTTCGCTGCTGATGAATAAAATCTAACTTAACTTAGTTTTTAGGTCAAGGGTAAACACCAAACTTTTCTTAGTTTAGTGTTTTGAGGAGTTAGGGAACTTAGATTTCGTACTGAACGCCTTTGACAACGCCAATAATAAGGCAGTTACCGTTGATCGGTATGTTGGGGTAGCGAGGATTTAGTGGGACTAAAAATTTTTGTGGGCCATCAATGACAAGTTTTTTAACAGTCGCTTCGTTAGTGCCATCAATACGCGCAACAACAATCTTCCCATGAAGGGGTTCGACATCTGGATCAACAATAACGGTAGCCCCTTCAGGTATTGTTGGGAGGCCATTTGGATTGGTCATTGAATCCCCTTTGACCTCTAATGCGAACGAGCTATCTCCAATGCGAAGTGATGTCTCAACCCATTTATCGACATCGCTGAACAAATCAGCAGTTTTACATTCCGTAAACTGCCCAGCCTGAACCCAAGAAATCACTGGCACACGCCGCATTTTAGTTATGAGGGCACCTTCAAATTCGGTGCCGTAAAGAATGTAATCTATTGATGTATTGAAAAATTTCGCCAGCTTAACCAGCGATTCACCGTTTGGGATATTCACATCCTTTTCCCAATAACCGACCGCTACGTCACTAACACCGCAGAATTTACCCAGTTCTTTTTGAGAAGTTCTTGTAACCCTACGTAGGGCCTTAATGCGCTGACCAACCGTTTCCATGAAAGCACCAAATTTAAAAAAGACTAAGCAATCTTAGTTTTTATTGACCAAAGTTAGATTGGTTATTAATATCTAATCAAACTTAGCTAAGGAGGCTTCATGACAACCGACGAGATTGAACAACATTTCGGCAGCACTGAAAAAGTTGCCGAATTTTTTGGCATCACTAGTGAGGCCGTTTACCAGTGGCGTAACCGCCCAGGACGCTTAATCCCAAAAGGACGAGCTGCTGAAGCTGCGTATCGAACTGCTGGTGAACTGGAATTCAACCCAGAACGTTATGGCAAGAATACATCGCCAAGCGATCAGAAATAACCACAGAGATAAGGGGTTAACCGTGGGTATAGAACCTGAATGGAAAGTTGAGAAGCAGCCCGCCTGGCTAGTGGCCGCAATCAGGAAGACGATTGCCGCGTTGCCAGGAGGATACGCTGAAGCGGCGGAAATTCTGGACGAAACCCAGAATTCACTCTTTAACCGCCTTCGTGCTGGTGGCGACCAGATCTTTCCGATGGGCTGGGCAATGGTGCTTCAGAGCGCCGCTGGCGTAAGTTACATCGCTGACGCGTTCTCACGTGAAACCGATAACGGAATTCACGTTCCCGGCGCCGTGCCTGATGATGAAAACGAAGAGATTGGCCTGAAGCTGGCCGAGCTGGTGGGGAGGCTTGGTGAGCTGGTCAACGCTTACCGTCATTACATTGAAGATGGTGTAGTTGACCGGAGCGAGTGGCAAAGTCTTAACGATATCGCATATCAGTTCAGGGTCACTCTCATGACGTTCCTGAACCTTATTTCCTGTGTTTATTGCCTCCCAGAAATGGGTGAGGCCCGCGAGTGTGCAGCTCCGGGCCCCTTGGCGTGTCGTATCAGTGGAGAAACTAACGCATGAACAGTGTAACGGTAAACAACCGTCTCCCGCAACTACGTGGTATTCCCGTTGTTGGAACCTCGTCGTTTCGGTATGAGCGGATGGTATCAGGTCGCTGGGTTCCATGTAACCACAGCAGGGCTATGGCGATTGTGGGTGTCTGGAGTCGAAAGGGGAGAGCGCTATGCGAGAACTTAACCGGCGTTTCAGAGATCACTATGGCGTCCCGGTGCGGGTCATCAGATGGGAGCCCGAGACCCGACGCGTTATATACCTCCGCGAAGGGTACGATCATGAGTGCTTCAGCCCTCTTGAGCAATTCCAGCGTAAATTTACAGAGTTAAAGGACGACCATGAGCCTGTTAATGCCATCCCGCCCGATAGTGATTAACCCTGACCTTGCGTACAGCATTGGGCTGAACGAGGCCATTGCTTTGCAGCAGGTTAATTACTGGCTGAAAGAAACCACCTCCGGACTGGAGCGTGACGGCGTGCGCTGGATTTACAACACCAATGAGCAGTGGCTGGAGCAGTTCCCGTTCTGGTCTGAATCCACCCTGAAGCGCACATTCACCCGCCTGAAAAACCTTGGTGTACTCAAAGTTGAGCAGTTGAACAAGTCTCAGCGCGACATGACGAACTATTACACGATCAACTACGAAAGTGAGCTTTTAGATGAGGTCAAAGTGACCAAATCGAAGAGTTCAAAATGCACTCTTCCATCAGGTCAAAATGAACCGATGGAAGAGGTCAAAGTGGAACGTTCCATCGGGTCAAAACGAACCGCTCTCATCAGGTCAAATTGCACTGATGTTCTTACAGAGAATACAACAGAGAATACTACAGATATTAAAAACCCTATTTGTCCGGTTGCGCCGCAACCAGACGGCGATGTGTTGATCACCGATCAGGCTAAACAGGTTTTAACCCATCTGAACCAGGTGACCAGTTCGCGTTATCAGGTTTCAACAACCTCGCTGCAAAACATTCGCGCCCGAATCGGGGAGGGCTTCACCGTTGAAGAGCTGTCGCTGGTAGTGGACTACTGCAACGCCAAGTGGAGCGACGATTTAACAATGGCGGCCTACCTGCGCCCACAAACGCTTTTCCAGCCAACAAAGTTTCCAGCGTATCTGAAGTCCGCTACCAACTGGGCGAATGCCGGAAGGCCAGCGCGAGTTAACGGCAAGTGGGAGCGTGAGGATGGAATCTTCAAATCCAGCTTCAAGAACACCGACTATAGCAAAGTCCCGGCGGGCTTCAGAGGAGCGAACTCATGAGCCTTCTGAAAGATATTCAAATATTCATCGCTGATAATCCTGGTTTAACGAACAAACAGATCGCAGCTTCAATGCCTCAATACGACGTTCACGCTGTTCAGCGCGGTGTATGCCATCTGGTCAAACTGAATCGCGCAACCCGCCAGCATAACGGCAAGTGCTACCAGTATTTTGCCAAAGCACCGGGTGGGGAGGTTGGCGAGGGGCGTTCTGCACTGAAAATCAACCGGGCTGATAAACCAGCTGTACCAGAACAGGAAGAAGCTCTGAATCCGGCTGTGACCACAATGATGGATAAGGCTCAAGGCCTGTTTGAAAAAGGGCTCTACCAGCGTGCGGCCACAGTACTGATGGATGCCTTCAATCGCTCTAAGAACGAAGAGCAGCGGATGAAGATACTGATTGAGCGTCAGCGTTGCCTGAGCATGGCGCCGAAAGTGAAAGCACCCTCTGATGCATGGTGTCTGGCTGGCCGAGCGAGGAATGTCTGATGAAATACTCACTGATTTACGCTGACCCAGCCTGGCTTTATGACAACAAAGCCAGTAACGGTGCAGCAGAAGATCACTACGACACGATGAAACTGATCGACATGAAGCGCCTACCGGTTTGGGGCCTGGCTGCCGATGATGCAGTTCTGGCTATGTGGTTTACCGGTACGCATACCCGAGAAGCTATCGAGCTGGCTGAAGCGTGGGGCTTTAAAGTTCGCACGATGAAGGGCTTTACCTGGGTGAAGTTCAACCCACTGGCAGAGCAGCACATCAACAAAGCACTTCAGGCTGGCCGTGTGGAGGATTTTTATGACTTCCTTGAACTGCTGAACGCTCAAACACGCATGAACGGCGGGAACTACACCCGAGCCAATACCGAAGACCTGTTGATCGCCACCAGGGGAAATGGACTTGAACGCAAGTGCGCCAGCATCAAGCAGGTTATCTACAGTCCACTCGGTGAGCACAGCCAGAAGCCAGCAGAGGCGCGTTTCCGTCTGGAGAAGCTTTACGGTGATGTTCCACGCATCGAACTATTCAGCCGTTGCGGTGCGCCTGGCTGGGACCACTGGGGAAATCAATCTGAATCACCAGCTGTTGAGCTTATACCGGCAGTTGCCGTTCCCATGAAAAAACTACAGGAGCGCGCTGCATGAAAAAGCTATCTACCGAGCATGAGAACGCTGTGCGTGATGTAGCCCGTCAATGCAACGATGCCATCAAAAAAGCCCTAAAGCAGAAGCCAAAGCCAAGCTGGAATGTCGTAGTGCCTCCGATCCTGAAGGAGTACCACGAGAAGGTTAAACCGATGGGTGTAAGCCTGGTGATGTTCAACAGCGTAATCGGACGCCTGAACGGGCGTTATGGAGTCGAGTCATGATCGAATTAACGCCGCGTCAGAATGAAGTGTTCGAAGCTATCAAGGTTCATATCGAAAAGGCTGGCTTCCCACCTACGATGCTGGAGCTTGCCGGATTAATTGGCTGCGCATCACCGAACGCTGCTGTAGCGCACGTTAAGTCACTTAAGAAAAAGGGTTACATCACTGTTGCTCCTGGCGCTGCCAGGGGCATTAGCGTCGTCAAAACGGAATGGGATGCAGATCCAGTGACGATCATCAAAGACCTGCTTACCGGTGGAGACAAGGCAAAAGATAACGCTGTTGAATGGCTGAAAAAACAGGGAGTGAGTTTATGAAACTGGTGCTCCCGTTCCCACCGAGCGTAAACACATACTGGCGAGCCCCAAACAAGGGGCCGTTAAAAGGCCGCCATCTTATCAGCGAGAAGGGCAGGGCATACCAGAGCGCGGCATGTGCAGCGATCATTGAGCAACTGCGTTGCTTACCAAAACCATCATCATCACCAGCTGCGGTGGAGATCCTTCTCTTTCCGCCAGATGCCCGCCGCCGCGACATCGACAACTACAACAAGGCTCTGTTTGATGCGCTTACGCATGCTGGCATTTGGGAGGATGACAGCCAGGTGCAGAGAATGCTGGTGGAGTGGGGGCCGAAGGTACCGGGTGGACGTGTAGAAATATCCATCAAGAAACATGAACCTCTGGCGGGTGCAGCCGCCTGATAAGTGGAGAAGAGCATGAATCAGATGAACATCACCGTAACGTGTCCTACGCACCATGCCGCCGCGATAGGTCAGCAGATAACGATGTCCAGTCGTGAAATTGCGAAGCTGGTCGATTCCCGTCACAGCAATGTCTGCGTAACCATCGAGCGACTGATGAAATCCGGCGTGATTGGGGGGTATGCTGCAATGCAGTACACCCATCCTCAGAACCAGCAGACTTACCATTACTACGAAGTTAACAAGCGAGACAGCTATGTGATCGTCGCGCAGCTGTGCCCGGAGTTTACTGCCCGTCTGGTTGATCGCTGGCAGGAACTGGAGAGCGGGGCCGGGATGGTTGTTCCCCAATCACTCCCTGAAGCACTCCGGCTCGCCGCTGATCTTGCTGAACAGAAGCAACGTCTGAGTGAAGAGCTGGCAATTGCCGCACCGAAGGCTGAATTTGTTGATCGCTACGTCAAAGCCACCGGGTCAATGACATTTCGGCAGGTTGCCAAGCTCCTTAACGCCAAAGAACCCGAGTTCGCGATGTTCCTCATTGAGAATGGCATCATGTATCGCCTGAACCGCGTGCTTACTCCGAAGAGTAAACACATTGAAGCAGGCCGATTTGAAGTCAAGACCGGGACCACTAACCAGACCAACTACGCGTTCAATCAGTCTCGTTTCACGGCGAAAGGGGTGCGCTGGATAGGTGGACTTTGGGCAGAGCATGTCGCGAAGGGGCAAATTGCGTGAGAGCCATACTGACGCCTGAAATTGCGCCGATGTCCGGGGTGGTTCTGTTCCGCCCTGGTACCGAACTGCTCTGGCTATTCCGTCAGGGAAGGGTAGTTATTGAGCCACCATCCGAAGCCATCCAGCATCTGCCATCCGGAATAATCCCTGAAGCCCACCAGCCCCTGACTGACGATGCCAACATGCAGGCTATTTTCGTTAACGAAAGGGTCATTCAGCGAGCTGGTGGATTGAGTAGCCTTGATGCCTGGCTGGAGAGAAAATTTGAATGTCAGTGGCCTCACACTGACTGGCATGCCAGTGACTTTACGGTAATGCGCCACGCTCCGGGGAGCATTCGTCTTTGCTGGTCGTGTGATAACCATTTACGTGAGCAAACCACTGAAAGACTGGCAGGAATTGCCATGCAGAACCTGGTAAAATGGCTGCTGGAAAGGGTAAATATTGATTTAGGTTTCAGCCCTGACCACACTCTTTCGCTTCCTGAGTTCTGCTGGTGGATGGTACGTAATGATCTGGCTGACCTTGTTCCTGAATCAGTGGCGAGTAAAGCACTCAGAATCAAGCCAGAACAGCACAGTTCAGTGATGAGGGAAAGCGAAATTGTCCCGTCATTACCGGCTACGCAAATCTTTCAGGAGAAGGCAAAAAAGATAGTGGTGGTGAAGGTCGATCCTGAAACGCCGGAATCTTTCATGCTGAGGCCAAAGCGCCGACGCTGGGAAAACGAGAAATACACCCGCTGGGTGAAGTCGCAGCAGTGCAGTTGCTGCAATAACCCAGCTGACGACCCCCACCACCTGATAGGCCACGGGCAGGGTGGAATGGGTACCAAAGCGCATGACCTGTTTGTGATACCGCTGTGCAGAGCGCATCACGACGAGTTACACGCTGACCCCGTGGCATTTGAAGCGAAATACGGCGACCAGTTAACGCTGCTGTTTCGGTTTTTAGATCGTGCGCTGGCAATCGGCGTACTGGCGTAAGTGGAGACGCAAATGATCAATCCTTCAGAAGTAGGAAAATCCGGCGAGTTGGTTCGCCTTCGCACTCTAGAAAGTATCTGGGTACAGGGAAAGCTCCGCATGTGGGGCCGCTGGTCTTATATCGGTGGTGGCTCGGGCGGAAACATGTTCAACCAGCTGCTGGCATCCGGGAAAATAACCAAATCCGCCATCAACGATGCGCTGCGCCGCATGAAGAAATCCGGCATCACTAAACCCGAGCTGGAAGCATACCTGCGTGAAATCCTCGACAGTAAAAACAAAACTGGCCTGGCGTTCTGCTCAGACGAGGAGGGGCTAATCATTGACGGCGTTATTGCAGCGGTATTGATGAATGAAGAATACCGTGGGCTGTATGGCGTGATTGTTGATCGTCATCGTCTGCGTAAAAGCAAACTCCAGATGGCTAAAGAGCTTAATTCAAAACACCCCGACTGGACCCTTATCACATGCCGTCGTCGCATTGATACATGGGTTAGTCTTGCAGAATCGATCCTTTACGCACCACTTTGTGATGCGTTCGGCACAAATGGCGACAGATTTAAGTTGCATAGTGAGCAAGAAAGTGCTTAAATTGTGGTAGGCTCGGGACAGTAAAGCGTACTGAGCAACAAATCAAAACATAAACCCGCCACTGCTGCGGGTTTTTTATTTTAAGGGCTGCCTCCGGGTGGCCTTTTTTGTTTCCCCTCGTTCTGAGAGGACTCACGGCAATAAGAGGGGGCTAAATGTCCGATCCTGTTTCTGGCGCTACGGTAGCGGCTGGTGGTCTCATGGGGGCCAGTATCTTTGGCCTGGCAACCGGTATTGATTACGGCGTGGTGTTTGGTGCATTTGCTGGCGCGGTGTTCTACGTCGCTACGGCGGTAAATATCAGCCGCCTGAAGCTGGTGGGCTACTTCATCACCTCATTCATCTTCGGCGTTATTGGCGCTCCACTTCTTGGCTCTTACTTCTCCAAATGGACGGGGTATAGCGACAGGCCACTTGATGCGCTGGGCGCGGTAATCGTAGCCGCTATTGCGATTAAGCTGCTGACGTTCGTCAACAGCCAGGATTTGGGTAGCCTGTTTGGAATTCTCTCTCGTTTACGTGGAGGAGGGACCAGCAATGGTAACAAGTGATCCGAGTGCAATGGCGAATGCCATCATCTGCGGGGTAATCGTTCTTGCCCTCATGTTCTACCAGCGTGGAGGGGCGAGACATCGTCCACTGATATCGCTGATGGCTTATTTCACGGTGCTGGTTTATGCCAGCGTCCCTTTCCGTTACCTGTTCGGCTTGTATCACGAATCGCACTGGTTTGTGGTGCTGGTGAACGTTATGATTTGCGCTGCTCTTCTCTGGGCACGGGGAAACATGGCGCGTCTGGTTGATGCACTGAGGCACTAATGAACCAATCACAATTTCAGAGGGCGGCTGGTATCAGCGCCGGGTTAGCTGCGCGCTGGTTTCCGCATATCGATGCCGCTATGAAGGAATACGGCATTACCGCACCGCTTGATCAGGCCATGTTCATTGCTCAGATGGGGCATGAAAGCACCAGATTTACCCGACTGGTGGAGAACCTGAATTACGCGGTTGAAAACCTGGTACCGACGTTCGGTAGCCACCGCATCACGCAACAGCAGGCAGCAGCACTTGGCAGAACAGCAACGCAACCGGCAAACCAGAAAGCGATCGCCAATCTGGTATACGGCGGTGAGTGGGGAAAAGAACACCTGGGCAATCAGGTTGCCGGTGATGGCTGGAAATATCGCGGTCGTGGGCTGAAACAGATTACCGGCCTGAGCAACTATCGCAGTTGTGGCCAGGCGTTGAAACTGGACCTTGTTACCCACCCGGAGCTGCTTGAACAGGATGAATACGCCGCGCGCTCAGCTGCATGGTTCTATTCGTCTCGCGGTTGCCTGCTTCATTCCGGCGACGTGGAGCGCGTGACGCTTCTTATCAATGGCGGCAGAAACGGGTTGGATAAACGCCGCGCGCTGTTTAACCTGGCGAAATCCGTTCTGGTGTGAGGTGAATGTGGGTATCGAAACGATAATAGGGTTGGCCGCACTGGTGATTTCCGCCATTGCCGGCGCTTTTGGTCTGGGTCATATTCGCGGCACCAGCAAAGCGGAAGCGAAAGCCGACCAGCAGCGCACCGAAGACAACGCAGCGGCAACGGTCGCAGCAGCCGAACGCCGGGTAGAAGCAACGAAAGAGGCCAGCAATGTACAGCAGACTGTTAACCATATGCCTGGCGACGATGTTGATCGCGAGCTGCGGAACAACTGGACCCGTAAGGGTTGAGGTAGTGGACACGGCTTGCGACTGGGTTAAACCCATCTACGGCACAGCGCACGACTGGGATGTACTGGACCGCCAGACGAAGAAAGACATCCTGGCGCATAACAAAGCGTGGCAGGCTAACTGCCAGAAACAAACCAGAGCCTCGCAATAGCGGGGCTTTTTTATGCGCATCGCACGCGCACATCAAAGAAAGTCTTTCAGCTGTGAGCCTGGGCAAACCGTTAACTTTCGGCGGCTTTGCCGTGCGACAGGCTCACGTCTAAAAGGAACTACCACATGAAATATTTATCGCTACAGCAAGCGATGCTCGGCATGCGAATAATCATGACCGACGATGGCCTCATTTTGAAAAGTCCGGCAGGTAGCGCACATTACGATTTGAAAGGACGTCGCCATACAGTATGGGGTGATGCTTCTTTCTTCCCTGAACATCTACGCGTTAAAGATAAGCGCAAACCGAAATGTGGCCACGTCAGTTTCGGCAATGGCGAAATCGTTGCTCATCGGGCTGATGGTTCTGTGGCCTGGCGAATGGGGAAGATCGGAGAACCTGCCAAAACGCCTGATGATGCATTAGGTGAGCTGTCGGCTGTTTACACCCTTCCACGTTACAAAATTAGTACCTACATGAAGAGACAGGAGCTGATTGCTAATGCTCTTGATGAAGCCAGGCAAAGATTTAGTGAAGAGTTTGGAGGGGTTCCAGCCGATAAAACAGCGGTAGTATTCCTGGCTGATCGCTGGGTTGCTGTTGAGGGGGGATATACTCCAGACGAAATACGTGATGCTGCGGAATACATCAAGCGGAAAAGGAAGCAGAAAGCCGACGAAAAGGCGATGGCAGAATCATCTCCATTTGTCATGAAGGACGGACAGGTGTTTATCAAGAATGCCGTCATCCCGAAGGTTCAGCTGAGCCGTACTGAAACGGACCCGCGAAAAGGTTATGCCATAAATGTTGGCATCGGTCCCGAAATTAAGACCAGCGTGAAGCTATCTCCAGAGATGGAAAAAGCGATTTCTGATGTTGTGTCAGCGGAACTGAAAAAGAATCTTAAGCCCGGCGGCTCAGTCTGGGAATGGTTACGACGTGGATTCTGACGGGAGGTTTTATGCAGGTCACTATTGATGGTGTCCCGTATGTGCCTGCCTGCGCTTCAGCGTCACGGATTGGCATTGCCATTACTACCCACAACCGGCCAGACGTTTTAAACCGCGCCATTGAGCAGCACATTAAACATCTACCCGCCGGGGCGCTGGTGGTGGTTATCGACGACGGCTCTAAACCTGTCGCAGTAGTGCCTGACGGCGTGCAGCTGCTTCGCCATGAAACATCACTCGGCATTGTCGCTTCGAAGAACGCCAGCCTGTCAGCCCTGATGGATGCCGGATGTGAGCATCTCTTCCTGTGGGACGATGACGCCTGGCCCATTGCTGATAACTGGCACTTGCCATACATCGAATCACCAGAACCTCACCTGGCTTACCAGTTTCTTGATCTGGCTGGCACGAATAAGCTGAACGATATGGCGGTTTTGTACCGGGATGATAAGCACATCGCTTACACCGGGCAGCGTGGCGTGATGCTGTATTACCATCGCAGCGCTATCGAGAAGGTTGGCGGTTTCGATCCGGTTTACGGTCGCGGCATGTACGAACACAGCGACCTCGCCCTGCGCATCCATAATGCTGGCCTGACGACGTGGGCTTACGGTGATGTGGTCGGTTCAGAAAAGCTGATCCATTCTCTTGATGAGCATGAAGCCGTGGAGCGTTCGGTGCCACGTCCCGACCGACAGTCGCTGGTGGAACGTAACGTGAAGATCCACAACGAACGGCGTGATTCCGGGTTTACTGGTTACGTTGAATACCGCCAGCAGCGCGACGTGGTTATCACAACGCTGCTCACCAGTCAGCCTGACCCGCAGCGCGGCACGAGAATGGTGGCCTCGCCTGACATGCTGAGCAAATGGGCGGCCTCGCTTCGCCAGTGTGGGCGTATAGCGCTGGTAGATGAATTACTGACGGCCCCGGCAGATGTTGAGCTGTATCTCGTACCTGACGTGAAGATGAATGTCTACTTTCGTCGCTGGTTGCACATCTGGCAGCACCTGCGAGATCACCCTGAATACCGGTTCGTCTGGTGTACTGATGGTACCGATGTCGAAATGCTTCGCGCGCCGTGGGAAGAAATGGAACCCGGGAAGGTGTATGTCGGTTCTGAACCGAAGACCTACGCCGACTCCTGGGCGAAACAGAATCATCCTGAGCGTATCTATCAGGAGTTCATTGAAGCGCACCGCAACAATGTGATGCTTAACGCTGGTCTGCTGGGTGGCAGCCGCGCTGATGTGATGGCGTTCGCTCACGGCATCATCCGTCTTTACTACCGGATCGAGAGCTATCGTTTCTGGAAGAAAGAACAGGCTGGCGCCGCGGTGGGGGATATGATCGCTTTTGGCATTGTTGCTAAATCGTTTGGCGATCGCATTATCACCGGCCCGCGCATCCACACTATTTTTAAGTCCGATGGTGTCGGTAAAGAGTACGCTTTCTGGCGCCATAAATAATTTGAAAATAAATCAAGGTCGCTTCGGCGGCCTTTTTTATTGGTTGCGAGATATGTACATGTCTAAAAAATGTTCCGTGAATGACTGCGATAATCGTTCTGAAAAAAGAGGGATGTGCGGAAAGCACTATTTCAGATGGCGGAAATACGGTGATCCATTGGTTGTGCGGAACACAGTTTATAGCTCGCCACAGGAAGCAATTAAGGCCAGGACAAAGATTGAAGGCGAATGCCAGGTATGGACCGGCGCAAAGTTAAAAACAGGTTACGGCAGCATACGAACTGGCGGTAAGGCATTACGTGTGCATCGCTTTGTTTGGGAGTCCGTGAACGGTCCTGTTCCTGATGGTATGGATGTCGATCATATTTGTCGCAACAGGCTCTGCTGCAATATCAATCACCTCAGGTTGGCCAGCAGAAGCGAGAACAATCAAAACCTCGGCGGCGCTAAGAAAAATAGTAAAACTGGAGTACTCGGGGTTACTTATCTGAATCGCGGCAACAGGCGCTGGCTCGCGCAAGTTAAGCTCAATGGCAAGTTTGTTCTAAGGAAAACATTCATGTCACTTGAAGAAGCCAGGGACGCAGCTATTGCCGCCAGACTTGAGCATTTCACACACAATGAGGCTGACAGATGTTGATCGCTATCGTGGCTCACCATTCCCGCCGCACCATGGCTGAAGAGTTAGCGAGTAAGCTTGAGGCTGACATTGTCTTCATGGATGAGCATAGTGCTGGTGCAAATTCAAACCACCTTCGCGCTCTTCGTTGGGCTGCTGAGCAATCAGACAGAGTGATTATCATCGAAGAGGATGCATTACCCGTTGATGGTTTTCGTTATAAGGCTCAGGACTGGCTGGCTCGTTTTCCTGGCGACATGCTGAGCTTTTATCTCGGTACCGGGCGGCCTCCACAATATCAAATGCAGATTGCTGAGCGGCTAATCGTGGCTGATAAGACACGCGCTGATTACTTCACGCTGTCGAGACTCATTCATGGCGTTTGCTATAGCGTCCCGCCTGAGCATGTGCATCGCGTGCTATCCCGTTGGGATAACAGCAAACCCGCCGATTACGCTGTGGGTGATGCATGGGGTGGCTCAGTGATCTATCCGTGTTACTCGCTGGTGGACCATGCAGATGGTGAAACGGTAGAGCATCACCCTGACTCAGCGCCACGTACAGAACGCCGTCGGGCGTGGAGGTTAGCCTGATGCCTGCGTTAATACCGAGAGCATGCCGCAAGCGTGGCTGTCCTGGCACAACCACAGACCGCTCAGGCTATTGTCCCCAGCACCTTAACGAAGGCTGGCAGCAGCATCAGCGAGGACAGAGCAGGCATCAGCGAGGTTATGGCAGCAAGTGGGACAGGCTGCGTCCAATCGTTCTCGACAGAGATAAACACCTTTGTCAGGAATGCCTGCGAAATGGAAGGTATACACCCGCTGAGACGGTGGACCACATAAAGCCGAAAGCTCACGGTGGCACTGACGATCTTTCTAATCTGGAATCAATTTGCCGCGGCTGCCATAAAGCCAAGACAGCACGCGAACGCCTGAACAGAAATTAAGTAACGAGGTGAAGATGACTGAATCGAAACATGGTTCAGGGCTTCCGCACGCCCATGCTGCCTGCATAGTGGAAGGATGCGAATTATCGGTACGATCCCGTAACAGCCACTACTGTGAAAAGCACTACATGCGCGTCCGGCGTCATGGAACGACAGAGAAGCTCAGCACAAGAAAGGATGGCAAGCTGGTGCACACTGGCGGATATCTGCTGGTGTATGCGCCCGATCATCCTTTGGCATGTGGGAGTCCTCGTGTTTACGAGCACCGAAAAGTCTATTACGACAAACATGGGGCTGGACCGTTCCGTTGTCACTGGTGTGCAAAAACCGTTGGCTGGGACACCCTTCACATCGACCACCTCGATGACTGTAAGACCAATAACAAGCCTGACAATCTTGTGCCAAGTTGCCCTGTGTGCAATCAGAAGCGAGGCGTAGACAAGATGAGAAGGACAATGCGAGAGAAATCCGATCGCAGATATACCGCTCATGGTAAGACGATGTGCCTTAACGAATGGGCTGATTACCTGGGGATTTCGAGAAACTCGATTGAATATCGACTGAAGGCAGGCTGGGACATTAACAAAGTGTTCAGCCCACGCATTGGTAACAGTGGTCCCCCGAGCCGGAAACTGGCGAAAATCGTGCATGAGTCGGTTAAATGATATCTACTCTCATTTGTGCGGTCTGGGGGAGGGCGGGTAAAAACCTCAGGGAAATCAGCCTAAAGGACCGCCGCCTAACCTCTTTTCATATCGCCGCAGGTTAGAAAACTTTTTTATGGGGTCCCCCACTCGATGATTAATAGGAGTTTTCGATTATGTCTGGACCACCGAAAACCCCGACCCATCTACGTTTGGTGAGGGGTAACCCATCTAAACGCCCGATCAATGAGAACGAACCAAAACCCCCTGCAGGGGTACCCCCAACGCCGAAGCATTTCGACAAGCAGGGGAAATACTGGTTTAAACGGATGGCCGACGAGCTTGATGCTATCGGTGTGATGTCTCAGCTTGATGCCAGAGCCCTTGAGCTGCTGGTTGAGGCCTATACCGAATACCGGCATCACTGCGACACGCTTGAAGTTGAGGGCTACACCTACCGGACCGAAACGCAGAGCGGGGATGTGCTGATCAAGGCTCACCCCGCCGCCATCATGAAAGCTGATGCCTGGAAACGTCTGCGTGCCATGCTTGGTGAGTTCGGCATGACTCCAGCCAGCCGATCGAAAGTGAATGCAAAAGGTCCTGAAGCGGTTGATCCGCTGGCCGAGTTTATGAAAGCGAGGGATTAATGGCTAAGGTTGCAGAAGGCATCCGCTACGCCGAGAGGGTAGTGGCGGGGGAAATTATTGCCTGTGAGTATGTGCGCCTTGCCTGTCAGCGTTTTCTTGACGATCTGGCACACGGCGAAGAGCGCGGTATTTTCTTCAGTGAACCGCGCGCGCAGCACATTCTGAATTTCTATAATTTTGTACCTCACGTAAAAGGCGCACTGGCAGGGCAGCCTATTGAGCTGATGGACTGGCACGTTTTCATCCTGATTAATATTTTTGGTTTCGTGATCCCGCTGGTTAACGAGGAAACGGGAGAAACCGTTTTGCGTAACGACGGCAGCGGTCGTCCAGTAATGGTTCGGCGCTTCCGTACAGCAGATGTTGAGGTGGCCCGTAAAAATGCCAAATCAACGCTTTGCTCCGGCGTGGGGCTTTATATGGCTGGTGCCGACGGCGAGGGCGGTGCGGAGGTTTATTCCGCTGCAACCACCCGTGACCAGGCACGCATTGTTTTTGAAGACGCGAAGAATATGGTCAAGAAGGCGAAAGCCACTCTTGGGCGGATCTTCGAATTCAACAAGCTCGCTATCTACCAGGAGCAAACGGCCTCCAAATTCGAGCCTTTATCATCAGATGCGAACAACCTTGACGGCCTGAACATCCACTGTGCCATCGTCGACGAGCTGCATGCTCACAAAACCCGTGACGTCTGGGACGTTCTGGAGACGGCAACCGGCGCACGTCTGCAATCGCTGCTTTTCGGTATCACCACCGCCGGTTTCAACAAAGAAGGCATCTGCTACGAATTGCGTGATTACGCCATCAAGGTGCTGCGTGGGCTGGTAAAAGACGATACGTTTTTTGCCATCATCTACACCTTAGATGAAGGTGACGATCCCTTTGATGAAAAAGTCTGGCAGAAGGCGAATCCGGGGCTGGGTATATGTAAGCGCTGGGATGACCTGCGCCGCCTGGCTAAAAAGGCGAAAGAGCAGGTTTCGGCCAGAATTAACTTTTTCACCAAGCACATGAATATCTGGGTTACCGCTGAGTCAGCCTGGATGGACATGATGAAATGGGAGAAATGCGAGTTTATCGCCCCGCAGCACGAACTTAAAACCTATCCCTCCTGGGTGGGCGTTGACCTGTCAAACAAAATTGATATCTGTGCGGCCGCTAAAGTTTGGCGCGCGCCAGATGGCCACGTTCATGCGGATTTCAAATTCTGGCTACCGGAAGGACGCCTTGAGAAATGTTCACGCCAGATGGCAGAGCTCTATCGTAAGTGGGCCGGGATGGACAAGCTGATCCTTACCGATGGGGATGTAATCGACCATGCTCAGATTAAGGAAGAGCTACAGCTGTGGGTGGCTGGCGAGAGCCTGAAAGAAATTGGCTTCGACCCATGGAGTGCGACGCAGTTCAGCCTTGCACTGGCAGAAGAAGGGTTGCCGCTGGTGGAAGTGCCGCAGACGGTTCGCAATTTCTCTGAGGCGATGAAAGAGGTCGAAGCGCTGGTATACGGTGGCCGCTTCCACCACAGCGATCACCCGGTGATGAACTGGATGATGTCCAACGTAACCGTCAAACCTGACCGGAACGAGAACATTTTCCCGAATAAGTCCACACCAGAGGCCAAAATTGATGGCCCTGCGGCTTTGTTCACAGCAATGAGCCGCGTTCTGGTTAACGGTGGCAACGACCAGCAGGATCTCTCCGGATTCTTCAATAATCCCATCATGGTAGGTTTCTGATGAAAAAAAACAAACGGCCAGGCAGGGTTAAAAGTGCTCTGCTTAACTGGCTTGGTGTGCCTATCAGCCTGACTACCGGCACGTTCTGGGAGGAATGGTTTGGTACCAGCAGCAGCGGAAAGGTGGTAACGGCCGATAAAGCCATCCAGCTATCGGCTGTGTGGGCATGCGTAAGACTGTTAAGCGAGTCTATTTCAACCCTTCCGCTGAAAATATACGTTCGACAGCCTGACGGTTCGCGTAAAGCGGCAACCGATCATCCGGCCTATTCGATACTGTGCCGCCGACCCAATTCAGAAATGACACCATCACGCTTTATGTTGATGGTGGTCGCCAGTATTTGCCTGCGCGGGAACGCCTTCATTGAGAAGAAATTCATCGCAAACCGCCTGGTTTCGCTGGTGCCTTTGCTGCCGCAGAACATGGTGGTTAAACGTCTCGTGACCGGGGCGCTGGAATACAAATACACTGAAAACGGTAACGAGCGCGTCATTCCCGTCAAAAACATCATGCACATTCGCGGGTTCGGTCTTGACGGCGTTTGCGGCATGATGCCGATGAAAACAGGCCGGGATGTGATCGGTTCTGCAATGGCGGTTGAGGAGTCTGCTGCGAAGATATTTGAACAGGGGCTTCAGAGTTCAGGTTTTCTCTCCGCTGAGAATGCGCTGTCTGACGAACAACGTGAAAGACTTCGCAGCTACATGGCTGCATTTACCGGTTCAAAAAACGCCGGGAAAATCATGGTGCTTGAAGGCGGATTGAAGTACCAGGGCGTCACCATGAATCCCGAAGACGCCCAGATGCTGGAAAGCCGCTCTTTCAGTATTGAGGAAATCTGTCGCTGGTTTCGCGTTCCGCCTTTCATGGTCGGTCACACCACGAAGCAAAGCAGCTGGGCATCCAGTCTGGAGGGCATGAACCTCCAGTTCCTGACACATACCCTGCGACCCCTGTTGGTGAACATAGAACAGGAAATAGGACGGTGCCTGCTGGACAGCGATGATGAGGTGTTCGCAGAGTTCTCTGTAGAAGGACTGCTGCGCGCCGACAGCGCGGGCCGTGCTGCGTATTATACCAGCGCGCTTCAGAATGGGTGGATGTCCCGCAATGACGTGCGCCGTCTTGAGAATATGCCACCGATTGAAGGGGGTGACATTTACACCGTTCAGCTCAACCTGACGCAACTGAAAAATCTCGAAAGCAGCAATCCTGCTGTTCAGGCTCTGGCCCTGAGAGAACTGCATAACCACATATTCCCTGACATTTCCTTTGAAAAATCTCCGCTGAAACAGGCCGCTTAGGAGCACTTTCCTGATGAGCAAAAAACAACTTCCGGCAGCACCGGCGGGTCGCCCCTGCGCGCGGGTCACCTGTGAAACTTTACCCTCCGCCATGGAACGCTGGGATGGCGGGATCAAAGCTGCGTCCACCGACGACAACAGTATTTCTGTTTTTGATGTGATCGGGCAGGACTACTGGGGTGAAGGCGTAACAGCCAAACGTATCGCCGGTGCGCTACGGGCGATGAATGGCGCCGACGTGACGGTCAATATCAACTCCCCTGGCGGTGACATGTTCGAAGGCCTGGCAATCTACAACCTTCTGCGTGAATACGAAGGCCGTGTGACGGTGAAGGTGCTCGGTATTGCCGCCAGCGCCGCCTCGGTCATTGCGATGGCCGGGGATGATATTCAGATCGGTCGTGGTGCCTTCCTGATGATCCACAACTGCTGGGTCTACGCGATGGGTAACCGCCATCACTTTGCGGAACTGGCACAGTCTCTTGAGCCGTTTGATACCGCTATGGCAGACATCTACGCGGCGCGTTCCGGCCTTGATATGGCAGCCGTTCAGAAACTGATGGACGCCGAGAGTTATATCGGTGGCAGTGACGCTGTGGCGAAGGGGCTGGCAGACAGCCTGCTTTCTGCTGATGCGGTCAGTGATGGCGATGAATCACCCGCGGCCGCGCTTCGCAAACTTGATGCGCTGCTGGCTAAAACCAACACCCCGCGCTCTGAGCGCAGAAAACTCATTAAAGCCTTATCTGGTGGCATGCCTGGCGCTGTCACCACCAACGACGGTACGCCGGGCGCTGCCGAAGAGATCAAACCTGAAACCCTCAATTCACTTGAAAGCGCTCTTGCGGCGTTAGTCAAATAAGGACCATTTATGTCTGAAGTAAACGAAATTCTGAAAAAAGTCACTGCCAGCATTGAAGAGGCAACCGGCAAATTCAACGCGAAAGCAGAAGACGCACTCAAAGAGGCGCAGAAGTCAGGCAGGCTGTCAGAAGAAACAAAAGCTGCCGTTGATAAAATGGCTTCTGAGTTCAACGCGCTGCGTGAAGCTGAAAAAACCCTGAAGGCCGCAATGGGCGAACTGGAGCAACATGTTGCCCAGATGCCGCTGGCAAACGCAAAACAGGTTATCGAGTCCGTTGGCCACCAGGTGATCTCCGCTGAAGCCCTGAAAACCTTCGCTTCCAGCGTGGAAGGCGGTAAGCGCATCAGCATCCCGGTTAAGGCCGCCCTGACTTCGGTGGATGTACCTGATGGTGTTGTTGAACCACAGCGCCTGCCGGGTATTGATACGGCACCGAAACAGCGCCTGTTCATCCGCGATCTGATTGCTCCAGGCCGTACGTCCTCCTCAGCTATTTTCTGGGTGCAGCAGACAGGCTTTACCAATAACGCGAAAGTGGTTCCTGAAAATACGCAGAAACCATACAGCGAAATTGAGTTCACGCCGAAAATCACTGGCGTCAGCACCATCGCCCACCTGTTCAAAGCCTCAAAGCAGATCCTGGATGACTTCGCACAGTTGCAGTCCACCGTTGATGCCGAAATGCGCTACGGGCTGAAGTATGCAGAAGAGCAGGAAATTCTCTTCGGTGATGGTACCGGCGTTCATCTGCACGGCATCGTTCCTCAGGCGTCAGCGTTCAATCCAGCGTTCACTGTCGAACAGCAGAGCGGGATTGACGATCTGCGTCTGGCAATGTTGCAGGCACAGCTGGCACGCTTCCCGGCATCTGGTCATGTTCTTCACTTCATTGACTGGGCGCGGATCGAGCTGACCAAAGACAGCCTGGGTCGTTACATTCTGGCGAACCCTGCGGCGCTGACTGGTCCGACTCTGTGGGGCCTGCCGGTTGTTGCAACGGAAGCGGCAGCCTTCCAGGGTAAATTCCTGACCGGTGCATTTAACGCTGGCGCGCAAATCTTCGACCGCGAAGATGCGAACGTGGTTATCTCGACGGAGAACGCCGACGACTTCGAGAAAAACATGATCACCATCCGTTGCGAAGAACGTCTGGCGCTGGCTGTGAAACGCCCTGAGGCGTTCGTGTACGGTTCATTCAGCACCGGCGCGGGTAGCTGATAACTATTGCGGCCTTCGGGCCGCTTTTTTCGGGGCAAACAAATGCTTGATCAGAATGTGGTGAAACAGCATTGCCGCATTGATACCGACTTTACGGGTGATGATGCTCTGCTGGAGATTTACACAGGTGCAGCGGTCCGGTACGTCCAGACATGGACACGGCGAACGCTCTATGAAAAGGAAAGCAGCCCTGGCTACGCTGACGATCCGGACCCGATACTGCTCAATGATGATGTTAAGGCAGCCATGCTACTGCTTATCGGTCACTGGTATGCAAACCGGGAATCCGTGTCCATCGGGCAAACCGTTGCAGAGGTCCCGCTTGCAGTTGAAGCCTTGCTTCAGCCATACCGAATTTACGGGGTGTAGGAGGTGTTATGCAGGCCGGAAGACTGAGAGACAGGGTGGTAATTCAGAACATCACAACATCGCGTGATCCTTCTGGTCAGCCTGTTGAAACGTGGCATGACGGTGCAGAAACCTGGGCAGAAGTAAAAGGTATCAGTGGGCGAGAGCTGGTAGCCGCTGGTGCTGAAACCGCAGTCGCCACCATCAGGGTATGGACACGATTTCGTAGCGATATAACTGCTGCGTCCAGACTCAGGATTATGACTGGCCCGCTCAAGGGGGCCATTTTGAATATCATTGGTCCGCCAATCCCTGATTCTCGTGGTATTCAGCTCGAAATTCTTTGCAAACAGGGGACCGAAAAATGATTGAGACGAGCCTCGATTTTTCCGGGTTAAATGACATAGCAAAGGATCTGGAGGCGCTTAGCCGCGCTGAAAACAACAAGGTCCTGCGTGATGCCACGCGCGCTGGCGCCGAAGTGCTTAAGGAAGAGGTGATCGCCCGCGCACCAGTGCGCACCGGGAAACTGAAAAAAAACGTGGTGGTGGTTACCCAAAAAAGCCGCCGCCGAGGGGAGATTTCTTCCGGCGTCCATATTCGTGGGGTTAACCCGCGCACCGGTAACAGCGATAACACGATGAAGGCGAATAACCCGAGAAACGCCTTTTACTGGCGCTTTGTGGAGCTGGGAACGGCCAACATGCCTGCGCATCCTTTTGTGCGACCCGCTTACGATACGCGCGAGGAAGAGGCCGCCAGCGTCGCTATTGCCAGAATGAATCAGGCTATTGATGAGGTATTTAGCAAGTGAATGAAGATGATATCTACGCCTTGCTTTCTCCCCTGGCGCAAGGACGGGTATATCCCTACGTTGCACCATTAGGTAGTGACGGAAAGCCGTCTGTCTCGCCACCCTGGATTATTTTTTCCATCGTCGATGATGTTTCCGCTGACGTGCTGTGTGGCCAGGCAGAGAGCAGGGTTTCCATTCAGGTAGATGCTTACTCAACCTCCATCAAAGAGGCGCGCGCGCTCGTGGAAGATGCTCTAGTGGCGCTACGGCCACTAAACCCGACGGAGGTCGCCAGGCTCCCCGGATACGAGCCCCATCGACGACTCTACCGCATGACCCTCGATTTCAGGGTTACCCCCTGACAATTAATTCACCCAACGAACCCGCCTGATGGCGGGTTTTCTTTTTCCAGGAGACAGCTATGTCTGCACTTTATGAAAAATCGCAGCTGACGAAGATCCTTATTTCCTCTCTGCCAGCCACCAAAGAAACGATGGATTCCGCAACCTTCCTCGATCTGAGTTGCACCATCAAAGAAATTCAGTTCACCGGTGGTCAGAAGCAGGATATCGACGTAACAACGCTTTGCTCTACCGAGCAGGAGAATATCAACGGTCTGCCTTCTCCGTCAGAAATCTCCCTGTCCGGCAACTTTTACAAGAACCCGGCGCAGGATGCCTTGCGCGATGCGTATGACAACGATACGACCTACGCTTTCCAGGTCATTTTCCCGTCAGGGAAGGGCTTTAAGTTCCTGGCTGAAATCCGCCAGCATACCTGGTCCTCCGGTACCAACGGCGTAGTGGCGGCAACGTTTTCCCTGCGCCTGAAGGGTAAGCCTGAAAACATCGAATCTGGTTCCTGAGGGGTTGCATGAAAAATATTAAAAACCTCGCCCTGGCTAAGATGTCGGGCTTTCGTCATAAGACGGTCTCCGTTCCTGAGTGGGAAGGCGTCAAAGTGGTTCTCCGTGAGCCGTCAGGTGAAGCCTGGCTGCGCTGGCAGGAAGTGGTGAAAGCGGGAGCCGACGATGAAAATGTGTCGGTATCGGAAAAGGCGCACCGTAATCTTTGCGCTGACGTGGTTCTCTTCATTGACGTTCTGTGCGACACCGATAAGCAACCGGTGTTCAGCGTTGACGAAGAAGAGCAGGTGCGTGAAATTTACGGACCTGTCCACTCACGCCTGCTCAAACAGGCGCTTGACCTGATTAACAACGCGGACGAAGCGCGGGAAAAGTCTCAACCCCCGGCGTAAAGTTTCTGATGTCGCTTGCGCTCCGGATGGGGCGCACGCTATCAGAACTTCGGCAGAACATGACGGCAAGCGAGCTTCTGATGTGGATTGAGTACGACAGGCAAAGTCCGGTTGGCGATATTCGCGGGGACATTCAGGCCGCCCAGCTCGTCTCTGCCATCTACGGATCACAGGGGGCAAAAGTACCGCTGGACGATGCGATCCTGCGCTGGGGTGGTGACGAGCAATCAGCACCAAAAGACCCGTTTGCAGGACTTGAGGCTGCACTTACTGCCGCGACGCAGTGACTTTTGACCCAGATAATATTAGGATTCCAAAACTGATAATTCTGGGGAACAAAAATGGAAATTTTACTAGTTTCAATTGTCATAGGCCTAATTCCAGCCTTAATTGCTCAAAGCAAAGGAAGATCTTTCTTTGCATGGTGGGTGTATGGTGCTCTGCTGTTCATAATTGCGTTTGTGCATTCTTTGGTAATAAAGAAGGATGTTGCGGCAGAAGAAAAAGACTTAATTGAAAACGATGGCATGAAGAAGTGCCCATTCTGTGCTGAAATAATTAAAAGCGAAGCTATTAAATGTAAACACTGTGGTAGTGATTTAGCAGCCGATTCCCCACCAGTTAAGACTGATGAGGAATACCTCGAAGAAGCCAGACAAAAGGTCTGGAAACAATAAAAATAAACCGCTTCGGCGGTTTTTTTACGTCTGGAGTTAGACTAAATGGCAACTTTACGTGAGTTAATAATCAAAATTTCCGCTAACTCGCAGTCTTTCCAGACGGAAATTTCGCGCGCCTCACGTATGGGGCAGGACTATTACCGCACTATGCAAAATGGTGGACGACAGGCCGCCGCCGCCGCGCGCGAGAGTGAAAGGGCGCTATCTGATCTGACCGCTGGATTTGCATCGGCAGGAAGGGCTGCTGCCGCTGCTACGGCGGCTTTTGCGACTGGTAAGATTGTTCAGATTGCTGATGAGTGGAACTCCGTAAACGCGCGCCTCAAGCAGGCATCATCCTCTGCTGACGATTTTGCCGCTTCTCAGCGTCAGTTGATGGAGATTAGCCAAAGAACCGGTACGGCGTTCTCAGATAACGCAAACCTTTTTTCCCGCGCAGCTGCTTCAATGCGCGAATACGGGTATAGCTCTGACGAAGTTCTGAAAATTACCGAAGCTGTTTCTACCGGCCTCAAACTTTCCGGAGCCAATACTCAGGAAGCGAGTTCTGTTATCACTCAGTTCAGCCAGGCGCTGGCACAAGGCGTTCTTCGTGGTGAAGAATTCAACGCCGTTAACGAAGCAGGTGATCGTGTTATTCGCGCACTTGCCGCCGGAATGGGCGTGGCCCGCAAAGACCTGAAGAGCATGGCTGACCAGGGGCAACTTACGATTGATAAGGTTGTTCCTGCATTAATGAGCCAGTTGGGCTCATTACAGGGTGAGTTTGCCAGCATGCCGCAAACAGTTTCCGGATCCCTGCAAAAAGTCACAAACTCGTTCATGGCATGGGTTGGCGGTGTCAACCAGGCTACAGGTGCTACCGATGCGCTATCTGGTGGCCTGGACGGGGTTGCCCAAACGCTTGATTCATTTACCTCATCGGCAGTAAGTGGCGCACTGAGTGATGTTGCAGACAATATGTCCACGATCACAACAGTGGCGGGTGCGCTTGTTGGTGTTGGGCTGGCAAGGTATCTCAGTGGAGTAGTAACTAGCGCCACGAGCGCAACCGGCGCGCTAATTTCTGCGGCTAAGTCAGAGGTCGCACTTGCTGTTGCGCAGGATAAAGCGGCTCAGTCTGCTGTTGCAGCTTCAAGGGCTGAAGTTTATCGAGCCCAGCAAGCTGTTCAGCGTTCACGAAGTGCAGATGTCCAGGCTGCTCAGCAAGAGAAAATTGCGGCAGCGGAAGCAAAGGTTACAGCAGCTCAAGCCAGGCTGACTACTGCTCTTGCAACTGGCACCGCTACGGAAAAAGTCAGGGCCAGAACTGCTCTTGAGCGTGCACAGGCGGGGCTGGTGGCTGCAAAAAATGCCGATGCCCAAGCTATTGCTGAAAGAAGACTGGCTTCTGCGGAGGCAGCCAGAGACAGAAATCTGGCAAATCGAATTTCCACTCAGAACAACCTCAACAGTGTGACATCCGTTGGTACTCGCCTTATGAGCGGCGCACTTGGCCTCATCGGCGGAGTTCCTGGCTTGGTAATGTTAGGGGCTGGCGCTTGGTATGCGATGTATCAAAACCAGGAACAGGCTCGTCGATCCGCTCAGGAGTACGCCAGCACAATAGATGAAGTCAGCAAAAAGTCGAAGGCGATGACTCTGCCTGAAGCTTCAGACAATGCAGAGAAAACTCGCACTGCATTGAATGAACAGAACCGGCTTATAGATGAACAAAAGAGCAAGATTGAAGGCCTGAAAGAACAGATAGCTGGTTATCAGTCAGTGATCAGTAATCCCGGCCCAACGACCAGCGGTGGTTTCATGATTAATCACCTGACATCGTTGGACACCGTTACGCGTGGTCTGGCTACGGCTACAGAGCAGTTATCTGTTGAGCAAGAAAGGCTTGCTCAGATGCAGGAAAAATCCGCGTCTATTCAGCAAGTTCTTGAAGGTCTTGAACATCGGCGGGTGACACTCATTCGAGAGGAGGCCGCTAACCAAAACAGGGCTTACCAATCTCTCCTGTTGATGAATGGGCAGCATGATGAATTTAACCGTCTGCTGGGTCTGGGAAATCAGCTATTAATGGCCCGGCAAGGGCTGGCTAACGTCCCGCTCAGACTTCCGCAGGCCGACCTCGACAAAAAGCAAACCGATGCCCTCGAAAAGAGCCGCCGGGATCTGGAGTTGTCACGCCTGAAGGGTGAAGCAAAAGAGCGCCTGCGACTGAGTTATGCAGCCGATGACCTGGGATTAACCAGTGATCCGCAATTCCAGACAGGCCGTCAGGAGTTGATTAATAACGGTCTTGCTGAATGGCGGAATAATGAGGCCAACAAACCTAAGGCGAAGGGCGGTAAAACCGAAGGCGAGAAAACCGAGGATGTGTATAAGCGCCTTATCAAGCAGCAAAAAGAGCAGATTGCCCTGCAAGGCCAGAATACTGAACTGGCGAAGGTTAGATACCAGGTCAGCCAGGGCGAACTTGCTTCTCTGACAGAAGCCCAGAAAAAGACGGTATTGCAGAATGCTGCGCTGATTGACCAGGTTAAATTGCGTGAGCAACTGCGAAATTACGAAGCCAACCTTGCTGACAGTAACGCCAGCGCCCGCGCAGCCAATGAAGCGCAACTGCTGGGCTATGGGCAGGGAACCAGGTTCCGTGAAAGACTTCAGGAGCAGTTCAATCTGCGTAAGGAGTTTGAGCAGAAGAATACCGATCTTCTCCGCCAGCGTCAGGCTGGTGAAATCGACGAGACGTTCTATCAGCAGGGGCTGGCACTTAATAAGCGCTACCTCGAAGAGCGCCTGCGCGACCAGGAGGGATATTACGCAGCTTCTGATGCTCAGCGTGACGACTGGATGACGGGACTGTCTGAGGGTTATGCGAACTGGGTGGACGAAGCTACTGACTATTCTTCCATGGCCGCTGACGGCATGAAGCAGGCCATGGGGGGGGCGGTCACCACGATCACCGACATGCTTAATGGCAACGTTGACAGCTGGAAGGACTGGGGCGTGAGCGTACTGAAGATTATCCAGAACGTTCTGGTGAACATGGCTGTTGCTAATGGTGTCAGCTCAATTGGATCACTGTTCAGTTTTGGTGCCTTGTCAGCCGCAACCGCCAGCAGCGGTACCGCTATTCAGAATGCTGGCGCGAACTTCACATTTAATGCTAAGGGTAATGTTTACGACTCTCCGTCCCTGAGCGCTTACAGCAATGGCGTTTTTCAGACGCCTCAGCTGTTTGCTTTTGCCAAAGGTGCAGGGGTTTTTGCCGAGGCTGGTCCGGAAGCCATTATGCCGCTTACGCGGGCACCTAATGGTGATCTTGCTGTTCGCGCAGTAGGGATGCCGCAGGTCTCTGGCGGCGTGCCTTCAGTTAACTTCGGCGATATCAATATTCAGGGCGGTTCTCCACAGGCGTCCAGTCAGGGTACTGCCGGAGCAGCAGGCAGGCAGCTTAAGGATGCCATCACTGGTGTCATTAACGAACAGGCCAGCATGCCGGGCTCGCCTCTGTGGCGATTAATCAAGGGAGTTTAACCATGGCAGTCGAAACCTTCAGCTGGTGCCCAAAGGTTGCCTCTCAGGTTGATACAAGTTTTCGTACCCGAAAGGCGCAGTTTGGCGATGGCTATACACAGGTGGCCGGGGACGGCATCAACCCGGTAACACCTCAGTGGAGCGTGAGCTTTACCGGCGACGAGGCTTACATTCAGGCCATTAAAAACTTTCTGAACAGACATACAGGGTGGAAGTCATTTATCTGGAAGCCGCCGCTTGAGCCTTCAGGTTTATGGCGCGCGGAATCCTTCCAGATATCTACCCACGGCAACAAAAAATACACCCTCAGCAGCACATTTATACAGGCATACCATCCATGAGTATTTCATCTGATGTCCAGAAACTGGAACCGGGTAAGCGCGTCCGCCTGATCGAGGTGGACGGCTCAGCGTTCGGTGCGGGTATTCTTCGCTTTCACAACGAGACAATCCCCCATACCGAGGCGGAAATCATCGCCGCAGGCGGCGACGAGTCAAAACTTGAGCCGAAGTCGGTGTGGTGGCAGGGGCAGGAGTATGGCGCGTGGCCGTATGAACTGACCGGCATATCTGTCAGCAGTGACGGCCAGAGTTCACGGCCGTCTCTCACCGTTGCAAACATCAGCGGCACGATTGGCGCGCTGTGCCGAAGATTTCAGGGGATGGCTAAAGCAAAGGTGATCATCCATGACACCTTCGCCCACTATCTGGACGCAAGAAATTTTCCTGACGGGAACCCGACTGCGAATCCCAACGAGGAGCGCAAACAGGTTTATTACATCGACCGTAAATCAGGTTCAGACGATGAAACCGTAGAGTTTGAGCTTTCCAGTCCAGCCGATCTGCGCGGGCAACTCATTCCGACCCGGCAAATTCAGCCAATGTGCACGTGGTGCATGCGGGGCTGGTACAAAACCGGGAATGGCTGCACCTACGCCGGGCAAAACGGCTGGTTCGATAAAGACGGCAACCGGGTGGATGATCCTTCACAGGATGTTTGCTCCGGACTGCTGTCAACGGGCTGCAAACCTCGTTTCGGAGAGAATGAGCAGCTGGATTATGGCGGGTTCCCCGGGGCTTCACTTCTGAGAGGATAATCATGCGCGACAAAACAGTTAGCGCCATTCTGGCGCATGCCGCCGCATCCTTCCCCGAGGAGTGCTGTGGCGTGGTTATTCAGAAGGGGCGGGTGGAGAAATACATCGCCTGCAAAAATAATGCTGAGTCGCCGACTGAGCAATTTGAACTCAATCATGAGGATTATGCGGCCGCCGAAGAGCAGGGCACTGTGGTGGCGATCGTCCACAGTCACCCCGGCGACGGGGCAACAACCCAGCCGAGCGAGCTCGACATGCTGATGTGTGATGCCACGGAACTGCCCTGGATTATTGCATCGTGGCCGGAGGGCGACATTCGCACCGTCATGCCTCGCGGAGACCGTCCCCTCACAGGGCGCCAGTTTGTACTCGGATATGCTGACTGCTGGTCTCTCATCATGGACTATTTCCGCATCGAACACGGCATTGAACTGCCCAACTACAGCGTAGATCGCCACTGGTGGGAGCAGGGTGAAAATCTCTATATGGATAACTGGCAGGAATGCGGTTTCCGTGAGTACGACGGTCCCGCTCAGCCAGGTGACATGGTTATCATGCAGGTTCAGTCCACCGTCCCGAACCATGCCGGGATTTTGCTTGATGGCAACATGCTACTGCATCACATGTATGGCCAGCTAAGCCAGCGTATTCCCTACGGTGGCTATTACCGTGACCGTACCATCAAAATTCTGCGTTATAAGGATTTGATGTAATGGAAAGAAAAACCGTTATCAAACTCAGCGGCTCAATGGCTCAGCGATTTGGCAGGACACATCGCCGTGCACTAACGTCCGCCAGCGAAGTTTTCAGGGCGCTTTCTAACACCATTGACGGCTTTGATGCTTATCTGCGTGAAGCTCGGGCAAAGGGACTGGATTTTGTTATTTTCCGGGATCGTCGCAATATCGGGCACGAAGAGTTTGAACTCCTGGGGCCGGGTGATGAGTTAAGAATAATCCCTGTGATAAGGGGTAGTAAAAGAGCTGGGGTTTTCCAGGCGTTGCTCGGAACGGCTCTGGTCGCTGCTGCCATATGGATGCCGGGAGTTAGTATCGCAGCAAGTAACCTCATGTTTTCCTTTGGTGCCGCAATGGCCGTTGGCGGTGTAGTGCAAATGCTCTCTCCTCAGGTTTCAGGTCTGCGAATGCGTCAGGAACCTGATAACAAACCCTCCTATGCGTTTGGTGGTCCCGTTAACACGACGGCATCTGGCAATCCCGTTCCCCTGCTTTATGGGCAACGGGAAATTGGCGGGGCGATTATCTCCGCCGGGATTTATGCAGAAGATCAGCAATAAGCCTCATCCCTGAGGCCGGAGAGATGTTATGGATAAACAGCTATTTTTACAGCGGTACAGCCTGGCCACTGATGATTTCAGAGTTCAGCCGTTTTGTGGTTTTCACGAGACTATCAAACATTGTTTCAAGCGAGAGCCAGGCATCTTGGATGCCATTCCCGTAAGCCTGGAAATAGATACAGAATCTGTGCCCGGTCAACTTGTTCCCGTCGGGGGTGATGTAGTCCGTTATGAGGGGGCTGATGCGGAAGGAGCCTTTTCTAAAATCGGACCTTTCTATCTGAAGGTATATCGATAATTTATCGTAAACCCATATGATTGCTTCTTTGTTTGCATTCATTTCTATCTGTCGAAGGAAAAATTCGAAGCGGCCTGTTATTCCATGTGTACACCTGAATAAGGCTGCTGATGGATCATCCTTAGGTTCTCCAGAGAGCATACAGTCAGTGCTTTCCAGGGCACTTCCTGGACCGTTTATCCATCTAATAAAATCGTAAAAATTTTGTACCGATATTTGGTCTGCGTGCTCTACAAAGTCTTCTAAATGTGTAGTGATGAGTTCGGGGTGCTCTCTAAAATTATAGTATTTCCCCGCTTTATACTGATGTCCTTCGGTTGCACCCCATGGTTGGGAACGTCTTCCGGATTCCGTTATTTCAAAGGATGACACGACAATCATTTCACTTTCCTTAACCTATTTGATCCAGACGAAAGTTTTATTTAGTAACTACAGCAAAGTATCAACATACCCAGGGCTGTAAGGAATCAACATCCTGATATTCAAACAGTAGCCACCTTAAGGTGGCTTTTTTATGGGCGAAATATGACAACGACGATCATCAAAGGCCGCGGTAAAGGTGGCAGCAATCAGACCCGAACGCCTGTTGAAGCACCGGACAGCATTCAGTCCATTGCCAGGGCAAAGGTACTGATTGCTCTTGGAGAGGGTGAGTTCGCTGGCGGGCTTGATGCTAAAAACATCTTTCTTGGTGACTCATCTTCGTATACGCCCCTTCAGAACGCCGACGGAAGTTATAACTTCAATAATGTAAAATACGAGTTCCGTTCCGGCACTCAGGACCAGGACTATATTCAGGGCTTCCCCGGCATTGAAAACGAACTTCAGGTTTCATATGAGCTGAAACAGGCTGTTCCATACGTGCGAGCGGTATCCAACACGCAGCTCTCTGCGCTGCGAATTCGCCTGGGTTGGCCAACTCTTTTGCTCCAGAAAAACAACGGCGACAAAGTCGGCACCCGCGTCGAGTATGCTATCGATCTTTCGGTCGATGGCGGGCCGTATGAAACGGTGGTTAACGGTGCTGTCGATGACAAAACTACGTCGCTTTATGAGCGTAGTCACCGCGTTAATCTTCCAAAAGCCTCGACTGGCTGGCAGTTACGGGTTCGCAGAATCACGCCGGATTCCACGAGCGTGAATATAGTTGACTCCATGCGCGTTGTAGCTGTAACTGAAATTATTGACGCCAAACTTCGCTACGTTAACACAGCGCTGCTGTATGTAGAGTTTGACGCAAAGCAGTTCCCTAATGGCATTCCTCAGGTTGTGTGTAATCCGAAAGGGCGAATCATCCGTGTACCTGATACTTATGATCCCGAAACCCGCACTTATTCTGGTACATGGGAGGGCGTATTTAAATGGGCATGGACGGATAATCCTGCCTGGATTTATTACGACATCATTTTGAATGAGCGCTTCGGGCTGGGTCAAAGAATCGATGCGACTCAGATAGACAAATGGGAACTTTATCGCATCGCCCAGTATTGCGATCAGCCGGTACCCGACGGCAAGGGCGGAAGCGGGACGGAGCCTCGTTTTCGTTGCAACGTTTATATCCAGGACCGTAATGACGCCTGGACCGTACTTCGTGACCTGGCGGGTATATTTCGCGGCATGACGTACTGGGGCGACAATAAGATGTATGTCCTGGCTGATATGCCCCGGGATGTGTGGCACATCTATAACCATGCCAGCGTTGTTGAGGGTAAATTTACCTTTTCGGACCCGAGTGAAACCACGCGAAACACTGCCGCGCTGGTGAACTGGTCAGACCCGGCCAACCACTATAAAGACACGCCTGAGCCTGTTTACGATAACGATCTGGCCATGCGCTTCGATTATCGTCAGCTCGAAATGACTGCAATCGGCTGCACCAGGCAGTCAGAGGCAAACCGTCGGGGGCGCTGGGCGCTGCTTACTAACGGTATTGGCGAGGTGGTGACTTTCAGTACAGGTATGGACGTTCCTCCTGTCGGGGAAGTGATCGGCGTGGCCGCTAATGAGCTGGCCGGAAGAACTATCGGCGGCAGGGTGAGTGCGGTTAACGGCCGCAACATAACCCTCGATCGCGCCGCTGATGTGAAAGCCGGTAACCGGCTGTTTTTGAATCTTCCATCAGGCACAGCTCAGGCCAGAACCGTCCAGGCCGTTAACGGAAACACAGTCACTGTCACCACACCCTACAGCGAAACGCCGGAGGCTGAATGTAACTGGGGTGTGGACTCTGACGATCTGTTTATAGCGCTTTTCCGTGTTACGGGAACGCGGGACAACAACGACGGCACTTTCGAGGTCACCGGGACGACTTACAACCCTGATATCTATTCCGCTGTTGATACCGGCGCAAGACTGGACGAGCGGCCAGTCAGTGTCATTCCACCGGGGGTTCAGGCTCCCCCAGGAAATATTGTCGTAGACAGTTACTCTACGGTTAACCAGAACATTGCGATTACCACTATGCGCGTTGCCTGGGATTCTGTTCAGGGTGCAGTTGCGTACGAGGCGGAATGGCGGCGTGACAGCGGCAACTGGATTAGTGTGCCCCGAACGTCTTCTCTCGGCTTTGAAGTGCAGGGTATCTACTCGGGTCGCTATCTGGTCCGTGTCAGGGCGGTGAACGCCAGCGACGTTTCATCAGTATGGGTGACATCATCAGAAGTAAATCTTACGGGTAAAGTGGGCAATCCGCCGAAACCGGTCGGCTTCATCGCTTCTGATAATGTGGTTTTCGGTATCGAGCTTAGCTGGGGATTCCCGGCGAACACCGACGACACGCTGAAGACGGAAATTCAGTACAGCCTGACCGGGACGGAAGACGATGCGATGCTGCTGGCAGACGTACCCTATCCGCAGCGCAAGTATCAGCAGATGGGCCTTAAGGCTGGGCAAATTTTCTGGTACCGCGCGCAGCTGGTGGACCGCAGCGGAAACGAATCAGGGTATACAGACTTTGTGCGCGGACAGGCCAGCATCGATGTATCCGATATCACCGATGCAATCCTGGAGGACATGAAAGGCTCCGATACGTTCAAAGACCTGATCGAGAACGCGGTGGAGAGCAGTGAAAAGTTCGCAGAACTGGCTGATGCAATCAAAGAGAATGCAAACGGTCTTGCAGCGGCGGTTGGATCGAATAAGCAGACAGCAGAAGCAATCATCGGCAACGCGCTTGCTATTGCTGATGTTGTCGTGCGGCAGACAGCCCAGCAGGGCGCTAACTCTGCGACCTTCGAACAGCTCCGGGAGGTGATCGCCACTGAGACTGAGGCTCGCGTCACGGATGTTACTCGTCTTGAGGCAAAAACTGAGCAGAACGAGGCGGGAATTACCGAGGTAAGGCAGGCTCTGTCAGATGAAACGCAGGCGAGGGCGACAGCTGTCGACCAGCTTACTGCGAGTACTCAGGTCATTTCTGATAAAGCAGAGTCGGCTTCGGGTAAAGCTGATGCCGCCTCGGGCAAGGCAGATGCGGCCGAACAAGCCAGCTCGCAAAATACCGCTGATATCACCACGTTGCGACAGGTTGTCACCGACACGACTTCATCAATGGCATCTCGTCTGGAGGAACTGGGAGCAAGGACAGATACTGCCAGCGGCGGCATTCAGAGTAACTCCATCGCGCTAATAACGAGTACGCTGGCGCAGGTTGATCAGCAGGTGAGACTCAGCGCGCAGTACGGTGACAGCAAGGCCAGCATCGATCGAATTGATAATGTTATGGCAAGCGACAGGGAGGCAACAGCGCGTTCACTGCTGAGTGTGCAGGCGGAAGTCAACGGCAACAAGGCATCCATCAACAGCCTGAACCAGACGTTCTCCGATTACCAGCAGGCCACGGCCACGCAGATAAACGGAATCACGGCGACCATCAACGGGCATACGTCAGCCATTACCACTAACGCTCAGGCTATCGCGAACGTTAACGGGGACCTAAAGGCGATGTACAGTATCAAGGTCGGGTTATCCAGCAATGGTCAGTATTACGCGGCAGGGATGGGGATCGGTGTGGAGAATACGCCGTCCGGCATGCAGTCGCAGGTTATCTTCCTGGCTGACCGCTTCGCCGTTACTCACCAGGCCGGAGCGACCGTTACGCTTCCGTTCGTTATCCAGAACGGGCAGGTGTTCATCAGAGACGCGCTGATAGGTGATGGCACCATCAGCAACGCCAAGATCGGCAACTACATCCAGTCCAATAACTATGTTGCTGGCTCAGTCGGGTGGAGGCTGGATAAGGGCGGTACGTTTGAGAACTACGGTTCGACAGCTGGTGAGGGGGCCATGAAACAGACAAACCAGACAATCAGCGTGCGGGACTCCAGGAATGTGCTGAGGGTGCAGATCGGGAGAATCACGGGAACATGGTAACGGGAGGCCTCTTGCGGGGCCTCTTTTTTTTCAGGAGGACTGGATGGCGGAATATGGTGTTCAGACATGGGACGCCTCAGGCAATGTAAATAACTATGGTGTTAAGCCTGTCAGCGTCTGTGGCTATCTCCAACTGGCCCAGAACCAGAAAACAGGCTCTTACTCCGTAGCGCTTCCACCGGGTTGCAGGCTTACCTGTTTTCAGGTCATGTACGGTGATCAGTTTGGAACGAGTCGGAGGAAGATCACCATTTCAGGGGGAACCGCGACAGTGTCAGCAGCAGGTGATACCGACTACTCAGCAGGGACTGAGCCTGCGGCAGCGGCTTATCTCATTTTCCAGATCGAGAGGGCATAAATGGCGGAATATGGCGTTTTACTGACGACGACTAGCGGTGAAGTATGGGTGACCGCGAACAGCTCGCCAATCGCTCTACAGGCACGAAAGACAGCGGCACTTCAGGGAACATCGGGGTTTAATACCAAAGTGACGCACACATTCCCCGCAGGTCAGCCTGTTGTCGCCTTCGTTCATTGCACGGTTGAGGTCGAAATCACCCAGACGATCAGCGGGAACACCATCACGATTGATTTTCTCAGACCGAATGCAACCGGCACAGCGTACGTTTATTTTTTCTCTATTTTCCCACAGACAAAGCCAGACTACGGGCTGGCTGTGTGGGATGCTTCAGGGACACTGATTTTAACAAACGAAACGCGCACGCTGAGCGATGTTGTCACCCTCGGTACCGCCGGGGTGGATGCCAGCTCCGGATACAACATCAATACAACTCTGGCGGGGAAGTGGGCCTGTATGCCTGCCATGCTGGGGCTAATTACCGGGGTTATATCCGCCGGCGGTCAGCCGCAGCCCTACTCGGCCATATACAAGAGCATGGCAAAGCTTGAGGGAAGCAATACGCGGATATTCGCCAGGCCGCAGACAACCCCCGGCGGCAACCTTCAGAACGTTACGTATTCGAATCTGAAGAACGTGATTATGGCCATTAACTGCGACAATTATGATTGATCGTTTTTAGCGATCAATTTTGAATAATTGATCTACCAAATCAATTATATCTCATTGATTCATATTGTTATTGTGTAGCTTCATGAATGCCCTGGGATATAACCACTATGAAAAATATGATTCTTAGCCTGGCGGTAGCGGTATTGCTCTCCGGTTGCGCTGGCGTTATTGAGAAACAGCAACCCGTATGCACCGGAACAGCCCTGGTTGGCGGACAGGAAAGCAGCGTCCAGATCTACGGAGTCCGTAAACAAAACAATCAGACGCAGTACCGCGCCGGTTATCCCTTTAACTGGTCATGGGTGAGCGCCAACACGTTCACCAGCACCACCTGCCACTAACCCATTCAGTTTTGAACAAACCTCGCTCCGGCGGGGTTTTTTATTTCCTGGAGAAAACATGATTTATACCACTGGCACTATCGCCATCAGCGGAAACACCCTTACAGGTACCGGCACAAACTTCACTGCGGCTGGATCTCTTATTCGTAACGGCTGTACCGTTATTGCAATGACCAGCCCTGTGCAGGTATTTCAGATTACCACCATCGGCAGCGCAACAAGTCTCACCGTAACGCCAGCAGCTAACCCAACTGTTCCCGCTGGAACCCGGTTTGCCATTCTTCTGAGTGACAGTCTGAGCGTGGATGGGCTGGCGCAGGATATCGCTGAAACCTTCACGATGTACCAGCGCTACATGAGCGGGTTCGCTGATGTAATGAACGGGACATCTGATGTCACCATCACTATCAACGGCACTGCCTTCACCGTACCGGGCCAGAAATCACTGGCGAAGAAAGGGGCAAACAGCGACATAACCAGTCTTTCCGGGCTGACCACAGCGCTCAGCGTTTCCCAGGGCGGAACCGGTGCAAAAACAAAGGAAGACGCTCGCACAAACCTCGCTTTGGGAAGTAGTGCTACCAGAGATGCGTATAGCTCGTCTGGAAAAATGTTATCCGAAGGAGATTTTGGGTTAGGCGGCGCAGCATTGCCGACTGGAAATGAACAGGCATGCGGATTTTACAGAGCAATAGCTGGTGCAAGTGGAAATCCTTTAAATAACTCAGGCGTTATTCTCAATTATCAGGTTTACGGCGCTAATGCATTCACAAGAATTGCCACTTCCTATGAGCTACCTGTTCCCAGGATTTTTGTATCAACAAAGGTGAACTCTACCTATTACCCATATTATGAATTTTACACCACGGGTAATACTACAAAGGCCAGCGATGGCACGCTCAAAGCAGCGTCTCCAGTTGCCCGTATAGTGAAAAGTCAGGAAGAGTGTCAACGTGCAGACATCGACGAGGCTGGTTTTGCCTGGTGTGGCTGCGGTACGGCGAACGCCGAGGCTGAAGGGATAAAAATCTCGCGGCTGGATGTTGGGGTGTATGTTCTTATCGGCTCGGCAGGCCTGGCATCAGAAGGTTGGCAATTGCTCCCGCCAATGGACCCGGGTGGAATGGGAGAGCTGGGTGTTGTTGAAGCAGAGCAGACAGAAAGCGGTGGGCTGACGATTCGGCTTTTTAAGCGAAAATACATGCTGAGCGATGACGGGGAGATCGTCAAAATGAAAGGGGAGCCGATGGATGTGCCGGTGAACAGCTGGATCGATGTTCGCCTGGATATGCCAGAGGATAGCATCTGGAAAACAAGAGCTTCCGAAGCTTCTCTTGAACTGACAGAGCAGCCTGAGGACATTCAGCCTTAAAAATTAATAGGCGAACCCAAATTGATCTGCATTCCATTTGAAACTACTGTATATAAACACAGTAATAAAGGGAGTGCAGATTATGCCCCGAATTTCAGATATTCAGGCCGCCTTTATTGCGGCCATAGAGCTTAACCCAAAGGGCTACCGCTACCTGAGAACAGACAGCTTTATAGAAAAGTTGCGTGGTTTTAACTGGCACTTCACCCGAGCCGACGCCAATGCATGGATAGAGCGCAATCAGCCAGGCTTCGCTGACAAGACGACAGACGGTAGCGATAACCGGTACTGGATCCTGAGAAACATGGGGAGGGTCCTCTGATGGGATTTGCATCACCTGCTACCGATTACGTCGAACGCCAACTTTCTCCATCCGTTCTGTGCAACATAGGGGCCGAAAGCAGGGTGCTTGAAACAGATGTTGGGTTTGCAGTCATTGAGCCAGCCACGAAAAAAAGGCCAGGAGATGTATTGTTAATTTTGTGCGACGGCCACACGCAGTTTGCAAAACTGATGGGTAAGTCATTGATCACGGATGATGGCGAGGCAATAGAAGGAACCGCTCTGGAAGAGGTGGAAGTGTTGGGCAGAGTGACGTTCTTCATCAATCGTGCATTAGATGATGATTGCCCTGCAATATAGATAAAGTTCCCCATGCTTCACTGACGAATAACCAGCCATAAGCGGCTGGTTTTTTTGTGTGGTTTGGTCGGAACGAGAGAATTTTAATCTCCATACCATGATGGCATCCTAAAGCTCAAAGGAAGTTTTGCATAATCACTTCTTCAAAATCGCATTCCCCAAAATAAAATTTAAGTGAATGAAAAACATGGAGAAAAATGAGGATGAAAATGCAATAAAATCAGCCAGAAAAACAAAGTTAACTGGCTGATTAATAACATTTAATTGGAGGTTGTCGCACTCTGCTTCTGGAACAGTTCCCGGAAGACCGGGTAGATGTCATCCTGGTCACGAATGTGCTGCATCGCAAAGTTATCGAACATCGCTTGCAGATGCTCATACTCACGCCACAGCGTCTGGTGGGCGCGACGGGTAATTTCAATGTAGCTGTAGTAACGCACCACCGGCAGGATCTTCTTCGCCAGAATTTCATGACACAGCGGCGAGTCATCCGCCCAGTTATCGCCATCCGATGCCTGCGCGGCGTAGATATTCCACTGCGCCGGATCGTAGCGCTCCTTCACCACCTCGTCCATCAGCTTCAGGGCGCTCGACACGATGGTGCCGCCGGTCTCCTGCGAGTAGAAGAACTCATGTTCATCCACCTCTTTCGCCTGAGTGTGATGGCGGATGTAGACCACCTCCACGTTCTTATACGTTCTGCTCAGGAACAGATAGAGCAGAATATAAAAACGCTTAGCCATATCCTTGGTGGCCTGATCCATTGAACCTGATACGTCCATCAGGCAGAACATCACCGCCTGACTGGAAGGCTCCGGCCGTTTTTCGTAGTTCTTGTAGCGCAGGTCGAACGTGTCGATAAACGGCACCCGGTCGATCTTCGCCCGCAGTTCGGCGATCTCTTTTCGCAGGCGCTCCTCTTCCAGCAGTTGTGCCGGCTCCGTGTTTTCCACCACTTTCAGGCTGGTTTCCAGCTCGCGCAGTTCGCGCCGTTTGCCTGCCGTCATCGCCGTGCGTCGCGCCAGCGAGTTTTGCAGTGAACGCACCACGCTGATGTTGGCGGGTACCCCGTTTGCGGTATAACCCGCGCGATGGGTTTTGTATTCGTTGAGCTGACGGTGCTGATTCTTTCTCAGATTCGGCAGGGCCAGATCCTCAAACAGCAGGTCGAGATATTCGTCTTTTGAAATCTGAAAGACGAACTCGTCCTGGCCTTCACCGTCCTGGCTGGCCTGCCCCTGACCGCTGCCAGAACCGCCGCCTCCGCCTTGGGGCCGCTCGATTCTGTCATTCTGGACGAAGTGGTCATTACCTGGGTGCACGCGATGGCGAAGGCCGCCACGCCCCTGATGAAACATCGGTTCGCTGATGTCATCGTTAGGGATGGAGACGGATTCGCCGCTGTCGACGTCGGTCACCGAGCGTTTGTTGATGGCCTCGGAGATCGACTGTTTAATTTGCGCTTTATAACGGCGCAAGAAGCGCTGGCGATTCACCGTGCTCTTGTTTTTGCCGTTAAGACGCCGGTCAATAAACCAGGTCATAT
>OGRZ01000073.1_pt1 | contig 78799 bp, 84 predicted proteins | sample 1573771 | NCBI WGS metagenome assembly OGRZ01 (sample SAMN03295811, study PRJEB24534) | human gut metagenome | isolation source: fecal sample 1 from infant 2 | host: Homo sapiens | place: USA: Pittsburgh, PA | collected 2014-07
CCTGGTTCAACAACCGAACCTGGTTCAACAACCGAGCCTGGTTCAACAACCGAACCTGGTTCAACAACCGAACCTAGTTCAACAACCGAACCTAGTTCAACAACCGAGCCTAGTTCAACAACCGAACCTAGTTCGACTGAGGAATCTGAAAATCAGGCTGTTGTAGGTAGTAGATTTGATAACAATGATTCAAATAAGAACTTACCAAAAACAGGTGAAAACTCACATTCTTCAAAAATAGCTGTTTTTTTAGGAATTATATTACTAGTTATTGAATTAGTAATTTTCAAAAAATCGAAAAGACAAATTTAATCGTTATTAAATATTTGATTGTGTTGCAAAGTTTCCTAACCCTCATTTTACGCTATCATTATGTAATAAACAAATTTTCTATTAAAATATATTAACTAAAAGAACCAACAAGGGATGCCTTGTTGGTCTTTTTGATATTCTGATTGCTACTAGGTAAGCGATAGGCCATTCAAGTTGGGGATATTTCATTTGCGTAAATTTTTAGTATGCCTGTACTGTATTATTAAGAACTTTTTAATCATACTTATAGGAACTATACTAGTAGATATTTTGGTTTTATGTGTATCTGTTAGAGATGAAAAATCAAAATGTGTTATATCCTTAGAGACTGTTCTGCCCCAAAAAAGACAGTCTTTATTATACATTTGAATGTATGCTAAAATTGATATAAAGAATAGATTTATCTAGTTAAAAGTACCTATTATTTAGAATTATGGGAATTTAATTAGATAAATAGTAAAGGGGATTGTCATGGGAAGACCAATAAATTTGTATTCATTTATGGATATAATGAATACAACGAAAGATGATCAATTAATTAATTCAATGTTGAGGTTATGTGATGATAGTATAATACATAATCCAGAACAATTTTTTAGGAAAAAGGAACTTCAAAATCTTTATCAGTTTTCAGAAAAATTATTGCCGACGTTAACGAATATACCTAAAGCTGACAACTATTTTATAGGATACTCTGTTTCAATTGGTATAACAAGACAGTTTGATGTATTAAGATTTAGTGCAAAAAAAGTTGTAAATATCGAGTTAAAAGATTGCATGCCAAGCGATGGATTAGAAGCCATAAGAAGGCAATTAATAAAGAATCAACTATTTTTGAAAGTCTTGGGCAAGGAAATAATCTCATGTACTTATATAGCTGATACAGAGACAATTTACATGTTAACAGCTGATGATGAATTAAGTACAATTGAGGTTGAAAAATTAGGCAGATTAATTCCTATGGACAGTTTAGACATAAATGAATTAGAATCTCAACAACTGACTAATTTTATTATCTCACCATACTCAGAGACAGATAGGTTTGTAAGTCACACCTAAGCTAGTTGTATCTTATTCAACTAACAGCAAAGAGGTCAAAAACTTTTAAGTTTTTGACCTCTTTGTTTTTTCGTGCTATACTTGGATGTCATTTTTATTTTTAAATGACAAAAAATTTAATTTTTAATTGGCACAAACTATAAATCTGTATACAAGAAAAAAATCACTCAACTATTTTTGAGTGATTTTTTTCTTGTTGTTTCAAAGGTTCGGTTACTTAATTTACCTTTATTTTTATCTGGGTTACCATACTAATCTCAACTTTTAAATTAGATTTTTAGTCTAATGTTTAGGTTCTCGTTATTTATGTGCTTCATGAATATTAAGCTTTTTACTGGTACCTGCAGATATTTAATTATATCAACTTCCAGAAGAGATTTAATCATTTTATGAATCAATTAGTTCGTCGAATACTTTTGTAATGCAGACGCAAATTGTTGATTTACACTATCTTGGATATTTTCTTTATCTTTAATTAGTTCAAATAGTTTATCATGAATACTCTTGTAAATAATTTTATGAACTCCATGTTGTAGCTTTTCTTCTGAAAATTCATCCATTTCAAATGTAGTTCCGTCTTTGGGTAAAACGGCTAGAGAAATTAATTCGAAGATATCTTCTTTGATGATTTGATCAATTGGCACCCAAGCATTTTCTCTTAAAAAGTAACCTTTATTGTCATCAATTTTCAAGTATTTCATAAGTATCTCTCCTTGTTTTGTATGTTTGTTCGCCTGCTTCTAGGCAATTCAATTGTACAGACAGATTGTTTACGGAAAGACCGTTAGATGCGTACAATTTTTTATCAGTAGGATAGCCGTAATAGATGTTAAATACGGGCTCGTCAAGTACTAAAGTTCTTTGAGTATGCAAAATAAAATCAGGTTTTATAGATGCGCCAATTGTATTATTATGCGTTGAGACAAAAACAGGAATATGTTTAGAGATTTCTTGTAGAACTGTATTTATTTTGTTGTTTAAAAACATATTATCAAAAGAAGACTCAGGTTCATCAATAAGGAGTAGATCGTATTTGAGTGAATCTTCTATTTTTCTGAGAAAATTATATTCTGCTCGTTGCCCCCCAGAAACGGGATTCAAATCTTTGTTTAATATCTCAATTTGTATTTTAACAAAGTATTTTACAAAATCAGCATGTTCTAAAACATCTTTGTTTTTTAAAGCTTGTAGGTAGTCAAATGGGTGATCATAAAATTTAAAGACTTCAATAAAGGAAGTTTGCTTTTTAATAATGTTCAGCACTTCTTGGGCACCTTTAAAAGGTCGTTTGGATTTTCTGATTGTAAAATCGTAAATTTCAGTTTCGTCCAAGATCTTATCTTTTTGTAGTTCTTTGGTTATGTTATTGAACTCATTGATCATTAGAGTTTCCTTTGCAATATCGGAAAAATCTATATCAGATACTCGTTGAATCCTAGTTTTGAGTTGTAAAGCCCCTTGTATATCTGCAATTAATGAATTTGACTTCTCCTTAATAAAATTACTCAGGTAGATTTTTCTATATTCATCGACTAATCGATTTAGGAGTTTTATCAATGACTCCTGAGGTAATTCTTCAAAAATGATACTCGAATATTCTTGATTATCAATAAGAATTTGGATAGATTTTATCAATTCGTCCAGCGTGTCCAAAGATTTCGGTTTATAAGGTATCTCTGAGAATAATTTAGCTTTAGCAAAAGAATCCTTTTTTTCAGTGCTTTCGGCGTTCTTAATCAATGAGCGTAAATATTTATTCACATTAGATTCTGATTGTTTCGGATCAATAGGAAGAACAAGTGTTAAAATATCCTTAAATTCTTTTAGGAAGTTTTCTGTAAATAGACTTTCATCTCTTAAGAGTTGTCGATTAAAGTTCTCTTTTGATTCATCGTCACTTCGTTCAACTAACTCAAATTGTCTGATATACTTTGTATTACTTGTTGATTGAGCTATCTCATTTAACAAATGGGTCTTACCTGATGAACGTTCACCTATCAAAACATTTAATCCTGTAGAAGCTACGACTTTTTCGGTTAAGTTAAAAAGATCCTTTCCCTCTTTCAAAGACAAGGCAACCTTTGATTTGTCAGATAAAGTATATTTTAAAGCGGCAAAATTTATTTCAGAGACATTGATGTATGTTTGCTGCATACTATGATTTACAAGGTCTTCAGACATACGCTGATCACTAAAAAAAACTGGTATAAGGTCGTCTTCTTTGTTTAAAAGTTCCACAAATTTTCGAACAGAACTTGTTTCTCCGGTAGTAATTTTAGAATGTTGAGACAAATCCTTAATCACAGAGTCAGAGATTTCTGGTGATTTCATATAATGAGGAATCAATAGATATTTTTTTAGTTCTTTTCTTGGAAAAACTCTATAAAATTCGTCCAATGTTAAGGTCGAGTTTTGATCTTTAATATAGGAACCTAGTTTTTTACATTTTTCTGAAAAATCTTGGATATTGAACAGAGAATTATCTGATATGACTAAAATATGACCATTTTCAAGATCAACCTCAACACCAGGGAAAACAGGAATAGTTAATTCTTGTTGGATTTGATCAAATTGATCAATATCAAAAATATTATGATTTGTAATAGCTATGGCATCAAGGTTCCTGGTTGATACATATTCTTTTAATTTTTCCATGGAGAATAAAAATTTTTTAGAATCACTGACAGTGCTAATCGTATGGATATGCAAATCTATTTTTTTCAAACCGTTTTTCTCCTTCCTAATAGTAGATATATTTACCACTATTATATCTTAAAAACAAGTTCTTCGCTTTTTCTTTTTGTAAAAAAATCGAAGAACTTTTTTAGAACATAAACTAAGTATTATCAAATTCTATAATAAGGATTTGGCAATATAGATACTGCCTCGTGATTTTACCTCTTTGATACTTTCTAAACCCAAATGATACATTAGGGTGATTGAGATGAATTGTCCAGAAAATCAGCCGTTTCTGTACACAGTGTTTTTTTATCTAGTTTTTAAATTTTTAACTTCTTTTTGTGTCCATAAACTCATATCAAAATCTATGTTCAATTATACTAGTTATTTAAAGTTATGTTACAATAGATTTTGTAAAGGAGTGATTTTTTTGAAAATAGGATACGCCCGGGTCTCTACTGGTTTACAAAATTTAGATTTACAAGAAGATAGCTTAAATAAATTTGGCTGCGAAAAAATTTTTACAGATCATATGAGTGGTGCAAAAAGTAATCGACCAGGATTAGAAACAGCCATTGATTTTGTTCGATCTGGAGATACACTTGTCGTTTGGCGTTTAGATCGTCTAGGCAGAAATATGGAAGATTTGATTTCAATCGTCAATCGTTTGAATGAACGAGGTGTTAGTTTTCATAGTCTTCAAGAAAATATAACAATGGATAAATCAAGTTCTACGGGACAGCTTATGTTTCATTTGTTTGCAGCATTTGCGGAATTTGAACGAAATCTAATTTTAGAAAGATCTGCGGCAGGACGAGCGGCAGCTCGAGCAAGAGGACGATTTGGAGGCCGTCCTGAAAAATTAAAAGCACAAGACTTAGAATTACTAAAGACTCTAGTTGATAGTGGAACACCGATTAAAACCATTGCCGAACGTTGGAATGTTTCTCGAACAACGATTTATCGCTATTTAGATAAAATGGAGGAAAAAAATGGAAAAACAAATGCTCACTAGTTTTTCAGACCATCAAAGAACAGATGCGATGAAAAAATATAAAATTATTGAGCCTTATCTTAATAAACAAGAAACGATAAAAGAAATATCTATTAAAAATAAAATACCTATTCGTACACTCTATCGTTGGGTACAAAAATATGAACATGATGGTTTAGTGGGTTTAATTAGAAAGACACGAAATGATTTTGAGAAAATTAAGGTTTCAGAGGAAGTTTGCAAAAAAATAGAAGAATTTGTATTGAGATACAAAAAAATAAGTACAAAGACATTGTCTCGAAAAATTACTTCCTATTGTAAAGAGAACAAACTGGATATACCGAGTTATTCTCAAATTTATAAATTAAGGAAACGGATTCCCAAAAGTCTCATTCAGTTAGCTCATGAGGGAGAGAAAATATATAAAGAGAAATATGATTTAATTGCTATAAGGGAAACAACACGACCAAATGAAATTTGGCAAGCAGATCATACCTTATTAGATATCAATTTACTTGATGAAAAAGGAAATATCAATCGCCCCTGGTTAACTATTATATTAGATGATTACAGTCGAGCAGTAGCTGGTTATTATTTGAGTTTTTCTGCCCCTTCAGCAATCAATACTGCTTTAACCTTACATCAAGCTATTTGGACAAAAAAGGATTCTTCATGGCCAATATGTGGCATTCCTGAAAATTTTTATACTGATCACGGAAGTGATTTTACTTCAAATTTTATGGAACAAGTTGCTGTTGATTTGAGAATAAATCTCATTTTTTCTTCTATAGGAATTCCAAGAGGTCGTGGAAAAATTGAGCGTTTTTTCCAGACGATTAACCAAGTATTTTTAGAAGGATTACCAGGATATGTTGAAAATAACTGCAACGAAAAATTATTAACGATTCAAGAATTTAAAGAGAAACTACATTCTTTTCTTATCAATGAATATAATCAAACGAATCATTCTTCTATTAAAGTAAGTCCGATAAAAAAATGGAGTGAGCAATCATTTTTACCGAATATGCCTAATAGTTTAGAAGAGTTAGATTTATTGTTGTTAGAAATACCAAAAAATCGGAAAGTTCACTCTGATGGGATTCATTTCCAAGGTTTACGATATACCAATCCTAATTTATCTGCGTTTGTTGGAGAACCTGTTTTAATTCGTTATACCCCAAATGATTTAGCAGAAATTAGGGTATTTTATAAAAATAAGTTTCTTTGTAATGCCATTTCTCCAGATATTTCAAATTATGAAATCAATATGGAGGATCTAATTTTTGCTAGAAATAAACGAAAAAAATTACTAAAACAAAAAATACCAGTACCAAGTTCTGTAGAATTACTAATTGAAGAGAAAAAATATGAAGAAATAACTCCCCCACCTAAGAAATCAACTTTAAAGAGGTACTACAATGAATAAAACCTTTATTGAAACAAAAGAATATAAACGATTTGCTGAATTTTGTGACGCATGTATTAAATATAAGTATATTGGAATTTGTTACGGTGCTCCTGGCGTAGGTAAGACGTTATCTTCAAGGTATTACTGTAATTGGGATAATATAGAAAAACAAATTGCCTATCGCCGTGCTGATGATATTGGAAAAGATGCGACAGACGAAATATTAAGTGCAAATAAAGTATTCTATACCTCTCCAGCTGAAAAAATGACTCGTATTAGTTCAGATATCCATACATTAGCAACTAGGATTGATATGGTTAAAACAATGCATTTAGTTTTTAAATACAATCAAAAGGAAATTTATGCTTCACATTCTTATGAAGGAATTGATTTAATTATTGTCGATGAAATCGATCGATTAAAACTTCAACATTTAGAACAGCTAAGAGATATTTATGATAGAAATGATTTAGCAATGGTTCTTATCGGTATGCCTGGAATTGAAAAAAGATTATCTCGTTATCCTCAACTGTACTCGCGTATAGGGTTTGCACATGAATTTGATAACCTTAGTAAGGATGAAACGCATCATATCTTGGAATACAAATGGGCAGATTTAGGAATTGATATAAAGCTAGAAGATTTTTCTGATTATGAAGCTATCACAACTATCATTAAAATCACAAAAGGGAATTTTCGACTTATTCATCGTCTTTTTGCACAGATTGATCGTATTTTAAGAATTAATCAAATGGATAAAATTACTGTAGAAGTTGTCGAAGCAGCAAGAGATAGTTTAGTGATAGGCATATAAAAAGCTATCCAAAGTTGGTAGCTTTTGTCATTTATTGCTGGAAATTTTTGCCATTTAAATAGAAAAGTGACATCCAAGTATAGCACGAAAAAATAAAGAGGTCAAAAACTTAAAAGTTTCTGAACCTATTTTTATCTCATTATTTTACACGTAAATTTTATAATATAAAATACCCAAAGATAAGTATTAGTCGGTATAAACTTTGAGAATACTCAATTTTTACACAAAAAAAGGACAGACAAAATATAATCTGACCTTTTATTTGTGTTTATGGGACATGGATAGTATTTAGTTAGAACTCAATCCTTTTTTGTCAACCCAACCTTTGAGTTCTGGACTATAAACGTAAGATCCTGCGTCTTGTGTGATATGAATATACTGATTGGAATACGTATTCACATTCCCTAAGTTCTTAAATCCTTTTTTTCCCCAAGGTAAAGTATCTATTGATTTACCATTATTCAAAACAGTTAAATGATTTTCTGTATTTTTGATAGTCCATTTTGTATTCGTGACTGTATTGCTGCTCTTAACAGCATCTACTTGACTCTGAGTATTCGCATTAAATGCTTTTTTATCTATCCATCTTGAATTGACCAGAATAACTTTGGTTTTGACGTTTTCGAAGGAGTCCTTCTTTACCGAACTCTTGATAACTCTTAACCCAATATCTTACTTGTCCCATACTCTTAATACCGTATTTTTTTGCCAGATATGGATACCCTCCTTTTCCTTTTAAATACTCATGAATGATTGTCATCTTTAGTTCGAAACTATATTTACTCATAGAAATACCGACCTCCAGAAGTTAGATTTTTGGTCTAACTTTTGGGGGTCGGTACAGTGGTCGATTGCTTTTTTTGTGCATAATTTTAGTGTAATTCCTTGTAAGATAAATACAATAAATAGTTTGTCTTCTCAATAAATTGGTAGATTACCTGTTTTATCGAAGAGCTTATTCCCTTCATTTTATTTATTTTACTCTCTACCTCTTTCTTGTTATAAGTAAAAAAGTTATCTTGCCATACCAACGTTATTACTAACTCTTCTTCACATAAACTTATAAAATACGTACATCCATAAGAATTTCCTCTTTCATGAGCATAGATTTGCATACAAACCTTTTCCTCCCCTCTTCATTAGTCACCTCCAAAGGTTATTTTATCACTATTCATTATTATTCAACTCCTCTTCAACAATTATATAATATAAACGTTTAATGAAAATTACATTTGGGTACACTAAATTTATCTCAATTATGAAAAAAAAAGTATATAGATATGTTACTATAAATATAGTATAACAAGGAGGTGATATTCATGGGATTAATCTGGTCATTAGTTGTAGGGGCCATTATTGGAGTTATTGCAGGAGCCATTACAAAAAAGGGTGAATCTATGGGATGGATTGCAAACATAGTTGCTGGTCTTGTCGGTTCTGCCATTGGACAAGGAATTTTAGGAAATTGGGGACCTTCTTTAGCAGGTATGGCACTTATTCCTTCTATCGTTGGTGCAGTAATTTTAGTAGCGGTTGTTTCATTTTTTTTAAATAAAAAATAATATATTTTTAACTAAGTTAGGAGAATGTTTAAGATGGGGAACAAAAATTATAGGTTAAAATCCTATTTAACAGATAGTGAAGCGGGTTTCAATATTTCTTGGGGTGCTATTATTGCAGGTGTAATTACCTTTCTTTCAATTTTTATGACACTTGGACTTATTGGATCAGCGATTGGTTTTGGAACACTAAAACCTACATCAAGTAACCCTTTAGATGGCGTTGGAACGGGTCTAATTATATGGATAATTATTACTATTGCCTTATCTCTTATGGCTGCAGGGTTTGTGTCTGGTGTGGCAGCAAGAAGAATTGGTTTATTGCACGGCTTCTTAACATGGGCAACAAGTATGATTGTAGTAATGCTTCTAGTGAGTTATACAGCAGTTAGTGCATTTTCAGCAATCGGTTCCCTTTTAGGAAATGTAGCTTCTGGTGTAGGGGATAGTGTTGGGGCAGTTGCTTCGACCACCGGCGATGCGATTTCAAAAGGTTTTGATAAAGTAACTGATGAAATTGGTACGGTCAATACACAAGAACTACAAAACAATGTAAACAAATATTTAAAAGATACAGATGTTCCAGAGCTTCAACCAGATTATTTAAAAGATCAAATGAGTGAAGCGACTGATAAAATTAAAGATGCTGGTAAAGAAATTGTGAAAAATCCTAAAAATGCAGATAAGGTTTTTGATTCTACAGCGGACTCTTTACAAGACCAAGCGAAAAAAATTGGCGATTCCGTAGATAAAAATGCGATTGCGAATGCTGTAGCGAAAAATAGTGACTTATCTCAAGAAGAAGCACAACAAGCAACAGATAATATTTACAATGAATTAAAAACAGCTAGTGATGAAGCCCAAAAACAAATTGACACTGCACGTACTAATTTAGATAAAGCTAAAGATGATTTGAAAGAATCAATCGATGAAGCGAGACAAACGGCAGAAGATGCTTCAAACACGACGGCTAAAGCATCTATTTGGGGATTTGTTGCAATGGTTGTTGGCTTAATTATTACTTCTTTAGCAGGATTGTTAGGTTCTAATTTAGTAAAAACTTCTGATAAAGAAACTACTATGTAGAACGTTAAAGCGGTACTTCCTATTCTACAAAGTTAACCAAAAAAGGTAAGCCTTTATGCAGGCTTACCTTTTTAGCTTTTTAATACCATTAATATTACTTTTCTTCCTTATTATTCAATTTGCTTTTTTTATTTTACACGAGATTCAGTCAATTCTTTCGCTTTAGAACTTCCTTTTGAAGCCAACTCTTTTGCTTTATCTGCTTGTTCACTAGTAAAATTACTTACCGCTTCTGTAGCATCGCCCATTTTATCTTGTAAGGTCACAGAATCTTCTTCGTGTTGTTCTTCTGTTTTAATATCTACGACGTTTACATTTACTTCGATTACCTCTAGCCCCGTCATATTTTTGACTTCTTTCGTGATAATTTCTTTCATCTCGTTATAAATTTTGTGAATGTCTTTACCATATTCTGCAACGATATCTAAGTCTACTGCCACTTGTTTTTCTCCTACTTCAACGTCTATACCTGATGTAACGTCGTCTGTATTTACTAACTTGCCAGCTAAATTAGAAAAGAACCCCCCATCAACAGTAAGTAATCCTTCTACTTCTTCTAAAGAAATACCAATAATTTTTTGAATTACTTTGTCTTCATACGTTAACTTTCCTTGTACTGCTTCTACTTTATTTGCCTCTTTGACAGTTACTTTTTCTTTATCCAATTGTAATCACTCCTATATATTATTATTTATTTTAGTTTGTTTTGAAAAATGTTTCTGATAAAATCATTTTTACTTATATAATTTCCGATAAAAATGCCTACTCCAACCATGAGTAATACAAGAATCGTTTTGAAGAAACCAACAGTGAAAAATAAAATTGCACATATTAAACCTGTTAGCCCACCAATAATTGGATATTTATACACCATTAATAGTTCTTTCACAATATCCCCTCTTTCATTACACAACTCGTTTCTTTCTGGTTTTATTAGTATTTGAACGAGCCGTATTTTTAAAGACCACCTCTGTTTTTATTGCCGTGTCCAAGCCAATAAATTCTTTAATATATGCATCAACACTTTCAATAAACTGATTTGTTTGGCTCACAACTGCTTTATTTTCGCTTGTACTACCAACAATACGCACTTTTATTTTTCTTTTATACATTTTTACTTTTACTTTTGAGTCATTTAATAAGTTTGTTTGAGATACTTGTGATTGAATTAGCCCTACGATCGCGCTTTTTTTTATTTCTAGTTTGCCTTTGTCTTCACTCAACTTAATAGACGTTACTTCTGTAGGTCTTAAGATAATCCATAAAATAACTAAAGCGAGTATTGCCATGCCTATCACACTACCCCAATAGAAATAAAAAGGCATGTAATTTCCAATTAAAGGGTATTCTTCAGGTTTTATAAATCGGATATTTAACGAGTATACAAACTGATAATGGACAAACACTGTAAATAAAAATGTACCAAGAACTAAAGCAATGAAACTAAATAGGACTTTTCCTCCTCTGGTCATCGATCCCCCCTACTTTCATATGAAATTTATCACAATATAATTCTACCAAAAGTGATTGTTCTGTAAAAATTTTATGCTTCTAACAAGCGTTATTTAACAATACTATTTTAAAAACTCAAAAAAATAGAACAAACCAATACAGTTCGTCCTATGATTAAGTGATCTATCTCTCAAATTCATCTTTTATATCACCGGCAACATCTTCTGCTTTTTCTTTAGTATTTGAAATCGCTTCTTTTGCTTGGCCAGTTGCTTGTTCTAAGAAACCTTCAGCTTTTTGTTTGTCGTCACCAGTTACATTTCCTACAGCTTCCTTTGCTTTCCCAGATACCTTCTCAGAAGTGCCTGTTCCTGCAATACCTGATATAGATTGTTTTAAGTCCTCTAAAACTTCTTTAGAAGCCCCAATAACTTGATCAAAAGTTCCTTCTGCCTGCATTTGTTCATTTCCTATCACTTTTCCAGCGACTTCTTTTGCTTTTCCTTTAACAGAATCTTTATTAGTATTCATCTTATGCATCTTATTAACGACAGCTAAACCAAAAGCTGTAGCTAAAAAACCAACGATAATTCCACTTTTTTTCATAGATATTCCCTCCATATTTAAGATACTTTTATTCTACCAGAAATTGAAGTAAAACACTTGTATTATACATTTCACAGAGTGTGAGAATTCGACTACGTTAAATCATAAATCCATTAGTTGTTTTTTTCTTGGTTATAGCGCTACAATATATTATTATATTCACCTAAATCGCTCGATAATGAAATTATTGCAATGGTACCATCAGGTTACAAACGTCTTAGCTTTTTTTAATGTGTATTCCTATTCACTGCATTCAAGCAATTACTTTGCTAAAAATATATATTATTCCCAAAATAATTACTAAATGGTATAATTGCTTTACTTTCTTAGGGATTTTATATCTGGGATAAATTGACTCTCTTTCTAAAATAACTGTTGATAAACGGTTATTAGCAATTGTTGTCTTCATCATAGACGCGTTGTCGATTTTTAATATTGACTATTTCACACCTAAAAGATAACTGGCGGAAAACGGTTATCTCTATCATATCAGTTAGTCAGCCAGTGGTCGGCTGACTATTTTTATTGTTAAGAACTTCTGGGTATGGGGCTAGTCACAAGAGAAATAACCAGATCATAAAATAATTGAGTTCTCTACTTTTTATCATGTTTCCATATATAAAATGGTTTACGATAAATATTGTTGCGAACATTCTAATTGCAATACTACTAACTTTGGTAATTCTTACTTAAATTCTGTTTTAAAATTTTTATTCATTTATTTGTTCAATATGTATTATTTATCTGTCAAAATTAGGTCATTGAACTCTAAAAGTTATGGAAAAACAGGTCAAAAATTTAGAAGTTTCTGGCCTGTTTGTTTTTAGATAAAAATTACACAACTAGCTTGTGTCTTATTCAATATGCCGTTTTTTGTTAAAAAATCAGAAATCCAAAACTTTAAAATTTTTAACCTCATTTTTGACCTGGTTCCTTTTTTTCATTTGATTTCAATTTCAAACCACTCTTTTTATCTTCTTTACTCTGTACTCTATCTTGTAGTACTTTCAATGGAACTGGTAGTTTTCCATCAATACTCATCACTACTACCATCATCTCACCCTTTCTAATTCTTTTGTATTCGTTTCCGTTTGATAATTTGCAGGAATACTGTATATGAGACACCTCTATAGATTGTTTTTCCTCTATCTTGCAAAAATGTTGAATTCCGGCTGCTATCCCATATTTTAAAGTATATTTTGATTTTCAAATATTTCTAAAATGTCTTTAGGAAATATTTCTGGTTTTTCTAACAATATTCGTCCTATTTCAAATAAAACCCCCGCATAAAATTCTTCTTCATTTTTTGGTTCAACGCTGTAGGGATAAATTTCTATATCATAATTAGGAAAATTGTAGGTGAATTGGTTTCCATCAAAAGTGACATATTTATATAACTTTTCAATGTTTACAATTTCTTCAACGTAGGAAACACCTTCTCCTCTTAATTTAGCTGAGTATTGTGAATGGTTTCCCCCATGACAAATGGCTAATCCTATAGGATAATAATAAGTATTCATAATAGTACCATTCTTTTTTAAATCAAAAGGGTTTTTATTTGTAGCTACGTTTGAGATATTATAAGAAACTCTATCAGAATTCCATGGTTGTACAATCAAAGGGATTTTAGATAATGAAATTTTCATTATCTTTGGAAAATGCCGGTAGTGGTGTTTACGATATATTTCAATATCGCTACCCACTATCTCTTTTAAAAACGTACGTTCAATCAGATCACTAGAATTTTTTGAATATCTACATTCAAATATGCATTCCATGTAGTCTTTTGGAAAGGTTTGTTTGTTTTCAAATGAAGAAATTGCTGTTTTTATAGAAATGTAATCTGAAAATTGCTTTATAAATATAAAAACCGGATGAATCTCATCATTGTTTTCATTTGATATCAGATCTCTTGCTCTTTCTAAAACTGTGTTGAGAAATTCAACCTGTTTTTCTTTCTTTTTTGTGCTAATTTGTTTTTTTGTATCTAATGATTTAATACGATTAAAAATTTTCAATTTTTACTCTCCTTTTTTGTTAAAACTTGTTCAATTGAAAAATTCACGTAATTCTCCAAGCAATATCAGTTGTTTTTAGAACGTATCTAAATAGAAAAGCAGTTTATCTGTACTGTTCTATCCGTAAAATTATCAATAATAAATTTTTTTGATGTGTTAATTTTACCTTGCAAAAGGCCATTAAGCAAAAATTTTTTAAATAATATATGGGTACACTCAAAAGTCACACAAATGACATCTGCCCAACTTGAATGCCCTACTACGTACCTAGTAACAACTGAATTATAAAAAAGACCAACAGAGTATACCCCAATGTCATTAAGTTAAGAAAAAAAATAAAGCAGGAAAACAATTAAGTCTTCCTACTTTATTTTTTCTATGTAAAAGGACACTCTCTTGATACAATTATTTTAGCAATAATAAAACGTCATAGCGTTACGTATTCTGGAGGTGTCCTTATTGTCTAATAATATCAAAAAATCAAAAACTCTTCAAACTTCTCACGAAATAAAACAAAATTTAGAACATCATATTCATTCTATTACAGATCAACCTGAAATTTTTGCTCAATCTCCGCTTGATTTTTCACGAAATAGAAAATTATCTTTTGAGACAACTCTCAAAATTATTCTCTCTTTCGGTGGTCAAAGTCTTTCTAGTGAATTACTCTCTTATTTTGATTTTACACTTCAAACGCCAACTGCTTCCGCATTTGTCCAGGCTCGAAGTAAAATAAAGATTGAAGCTTTCAAACAACTCTTCTACCGGACCATTCCTTCAAGTAACCAAAACAAGCAATATAAAGGGTACCAACTATTGGCTCATGATGGCTCTGATATTAATATCCCTTATGATGAAAACGACCCTGAATCCCACTACACCATCGGAAAGTTTGACAAACCTGTAGGATCTTTTCATCTCAATGCTTTTTATGATCCATTAAATAAATACTATGCATCGGTAAACTTCCAAAAAATTAGACAGCTAGACGAACGGAGCAGTTTGTGTCAAATGGTTGATGAGTTTACTTTTGAAAAGCCGACAATTATTATTGCAGATCGTGGTCATGAGTCATTTAACGTGTACGAACATATTAGAAAAAGTGGTCAAAAATTCATAATTCGAGTGAAAGATACCAAAAGTAATGGTCTTCTTAAAGGACTTGGATTACCTCAAAAAGGAACATTTGATAAAGAGGTTAACCTTTGGTTGACAAGAAGACAGACCAATAAAATCAAAGCTGACAAAAGTTATCAATTTTTGCGTAAAAAAGCGAAATTTGATTATCTCCCACCCAATTCCAAAGAAAGCTATCCTGTTAGTCTGAGGGTCGTTCGAATTAAGTTGAGTGAAGATAGCTATGAATCTTTAGTCACGAATCTTGATTCCTTCACTTTTAAAAGCGAAGATTTAAAAGTACTTTATCACTTACGCTGGGGAATTGAAACTTCCTTTAGAGAATTAAAATATGCCTTAGGTTTAAACCAATTCCACTCAAAGAAACTAGAGTTTATTATTCAAGAAATTTACGCTCGTCTCATTATATACAACTTTTCAATGGAAATTGCTCAGGTAGTGGCGTTATCAGCTCCTTTAAAGCAGTTCTATCAGCTTAATTTCACACAAGCTATAGGCATTTGTAAAAGATTTTTTCTTGATCAAACCGTCAATGTAGAAATTTTGATAAGAAGGTATCTCCTCCCTATACGACAGAATCGGAGTGACCAGAGAAATATAACAAAAAAGAAATTTGTTGGTTTTTTATATCGTATTGCCTAATATTATAAATTGGACTATACCATATAGGACGTTTTTTTTTGTTGCTCAAAAATATAAAATTAGTCAAGTTAATAAGAAAAAAGCGATATACTTGAGACTATCATTTACTTTTTTTCCTTAACTTAATGACATTGGGGTATACCCTGTTGGTCTTTTTCATCAGTAATTTTATAATAGTTATTATTATATTTTATTTTCAGCAAATTTTTCTAATTTTTTCTTTATACTATCAGCATTTTTTGTTTGTAAATCTATATATGATACAGGCAATCCAGTATTCTTGATTTTTTCATCAAGATATGCCATATCCATCTCATTGTACATAATAATATCTGCATCAGGTATATCATTTTTAGCTATATCATAACTAATAATGGATAGATTCCATTCTGGTAGTAATTCTTTTTTTAGTTTATCTTGAAATTTTTTTGAGCTAATCCACATCATACCAGAACCACTGCTTCTAATCACAACTCCATCAGTATTTACTGTATAAATCCATACTACACTTTTCATATTTATTCACTCCTTAAACTATAATAAAATCTACACAATATCAAACTTTATAAAAATATATAAATAATCCTGTATTATGATTTCTATGTTTTGTTTATTTACATTTTCCAGCATCTAATAATTGTCAATAGAGAGATACATTTCATTTCGTAACATGTTTCTCTATAAATTCACTTTGTATTTTCGTAGAAATCATTCTCTTAGGTAAAATAAAAATTTTGTTTTTGGCAACTGTCATTAAATAAAATTCTTCATTCTCAAAAACATCTTCTATGTCATCCCAAAAATATGATTTTTTATCTGCTTCATTATTTGCTTGCCAGTATACAATTCCCAAGTCATTAATATTAACTTTTCTTGGTTCTAAAGTTTTCGAGTCTGTATTTTTGTTAATAATCCTAGCACTTGGATAAGTATATGCACTGTATAGAAAAAAAATACCCAATAACAGATATATAATAATTATTAATATATATCCAAAACCTTGCGTAAATAATTTATTAAGTAGTTCTCTAACTACGTAGTCAGGAAGTGATTGTTTGAAAGAAAGATATTGTTTAAATATCGATATAAACATATACGCAGAAGTAACCAGTAAAACTAGTCCAGCAAAATAAGTAATTCTTATTTTACGCTTACCGGTTTTAGTGAATTTTCTAGTATATAGCTTAATTGCTTTTAAATATTCATCTTCTTTTAAATTATAGTCAAAAGTCATACATGACCTCCTTTGAAATACGGGTATAAGATTATAAATGCACAAATTTTACAAAAAATACCAATTCTAATACACAGTAGAATTAAGAAATAATAATATATTAAAACCTGCCAATATCACAGATAATATGTGTATTGAAAACCAAGCAATTTTTTGCTTACTATTTAGTAAAAATACATTTTTATGTGTTTCTACGTACAGTTTTCCTTGATCTGTATGTAAAAATTTTATTCTTAAAATTGCTACAAGTAAGTTGATTAATAAAATAATTAGAGCTGTAACCAAAGTCAAAAAAGCATATGATATAGCGTTCGATTGATTTGTAAAGTATCCATATTCATAAAAAGATCCTAAAAACATCCCTAAAAAAATAACCATTACCAAATGCAAAACAAAATATATATTTATTAAAAAGCTGTAGTATACAAAACTCTTCTTTTGTAACTCTATTAGATTTATTTTTTGTTCTTTTAATTCTCTCTTCGGAATATTACTCTTTCTAACAAATGATTGATTTAAAAAAAATTTAAATATATACAGTAAAAAAAATGGAAAAATTAAAAGAATAAAGTATTTCGTCAAATCCATTTCCCCTATAATACTATTCATAATTTCCCTCCTTTAAATTTATTTTCATTATACTCATTTAAATTTTCTTTTACAAATTATAAAAGCAACTCTTGTGAAAGAGTTGCTCTTTTTCAACAAGAAATAACTTAAGCTAATGCAGCAAAAAATGCTGTTATCGCTCCTGCTAATTCTGCTGCTCCCGAAGCTATTCCAATAATAATAACCACTGCTAGCGCACCAATTAGAACGCCTTTTAGAATAACTTCTACATTTAATTGTGGAACATGACCATTTTTAATATCTCTATATGCTTTATCATAATCGGGTTGAGGTATTTTAATATCAGTTGGTAACAGAGGCTTAGGATATAGTTCAATTTCAAGTTGTAAAGTTCCTTTGTTTTCAGAATCTCCGATTTCCTTTTTAATTACCAATTTCGTTCCAATTAAATTATTTCTAGCGCAAAAACCAGTTTCAATATACCCATTTTTAATAACTGGCGCTAGCTTATTAAGCATTTCATCAACTTGATTTTCATTATAATTCTTTAGTAAATCTTTATACGAATTCAAAGACTCTTTTATCGGATTTACGTATACTTTTGTATCAATTTTACCGTTTTTAATACTAATAGACATTCCTGAATCATCTACTTTATGTGTCCAAGAGGCGCTTGATTTAAAATAAACATCAAGAGTTGGTGAACTAATAATTTGTGTAGGAGTATCAAGCTTAATACCTACATCTTTGATTGTAAAATTTTTCCCTAAAGCATTCAGTAATTTAATTGTTTCTAACTGGATTAAATTACCGATTGTTGTAGAAAATGCCTTGGTCCCATGGTCTCTTCCAGATACGGCCACTTTGTCAATCGGAAACCCTAATTCACTATGTTCATAGAATTGATCAAATGCCCACTCTTTTGGCATTGGAAAACCTAGATTTCCACTAAATCCTGTAGACATATCAGATACAAAACAATGTTCAACAAATCCAGCATCAATTGCTTGTTGACAGACGTTTCGTGTACCATAAATTCCAGTTTTGTACATACCATTTGCATCTAAAGATTCTTTTACTTTCTTGATATACGGTAAGACCGTTCCTGGAATGTTACCATCTAAAATATCTACATCAACGGCAAAGTAAATAGTCGCTCCATAAGGAAACCCTAGTTTAAATGCTGCGTTATGCGCTAAAGATCCATCTCTTAACCCATTTCCTTCGTTAAAGTAGCTTTCTTCCCATCCGCCATCTTGATAAATAGGAAAAATACTTAACCCCACACTAGTAATGGCTTGAATTTCTTCAAGAGTCAGATTTTTATCTTTTTTATTTGCTCCCACTCCTACGCTACCTGTTAAATAACGTCCAACAATAGAATACCCATTGTCTTTAATTAGTTGTGCTTGTTGTTTCGTTAATTGAGTAGCCATGTCACAAGCACTGGCTGCACGATCAGTATTTCCTGCACTTGATAGAAGACCTTTGATTACAGTCATATCCGCGGAAGTGTTATAGGGGGGTAGATTCATAAATAATCGGAAGTTTTCTACTTCAGCTGCAATATAAGAGGTAAATGAACCACTAAATACTGCAGATTGATTAAATCCATTTACATACAACGCCCATTGTAGAATTTTTACGAAATTACCAGTAGATCCAACTGTTAATGTTGGTGTCTTAGCCGTTGTTCCTGGTCCATAAAATCCGTTTGCTGTGTTTTCATCCATACCCATCTCTGCTTGAAGTGCATAAATTAAAGCACTATTCGTGTCTCTTTGATACACACCATCACATGGCAACAAGCCAAAATAACGATTATACTTAGCATTTAAAGATTGTTGCATTGACCGAATATTTTTGTCCCCTCCTGGCACCAACGCGAATGCACTCATATCAAGTAAGGCTTTCATTAACATTGCATTCATATACCCACTAGGTGCTAATCCTGCCATTTCTTGAAATTTTTTAATCGCTAATGTTGTGAGACCTGTCATTAACCCATCAACTGCTTCAGTTCCAGAAACGTAAGGATTAATCCCTTTACACCAAAAGCCACCTTGCATTATTTTCACAATATTTCCAATGCCTGCCCCAAAACGTTCATTTAACTGTTTTTCTACTTTTTCTTTAAAATAACGTTCCGTGGTAGGACCAAAATTATCTGATAGTTCTTGGATTCCCATTTCTTTTTGCAATGCTCGACGTAATCCATAGATAGTTGGCCAACCCGTTTTCCCATTTTCTGGTACTTTATTGAACCCAGAAACATTTCCATACGTCTTATTTAACCATTTTTGTGTACCTAAAACCATTTCATCCATTTGTTAATACCTCACTTTCCAAATTTGTTGTACTTTATAAATTTATTTTGTTAAAGCTTTTTCAATGCTTACTCGTAAATCAGAGCTAGTAACACTTTTTACGAACGTATCTGACGCCCAAGTAATTGACATCATCCCCGAAGCAAAATCTGCCCGAATTAATCCACGATCCGTTTCCGGATATTTTTCAATACTTAATAAAATTTGAGCAACTTCCTTAGATAAAGCAACGTTGTCTTGCCCTAAAATTGAATTTGTACGAATAAAAACACCATAATTTTTGATATGGAAAGTAATAAAACGAGAACCAGCTCCGCCTTCTTGATAGCCAATAATATTATTCCCCAAATCAACTGGGATCCCACTTTTTTCTGGGATTACTTGAATGTTATCTTTTGCTTCTTCGTGCGTATCAAATTCTAATTCTGAATATTGTGTTTTTGGCTTACTAGCCTTTGATTCAATCTGTTCCTGATTAAAGGAATTATTGCTAGCGTATGTCTCAATTCCTGTTTGTACTGCAATTGTTGTTAACAAAATTGTTCCTAAAATAAATAGACTTTTTTTCATAATTATTTCTCCTCTTTCTTTTCTTTTTCATTTGAATTATTTGTTTTATTGTTATCCATCGTACTTTTACTGTATCTGTTTATGAAATTCTGAAACAATGAAACATCGATTCCTATTTTTTGATAATTTTCTAATATTGATTGAATTTCCATTAATAAATATCCAAAGTAGAGTACATAGAGTAATCCTGTACCTGTATTTCCTGGAATAGTCATTGCTAACGGGATAAAGAATATGAGTAACATTAGTGCAGCTATTTTCTTTAAAATTCCATTGATTCCTATTCTTGATTGAAAGTCTATTTTTGGATTCATTTTTGCGGCAAAAACTCCTGATAAGAAATCAATAATCATTGCGCAGCAAATCATTGCTAGAATAAACATATGGTTACTTTCTAGTCCCATATGAATAATCAGTTCTTGTATCTTATCCATAGAACTCTCCTTATCTGTATGTTTATAAAGATTCACACAGCATTTCATTTAGAAACTTTTTAAAATGTTGTTTCGTTCTTTGTGCTCTCTTTCTACTCTTTTCATCGTAGTTGGAACCCCATTGGCATAGCTTTGAAGCTTCACATGACGTATATCCTTGTAACAACAAAAGGATAAATTTGCTTTGTTTAGGAAATTTTTTTATATAGTTTTTTAGCATCTCTTTATAGCAAATCGCTTCTTCTATATCTATTCCTGCATCTTTTTGTTGACACGTATTACTATCTAACTCATTCCAACGTGCAGAGTCATAAGAAATACCATTTTTGTCAGCGCTATCACATGTATTGCTTTTGTATAATCGCCACACACTTTTTTCAGCAAGATTCATTCTAAAAAGAACAATATTTTTAAAAGTATGTTCTACTTTTTCTTGTCCTGCATATGTTTCAAGCGCTTCCCATACGGCCAAATCAAAAGAACTTATAAAATCTTCATACGGGATACAAAGCTTATAGAGTTCACTTCTATGCTTTGCATTTTTTGCAGATACACCTATATATCTTTCCATATACTCCATTACATTTATCAAATCTTCTTCCTTATTTGTAAACCTATAGATATCTGATAACCGAGTTACTTCTGCCCAAAATTCCACATAATCACTACCTTCTATTTTTATAAATGTATGTAATGAAAATATCCATTTTGTGACATAAAATAATTACGTTAGTAATGGATTTCATATAGGTGTGTATTTAGTTTTCAATGATCTTAATGCTTTATCTTAAGAAATATTGCTTTAAACACTAATAACTAGTGTTTAAAGCAATATAATTTGTACTAATTAAAGAATCCTTTGCCCCATACAGTGTCTGTTCGACCATCATCTGGTCCCACTGCCACGTAACGGCGCAATCCTGAACCTGCAATATAACTAATCCATGCATAGCCATTTGCGAAAATATAACTGTCATAGCCAATTGACTGACCTGCTTCGTAATAATCTAATGCAGCACTATTTGGATCGGTGTCAGCACTGACCGGAAGCTTGCGATTTGGAACAAAATTACCTGCTTTAGGTACCAACCCAATAGAATTAGGGTGTGCCTGTGAACCAGGATCTCCACCATTATCAAAAAATCCTGTTCCCCATACAGTGTCTGTTCGACCATCATCTGGTCCTACTGCCACATAACGGCGCAATCCTGAACCTGCAATATAACTAATCCATGCATAACCATTGGCAAAAACATAACTATCGTAGATAATGGCCTGACCAGCTTCATAATAATCTAATGCTGGGCTATTTGGATCTGTATCACCACTTACTGGTAATCTCATGCTAGGATAAAATACACCACTCAATGCACTTCCCGTATTTGAACCCGATCCTGAAGGGGTATTATTTAAAAATCCTGTTCCCCATACAGTGTCTGTTCGACCATCATCTGGTCCTACTGCCACATAACGGCGCAATCCTGAACCTGCAACGTAACTAATCCATGCATAGCCGTTAGCAAAAACATAACTATCATAAACAATAGCCTGACCAGCTTCGTAGTAATCTAAAGCCGGACTATTAGGATCCGTATCACCACTTACCGGTAATCTCATACTTGGATAAAATACACCCGCTGAAGGATTCACTGAATCTCCTTTTGAACCAGAAGAATCTCCAGGATATGGTTTTGAAGCACCTCCAAAACGGTAAATTGTAACTGGTGGACGACCTGAAGCGACCCATACTTGATCATGATTATCAACAGAAATTCCATTAATTGAACATTTATTTCCATCCCAGCCACAAGTACAATGAATAATATTATCTTTATCATCTATAAAAATTCCCGTGTGGCCAAGTTCACCACCAGAGTTACCTCTGATTCCCCAAATAAAAATATCACCTCGTTGTACATGATATTTTCCTCCTACTAAAGGAACTTGCGACCATCCAACGCGTTCTAACTGACCAAATAAGGAGTCAGTATTTCCAGGAAAAGTTGAAGGATCAATAAACCCTGCCTCTTTTAATGCAAAATACACAGCACTTGAACAATCATAAGAATTTGGTCCTAATCGGTAATCCATACTATAAGTTATATGTTGAGCTTTTTTTTGTTCCATCCAACGAATCATTACATCAAAACCAATACGTGCGTGATTTGTTGTTTCCTCATTACCAGAGGCACCTTCAAGATAAAGGGCTGTTTCAGCGTTTCTTCGTTCAACAAGTTTTGGTAATTTAATGCTTCCAATATCATAGACATACAATTTCATTTCTCTTGCAGCCGAATTAAATTCTTTGTTATTCGTAAAATGCATGATATCTGAACTTGGTAAAAAGCCTAATCCTTTAGAATGAGAGAAAGAAACTAATGCATCAAATTGATTCTGAGTAGCTTTAATTGCTAAAAGTTTAGATATTAATGCTGCATGTTCATTTAGATCATCACGTAATATCTGAGTAGCCTGGCTCTCTGTAATGACCATTCCTGGTTTAATCGGATGTTTTTCATTTGTAAAGTGACCATAGCCAATAGATAAAATTCCATTTCTTCCTGCTACAGCTTTTAATGAAAAATTTGAGTACTTTTTACAAAGATCGATTGCTTTTTGACTGTAATTCATAAACTTCACCTCATATTTTTTGTCGCGACTTTTTTCGTATACGCCAATATATGTGGTTGAATAATCTTTTTTGTGACAAAAAAAAAGTAGAAAATTATTAATTTTCTACTTTTAGTAAATTATTTGATAATGATATGTTAGTTATTTTGCAAATTCTCCATCATAACATCTAATTGATCTTCTGAAACATTTCCAACGTGGTTTTCGGTTGCTAGAGATATAGACCCTTCTTTATTTTTAAATAAATACATTTTCTCTTGGTTATCACATATAATTTCTGTATTCACTTTTACAGTTCTTATTCCTGAACCAATCTTATTATTGGAAAATACTCTGATTTCTTTTGTTGGTACTGTATTTACAACAAATGAAGATTCTCTAGTTTCTATTTTTTCAGGTTCTTTACGAGAGCGTGAGTGAAAAGTAAGCACGCCTTTAGTGTCATTAGCATTATCTAACCTCAAATCTACAGCAAATGAGCCACTCATATAGGGTTGGTCAAACGTTTTTAGTTCTGCTATTTGTTGTAATGATACAGCATATGGCGCATCCACAGATTGATTTCCTGATTGCACAGTATTTGGTAATTCATTCGTACTTTCATTTTTTGAAGTTGTAACTGTTTGTTCTTCACTAGCTTTCTTTGACGATTCACTTATCGAGCTTTTATCCTCTTTTTTATTTACAGTGCTACTATTCGTTTCAGTTGTATTCGTTTTACTTGAATTTGTTTTATATAACGAGCTAGTACTTTCTTTTATTGGCGGATTTTCTTTATTTTTTTCTGTGTTAGAACAACCCGAAAAAACTAAAACAAGTACACATAACATTATAAATTTCATTTTATTCTCCATTCTTACCTTAGTTTATTTTCCCCAAAATATTAAGTTGTATCTATTACAACTCTAAATATCATTTCAATAAAATATTATCACTTAGTTATACATTTGCCAAACATTTCTATGCTTTCGAACAGTTAAAAAGAAAACGATATCAAAAAGTTACGTCACTTTTTTTACGAAAAATAAAAAGGTGACGTATTTAGTAATCACCTTTTATAAAGTTTTGGAATTAACAAACCTGCTTGTTCTTGTTCTAGTAACATTTCGAGACCAATAGCAAGAATTTTCGATTCGCTTTTTCTATATTTTGTTTTGAGATACTTTAACCCTTCTTGTTGTTTTAAATTTAAATTAGATTGTGCACGCTTATTACCTTTTCTTATAGCCATTCTGATCCATCCTTTTTGTTAAATAGTATTCCCTCCATTAATTCTTATTTTTACTATTGTATTCCATTTAATTGGTTGTTATGCGTAATTTCTAATTCATCCGCTGTTTTCCGTAACCATTGAACTAATTCCATTGTATCAAAGGTTAAAGCCACTTTCTTCACTCTACTATCTTTATGTGTTCTTTTTGTGGTAAGTAGAGTAGTACTTGGCCATTCTACTGGTACATTGGGAGTAGCAATTACAATTGAGCCGTTATGTCCTCTTTCTTCTTTTATTGAATTCAATTCTGATTTCATTACTTAACCCCCTTATTTGATCCCCAAGACCACAAAATTATCTTGCTGCGCATAATCAGTGATATATGTGATTTCCACCACGTGAACATTTCCAGTATACTTTCCATTTAAAAATATAAATTTATATGTTCAAAGACATCTCGTTTTTTGCTCGTTGTGTAGTTATCAAACCTGATAAACAATTCTTTCTTTACATTATTTTTAAAGAACTTAATGGAGTATCCATACTTAAACCTGACTATTTTGATTGCATCTCTGCATATTTTTTTCAGTTCATCTTTGGAAAGTTCAATGCTAAAACTCATCACTATATCAGAAACACCATTCACCATTGCTGTTTTAGTAGACCAATCGTCACTACAATAGTGTCCATAAAATTGATATCGTTTATCATTGTCTGAATCAAACAAACTTATTTGCTCGTTCATCTTCTTTATTTATACCCTCTTTCAGTTACGTATCCTGATATGCTCCAGATTCCGAGTGACTCATTTTTAACCTTTTCTTGTGCTTCCTCTAATTCTAGTAGATACTTAGTGTTAGGCTCTTTGACATAAGCCACACGTGCTAATCCCTCTCTCACAAGTGTTTTTTGTAGTAATGTTCCATCTACAAAAATATACCCCAACGCTCTACCGTAACGATCTTTTTTATCCCCTTGATCATATTCAAAAGTAATTTCTGCAGCAGTAGACAAAAGCTCTTTTGTACGTTTGCTAGCTTCTAAGCCAAACGGCTGAACTTTTGTGTTTGGTTTGACGGTCTCCGGTGTATCGATTAATAAAAAGCGTACTTTCTGTTCTTTGCCTTCAATCTTCAAAACCGTTGTGTCACCGTCTACGTGACGAACAAAATCAGCTGGTATACGTTGATCATTTGAAATAGTTTGAAAAAAACCTTCATAAACATCTTGTTCTAGTTCTTGAACAAAATCTTGTGCTTTTTGTTCAACATTTGTACATCCTGATAATAGAAAAGTGGCTACTGCTAACAGCAGCCACTTTTTTCCAATAAATAGTTTCATTTCCTAACTCCCTAACTTTTTTTCCGTTTTAATACATAATCGATTTTCTTTTTTTCTAACCTATCAAACGTTAATCCTTCAACAGCTCGTTCCCATTTTGTTTGTTGTGCTGTACGTTTCTTTGTACTGTCTGCATATATTTTTTGTAAATTTTCATTACCCATGAATCAATCCTCCTTAAAACGGTAAGTCATGATCTGAAATCTCAATAGAACTACCTTCTAAATCTGGAAAGGGTTGTTGCGCATTGCTTGCCTGCTGTCCAACTGGTGTAGGGTTAGAAGCGTTAACACCACGTTGTTGACTAACTTCTTTTGACTCTAACAATTGGAAGCTTTCTACAACCACTTCTGTCACATAAATACGTTGTCCTTGTTGATTCTCATAGTTACGTGTTTGAAGTCTACCCACAAGACCAATCAATGTTCCTTTTCGTGTATAGTTTGCTAAAGTTTCTGCAGGCTTACGCCAAATCACACACTGAATATAGTCTGCTTCACGTTCACCATTTTGATTTGTAAAATTCCGGTTAACTGCTAGTGTAAAAGCCGCAACAGCTACACCACTTGACGTATAACGCAAATCACAGTCTTTTGTAAGTCTTCCTACTAAAGTCACATTATTAATCATTTAAAAAACCTCTTTCTATTATTTTTTGAGAAGTGATAGCAACTGGTACTATCACTTCTAAATATTTACTGTTTTACTAAACCACCAAACATATTTTTAAACTTGATTTCACCAAACTCTGAAAGGAACGGATCCGTTTCGTTTAATCCGTAAGTGTATTGGTAATTCTCTACAATACTTTGATGGTCCAATTCCCAGTCCTCTTCATACGGAGATATATAAAACAAGTACAACATTGTTATATCCCCCATATACTTTTGTTCAATCGCATAGTATACAAGTATATTGTTTTCTTTCTCGATAATTTCGATTGCTTTTTTTCGTTCTTCGTTGATCCAATAGTTGGCGCCTAGATATGATTTTCCCGAAAAACTAATTTTTCCTTCCTCAATAAATTGTGCAATTGTTGGTTCATGAATACCTAAAATCTTCATTCTTTTTCTTGCTTCCATTTTCATTTTTTCTAAATTCAATTGAATCCCTCATTTCTGTTTATCTTTATAATTATTATACCATACATTGTATACAATGCATAGTATAATAATGAGGAATATTGACAAATTTTGGTTTTTTATATACTATATTTTGTATAGTATATATAGGAGGGTAATTCAATGAAAGATCTTTCTCGTGAAGAAGTTTTAACTTATTTAGAAAACAATGTGGTAGATAAACAAGGTGCTGCAAAAATTACAGGCCAATCATTAAATGCCTTCACACAATCCGTAAAATTGAATGCAATTAAGCCTTACTTTGAAATTAAACATGTAAACGGTGAACGACCTACTGTACGCTTGTATCACGTAGACGATTTAAAGGAATACGCAAAAAATAAACGAAGATAAAAGAGAACTCCCTTCTTTTATTCTCGTTTATTTTTTTATATAAAATTCTTAGTTTATTTTATGACTATTCACTGAAAAATCGTCTTTCCATTTTTTCATACCTAATTACTTTGTTTAGTGTTTATTTCTATCTCGCTCCAACCGCCACCGCCGCTCGAAAGAAATGCCTTGCTAAAGCAAGGCAAAACAAAAGAAAGAACTAGCCGCTTTGCGTCTAGTTCTTTTAAGTGCATTAAAATTTCGCCTCTTTGGCTCATGCTTTTACGGACGTGTGTCCTCTCAATAGTTTTATGACCGCTCATTGTCGTATGCCCCGGTCAGTCGCTGTTTGTTACAGTATCATAGCCAGTCGAAAAGACAAGGGTATATGAACTCACTCCGTTCGCCCTTGTCTTTTCTTGGTGTCTATGATTCTTTCTCGGCACAGCAACCGACCGAAACATACTGGCGAAAATGAACAATCAAATCTAAAAACGAAAGGAGGATAGTGTCCCACGTCCTAGCATGAGCCAAAGAAGCGAACAGCTTCCCTCCCTCACGCCAGACAAAAATGGTTGCTCGAAAACAAAAATCAAAACCAGAAAGGAAGTAGTAAAAATGAACGACCCACAGCTAAAAAATCAGCTAGAGCAGGCACGTAAAGAATATCAGAAGTTAAATAAAGCCATTCTTGAAAATGATACGCCTACATTGTTACTAAACTATGGTTGTCTGAAAAATGCCAATAATCGTTTGAATCAGTTAGCATTCTTTTTAAATCACATTGAATGGAAGGACGTATAAATATGTCAGAAAAAAAGAAAAAATACTGTGTGACAATTGTTGAAACCTTAGAGGTAGCTGTTTCTGTATTTGCTGAAAGCGAAGAACAGGCACATGAATTGGTTTCTAACATGTATTACGACCAAGAAATTATCTTGACAGAAGATAATCACGAAGCAACAGAGTTTATCATTTAAAACAACGAAAGAGGAGAGCTTTTATGGGAACACGAACAGCAATTTTTAAAGAACAAGCAGACGGAACGTATCAAGGCATATATTGTCACTGGGACGGTTATATAGAGGGCGTAGGCGCTGTTTTATATGAACATTACCAAGACCCTGAAAAAATTCAAAAAGTTATCAATCAGAAAAAAGGCCTGTCATGTTTAGGCGTGAAAGAAAACGTACTTTACGAATACGACAATGTCGGCTGTCGGGAACTAACTTGTTGTGGTTGGCACGAGTTTTGTTTATATGTTCGACCAGAAACAGAAATGTATCTTGCACAATCATTAGAAGAAATAAGAGAACAACAATACCTCACGCTAACTGACCTTGACCGAATTGACGGTTGGACGGAACTCGTTGAAGGGAAAGTAACCTTTACACCTTATCGTGGCTCTGATAACAACGGCTATTTATATGCACAACGTCAGTCTGGAGAGTGGCTAGTAAGTACCATGAATTGCAATGGAGATATGAAAGATTTTGAACCATTATCAAAGTATTTCCACGAAAAAAAGACAAAAAAAGAAACCTTTTGCGGCTAACAAAAGATTTCTAAAGAATTGGTAGTTATACCTGAATAAATTTGTAATTCAAGTATAACGTAACTCAAGACCTTTGACAAGTGAATTTGCCCCAACCTCTTATTCATAAGAGGTTGGGCTAACAAAAGAAACGAGGGAACGTTATGGACTTTCAAAATATACAAACCGTAAAAGAATTGATACATGCACTTAAACAATACAACCCAAATCTAGCAACTACTATTTTTGACGATACACAAGGTTATATCAGTGTAGCTTTCAGAAAAGAAAGCATTGAAAGAAACGGAAAAAACTTCCAGTTTTTATGTTTCTATCCTAATTATGAAGTAGCTCTTTATCCAGTCGTGACGTTGCTTTCTTATCTTGAAAAGCTACCAGAACAAGCCACCATTGCGATTAAAGACCCAGACGGCAACTATTCTTCCCTTTATCTAACAATTGACGAAACAATAGACCAAGGGAATAAATATAAGTGGCTAGTAATTAGTGACAAACTTTCTTATGAACGCTTTTTCCTAACAAGTACATTGAATGCACAAGAACAAGCACTTGAAAAAATGCTAAAAGAACTAGAAACCGAGCATGACGACACAGTCGAATATATCCATAATTGGCTATGCAACCAAAATGATGAATTCCTTTTTCAAGGTATTCTAAAGGAAGATAGAACCATAAAAGGCGCTGTTACTTACTGCATGGGAAAAGCCAAAGAACAAGCAGAAAACCAAACAAGTGCTATGGTGCCAGACGAGGTAGCATTTAATTGGATAAAGGAATATTTCATGCTTGATAAACTACCCGAAATAAAAGCCATCGGAAAGGTAATGACGACTGCCAAAAAGCAACCGACAAAAAAAGAAGAGCCTAAACCTCAAAGAAAAGAGGTGGACGAACAAATTAAATTGTTCGAGTTATAATGAATATGAATCGGGAAATACAAAAACCACTAACCCCACCCAAAGCATTTTTTGATTGGTGTACATCACAAATACCCACGTATGAATGGAAAAACAAAAAGGAGACAATTCTTGCGAGTTCTCGCAAGAATTGCCCTACTATCAAAAAGCGATTAACTAAGAGATCGAAGCTCTCTTATCCTACAAAATTTTATTCATTCGGTGTTATCCTTGTCAGTAAAAAGCGAATAGAAATTCAATCCCACTGTTATTGGCAAACAATAAAAGACGGTAAAGAAACGCTTATCTATGAACACTCAAATCTTGAACGTTTTTCAAAGGATACCCACCTTAAAGCCCATTGCCGTAATGGTTACTGGTATGAGGGCTTGTTGTCAAATTATGGTTTTATGAGTAGTGCTTATACAAATACAGTATTCTATCCAAATAACTGGCAAGAAAAACTAACCACTATATCCGAATTAAAATACCTACAGTTACCTGAAATAGAACGTCAAGAACTAGCTCATATTTACAAATACCGAAACGAAATTGAGTTTTTACAAAAGATAGGTGCCACAACCCTAGCGAATGAAATCATTTTTGACGACTATCGCAACATTTTTGGACTGTATTTTCATAAAGCAGATATGAGAGTAATCACAAAGAAATGGTTAAAAGCAAATAAACACAAACTGAAAGCAAACAATCCAACGTTTCAAGAACTCATGTTAGAAAATACGTTAAAAGAACGAAACGCCCCAATGATAGACGGAATAGAAAAGTATTTGCACTATTCGCAAATTAAGCAATTACCGAAAGAGGTGAACTTAACCAAGTTTCAAAAGTGGTTTATACGAAAGGGCGAACGTTTTGACTATTATATGGACTACTTACACATGTTGGAAGAATTAGACACCCCACTCAATGATGACACGGTTCTTTATCCAGAGAATTTACAAGTAGCCCATGATAATGCTGTGAATACGTTGAATCTTCTGAAAAGCGAGATTGAGGAAAAAGAGTACGAAGAAAGGAAAAAGCAAATCAAAGTGTTTGAAGCAGAGATTGACGACTTGCTTTTTCTCACACCTCACTCATTACAAGAGATTGTACAAGAGGGAAGTATTTTACACCACTGTGTGGGAAGTCAACGTTATCTAGAGCAACATAAACAGGGGGCAACAACGATTGTATTTATCCGGAAAAAAGAAGAGCCAAATTTGCCTTACTTCACATTAGAGTACCGAAATCAACAGGTTACACAAATACAAGGAAAATGTAACCGTCAGGAAGTACCAGAAAAGATAAAACAAGCAGTCAGACAATGGCAAGAGAATTTACAGCACGCCTTATCATCATAATATAAGACAAGACTGATACTCGCTTTCAGCGAGTATCTTCTTGATTAGAAATCAAGAAAAGAGCGTTTTTTCCAGCGCGCCAAACTCCCACCGCCACCGCCGTTAAGGCGCGCTGGAAAAAAGAAAGGCGTTCGCCTTTCCTATTTTAAAAAAATTACTAGAATCTTCTTCATTGCTCACTGATATCTATTCGTATCCCATACCTAACTGATTTTCTTGTTCTACCAATTGCTCTTTTCTTGAATATTTTGATTCTTCATTTTCTACTTGTTCTATTTCATCTAAAACAATACTTTGTTCTGTGCTTCTTTTTAAATACTCTTGCGTTTCTGGCGATAAGTTTTCAATTTCATCATCACCATAAATTTCGGAGATTGTAATATTTCCTTTCATCAAGTGTTCTGTGAGCGCTTCAGACAGAATGCTTTTTTCATCTTCATAATCAAGTGCTGCATATTTGTAATAAAAAGGGCTTCCATTTACTTTATATTCTGTATATTCCATGTCAAAATCATCAAATGTCAATTCATGACTAATTGTCGCATTCCTAGAAAATTCTTCAATATACGGTCTATCTTTTTCAGGTAAAGGTTGTCTGTAGCTGTTTTCTATAAGTTTATTCATTGCTTTCATACCAAAAACAGGTTGTTCCATCGCATATTCATGTTCAATTTCATACTCATCGTCAATTCCATACTCATCAATAATAGTTGCTAAATAATCAAGTTTTTCTGGTGGAATTGTTATATTTTCCGTTGTTGTCCATTCATTTTCTATGGAATCATACATCAAATGATAGTGAGTTGGTAATCTATGTTCATCTACTATTAGTACATCAATATTCTCAGTTACCATATTTTGCTTTAAAGGACCCGCAACAAGACGACGGTCCCCTAATCCATCATGCGTTTCATAATCAGAATTGTTTAATAGTTTTTGGATAGCGTCTGTTATTTCTTGCTGTGTCTCTTTATCAAATGTCATCAACCCTCCTACACTTTCTAAAACGTCCAGCATCTTGTCAGCTGAATCTATTTCACCAACTAATTCTAGAACATCATTCATCTCATTGGCATAATAACCATTAATTGCAATTTCATAATTATAGTCTTCAAAGATAAAGCGTTCTGGTGTGTGTTCTTTATATTGTTTTATTAGGTTTTCTTTCAATATTGCATTTATACTTAGTTGCTGATTAAAGAACAATTCCCTCTCTTCAAGTCTAGCTGTTAACTCTTTTCGGAATTTTTCTTCGGCTGTACCAGGAATATCTATAGTTAAATTATAAGCATTATACTCATTATTGCCGTTTGACAAGGAATCCAATTCTATATTTTTTAAAAAGTGATTGTATGCTTGAACTATTTCTTCGTTTTCTTCGACAATATCAATATCGTAGAGATAACTTTCTGGGGTTTCTTCCTCAAAAACGCCTTCTTGATATTCTTCTAAATTGAGCTTTTCAGCTCCCACCTGTAGAGTATTTTCCAACTGTTCAATAATAAAATTCTCCTCCTCTAACTGCTTCAATACCTCAACTTGTTCTTGTGAATAATGATTATCCATCACTGTTAATACTGTACGTGTTTCAGGAACAATCTGAATTAATTCTTCTAACTTTAATGAATGAAAGTCAGGGTGATACCGATCAATAGAACTATCTTTAAAAAAAGCTTCAATAGATCCATGATCAACATCTCTCGTGTAACCATCTCCGCCTTCTGAATAGCCACTCCATAAAGTCCCATCTTGAAAAACATAAATCGCTTGCTCTAAATTTTCGGTCTTTTCAAAACCTTCTTCATAAAAATCTGAGAAGTCAAACCTAGATTTATTTTCTGTCATTTTTCCATCCTCTTTCTTTTTTGAATAAAAAAAGAGAATAACTATTCGTTATCCTCTTACAATTCCTATTTATTTTTTAGATATTCATACTTTGCTCTAATTCTTGATATGCTTTTTCATTTAAATAACGTTGGACACTTCTCTCACACGATTTTCTCAATTGTCTTAATTGTTTCTTGAATTCATAATCTGATTTTTTATGTGAGACTACAGGCTTTCTGTTGGACACTTTTGTGACTCTCTTTTGGCCATTTTTTTCTGTTGCTTTTTCTATTTTATAATTTGCATTCCTCTCTTTTTTGGGAAGCTTGTCTGTTTGCGAAATATCGTAAACATCTTTTGTCTCAAAAACAAATGATCCTGATTCATCTTTTTTAATGGTCACAATTTTTATGGCATTTTCAATTTCATCTTCTCTTATCTGGCGATTGTTTAATTGCCATTGCTTTTCCCCTAAGACATGTGTTGCAGTAGGTATTTGTTGCAAGATTGCACGTTGATTATTTCCTGAAAAACTCTGTAAATTTGAATCTACTTCCTTGTCTTTAGAAGTTTCTATCGAAATATAGTGTGCTTTATTTTTACTTGGAAGAATAATTTTTCTACCTAAAGTCTCATGAGTAAAACTACTTACCGGTTCGGCAAATTGATTACCCTCAACTTCATGTAAGAACATACCCCGAATTTCTTTTTTTGAGGATTCTTTTTCTGCCTTTAATTGATCCACTATCTTTAAGTTTCTGCTATCTTTCGATTCTTCTCTTTCAGTGAAGTAATCATGTAACGTCTTCAATGCCTGATCCATTTTATTTTCTGATTGTTTTACTTTTATTTGTTCCTCTATATTATTAACTTCCTCATGACTCTCTTCTAAAAGTTCATGAGGTAAAACATCATCATAAATCATACTTTCTTCTGCATTTTCTTCTTGTGGCATGGTCATTTCTAATGAATCAAATGGCTCAATTAATCCTTCGCTTTCTATCTCTGTTTCAAAATTAAATTGTTCAAAATCTGACTCATTCATCAAACCAGTCTTCCTTTTAGCAAGAAGTTCCGGATAATTCTTTGCTTCTTGTAAAATCATGTTTCCAATTCGTGAATATAATCCACTTTTTCCGTAAAGCTGCTTATCAAGATAAGTTGGTTCGTTCCTTGGATTTCCATACGCTTCTTCGTAATCATCAGAAATTTTTTGTAGACGCGGAAGAATTTCATCCATTGTTTCTTTCCCATCTGTTTCCATAAACAAATCCACTATTTTATCTAGTTCTGGTTTAAATTTATGACGTTCTGCAAAGCCATATTTCCAGAAATACTGATTGCTTGGCAGCTTTTGAAGTAAATCCGTAAATAGTTGCTCATACTTTCCTTGTGTAAACTGTTCTTTGCATGATTCAGCCAACTTTTTTTGGTGTGTGACGTACGTTTCTAACATAGACAATTGTTCTTTATTTTGCATCAGTTCATTCACAAATGTTCGCTTTGTCGCTTTAATACTCTTCTGTAAAAATTTTCCTTTAAACTGCCAGCCAGTTTTACTTGGTTCTTTCGGGTGCTTGTAGAAGATCCATTCTCTTGTTGGATTTTTTTCAACATATCCGACATGAACATGAATATTATCCGTATTGTAGTGGACTGCACCTGTCCACTCTCCTTTTAACCCTTCTTTTTTTTCTAATTCAGCAATAGCTAATCTTGTGGCCTGGTAAATATGTTGCGTTTTTAATTGATTTGTTTCTGGATCAAGATAGTTATTTTCAATCAACCACTCGTTCCGAAAACTAAAAACTAATTGCCATAAAGGTGATTTATTTTCTTGAGCCATTTCGAAGTATTCTTTCATGTATCGGATAACTTCTTCTGGCGCTTGGTCATAATTATTCGTAAACAAAGCTGACGTTTTTTTCGGGTTTGACATGTAGTCATTATAGGTTGAGAACATCGTCTCATTTGAACCTTCAACTGCCGCAATACTATCCATTGAATTGTCAGGTGAAAAGGCATTGAATTGATCAAAATGTTCGTTCCTGGTCGCTTCACTTCTTTCCATATAGTCAAGATATTCTTTGAACGTATCTGTACCTGGCATAACGAACGCACTCGTAAGAATAATGCCCGCCGTTTTCTTATTCATTTGTTACAACCGACTGGGAATATTTTGCCGAATTCATTGCTTGGATTCTTCGGTTTTCTTGTCGCTCTTGTACTATTTTTTTCGCTTGGGTTACACCAAGTGAGTCCGATTCATCTTTAATTTCTAATTGCATAGTTCTTGCTAATTCGTTGAAGAGAATTGTCGTCAACTCTGTGTGTGTTTCAATGACAGATAATAATTTTTTATTCTGTTTTTGAAGGGTTAAAAGCTCGTCTATATTATTCTCGTTTTTGTTTTCAATGACATCTAGCATATAATCAATTAAGTCACCTAAATGCATATGCTTTTCTGCAGCAATTCGACTCAAACGATCTTTTGTTTTGTCTGTCATGTATATGTTTTTCGGTTTCTTTTTTTCATCCATTTTCTTTCTCCCTTTCAGTTAATTTCGACGCTGGACGAAAGAATTCCCTTACCATTAAATCCATTCCAAGTTGCATTGATTCAACGACATCTTTTGTAAATGCCTGGTAACGTAATTCTGATTCTAATTGGAACTCTTCGTACGCGATTTTCTTCAGCACATCTCGTAACATTTCATCTCGACTAGCGTAGTCTTTTTCTTTTGCCACTGTTACCAGTCTAGTTGCTATATCTTTATCTACATCTCTTATTTTTATGACTTGTTTTTCTGTCATTTTTCTCTTACCTTTCAGCCATTTTTTAGTCTTTGATCTGCTTATTTTTTATCACTACACGACATTTTTCTTATTTATTCTCTAGTATTCGCTTAATTGCGCTTTGTGTTTCGGAAGAGCATAAGGGGAAATGGGGGTCAGACAAGCTGACCCGCCTTGCAGTGCAAGGCTTTCCCGTGGGACCCAAAAACGAACGCCACTAGCACTTGGCTAGCAGGTAACTTCATGCAAACTAGCACCTTTTTAGCACCATATAGCACGTTTCTAGCACCTAAACTAGCACGTATTTAGCAGTAACTAGCACCAAACTAGCACCCTTTATAGCACATCTCTAGCACCTACTAGCAGTTGTTTAGCACCCCTTAATTTGCCTAATTAGTTGTTGATTGTTCTTTTCTTTCCTTCAACTTTTCAAGCTTCTCATCAAGTAATTTTTCTTCTTTCTTTATCCCACTTTTTGCTTCAATATACTTGTCTTTTTCACGCTCTAATTGAGCAATTTTAGTCTGAGAGTCTTCTTTTTCTTTTCCAACTTTGTAAATCAATTCTTCCGTTTCTTGTTTTACTTTTTCATCTATTCTTACAATTTCCGAATCAATTTTTTCTGTACTTTTTGCTAGCAATTTCTGTTTATCTCTCGTTGATTTTTCCTCAATGACAATCACATCAGCCAAATATTTTACTCTAGGTTTCTCTTTTAAATCATCGTCTGTTTTACTTTTTCTGACATCCCAATAAAAAGAAGTTTGTTGTGATCTATCTGTTTGTTTTTGCTGACTTTGTTCTTCAATTTGTTCTACAGTCGTTGGTGCTTTCTGTGTAGCATTATAGCCAAAGTCAATCCCTATTGTTTTCCAATTTTTAGGAACACCGTGTAATTGAATCAGATAATAATTTTCTGAAATAGGAATGAGTTTTGTTTCTATTGGTTGCTCTTTTTTTACTTCTCCGGCAAATGAAACGTATTCTTTATGAACTTGGTCTGAAGACTCTTCAACATGAACAAGGACTTCTGCATAACCAGTTGAATTGTTTATTTTTCGAGAAACAATTTCAGCTTCACTTGACCCTATTTTTGTTTTACTTATTTCTCCAATTCCACTATCCAACAAAGGACTATCATCTTTAAAAAATAACCTTGAATAGTTAAAAAAAACAAACCCAGAAACTGTTAAAAAAAACATAAATAGATATAATTTTGAAGAATATTTGTGCCATCTTTTTTTCCAACGACCACTCTTTTTTTCACCAGATTGTATTCTGTCACGGTATACTTCTACATTCTCTTTCCACTCATTTAATTTATTAAACATTTTTCATCACTCCTGCGTAAAATAACTTTCGGAGAATTCGCGAGGGGCAATTTGTTCTTCAAATTTTTTTATTTTCCAATGATTTTTTTCATCTTTTTCCAAGTTGAATTTATCAATATATTTCACGTCAAATGCTTGCGCGTTCCCATGCTTAGTAGACACAATCAGACAACCAATCATTGTCGCTTTTCCAGTCACCCCATTTAATTTTACATAGTACTGTTCACTAATAGTTTCTTGTTCAATTCGAATACTATTTTTATAATCGTCAACCCATGCCGGACGTAATTTTCCACTAAGTTTTGGTGTTAAAATTTTAGATAATCCTTTCAACTTTTCTTCCGCCGTGTCTGTAGTAATGTCGTAATAACTTTTAGAAAATTGTTCACCTATTGATTTCAAGTTAACGTATTCTTGGTGTGAATAAGAGTGTTTTGGAATAGGGATTTCCTTAGTAGAAGCACCCTCTTTATCTTCTTTAAACGCTTTTAATTCTTGTTCTAAATCATTCGTTTTCTTAACATAATTTTGAATGGTTTTGGTTTGTTGAGGAAGGAGTACATTTTTAGCATATACAAATGTTCCACCTATCCCTAATGCTAAACCAAATGCACCCATTATTAAAAGTTGGGTTATAGATTTCATAATCTTCTCCTTTACATTTTTGGTATAAAAAAAAATAACCTAAGTAGTTATCTTAGGTTACTTATCTAATTTAGATTTTTGACTGTTGTATCTAAATGAACATACCAATTACTTCAATAACATCGACCCAAGTCAGCAGATCACACTGTTCAATTTTTTCTACATTTCTGTTCATGAAATCAACTGAACGCAGTTGATGGGTAACTATATCTCCTGCTATTTTTTGAGGGTCTTTTATCGCTACATATGTCGCAAAGCTTCGTCTTGTAGAAGTAATAGGGCAAACTAAACAAAAACCCGTACGCTCGTTAAATTCATCTTTACTCACAACTAGAGCGGGTCTTCGTTTTTTGATTTCTTTACCCTTTGAAGGGTCAAAATCTATCCAAATAATATCCCTTTGCTTTGGGTAATCCATCTAGTATTCTTTCCCTTCTAACTTCATTGTATCCCATTCTGTATCTTCTACAGTCACAGAATCTCTAAAGTCTTTCCAATCTGCATCATTCTTAAATATATCTTCTCTTTTAGGCTTTAGAATATACGTATCATCAATTTTAAAAATTGTATACGCATCTCCAACTTCTGGAGAAATCCCTTTTGGGAAAATTGCTCCTACAGAATTGCCTATTTTACGTACTACTGTTTCCATGACTATCATCTCCTATACGTATGTTAAACTAAATTTAACACACCCTCAATCACTCGTCAAATATTACTTATTTTTACGAACAATACTACGTATTTTTGTTATATCAAATGTCCGATTATACTTTGCTACAACTCGCCCACGCTCTGAATTTTGCTCATAGGTAGTAAATGCTTGTCCACCATTTGATACACCTGAAATCACGCCTGTATGGCCATATATTTGAGGGGTTAATACACCACCTGCATACCAATTGACGATATCTCCTATCCTTAGATCAGACGGTTTGGGGTCAAAAATTACTGACCAACCGTACGCTGACCAATTGTAATCATCACCAATTCTTTCGGCATAATCAAAGCCACTTCCACGCAGCTGTGGGCCACCCAATTTTTCAACATAATATGCTGTAAGCATGTAACACTCTCCACCATATATTGATTGACCAACAATAGATTCTAATACCTGTATGTTTCCCCCATTTCCTTCATTAATGCCTTGCTGCATGCTTGCAACATACTGATAAACTAGCTCTGCATAAAACATATTTCCGTATGCATAGCGCCAATTTCCTTTAGCGCTTGCAATAGGATTCGTGTAAACTACTTTGGCTCCTCCACTTTGTTCTTTCGCAAATTCTGCTCCTAATTCAAAAGAATAAGGTCTCTGTTTTTGATAAAGCCAGCTTAAAAATCCACCACCATAATTGTAAGCTTGTAATACAGCTTTTCTATCTTGAATGCTATATTGGTTCGCTAAATCAAGACAACTTTTGTAATGAGTGACGCCTTGACGAATCGATTGTTCCGGACTGGTTATCGTATTAGGAGGTAACCCCGCACTTTCACTAGATTGAAATGGATCACCCCCGCGACCACCCGATTCAACCATTATTATCGCTAAAAGATAGGGTACTTCATCAGGAATGCTCATTTCCTTGGCCACTTTTTCCACTGTTGGTTTTAACGCTAAAACTTCCGGAGGAAGATTTACATTCTCATTTGGCAAGGCATTATTTTTTTCCTCTGACTCTGCACCTGCAATCATAAGAATCATTCTTTCCGTTTCTTGAACAACAGCTATAACAGTTAAACACCCAAGTCCTAACACAGAAAGTATGAGAATTATTTTTATTTTTAATGACTTCATACATTCATCTCTTGAACAGCTGATTTTTGTTGCTCAAAAATTGCTTTGGCTTGTTCGTTTTCTTTCTTCTTAATTTCACGACTTTCCAAACGTCCAGTCTTTTTTAATTCCAGGCATTCGTTAAAGTCTCCATTTTCGATTGGTGGTAAATATAAAGACAGCTTTGCTATTTGTTTTAAGTCTTCAGATTGTTTGTATTGGCTGTGAACTGCACGAATCAATTCTTTTCCTGATTTATCATTATTTACAGCCATTACAATCGTTCCTTCGTTAATATTGAGCATGTTTTGCAAGTCTTTGTACGTTTTCCATATGGTTTCTTGTTTTGTTCCTGAACCAGATAATGACAAGAAAAAGGAGTTATTAGGTAAATTTTCCTTATCTAACTCCCACAGTGATAGTGATTCTATTGGTGCTTCTGTAACGAAAAGGGTAATTGGACTTTTGTAATCCATATTGGCGCCAAAGCAAAAGCCACGGCGGCCATTGCTATTTTCTGCTATTCCTTTAAAATATTTTCGGTCTAGTTTTAATTCTCCTTTTTTATTTATTTTCATACGCTTTTCTAACGGCTTAGCATATGTTCCTTGAACATCAGCCCCAACATAGGTCCCAAATTCGTTCTTCCCAATGTCTGTGATTTTAAACAAAATATTCCCACGATTGTCTGAAGTAATTGACCCATCTGCAAAACGACCAATCGTTTCGTCCGATAAATGCCTACTACGCAAATAAGCCCACCCTTTTTCATCAAGTCGGCCTGTATCATAATTTCCTGCAACGGATAAATGTTGCAAATTAAACGGATTTTTTTCCTCTTTATTTATCCATCTTTTAGAAAATTCTTTATTTATTTGTCTAGCAAATTGATAATCTAACAACTGCTGAACAGTGTCTTCGTAGGGGTCATTATAATAAGCCATGCAAAACTCGATGGCATTATTATACGAGCTAATCCCTTCTGAATACCAATTGACTATGCCATTTTTTATATTTGCTCTCATACTGTCATGATCCACATGTTCTACAAACTTTGAAGAAACTTGCTCAAAAATTTCTCCTTTTTCTAGCATAAACGCTAACATATTTGTCCTTCTAGCAACGTCTAGCTGTTTCTTTGTAAAAACAGGAATTTTTTTTGTATGCATTATTCGCCCACCTTCCTTTTAAGAAATTAAAAAGGAGAATAAAAGATACAAAAAAAAGACACCTACTAATACGAAGTAGAGTCTCTTTGTTTGGAAACTTTCAATATTCTCTCGTTTTTTACCAAAAACTACGAGTTGAAATGCTTTTTTTGTCTTTTTTAAATAATTCTTTTTAGGTTTAGATTGTTTTCCCTCTTTATTTTTCATGGTTATAGTCCTCCATCGAAGATTCGTTTCTCTGTTTCTGATAAACCATAGCGGAATTTGATATTTTTTGCTCCTTTAATATTTAACAGAATATCACGTTCCTCAAATCCAATAATGTCTGCTATATCATAATCACTAAGTTGCTTACCAAATACTTTCTTTAGTAATTCTTCTGAAGATTCGTCTTGTTTAAATAAAAAGCGATACGTCGAAAGTTTAAACAAGTTGACAACAATTTGAGAAATCTCCCCCATTTCTCCATTTTCACTATTATAGTCAGGAAAAGCATCTGCTATGTCATGCATAATATAAGTTTGTCCGATTAATAATTTTCGCCCTTCTCGGTTATAGCGATCTAATTCCTTCAGTAAAACTTTATTTTTTGTCCGTATTGGATTATGGAATTCATCGGAAGTCATATTAGAATAAATTAACTCATCCACTTTTTTCTGTTTACGATCAAATAAATATTTTTCACGTTGGCCAACTCGTACAGATTCACTAAACGCTGCTGTATATAAATTATAGTATTGTGCATTATAAGTGGATATATCTGACTTCACGAGATTTTCCATGTTAAACGTTACAAGCTTTTTATTATAAAAATCAAATGTCGATTTCTGGTTAAAAATATTTCCTGAATCTGTAATAAATGATTCTAATTTTGAAATAAAATCATACATGTCTTTCTTTTCAAATTCTTCCGTAGCTTTATTGTATTCATTTTTAGCGAATTCAAGGATATCTGAGTAAACTGGATACTGTTCTGGATCATATTGCGTTATTTTGTTGACCTCTAACCCATGGCGTTCCATGTAATCAGCATATCCATTATTAAAAATTTTTTTAGCCGTTGTCATAATTGGACTTTGAAAATCAATATTTTCTGCTAATCCAAAAACTAACCTCATTTTCACTAAATTAGTTTTTAACGACTGCTCTTCCTTCGTTCTTTTTGTTCGAGCATCCACGTCAGAACGATAAATTTGACAAGGATTCAATCGAACTTCTCGACCATCATAAAATTCACCGCCTAGAGCTTCTGTGAGCCGTTTTGTTTCATCACTGACATAAAACCCATAATGGATATTATTATACTCTACAGCTTGTTTTAACTGCTTTTTAGCCGCTGTTGTCTTACCGAACCCTTGGCTTCCTAAAATAATACTGCTATAGGACTTTCTCAAACTATCTTTATGCGTTGTAGATAGGCAAACGACACCTGAACCGTACAACGGATAACCACTATACGGAGCATCGTGGTCAATATGGTTGGCATAGTTAAACGCATAGCTCCCTGCTAATGCTGTTCCTTTTATTTCCTTCCCTTTTCGTTTGATTAGCTTCGCGCCTTCTTTAAAGCTAACAAACGTCGCTTTAAATTGTCTTTCCTGTTCATCTAAAAAACAAGCCGCTTGGAACTGGTGTTTTCTAAGTTTTCGCATGACTTCTTGTTCACGTTCGTCCAATTTCTCAATAGTAGATTCAGCCAATACATAACGTACGTGTATCTCTTTTAATACCTCAACAGATTCAAGGACGTTTTCTACTGTTCTATCTAACTTTTCATACTCTTTGCGTGCTTTCTTTTGAGAAATCCTATCTTTAGAGCTATAAACTCTGTCCTCATACTCTCCTAAGCTCCGATTCAAATTCTGCTCAACAAGTGGATTGGAGGTATCAATTGTATGCGTATCTAAAGTAGTTAATACATTTTTCATACAAAAGACTTGTTCTCCCCAAAAGTTAGGATTGTTTTTAGGACGATAAATGACTAGATTAAGTACTCGAATAAACCCATCAGAAATTTGTAAATCTTTAGAAGAATGAGGTTTAATTCCACCCACTGGTTGAATCGTACCCACAAACAAAGGATCGTAGCCTTTTTTTGCTACAATTTTTTGCACCTTCTCGTCTCTTCCAGTGTAATCTGTCCGTTGATAAGGAATTCCTATTGGCAAAGGAGCTAATGGATTGTACCGACGAAATAAAAATTTTATTTTTTGTGTTAGTGTCATCGTATTAATACGAAAATCTGTACTTTGCGCTTGACGAATTTCTCTTTCAACTTCTTTTAATTGCTCTTCATCATCCGCAAATACTTGTAAATAAACCGTATCAATCAATCGCGTATTATCTAAATTTTCAAGGACTGCCAACGTATATTGTTGTTCTTTTTTTACTGTCTCGCTCAACGCGCCCATTTTAAAACGGCGTTTTGCATAATCAATATTTTCAGACATATCAATAGGAAAACTTGTAAATATGAATTTTATGTCTGTATAAATAGTTTTTAAAAAGACTAGGAAATCATTCAATGCAGATTGCCGCTGTTCTAAACTTCCTTCTCTTGCTGAAGAATCTTCAATTCGATAAAAATTGGTTACACCTTTTTCTAACGCAATACATTCTTCTGAAATAATTCGACGTTCTGGCATAAAGGCCAGCACCGATTTTTCAACCTTCTGTATTTTCTTCTTTTTTTTCTCTTTTGTCGTAGTATCTACCAAAGCTGGCTCTACTTGTACATCCAATAATTCATCTGTATCTACAATCAAATTCTTTCACTTCCTTTTACTCTACTTTGTCAAATTTGGAATAGATTAAATCTACTGGAGTAATAATCAAACACTTTAAAAGAAAGCAAAGAATATTCCCTGCTTTCTTTACATTTAAATAATTTACCTTAGTTATATTCTTTCATTTCTTCTTCAATCAGTTTGTCTTCTTCTGCTAATTCTTCCTCGGTTAGCATTGCCATAGATAAATCTTCTTCGTCTTGGAATTGTTGTTGTGCTAATGGGTGATACGCTTGTCTATTGTTCGTTAAGATTATCCATAACCGTTGATAGTTTCTTAAACTATTCCTAGTAAGAGAACTGGGAGATAACCAGTAAATACCCATAATCATTACAAAAAGAAAAGCAATTGTTCCTAAAGGTCCATATGTTCTTTCTTGTAGTCCTGTAGCTACCTGAAAGAGAATGAAACAACAAACCGCATCTTTTGTTAAAATCTTTCCTACAAACTTTGCTTGGGTAAATATTTCTTCTTGTATCTCATGCATAGGTCTCTATCCTTTCTTATTTTTTGGTCTTTTTTCTTTAGGTAGTTGTTGTGACTTCTGCTCTTTTCGTTGCGCTAGCCATTCATTTACTTCTTGTCCAAATTCTTTGTTTCTCTTGTATCTATCTACCTGGTTACCAATAGGATTTTTCATGTTCTTTTGATATTTGTTAGTATTTACCATTTGACTAACTTTCTTTTTAAATGGATTTTCTAATGGCTCACTTGAACTATTAGAAGGTGATTCAGACTCACTATCAGAATCGGAGTGTTCCATGTTGCTTGATTCACCTGTATATTTAGAGTTTTCATCTTCATTATCGGCCATTTTCTTATCATTTAGCTGACCCTCATTAGCAGTCGTTGTGTTTTTAGGTGTATCGTCATTAACATTTTCTTGTTCATCGTAATCACTCATATTTTGATCATTCGTTTCTGTATCCGTATTTTTACTTTCAAAATCCTCTGTTTCTTTGCCATCGTTTGTTCCATTTTCATCAACAGCCGAATCGTTAATATCCTCTCCATTTTTTTCCTGATTATCTAATGTATTTGTATTATCCGAAGTTTCCTGGTCTGAATCTTCCTCTGATTTACTATTGGCAATATCTTCGTCATTAACTGCTTCATTAGGTTCTTCAGATACATCTTTTGAAGGATCGTTCATTTGAGTGTCACTCGGTTCGTCTTGTGGCGCATTATTTGTATCTTCAGTATTTTTTTCAGATTCATTATCGGTATCAAATTTATTCAAATTCGCATCTTCATCATTTTTTCTCTCGGCGTTTCCAGAAGCTAATCCTGCGACAAAACCTGCGGTTGCTACAGTACCAGAAGTAGCTGCTCCTACAGTCGTTTTTACACCACTACCAATTTGATCTACTGCTTTTTTAGCACCCATGCCCATTACAAAAGAACCAGCTGTTGATAATCCAGCATCAATTCCCAGTGTTTTTTGTATGATAGCAGGACCATCGTAAATAAACCATGCGCCGCCAACTACTGCAAATAACTGCGCCCAAATGGACGTAGTTGTCGCAAAAACGAAACTGTTGTAATAAATAAAAACATAGTACATTGTAAAAATAGAAATCACCATGACAAATCCACCAACAATTTCCATTAATACCATTTTCGCTCGCTTAGTCTCTCTAAAGCTGAAAAAAACAACAACATTAGCCCACAATTCATTAAAAGCTAACTCTATCCCTAGTCTGCCCACTCTTACCATTGAAATGACCAATGAAAAAGCCAACACCCCTAAAGTAACAATTAAAGGTATCCAGTCTACTTTCCAGCGATAATATTTGGGAGCAAACATTGATTTTATTAACCAACCTAGAACTCCTCCATTCCCTTCATCTAATTCTACTGCTTCTTTACCTTCTTCATTTTGCTTGTTTCTTAACTTGTACTTTAGCACTTCCCCATTTTCAACTTCATCGGGATCTAAAATACGTTCGTTCACGTCAAACCCTGTTACATCTGTTAAATAGTTTTTATTTTCAGGCTTAGTCGTTTTCCACCCACCATCTGCTAAAACAAAAACATCTGTAACATTATTTTTAATCGTTGAGAACCCAATATCTCCTTGTGTGGCGCTTAATTCGCCTTGTGTAGCTTTAACCAACTTCATTCCATCACTCATAATTGTTGGAAGCATTAAAGACATCAGCAACAACATAAGTACATTCATAGGAATATCTCTTGTTTGAGAGGATTTCCCGAACATTAATACTAAACCTATTGTTAGAATCGCAATGCCAACACCAAATGACTTAAAGCTGATTAATGTTTGTAGCAGCCCTCCCTCTCCTTTAAGAGAAGAATCATTATAAAAACCTAAGAAGGTCAACATTTCTGTCATTATGTTTTCTAAATTTTGCACAATCCATAAGAAAAAACGTGCAATACCAAAAAGTATATTCCGTCCTATATCTGCCCCCAAATTCGCTAGTTTGAGGAAATCATCAAATGTAATTAAAATCTTTAGAATCTCATCAGAACTCATTAGAATTCCTCCATTCTTTTAGTTGTTGTACAACCATATTTACCGCCCCCTGACCGAAACTTGATAAAATACAACTAATATAAGAACGAACATTGCCAGTTTTCGATACTCTTTCCAGTTCTGCAAATGATTGAGGTTCCTTTTCTCCAGTCATTTGAATCAAAGCTATCAGTCTTTTTTGTTGCTCGACTGAGAACACATTGATTACTAAATGTTCTAATTTATCTCCATACATATCTTCAAGAAACTTCGCCTCTTTTGCATATTTTTCTGTTGAAAAAACTGATTTCACTTCTTTTTTTGCAATCTGTTCTATTGGTGTAATGCTATTGCTGTCTTTTCTTCGTTCTGGCTTCTTATACGTCGGTATTTGCGGAATCACTTGTTTTTGTTGGTCAATTATTTTCCCTGGTTGTAGTTTCCAGTTTAAATCCTCTAGTTCTATTTCCATGAATTGATTGTTTACTGGTATTTCTTCCCAAGAAACCTTATCTAATTTTCGGAATTTATAAAAAGGAATCAAATTTGTATCATTTTCGTACGTATTGTAAATAGGATACTGATAAATAGGGTTTCCTTCCAAATCTCTGTGTTTATTAATACGTAAAATAACGGATTCTCCTTCACGTAGTCGTTCTAATTCAAAAGAAGCAAGTAAATCAATTCTCTCTGTACTTTCTGTTTCTGTCGACTTAATCGATAATGGATCTTTATGTCTTGTTTTTGAATAATTCGAACGATCTCCTAGACGTCCGGAAATATATTTATTAGTGGACTCTGAACCTGTCCTTATATAAGCTAAGTTTCCTGTATTGCCTAAGATAATATCTTTTGTATCTTCATCATAGAGAGAAGATAATTGTTGAATATCCTGCAAGACCAAATGTGAAAACAAACGTCTACTTAATCCAGCAGTCCATTTACGTGCTAAATCAGAAATAGCAACTCCTAAGTTTCCACCTTCTTCATAGATAAAATGAACATCACGGTAACACTGAGAATCGTCTTCTAAATTACAACGATTCAACAATACTTGATAAATTTGTTCTAAATACATCACACCTAATTGATTATTAGACGTATCCGCGTCACTTAGCATTACAAAGACAGCGGTTGGTTGTTCTCTATCAAACCCGACTAGTTCCATGTCAAAACCATCATCAATTGCTGTCATTTTTGCATTTAACGTCATTAAGAATGGTTCTAAATCTCCATCAAAATGCGTAATAATATTTCCCAACGTCACATGAGCGGGTGCTGAAGCAAAAATGGCGTCATAATGACGTTTTGCCGGGTGCGTTCGTGGTAATTCGCCGAAAAATACGTCTAATTCGCTTTTATTTTCATATTCAGCTAGCAACCGCTGTAACTCATTTTCATCATTTGAGTATTTCTTTAAAAATTCATGCGAATTTTCTTTAATCCTCCGTCTCTGCATGTCGTTTACAACATTATAAATAGTGTAAGGATTCACTTTACTTGTTTCATTCTCTTCGTATTCCTGATCAGCTAAAGCAAGACCCACACTCATAAACAAACTTCGACACGCCTTCGTCCAAAACCCGCCGTCTTTACCTTCGTTCACTTCACGAAAATAAGAAAATGCTACCTGTTTAATAATTTTTTCTGCATTGGATAATTGTTGCTCTGCTTTAATACTTACATTTAATCTTTCGCTAGCTTTTCCTTTTTCTTTTAAACCCACACTCTCTTTTTTTAAACGCTTATAGTGCCGATAGTAATTATTAAACACAGCTAATGCTGGGATTGGGTCTGAATAATAAGGATTGACTACGTTAGCAATTCTTATACGATACCCACGTCGTTTTAGCGTGTTGTACCATTTTCTAGGTTCATCACCTTTTGTAGCCGTCATAACAAAAGAAGCACGATTAGCAATCAATCGTGCGCGTGTGAGTATATCAATAAATGTGTCTACAAAATAGATTCCTTTCCCTTGACGAGTTCCTGCTAACGTAATGGTATTGGAATCGGTAGTATCTACATAGAGAGAAAATGTGCCTTCTGCTTTTTGTTTCATGGTCTTAGGTTTTCTGCCTACTGGATATCCTGGTTTTCCATCATAAAAATCCTCCGTTTTAGTAAAAGGGTGTACTTCTACGGTTGGATATTGTTTGTCCATTCCTTCTGTGCTTTCAAAATCCATTGTTCCTTGCACATGTTCTTCCTCCAATGATCGAAAAGACGTATACATTCGATAAGCGATTATGCTTGTTGATAGTATGCTTGCTATGAACAAAAGAATATAAGCAAACAAGTACTCAGACAACGGATAATAGAAAAGGGTCTCTTTAAATTCTACCCACTGGATAGAAAAAAGATTACTTTTTAAAAGAGAAAATATATTTTGTAATAACCAATTGCCTACGATTATTTCTGTTAAAAAAAGAAAAATCATGGCAGGGATTAAAAAACGCTTATCTGCTAAAAAACGTAGGTTGTTTTGCTTTGCTTTTTCATAATTTTTCTTTTTAAACTTTCCTTTTTCTTTTTTCTTCATTACTTGATTGATTCCCTCCAATCAAAAAAAGAACGCTGTTTTCCTAGCGTTCTCCTCTTTTTATTTAATCACCTATTAAAGTCTCACTAATTCGGTGTACTAAATCATACTTTTTCCACTTAGTTAATCTCTTCTCAATTACTTGTTTTTGTTTCTCTAATTTCTCTATGTCTTTCTCGATGCTCTTTTGTTGTTTTTCCTTGAGAGCAACATTTTTTTGATATGTTTCGTTGAGTTTAGGTACATTTTCTAGCACATCCTTTAACGGATATGCAATAGTTCTGACTTCTTTATCTTGAAAAACAACAGTAAGCTCTAAAAATTTCCTCTCTTTTTTCTCAACTGATAGAATATCTTTTACTAAGGGGAAATCCTTTTGTATGAAGGGGGATAACTCTTGTTCATATGCTAAAATTTCTTCGTCTGTTAAATTATCTTTTGATTGAATCACTGGTAGTAATAGTCTTTTTACTTTTATTTGAGTTTCTATAGGATATAAGTGGGATTCCTGGGAAACAGTACCAATAAAAGTCAAAGTCATTACTCCGGCCAGCAATAGAAATATCAACGACATTGCAAATATTTTTAACCGATCCATAATTCCACTCCTTATTTGATTGATTCCCTCCAATAAAAAAGAAAGAGAGCAACTCTTACTTCAAGAGCTCTCTCTTTTTTAATGTTCTATTCACTTCGAACAATTTTTATTTTCTTTTGACCTTATATAAAAAGGATTCTGGTTCAAATCTACTTTTTGAAAATTATGTTTACTTTTCTTGATTGGTAATAGGCGTCTCCACCATTTGACTCGTTGGTTCATCTATTTTAACTTCCGCTTCTTCTTTTTGTGCAGTCGTACCTATCATTGAATCAGAGACTGTCTCTGGTTCTTTTGGTTGGTCTTTGATTGGTTGTGGTAAGTGAGTAAAATCTTTTTGTACGTCTGCAACGGCTTGATTTTGCGTAGTTGCGATTTCTTTCACTTCTTTTACGGTATCTTGTACCTCACTTAATGTTTCTTGTGTTTCTTGACTCTTTGCGACAACCAATTGTTGTGAAATTTTTTCTTGATTGTTTTGTACAGCAACAGCAGCTGCTTCTGCTTGTGCAACTTCTGTTTGAACATTGACAGCCACTTCTGTATTGGTTTGCGCTTCATCAATTGCTGCACCAACCGTTTCTTTTGCCTGTTCTGCTTGAGGTTGCAATGTTTCTTCGTAGTGATTTTCTAGGTTTTCCAAGTTTTCATGCGTTTTCGTTGCATTAGAAACCTTGTTTTCAAAATCATTTGTTGCCTGGTTCGCTTTTTCTTGGGCGTTGTGAACTTCGACAACTTTTTCTTGTAGTTGTTGGTATGTTTGGTTATACAAAGGTGCATTAATCTCTTCTACCTCATTGTTCTCACTTACTAATGTCTTAATTTGTTCAGATAACTGATTATATTCATCGACTAAATGCGCTACTTCTGACCAATAGTTTGTTGTTTCTTCCCCATTCTTACTTAATTCTTCCACTTGAGTGAGTTGCGTTAACTTTTTCTGCACGTTTTCTAGTTGATGATTAATATTTTGTGCTTTTTGTGTAGCCGCTACTAGTTGATCTTGTGATTTTTTAATCAATTCTGAAACCGTTGGTTTTGTTGGTTGTTCGGGATCAACTGGTTGATCTGGTACTTCCGGTTGATCTGGTTTTGATGGTTGATCTGGTACTTCTGGTACTACTGGTAAATTTGGCTCATTAGGTACTAGCAGTTTATCCGGAATCACTAGTTTTTCTGGTAAAAGTATTTTATCGGTTGTATCTATTTTCCCTGGTAATTTTTCCATTGGTTCACTTGCTGTTTTCTCATTAGCTAACGCAAGAATTGTCTCCCGCTGTTTTTCTTTTTTGTTCGTTTCTCGAATCGCTTCCTTACGGTTCTGTTGAACAAGAGCATTCGCTAGTTGTCCTAATAAATCGCTTTTTATTTCAGGTATCTCCACACCAAAAAGTTTTGGTTTTTCTTCTTTTGTACGTTCAAAACCGCTAACTATTTCTGCTAACGAATCTTTTGTTTTATGTGGCTGCTTACTTTTAATTTTTTTGTCTTTATCCTTGTTTTTTTCTTCATTCTCCGTCACTTTCCGTTCCCAAGGGGACTGTTTACTTTTTGGTGTTTGACGCTCTTCTTTAGGTTTTGTACCTTGTTGCTCTGTCTGTGCTTCCTTCTTTTCCCCCTGGTTGAGTGCGGCATACGTCAAGCCACTTCCTAGTAACGCAACTGAACATAATCCAATAATTAGATATTTATGCTGCTTTTTAGCGGTTTCTTTTTGATTTCCGTTCATTTCTTTCATCCCTCTCAATTGTTGTGTACAAAAAAAGAGCTATTCTTTTTAGAACAGCCCTTTTTTTGCTTTTTTATTTACTTTCTCGTTCGTTATACGTATAATAGATTATGAAAAGAGGACATGCTCGAAACATGTCCCCTTAGAGTAAATGACCGATAGAAGATCGGCAGCATATATTTCAACAATCAAAAAAAGACCGTCGAAACCTGCTAAAGTTTACCGACGGTCTTTTTTGTTGTCGTCTTTTTTGCCTAATTTATAGACTTGTATTAATAGTGTAAGCAAGGCCAACACTTCTAATACAGACACAACTGCACAACTCCTTTGCCAGTTTTTCTGATTTACTATGAGTACTCTCATAGGCACCAGCTCCTTTGCGGTGGATTTATGCTACCGTCTTCAACTTCCATTTACTCTTGGTGATTATATCACATTTTTCGCTCTTTTTTTATCTAATCCGTAAAAGTAATCAGTGGAACAAAGAGTTGAAATTCGTAAATTCATTCATAATTTTATCCTCCGAATTAATGAACAGACTTACCAATTTGTTCCAAATTTTTCAGCCATAGCTGATAATTATCAGCAGCTTCTTTTCGCTCGTTTTCTGATAATTCTTTATTTTCCTTATCTTTGGCGTATTTTTCTAACAAGTTATGAATACTTTTGGCTACTTTAATTGCTTCGGATAATCCATTATCCTTCAATCTTTCGTTTATTCTCTCCGCTTCAGATATTTTCCGCTCTCTAAGAAGTTTATACGCCTGTTCGATTTCCTTACTTTTGATTTGTTTTGTTAGCGTATCGTTTTGAATTTCTTTATTAATAAGCTTTGCTTCTTCTATCTTACCTTGTTCTAAAAAAGCATAGCCTACCATTGCTTGAACATCACTATCCTGTGGTAACTTGGAAAGTTCTGTTACTTTCTGCCAATCTTTGTCTAAAAAAGCAAGATATAGCTGAGCTAACTGTGTATTAGAGTGTTCAGCTATTTTTTTCAAACCAGCTTTATCTTCTTTTTGAAATAACTCCTCAATTAGCTCTGGTTCTTTCTCAGGATATTTTTTTACTATTTCAGCGTACTTTTCTTTATTGACTAACTGCTGATACGTAGGTTCTAAACTAGTTTTGGCCGTCGATTGACTTCCCGCCATAAATTTCCAACCAATCACAATTAAGAGTATTCCTATCACAAACACTCCTAAAATTCTCAATTGTTTCTGGGAAAGTTTTATTGGAGAAATAACGTGTATTTTCCTTTTAAGCCTCCCGACTTTTTGGGTATTTTTGGGCTTCTTCTCTTTTTTGAAGAATCTCGTTTTCTTTTCGTTCGAAAAACTAGCCTCCTGTAGATTCTTAAAAGGAATTTTGTAGAGTAAGCCCTCCGCCTGCTCTGCCGTCATTTTCTTTTTTTTGACTAGTTGATTTAACTTCTTTTGTATATCTTTTTCTAGTGTCCATTCATCATTTAATTTTTCAAAACTTCCCCGATAAAAAGGATCTCCACCAACTTCCAATAGTTGGAAAGTTACTGCCTCCTTAACATACATGCATCTTGTGATTTCAATAAAATCTGCGAAGGGAAGTAACTCCAACGGTGGTTGTTTTTCTAAGACTTCAACGTTAGACGATAAAATCTCCACTTCTACAGTCATTTAAGAATCAACCTCCTAACCAACCCCAAACAGTATCTTTAATCCAAGTAAAGTTCACAATAATTGCTGCACCAACAAATGCTCCGAAAACCCATTTTTTTGCCCATTGTGCAATATCATGTCCCATAAATCTAGCTCCTCCATAAATGAGGACTGCTATACCTAATGCCGGATTAGCAAACTTTTTAAATTCCGATCCTAAACCAGTTTCAACGCCTTGAATTGTTCGTTCAACATCGGCAAATGCCGGCATCATCGTACTCACTTCAATCCATCCAAGACCAATAATCGTTTGAATTACAGCTGTAAAATACTTCACTTTTTTCTTAATTTTGTTTTTCACGTTGATTTCCTCCTAAATTATTCTACTTACTTTAACTATTCATTTGTTCCTTTTTTCCGTTCCAATTCTTTTTTCAATAGTCGGTCAATGACTTCTGATTGTTCATTTAAATACTTTTGGTGCTGATTATTAAGCCATTCTTCATAAGACTGTCCATTTAAAGCCATTAAAGATTGAACACGTTTTTTTATCGTTCCATCAATTTTCACTGCCATTGTTATTCCTCCTAATTTATTCTTAAATAGTCAATAAATCACTTGTCTTTCTTTTGGTACTACTAGTTCAAAAGGAATTTCTAATCGTGCTAAACGCTCACGTTCTCCTGAAAAATCTTTTACTGGTACTTGTTTGACAAATTTCTTTTTAAAGCCGTAATTTTCATAGATATACCCAAAAGCAACAATCGTTTCATTGTAACGTTCCGCTGGCTTAACGGATAAATAATAATCAAAATGAAACAAACAAGTAATCGGTGTCTCTACACTAACTTCTATTTCACTACTTAATGCCCAAAGCTGACCTTTGGCGACTTCAGCAGCTTCTTGTGTCTCGTAACTTTTCACCCAAGCTTGGCGACTTTTTAGCCATTGATACCCAAGTTTGTGTAACTCCATTTTAATAGGGAAGCCATTCTCAACTACCGTACAATAAATGGTTTCTTTCGCATCAGTCGCCCAACTTTCTAACTCGCCATAAAGAGCAGTTTCTTCTTCTAAAAAACCAGTGCCTAACATAATTGTTTGTTCTTTTTGACTAATTTTCCCTTGCTTAAGCAATTCCCCTAATAATTCCTTCACTATTTTCTCTTTTGCTTCTTCCTCTTGAAATTGCTCACGATTAACAACAACAATATGAGCAGCTAATAAGCGTATCAGTGTCAGCATGACTTCCACAGGCTCTCGTAACAAATTGCTCACTTCTAATACACGTTCTACTTCTAAATAGTTACCAAGTGTCCGTTTACGCTGTTTTGGAAGAACTCTTACAAAAAAATTTTTATACGCTTCCGCATTTAGGTAGGTCTGATCTAATAACTGGCAAAGCCACTTTTTTATATCTTTTTCACGTTCGTTCATCGAAAAATCACCGTCCTTTTCTGCGTTTTCGTTCTTCCTCAAACAATTCTTCAATGATTTTTGATCCTTCTTTGGTTGAATTTTTACTAGCTTCTGTAAAGCGTAACAAGAATTTAGTCACATCATCATTCGTTGCATCTGGAAACCTTGAAAAGTAGTCTATTTGTAGCCATTCCCAAAACCCGTGTTCATTTTTATTACTCATTTTTTTCACCCTATCCTTTTAATGTTTCGCCGAAGATCTCTTCAAATACCCCTCTATTAATAGGTGTTTTGATAAAAAAGACTGGCACATTAATTTTACCTAAATTTGGTTTCACATAGATACTTTTTTCTGGATATACTTCTAATGCCAAAGATTTTCCATTTTTAATAATATTCAACGTGGTGATCTCTTGAATGTTTTCTTCGGTAATTTGTTTGTTGTACCACATTTCCATTGCACGTGTATTTTTCAATCGAACTTTAACTAACTTACCTGTGTTTCCTCTCCACTGTAAGGTCAAATCTTTTTCTTGGATGGCAATTTCTTTCATCCCCTTTGCCTCTCTTTCTGCTACTACTGCTTCCAATTTTTCCCCTCCATAACTAAAAAAGAAGGACAAGTAATTCGTCCTTCTTTTCGTCTTCAATTATTTTGTTTCTTTTCTACGTTTAAATCCTAAGCCTGCTAAGCCAAGCAATGCGGCTAAACTACCAGCTACCGTTAATAAGACATTTTGTTTTTCGCCTGTTTTCGGCAATTCTGGCACTATACTTGCCTTTTCTACCACTAATGGCTCTACTGGTGCTTGCGGTGTTTTTGGTGTTGGTGGTACAATCACTGTTTTTTCTGGTGGTGTTTGTGGTGTTTGTGGTTTTTCTGGCGTATGCGTCACAACCGTATTAGTTTTAATCTTCTCATTGTTGAAAGATTCTTCGATTGTGTTGTAAACGTCTCCTGCCGCAATTCGTTCTACACCAATGAACGCTTTCCATGAGTGTGCAACGTGTTTGTTTTCTTTTAGATTCATCGCATCCAAAAAGGCTTGACTGGCCGTGATTTTAACTACCCCTTTGTCAAAGGTCATCGTGAATAGTTTCGAAATGTCGTCCCCTTTATTCACTTTGGTTCCGTCTGCTAAAACAAAATTAGAATTGGCAAACACAGACCATTGGCCACTAAATTTGTCATGTTTGACGTCTAGTTTATCGCTAATCGACCATTCTTCCACAACACCAGCGTATTCTGCAGGAATGTCACTACTTGTAAATTCATAGAAGAATTTCTCCCCTAATTTGATTGTAGCGCCATTTTGACTTTGTTTGTCACCGACTTTAATAACCACGTCTTTTTTAGGGTTCACTTTTGGAATATGGTTGACAACGGTATTGGTTTTAATTCGTTGGCCAAATGTATTTTGTTCCGCTGAATTATAAACATCCCCAGAAACATTGGCTTTGACTTTTGTAGGGAGCGTTACACGCAATTCTTGCCCACCATACGCTAGAATAAAGGCTTGTGGGTCTTTGGCAGAGATTGTCACCGTGCCTTTGGCATCGTCCCATGAGATTGTAAACTGGTTCGTAATGTCTACCCCTTTGGAATCTTTGACACGAAGTAAGTCTTTGATTGGTGACACTTTCGTTTCGTCGTAATCATCGAAGAAGGAAACTCCTGTCGCAAGATCGACTGTATCAAAGGCAAAGTCTTTATCGTACCCTTTTAAGTCCCAGGTCATTTCATAAGAAAGAACATCACCACGAGCCACTTTTCCATGATTAATATCTTCCCCTTTCTTGTTATGAACGGCTTTAGTTGGTTTTGGATCATCAGGCGTATGTGTCACCACCGTATTAGAACGAACAAGCTCTTTGTTGTAGTTTTCTGTTTGCGTGTTTTCTACATCACCTGTTTTAATCCTTTGAACTTCCAGATACACAGACCAAGCTTGTTTACCTACTTTATTGCTTCCTTCATTTAAGGCGGCCAATAATGCTTGATTCATCGTAAACGTTAAGTCTTTATTGTCTTTGTTTTCTAAAAGAATGTAGGCAGAAATATCTGTTCCTGCTTTTAACGTTTTGTCCCCTACTTTAAGGTCATAGTTCGTAATAGCGTGCCATTTCCCTGTGAAACGATCATGGGTCGTGTCCAACACATCATTCATGCCCCATTCTTCTGTGATTCCGCCATAGTTGGCTGGACGTTCGGAAGATTTCACTTCATAATAAATTTTTGTTTGTAACGGAATATCTTTATCATGTAGAGAAACACTGCCAACTGTACCGTTTTTATCTGCTTTTACATCTTTGGAAGGATTACTTCTTGGCACATGGTTAATCACTGTATTTGTTACCGTTTCACCATCGTTTGTTAATTGAACAGCTGTATTTTCAAAATCACCTTCTACATTTTTCACTACAAACGGCAAGACAAGTAAATATTTATACCCCATCGCTAAAACAACAGAGCCGTCTGCGTTGGTTTTCATCATTGCTGTAACGGTGTTTTGGTCTAAATGAAGGTCATAAGAAGCGGTCACGTCTTTAGCTTTTCCTGAATTAATCGCTGCAGCAACAGCTTTTAAGTCTTTTTCGTTTAGACTTGCGTCTGCTTGATAAACTTTCACTTTGGATAAATCAATCGTCACTTTTTCTGCATCAAAGGTATCTCGAATCCCTTGTTTTGTTACTGTTTTTGGATCTACTTTGGCAAGTTCTGTCGTATCTCCTGTCACAATGTATTGTAAAGAATCGCCACGCTTCAAATTTAAATCATTGATATTTTTCTGGCCATCAGTGACTTCTTTATTCGGAACAAGAACAGGAACCACATTTGCTTTGTATCGATTGAATTCAATCGTTGCTTTTTCTGGTTCTTTAGGACTATTAAATTGTCTCTTCGGTGTTACAGATTTTGCATTTAAGTTAGTACTAAAAGCAAACCATTGCGCACTAGATACAGGCACATTACTTTTTCCTTTTGTTGTCATACCAAAAGAAAAGGAAATACGCCCATTGGCTAGACCTACACCTGAACCAAAGTACGCATTCTTGTGACCTACAGCGTCCCAATCACTATTTTTCAATCCAGAAGGTCCTGTGCCATAGTCAATATCTTCCGGTGAGTAAAATTTTCCATCCGCTTGTTTTTTCACATATGAGCCATTAATGTATTTGAACGCATTGTTCGCCCCAAAATCAGAAACAAATTCCGCATGGCCACCTTTATTCGTTAAACTTGAATTTAAAGAAGACAGCGCATACGCAAATGGACTAGCTTTATCTGGTAGTACTTCTTTACCTGACGCATCAAAGAACTTAATCGTTAAGCGTGTTTTAACATCCTTACCATTGACTCTGTTTGTACCAATAAAAGCCGTGATAATCGGATCGTTTGAAAATACCGCATTTAACGTACCACTTTGACTTGGTGAGGATTGTAGTTCATAAACAAATTCTGCTTTTGTAATTTTACGTCCTAAATAACTAGCGTTTAGTCCTGTATAGGTCACTGTCACTGGTTTATTTTTTTCTAAAAGAACCGCATACCCACCATTAGACCCAAGATTTGCCTCTTTTACAAAGGAATTCTGGAAGTTGCCAGTAGCTTTCCCACCCATATCTTTTCGTAATTTTGTAAAGATATCTTTTGAATCCCCTGCATTTACTTTATTAAAATCAGTTGCTTTGATAAATTTTCCGCCTTTAATCGACGAAATTTTAGTGTCTTTCGTCACGACAGATTGATCAAACACTAGGTTTTTACTAATCGCTTCATTGACATAGCTGTTTTCGTTCTTATGCTTGTTGTATTCAGCGACTTCTTTTTCATAACGCTCTTTTTCTGCTTTGTTTTTTGCCGCAATTTCTGCATTTTCTTTGGCAATTTTTTCATTTTTGGCTTTTAATTCAGCTGCTTGTTGGGCAATCTTTTTCGCTTGTTCTTTTTGTAGTTTGTCTACTTCTTTTTCTTTTGCAGCTAAATCTTTAGAAGAAACGTTGCCTAAGTCTTCTGCTGGTTTTTCAACGACAGTAATGTTCGGATCTTTTTTCGCTTCATCAACTGCTTTGTCAACGTCTGGTGTTTCAAATTCTTTAGGAATGATCGTTGATTTGTTGGCTTCATTTTCAGCTGGTGCAACTTCTGTTGGCTGCCCTAGAGGTTCATTGGCTGTTTCAGGGCTTACTACTGGTTGTTCTTGTGCTGATTTTTCTGCTTCTGCTGTTGGTTGTTGCGCATTTATGGTATCATTTGGGGTAGCTGAACTTTGTTCAGTACCTTTATTTTCTGGCGCTACTTCTTCTACTTTGGTCGGTTGAGAAGTAGTGTCTTTTTGTAAGGCTGCTTCTTCAGATACTGCCGTTTTAGGTGTTTCCTTTCCTGACTGCAGGTCGGGGTTATCAGGTTGCACCGTCGTTGTTCCTGGTTGTGAATCTAATTCTGCGGCTTGTACATTATCAGTAGCTAATCCTACAACTCCTAACACACCTATAAAAAGAATAGGAGCAGTTACCCAGCGTTTCTTAGCTTTATATGTTTTAAAACGTTTCTTTACTTCTGTTTGTTGCTTCATGTATCATTCTCCTCGTAAACTATATTTTTTAATTCCTATTATTCTTTTCTTTACAAACAACGATTTCTCCGACATGGCGCACGTACACAAGTCATACTTTTTCCTCCTCTCTTTTTTGTAGATATATTACTTTATTTCATTCCACATTCTCCTATTCATTGGTATTTTTTCTTGATAAGTAACCCTTTTCATGGTATAAATAATTTATTCTCAGATTAATAGTAATTTTATGTCTGTGGCTACCTAGTTATCATTGCTGGGTAGCCTCTCTATATATAAAAGAGGAGCGAGTATTTTCTCGCTCCTCTATTTTTCCTCCTCAAAATCAATAATTTCAATCCTCACAATGTACTCACTTAACTCTTCCCACACATCTTCAACTAACAATTCATCTTTTTTGTCATTCTTCAAAGTCATTGCGAACCATTCATCGCCATTATCATCTTCACCAAGCAGTCTAAAATTGATTGGATTTTCTTTAAATTTCATGTCATATAAATCTTCTTCGTCTATGCCTAATACGTCTAACCCTTTACAATTTCCACTTTTTACAAAGGTAACAAATCCTTTGTATACACCTCGTTGGAAACTTACTTTGATTGTATGCAAGCCCCATCGGATATTTGGATCATAATTTTTCATTGTTATTCCTCCTATTATTCTTTTTCTCTCGTAGCAAAGCTACTTACTGGCGTGGTAGGAGTCGAACCTACCTCTTATCTTCCTTCATGTCCGTTGCATCCCAGATGCTACACGCCAACCTAAAAGGAGCGACCTCTCAGTTTCCTGTTTTTTTGAGATTGCCATTCTTTTTACGGTAGGCTTATGAATGGTATAAGAGCTGTTGCTTGCCATGCTACCGCTCAATCTCTATACGGTTTTCGCTAACCGGTAGCGGGATCGTTTACCGTAAACCCTACTTGCTGGCAAGGATTCGCACCTTGCATAATCAAATAAAACAATAAGGGGATTCTACTGCTTTATTTTAAGCGACTTCTATTCCGCCACAGCAACTTCGTTTTCTATTAAAAAAAGAGAACCGAAAGTATCTTCGATTCTCCTTGTATAATATCTTTGTTACTACTTCTGAATTTTTCATTCCTATAACAAACCGCCGTCAATTATCAATAATTCGCCATCTTCTTTGAGATTCTCTAACTGTTTAAAAGCCTCTTCTACACCTAGTTTCCCACCATCTTCAATATTACTTTCTGCAACCATTTTCAATGCTTCATATTTATCAATTGTTCTCATTTCCGTGTAAAAGATTTCTTCTTCCTCAACATCTGAAACGTTTTCCGTGTAAATTTTTAAACACTGCTTTTCATCCTCAGCAGCAATCAATGCTAAATAAGGATCTTTAATTTCATAAAAGTTCATTTATTTATCCTCCCTATTTTTAATTATTTTTCCGTCTTTTGTTCTTGAAACTGATCGCACCTACTGCCATAAATAAGCCAATTATAGTCAACCAAATACTTCGTTGTTCTCCAGTTTGTGGTAAGGATTCTGGTGCTTTTGCTACTTGTTTCGTCTTACGAGGTTCTGAATGTGTTAATGCTTGTGCTTTTGGCTGTTCTTTTTGTTTAGAAAAAGATAACTGTTGGAGACCAGGTGTTTTGTCTGCTGAAGTAGCACTTGCTACTAACGTTTGGTTTTGTTTTGCTTCTCGTTCAAGGCGTTGTTGCTCTTTTGCTACTTGCTCTTGCAACGCTTCTTGTCGCTGCTGTTCGGCTTGTTGTGCTTCTAAGTCTCTTAATACGCCCTGGTACTGCTGTAGCTCTAACTTCGCATTAGAAAGGTCTTCTTGTGCTTGTGTATAAGCAAGTGTAGCAACGGCTTGTTGTTCTTTGAGTTCCTCTAATGATTTCAGAGAATTTTCATAGGCTTCTTGTGCTTGGACCACTGATGCTTCTGCTTTGTTTAACTCGTTTAATGCTTTTTCGTATGTTGGTTGAGCATTTTCTAAACGAGACAATGAACGTGTACTTGTTTTAAGCGCAACTTGTTTTTGATTTAAGTTTTCTTTTGCTAAATCCAATACTTCCTTCAAGCTATTCAATGTGTTTTCTTCTGCTTTTTGGGCTTCTTGTTTTTCTTTCAGCACTTTAGCAGACGTTTGTTCAATCGCTTGTGCGTCTGCAACTTTTGTTTTCGCTTTTTCTAAAACGGCAGCTCGATTTTGAATTAACTCATTGATTGTTACCAATTGATCTTTTGTTTGTTGAAGGCTTTTTTCTGCCGTTGCAGTTTGCCGTACTTTTTCTTCATAGTTTGTCGTACTCTTAGTCGCAACTGCTTGAAGATTAGCCAATGTCGCTTTATGAACAGATAGTTCTTTTTCTGCTGTTGCTTGTGTTGTTTTGGCTGTATTTAAGGCTTGCTGACTTGCACTTCTTGCTTGTTGTGCGTCTGATTCTGCTTGTTTAGCGGTAGCTAATTTTTCTTGATTGGTTGCTACTTCTTTTTGAAGGGTTTCTTTACTCTTAAAGACTGGTACACTTCCTTCTTCATAAGTATTTTGATCTACCAATCTTGATTGATTGTACCCAATAATATGAATTTTACCGGAAGAAAAACCGTGATTTTCTTCTGAAAGAGCAATTGCAGTATTTGTTTTATCTGCTTGTAACAATGATTCAGTATGTCCATAACCCATTCTTCCATCATTAAACAGCATATCGACTAAAGCTTCTCTTGCTGCTCGCTCAAAATCTAGTACTGATATTTTCCCGTCTTTTGGTTGGAAGTATCCGCCACTTAAATTTTCATAAAAGTTTTGCCCTGGATACTCTTTAAAACCATTCTCTTTTGCTGCTTTATTAATTGCATTTTCATCATGTCCAATTTCATTAGGATTAGTATACTTCGCATTATCCCAAGCAAATTTTATATTTTGACTGGACACTTTTAATTTTTGCAATCCAAGTTTTTCGCGAACGTCATTTAATAAACCAACAAAATAATCACTCATTTGTTTCTTTTGTTTTTCTGTAGGATTTTTAATGTCGATCATTTCCGTTGCTTTTGCCGCATCTGCTTGATTTTCAGGAAAAACTTTATTTAATGCTAATGCTTCTTTTTCCATTGCTTGCTTTTCTTGTTCAGATAATTTTTTGTAATAATCAGGTGTGAAATTGGCAGGCAAGTTAATCCCTTTATGTCCTTTTAGCTCTTCTTTTGAGTTATCTAAAGTATTTTGCGCTTGCTTTGTTGCTGCTTGCTTGTCTTTCAAAGCATTTTCTTTCGCAGTTAAATCTGCCTGTTTCGCAGCTGTATCTGCTTTTGCGTCTGTTACTTTCTCTTGACTAGTTGTCACAACAGTTTGTTGGTCTGCGACTGCTTGATCGTCCTTCGTTTTTTGATCTTTAGCTTTGGCTTCTTCTTTCTGTTTGTTAGCCAATTCTGCTTCTTTTGCTGCTTGTTCTTTTTCTGCCTTTGCTTTTTCCGCTTCCGCATTTTTCGCTAATTCTTCAAGCTTGGCTTGTTCTTGTTTCGCAGCTGTTACTGCTTGTTGATCTTTATCATTTTGTACTTTAGCAGCATTCGTTTCTTTTGCTTTTTCATCAACAACAGCTTGTTGTTGGTTAACGTCTGTTTGAGCTTGATCCACTACTTTTTGTTGGTCATCAACTGCCTGTGTATCCGTAGCCACTTGGTCTTTGGCTTTTTCAATAGCTGAAGGTGTTGCTTCATCCACAACTTTTTTAGCTTCGTCTACAACTGTTTGTTGGTCAGTCACTGCTTGTTGACTTTGATCCAATGCGTCTTTGTTTTGATCGACCACTGCTTGTTGGTCTTTAACAGATTGATCAATGGTGTCTTTTTCTTTTTTCGCAGTGTCAGCAACTTGTTGTTTTTGATCGACAATTGCTTGTTTCTCTGTTACTTGTTGCTGTTTTTCAGTAATGGCTTGCTCCGTTGTTTGTGTACCTTTCACTGCTGGTTGTTCTGTAGAACTATTTTCAGGTGTTTTTGGTTGCGCTTGTTCTGCTGCCTGTACTTCATTTCCCCCAATACCTGCAACCCCTGTTGCGACTAAAATACTTAACCCTGCACTTGCGAACTTTTTCATTTTGCTTTCCTCATTTCTTATTATTTTTATTGTAAATGGGATACCCATTGTCTTTACGCCATTGCTGTAACGCTGTAGTTGTTATATGGAATTCTTCTGCTATCTCTTTAAACTGTAAGCCCATTTTTTGATAGGCTTCAAATCTTTCCTTGCTAATATGAGAAGAAAATTGTCTGGTGCTTGCAGTTTCTATCTTTTTTGCAAGTTCTTGTATTCGTTTAAAACGCTCGGTATCTTCATTCCTATACCAGTCTGCGTCTTCATTCATCAATGCCAACATTTCTTTACGCCAGATATTTTGCTCTTTTTTTGTCATACCCCTCTCACCTCAAATTAATAGTAACAAAATAACATTTATTAAAAAAATACTATCCTTCTTTTGTCTTCTTGGACTTACCAAAAAATAAAAATATTTTCGACTAGTTTATGGCGTCCGGAACTAGAAACCCTAATAGACAACGGTAAATGTAACAAAATTATTGTTACAAGTGCCTATATGCATTGCAGCACACAACATATCTTTTACAGATATGCGCTCTCCCATTACGAAGAGCCTATTAAATATTACTTAATAATAAGTGTTTTAGCCTAAATCCCTTAGTAGCTGCTCTGATTAATTTAGGCGCTATAAATTGCTTCCTCTCTGGTTCAAAATGTTTGTTTACTAACTATCGTTATCATAGTTATTCATTTGCAAAAGCTTATGATTACGACGTTTGCTTACACTAACCAATTTTTTGTTGTTAATGTACTAAAACAATCCTTCGTCCGAAATAAAGGAGGGCCACTCCACCGCTGAATCATTAAGCCTATCTTAATCTTCCACTCTCTCCACATTCTTCTTACAGAGATTTCACAATTGTTTTTTTAAGCAAGTCCAAGAAGACAAAATCTATCTTATGATTTTTTATCGTAGTCTAAAAATTTACTCATTCCTCTACCAGTAACTTTTAACGGACCACTAGGAGAATTTCTTCTAGCGATTAATACCCCATTATGGTCATAAACATGTTTAATTTGTTTATAGACACTTCGCAAAGGAACTTGACCAACTTCTCTTTCGCATAACTTTTTCCCTTTAAAATACTTCTCTATTTGAACAGCAAACATCCCCTCAATTCTATATGTTTTTGTTTTTCTAACAAACTTTGATGTAGCATTGGGTAACTTACGCTTCTCGCGTTGCCCAAAAACAATAATTCGGTTGCCGTAGTACCCAACATGTTCAATTCGTAATACTGAAAAGCAACTCATTTACATTCCCCCAATCGAATATTTTTTTAAATAAAAATAAGAGCCATGCAACACGTTGTTTGCACGGCTCTTACGAGTAGTTCCAGTACAAACAATGCGTGAAAGCATTGAATTATTCCACAAGCGGGTCATTTTTAGAAAATGAGCGTGCTTGTTACTTGGTTTTTTTATTTTTTCAACAAGTTAACAGACAACAAAAAAAGCGGGGAACATATACATGAACTGTATACATTCCCCGCTGCTCCAACATTTATACAACTAATAAAAACAATTCACTGTAAAAACTTTTCCTAGACAAATAAAGGAGTTTAAAAAAGTCTAGAATTTTACATAAAAAATTGTTATACTATACGTTGTAACTAATGTTGCAACAAACGAGAACCGAGTAGAGTTCATGTCATACCATGAATTGTTTAACTGCCCCCTAGGATTGCCGTCCTATGGCAGTCGGTTCTTAATTTGTTTAATTGTTACTATGATTTTTTCTATCAGATAAATATTAAGGTTATTGCAATTACAACAGCTATATATCTTGATAGTTTTTTTAGAGTGGTTTTCATTTACACCCCTCCTATAAAAACATCTTAACATCTAAGTATTATATTTTCAACTAAAATATGTATTTTTTTTAAAAAAAAAGGGATATAGCTTAATAAACACATCTTCGAGTGTCGTATTCAATACCTAAAATTAAAATATTAACAAATTTTTGTAGTTTATCGAATTTTAGGTCTACTTTTTGATACTTTACATATTAGGAGGAAGAAAATGTTTAAGATAGGTTCTGTCCTGAAACAAATAAGGCAAGAGTTAAATTACCATCAGATTGATTTATATTCTGGAATAATGTCCAAATCTGTTTACATAAAAGTTGAAGCTGACTCTCGACCGATTTCTGTAGAAGAGTTAAGCAAGTTCTCAGAACGTTTAGGTGTAAATTTTTTTGAAATTTTAAATAGAGCTGGCATGAATACAAAAAGCGTAAATGAAACAGGAAAAGAAAAACTTCTTATTTCAAAAATATTTACAAACCCTGACTTATTTGACAAAAATTTTCAAAGGATTGAGCCAAAGCGCTTAACTAGTCTTCAGTACTTTAGTATTTATCTTGGATATATTTCTATTGCACATCATTATAACATTGAAGTTCCTACTTTTAATAAAACAATTACTTCAGATTTAAAACATTTATATGATAAAAGAACAACATTTTTTGGAATTGATTATGAAATTGTTTCAAATCTTTTAAATGTCTTACCGTATGAAGAAGTTTCAAGTATCATTAAGCCTATGTATCCAATCGTGGATTCCTTTGGTAAAGATTACGATTTAACTATTCAGACTGTTCTAAAAAATGCTTTAACAATATCAATTATGAATAGAAATCTAAAAGAAGCGCAGTATTATATTAATCAATTTGAACACTTAAAAACAATTAAAAATATTAGCATAAATGGATATTACGACTTAGAAATAAACTATTTAAAACAAATATATCAATTTTTAACTGACAAAAATATTGATTCTTATTTAAATGCGGTAAATATTATCAACATCTTTAAAATCATTGGAAAAGAAGATATTCACAGATCTTTAGTTGAGGAACTTACAAAAATATCTGCAAAAGAAAAATTTACGCCCCCTAAAGAAGTAACCATGTATTATGAAAATTACGTTGCAATAGAAAATAATCCTATTCCTGAAATAAAAGAGCAGTCATGAAAATATTTTCATGACTGCTCTTTTATTTTTTATTATATAAGGTGCCTAAACATTTCCAAGCCACCAACAAAATTACCAATCATTCCTCCCAAACTAGCTAACACGAACACTAAAAATACTCTCAAAACACGGTTTTTATATATCTTTTTCAAAGATTTTATATCTTCATCCATCGTTTGAAAATCACGTACTTTTGGTTTCCTTAAAGTAGCCTCTACAATAGCAGAAAACACTCCTACAGACACCATTGGTAGCAAGGTAGCAAGGGGGGCAAACACTAGGGAAGTGACAATTGTTAAGGGGTGAGCCAACGCTAATAAAGTAAATAGTGCTGATAAACCACCGTTCCAAATGCCCCATCTCATTATTTGGTCTTTACCTACATCTACACCTAAGAAAAAGGAATAAATTAACAAACCTATGATAATCAAAGGTATGATACTCTCTAAAACTTTAGTTGACCAAAGCTTTGGCGGTAAAGTTTCTAATTCTTTTATATTGATTTGTTGATTACTTTTTAAGTTTTTCTCCACACCACGTAAATGCGCCTGCCCAATAACAACTACGATTTTACCAGCTTCCTGATCTGAAATTTTCTGAGCTAAATATTGATCTCGTTCTACTAACAGAACTTTCCACAGTTCTGGATATGCTTCTTGTAGCTGTTCAAAAATAGGCTCAAAATTCTCAGAATTCAACAATTTTAGCATTTCTTCTTCAGATTCTTCCGCACCTTCCAAAACACTACCAAAAGCATAAGGAAGTAACGCTTTTTTTCTTAGTGGTATTAAGCGCCAAAATCGTTTAAAAGTTACTTGTGAGTCTCTGTCTACTAACGCTATTTTAGCACCAACTTTTTCTGCACTACTAACAGCCTCAAAAAATTCAGCACCAGCTACAGAATCATTAATCTTAGCCAAATGTTTTTGAATTAATTTGTAAATAACGCTAGAAATTAATACAGTTAGTCTTTTTTGTTTAATTACTTGAACAATATCTGTATCCGACCATTCATCAGGGTTCAGGTACTTGTCATATCGGCTTTGATCCCATTCAAGGCAAACTACATCTGGATTTTCTTCTTCGATTATATTTTTAACTAATTCAGCACTTTCACTGGAAATATGTGCAGTCCCGACTAAAATAATTTCCTTATCCTTTATAAAAACGCGACGAACTAATTCCATATACCCTCCATTACTTCTCTATTCTCATTTTTTTGTAGTCATATTTTGCTCCTATTGAATGCATTAAAACATTTTTTATTTTACTTTTTTCTAATTTTGCTGTTCCAACTTGAAAAATTGGAACGACCCCCATATCATTGATCAACAATTTTTCAGCTTTTTTCAATTCTTGCCAACGTTTAGAAGAAGAATCCTTTAGCAATTCATCATAATTTTTATTTGAATATCCACCATGATTCATTGGACTATTTGTTTCAAAGTTTGCTAAAAAGCTAATAGGGTCTGCATAATCAGCTTGCCATCCACTTAGGCTCAAAGTAAAATCCTTTTTTGTTAGGCGTTCCATAAAGACATTTGCAGGAATTGGCGTCACATTAACCTTCAATCCTTCTAAGCTATCTTGCAACTGTCCTTGCAGAAATTCTCCTGCCTTTTTTTCAAACTCTCCATCACTTACAAGTAAATCTAAAGAAGTATTTTTGGATAAATCGATTTCTTTTTTAGCCTTATCCCAATACTCTTCTGCTTGTTTTTTGTTAAATTCAACTAATTTTTCATTAGCAAAATCTTTTTTATTTACCGGATTAAAGGCCATTTCTTTTGGTACTACGCCAACAGAAGCAACGGAACCATTATCTAGTAATTTTTTAACTAGACTTTCCCGATCAATTGCATAGCTAATTGCTTTTCGGACATTTTTGTTTTGTAAAAGCTTATTTTCCCCAGTTTGGTTCATTTCTAAAAACATTGTATTAGCCATTAATGTTGTTGAATATTCTTTATCTTTCTTGTATTGTTTTGCATATTCACCAGCTAAAGGCGCCTCATCTAATTGCCCATCATTATACAAATTTATTCCTGTATTAATTTCTTTGACGACTTGAAAATTAATTTTATCCATAGAAACATCTTTTTGATCCCAGTACTCTTTATTTTTAGAAATCGTCCACTTATCAGAAGTTCCTACTCCCTCTAAGTTTGTTAAGTTAAATGCTCCATTTGTTACAATTGCTTTTTGAGAAACCCCATAGTCTTTCCCATACTCTTTAATTGCTTTCTGCTGTACTGGATAGTAAGCGGTTAAGGATAACAGATCAGTAAAATAAGGTGTTGGTTCAACTAATTCAATTTCTAATGTTTTCTCACCAATACTTTTCACTGCTAAAGTATCTTTTGCTTGTTTTCCTGAAGCAATTTCTTTGGCATTTTTTATAGCAGAAAACAGTTCCACATTTGGAGAAGCTGTTTTAGGATCTACAACTCTTTGCCACGCGGCCACAAAATCACTAGCAGTTATTTGTGTACCATCAGACCACTTAGCGCCATCTCTAATCACAATGGTATAAGTTTTGCCATTATTCGATACTTTTGGTTGACCAGCTGCAATGGCTGGTTGCGGTTGATTTTTTTCATCTAATCGATACAACCCCTCCATCACATTGGCTAATAAAGTTATACTCGTTTGATCTACAGCAGTTGCTGGGTCTAAACTTTGGACAGGTGTCCCTGCAGTCAAAGTAGCTACCTGTTCTACTTTTTTTTCTGTTGCATCTTGTGAATCTTTTGTGGCAGTATTTGTCCCACAACTAGCTAATACCAAAGGTAATAACCCAATACCTAAAAAACAAAACTTCTTGTACTTCTTCATTTTTATCAACCTCCGTAGTTTAAATTTGCTAACTAATTCTAGCGATATACAAATAAAATAACCAATTAATAGCTATTATATTTACAATTTTATCAAATAAACTTTAAAAGGGATACAAAATACAGAATGAAATTTATCCAAACAAATGAATCAATTACTTATTTTTCAAGCCAATTATGCAAAGTGATTTCAGAACCTTTAGAATTATCCCTATTTTTTATATTTTCTTTTTCTAACGCACATTCAACAAATAAATTGTAAAAAGACTTGTAAAATAAACCTTTAGGACTTTTAACAGTAGAATCTGTCTTGATTTTATGCATCACTCTTCGCAAACATTTGTCTATTTCTTCTTGATAATCTTCCCCAATTAAAACAACATTGTATTCTTTTTCAACTTTAGTTTTAGCACGTATAATTGTTCCAACCATTTCATGAGCTTCTTGAATAGTATTAGAAAAGGCAGCAATAAATTTTAAGCTATCTTTGCTAAGAAATGTATGCTCTTGAACTTCTGAAAATTGATCGAGCAATAATTGTTGTTGCAATCGTTCTTTTTCAGTATCTATTGTATCTATTGTATCTAAAGAATTAGTTAGATATAGATTGGGTTGGTTTTTCCCACTTTCGAACAAAGTACTGGTATTATTGGATTCTTCTGGACGTTGGTTTTTCCCACTTTCGAAAGAAACGCCGATTTTATCATGTTTATCCGAAGGTTGGTTTTTCCCACTTTCGGGAAACTCATTTGTATAGCTAGCATTACTGATGGCGTAAACATCTGTTGCTGAAACTTCCAACTTACCTAAATACAATCTGTTTGGGTAGTTTTTGAATTCACCAGTAGGGAGTTTTTTCGGAGGAATACGTTTTTCATAAAGTAAATTTTTGTCTTTTAATTCTTTTTTTATTTTTGCAATTTTATTTTCTTTACACCCTAAAATATCCATCAGTTCATTTCGTGTAAAGATAAAATATATATGCCCATCTTGATCAATCCAATTATTTTGAATTGAATATTCACATCGGTCTTGGAGCATTGCGTAAGCTATTTTACTATCATTAGACATATTCTTATAAAATTCTGATGTAAAAAGTACTTTAGGTAATTGGTAATACAAATTTCTATAGGTTTCATTAGCTGAAATAAATTGAAAATCGTTCATAGCTTTACCTCTCTGTTTTTGTTAGTTTATAGTTTAACCTACTTTTATTTCCCTTGCAAATACTGATATAACAGTATTTTCCTACTTCCTTATTATATCACGATATTTCGATATAATGCAATTGTAATATCGTGATATTGTGATATTACAATATTCAAAAGATTATTATTGATACAACAGCGTTTGTAGAAAAAAAACAACAACAATATTATGATATTGTTGTTGTCTAATATTGTAATATTGTGATTCCACAATATTATCAAATTTTATTTTGTTTTTTTGCCATTTCATATCCTTTAATTAAATACTCTTCAGGAATAGATTTCAAAAGCGTTTCTTCGATAACATCAGGTTTACTTTTTTCTGGTTCACCAATTGAAGTCCAGTATTTTAAAGCATTTGCAAGGATTGGATTGATCCGAATACTATCAGCATTTCTTTTGCTGTTACCTTGTTGTTTAATCAATTTTTCTATGTTTTTTTTATTCATAACAATGTGTTCATGTGTAGTTTTTAATTCTTTTTCATTAGAAGTAGTTGCTTTAGTTGGATTGGTGTCTTCTTTTCCTGCACCCAAAAGTCGTTCCGCGGCTGATTTTCCTCTATTATTACTCATTCAAATCTCCTACCTTCTCTAAAAATTCTTTTGTAAACTGGATATAATCGTCTTCAGCGGTCGAAGTCTTATTAAAGCTAATCAAGTCGGAACCTGCTGCTTGAGCTTCATCAACAGTGATAGTTCGTCTAATGTAAGTATCAAATATGTTTACGTTGAGGGCATCAGAAATTTGATTTGCTGTTTTATTCATTTCTTTTGAAATGTTAAATCTTTCATTATATTTTGTGAAAAGAACACCTCGTATGATTAATCTCTCATTTGTGTATTCTTTAACAGTCTCGATTGTTTCGTTCAATTTAACTAATCCTTTTAGTGAAAAATATGCGGCTTCTACAGGAATAATAATTTCATCAGAGACAGTGAACGCATTTACTGTTAATATACCTAAACTTGGTGGGCAATCAATAATAATATAATCATAGTTTTCTTCAATTGGTTGAAGAACTCTTTTAAGTCTATGTTCACTTCCAACTTGTGTAAATTCACGTTCTGCTGAAGAAAGAGCAATATCAGCAGGAATTACATCGATTCCTTTGTAATTTAGAATAGCTTCAGTAATCGAAGCCTCATCTTTTAATACTTCATATATTGTTGGAACATTCGTGCCATCAATGTCGAATCCAAAATTATCAGTGGCATTTCCCTGGGGGTCCATGTCAATTACAAGTACGCTTTTGTTAAAAGTAAAATGCAATGCCGCTCCAAGGTTAATGCTAGTCGTTGTCTTTGAAACACCGCCTTTTTGGTTTGCAACTGAAATTATTCGTGCCATAATAATGTCCTCCTTGTGATGTTATGTCATTATTATATCACAATATCGCAATATTGCAATATCATAATTTATTAATATTACAATATTGTTCAATCGTGGAGTCATACTATTGTGATTTATTAATATTACGATATTACAATTGCATAGTATTGTTACTTCGCAATATAGTGAAATTGTAGCAACGTGATATTGTAATAATACAATATTATTATAGTTTGACTATACGATGTTACAATAGTGTGATATTACAATATCATTCTTCGTCTATAATTTTTTTAGTTCGTCTGTGGCGTTCTAAGTGCAGCAAATAATCGTCTTGCAGTTTTAGAAGGTCTGAATATACCTGATCCATAGTCTGGCTGGCCGACAAAGAAAGAGAATAAATAAATGAGATAGGAAGTGTTTCAATTTTTTTGTTACGAGTAATCCAAGAAGAAACAGTTCCTTGAGAGAAAGCATGTAATTCACAAAATTCTTCTACAGTAATCCCTAGTTGCTTGATAATGTACGCGTTGATAGGGTGTGGATATACAAAGGTTTTTCTAGGCATGGTGGGTAAGTTTCCTTTCTTAGGTTATTAATGCGTTTGCAGTAATATTGTACTAAAAAACATGCAATAAGGGAAGGGTGTATCTGCTTCTTTTTGGTTGACCTCTTTTAAAAATATGTTATACTAAAGGTGCGAAACGACATTAAATCGTACAAATAACACAAAAAGCAATCCTACGGCGAATAGGATTGCTTTTTTTTACACTAGTTGCGACTCCTAGCGTGTGTGTTGATAGCAGCTTACTTTCGGTTATCGTCTTCCTCGTCCAACACACGAGAAATCATTTCCAGAACCAATCCTACAAAGATCGGTGCGATAACCAACGACATTAAATCTTTCACAAATAACACACCTCCAATCGAGGCGAGCTGCCGTATTAATTATATCATAGATTGAAATTCTGCCAATTCAATAATAAAACATTCAACAATTTATCTAGCTGTTCTATGATCTTTTCTAAGCGTGTAAACTCGTTTACACCAGGAACATTTATACTTGTTTGAGTCACTCGTAACTCTGCTTGCTAGACAGCCACAGCTGCATTCTACATAAGCCACTTGGCGGACGCTGTCTCCTAGAGGAATAATGGTACCATTATAATCATATGCCTTCATTACGAAACCCCCAATCGCTAAAATACTCATCTAACTTTTTCTGCTCTTTTTTTGCCAAAGAAGGATTGACCAAACCTTGAAAAGGGTTTGAATTTACTCTTTCTTCTTGTTTTATTCTGCTAGAATGACGATACATACACACGAAGTCAATTTCTTCTATACTATAGGAATCTTCACCAATTATTATTTTGTTTTCTTCCGCATATCCTCGAAAAGTTCCTATAACTGGTCTAGGAAAAGGATTGGTTTCTGAAGACATAAGTAATAAATATAATGGCTTATTTTGTTTGATTGAGCGAGAAAAATAAGAAGAAAATTCTTTTCTATTTTGCTTCATTTGGTTGTACCTAAGCCAACAGTTCCACCTGCATGGCCACCAACAAGGCTTGCTCTTGAAATTGCTGTGGCGCCTTCCATCAGTGAAGAAGCATGTATCAGTGCTTTAAACCCAAATTTCTGACGTATTTTATCAATAAGAAAATACATATCCGTTTCATGAATTTGCTCCTCCGGAACAGAAAATAAATCCAGCTGTAAATTTTTGTTCCATACAAGACGGCCATAGGATACTCCTAAATTTCGTACGTCGACCCCTGGTGCGTAATTCTCTTCAAAAAGACGCAGTACATGTTCAGTCAAGACTTTTGTGTTATTACTTGGTTCTACTTTCATTTGTCTACGCCAGCCGGTTTGGCCGTATTTGTCTGTCTGACCTTTTGAGTAGCCAACAAACAAAGAGACACAGGTTGTCTGACACGATGCCATGCGTAAGCGACTAGCAACCTGGTCCGACAATTCCTTCAAAACCAATTTTATTTGTTCTTTATTTGCATAATCTTTGGGTAAGACCTGACTATTACCAAATGATTTTTCTGTTGGTCGTCCCGCTTTTTGCCCTAAAAAACTACGATCTATGCCCCATGAGTGCGCGTACAGCTGTAGCCCCATGATACCAAAACGCTCTTTTAACATGTAGGGTTCAATGTGCGCTAGGTCATAAATGGACCGAATACCTAGCTTTTTTAAGCGAGCAGCCATGCGATTTCCTATCCCACAAAATTCTGTAAGAGGGGAGATTGGCCAAACTTTTTTTGGCACATCTTCATAGCGCCATTCAGCTACAAATCCTGGTGCATTCTTTGCTTCATTATCCAATGCTAACTTGGCCAGCAACGGATTTTCCCCAATTCCGATTGTCACATACAATCCCATATGGTTATAAATCACACGTTGAATAATCTTGGCCAGTTTATAGGCGGTGTCACACTTAAAATAGGTCAGCGAAGCAGTCACATCAAGAAACGATTCATCGACACTGAATACAGAATGATCTTCATCAGAAACAAAGCGTTTATATAAATTGTTAATTTCTTGATTTTTCTTCATGTATAATTTCATGCGTGGAGGTACAATAATTAAGTTTGGGTGGTCCGGAACTTCATTTTTCCTTGTAACATTGGAAATACCTAATACTTTTTTTGCCATAGGGGAAGCAGCGAGTACCAGGCCACCTGAATTTTCAGAATTGCTCATGACCACAAGCATTGTCTTCAATGGATCAAGTCCACGTTCTACGCATTCCACGCTAGCATAAAAACTTTTTACGTCGATACAAAACACATCACGACTGGGTTCTTTCGTATAATCGAACGTCAAATTCATCCAAAATCCCTTCTTTCTACTAACCCATTATACGAACGAATGTTCTCTTTTGCAACTAGTAAAATTCAGTTTTCCGTATTTTTTTATACACCTGTAAACTTTTGGCATAGTTGGACTGAACGCAGAGAGGGAAACTATACAAAACGTTGAAGGCCAGTTGAGCAAAGCGAAACCAGTTATTCGTCTTTTGATGGTTGGCCACATGCCTGGTATGAACAATTATTCGTATTTAAATAGAGATTTTTTTATTTTCATCTACATATCATATTTAATCCTGTAAGAGCGAACGTTAAAATCTCTTCATTGCATAACTACCGATCAATATTTGTGAAAATGGCTTAGAATTGCTCTCTCATCACTATAATTATCATTAATAATTGAATATAGAATAACCCCCAAAAAAAGATTTTCAGGGGTGGGTTTTATTTACTTACTAATTTTATCGATGCAAACTTTCCCAATTTCATCAAGCAAAGGTGTAATTCCTCCTCTAGGGCTCTCTAAATAATTAACACCAGTAACTGTATCAACTACAATTTTATATCCTAATTGAATTAAAGATTCACTTTCTTTTTCAATGAAACGTTCTTTTTTATTTGGCTTATCCGTTTTAACCGGATATTTAAAAAGTTGTTGTTCTTTCACATGATTATCCGGATCAACTCCAAAGCGTATTACATCTAATTTTCTGTCGAGATAAAAAGGTAAACCATTTTTATTAACTGGCATAAATATTCTCCTTACTTCTTCTCACTTTTTTTGTTTTGCCTATCTGCTATCCTTTTGTCTTGTTTCATATTTCCAGCAAAAAAAGCAATTCCTACTGCACCTGAAGAAAAGACAAATTCTAAAGCTGACCAACGAAACAGTACCGTCAAAATTAAAATAATAAATATTGCGATCACTAAAACTGCGTCTTTTGTTCCAAAATTTAAATACCCAAAATTCATTAAAATCTCCACCTTTTTTAAATTATTGAAAGTACACAATCAAAAATCTTTTTTACTTTTTCAATCGTTTTGAGCTACTTCATTTGTTTTTTCATCAATTGGTATATAGTTGCCTTGATACAATTTGTATTCTTTATTGCAGCTATCACATTTAAACTGATTATACTTTCCCAGTTTTCTTTTAGCTAATTGCCCGCAGTCACAATCAATAAAAGTAACTATATTACTTTTGTTCCATGTGCTGATTTCGATCCCCCAATGATCATATGTTTTTCGAACTACCATTTGTTATCCTCCTTATAACTATATTCTTTAATCATTTCCTTGAATTCTTGTTTTGTTTTAGGGTTCGTTCGTATGACTTCTTCAGCTAATTCTAAAAATACCTGCTCAACTTTTTCTGTCATGCTCTCAAAAATAATCAACGGGTTCTCTTCTTTCTTTACTCGATTCTTATATCTTTGGAAGTTTGCTGAATAAAGTCGCCCGTTTGACATTATCTCAATCCCATAACCTGTTACTAAAGGATTCTTGAACAACTGAATAATTTTCTCTCTATTTTCCATTATAAGTACTCCTGAATTATTTCTCACTAAGTAACTGTTCTTCCTTTGCTTGTTTCTTGATTCGTTTGAGAGTAGATAAAGAAATACCTGTTTTCCTTTCCACTTCTCGCATGCTGTTTGTTTCCATTAACTCTAGTGCATGTTTGTATTTATCATTTAGAACTCTTTTCGGACGACCTTCTCGATAATTTTTATTGTTCGCTCGATGCCACTGTTTCCCTTCTTGCGTTCTCGTCACGATTAAATCTCTTTCGAATTGCGCAAAGCTACCCAGCATATTCATCATTAACGTTTGCATAGAATCACTTTTATTTGGTTCAAAGGTTAGGGCATTATCTAAGAAGGTGATAGTCACTCCTGAATTATTTAAAGAAGAGATAATCGAATTTAAATCAACGATACTTCTAGCTAGCCGATCAATTTTCGTCACTAAAACTTTATCGCCAGGTTTTACAATAGATAGTAGTTCTTCTAATTCTTTTCTTCCTTCTTTTTTTATTCCCGTATATTTTTCACTGAATATTTTTTCTGCTCCGGCTTTTTCTAGTTTTTGAATCTGGGTTTTGTAATCTTGATTACTAGTACTCACTCTTGAATAACCATAAATGGCCAAAATTTCCTCACCTTTTCTGAACATAATTTTTTGACACTTGATAATTCCAAGTGTCATTTTTCTTTTTAAATGGCAATAATTTTTATCTTTATTTGACATTATATTTAAGCAATAAATAGCATCCAACTATATAAATAGTTAATTCTAATTGAGATACAATTAAAAATAAATGGCATTCTCCATAACTTGGAAAAAGCCATTTATTTCAAAATATTTAGAAAATTTAAGACAGACGAAATATTAAGTGCAAATAAAGTATTCTATACCTCTCCAGCTGAAAAAATGATTCGTGTTAGTTCAGATATCCATATATTAGCAACTAGGATTGATAGGGTTAAAACAATGCATTTAGTTTTTAAATACAATCAAAAGGAAATTTACGCTTCACATTCTTATGAAGGAATTAAATTTAATTATTGTTGATGAAATCAATCGATTAAAACTTCAACATTTAGAACAGCTAAGAGATATTTATGATAAAAATGATTTAGCAATGGTTTTTATCGGTATGTCTGAAATTGAAAAGAGATTATCTCGTTATCCTCAACTGAACTCGCGTATAGGATTTGCACATGAATTTGATAACCTTAGTAAGGACGAAACGCATCATACCTTAGAATACAAATGGACAGATTTAGGAATTGATATAGAGCTAGAAGATTTTTCTGATTATGAAGCTATCACAACTATCATTAAAATCGCAAAAGGGAATTTTCGACTTATTCATCGTTTATTTACACAGATTGATTGTATTTTAAGAATCAATAAAATGGATAAGATTACTGTAGAAGTTATCGAAGTAGCAAAAGATAGTTTAGTGATAGGCATATAAAAAGCTAGCAAAAGTTAGTAGCTTTTGTCATTTATTGCTGGAAATTTTTGCCATTTAAATAAAAAAGTGGCATGTTAGTAGAGTTTAGTGCGTGGTACATGGTACAATAAATAAGAAGAGACATTAAAATACTACTGGCATCAATAGATTTGTGATGGTTTTATGGGAAGGTGAAAAGATGAAAAAATTTCAAGTAAAAGAATGGTCATGGATAGTAATCGCCTGTTCTTTTTTAGTGTTGGCTTTTATAGAAAAACAAATTGCGTTTGGCGTTTTAGGGTTATCTTTTCTTGCTGTTGCTTTTGATGATTAAAGAAATACTATAATTGCGGGGAGTTTAGCCGTAGGCTTTTATTATCATTTTTGAGTTACCGTGATTGTGCCAAAATCATGCAAAAATTTAGTATCTATGTGCATCATACGATGGTTTATCGTTGGTGTCAGCAATATGGGAAAGTGTTCTATCATTTATGGAAGAAACGCAATAAGCGACGTGCTTTGTCACAATTTTGGTGGCTGGATGAAACGTATGTCAAAGTGAAAGGAAAAGACCATTATCTATATCGAACGATTGAATCTAACGGAAATATCCTTGATATGTGGTTGCGAAATCATCGAGGTACGGTCTCTACAAAAGCCTTTATGAAGTGATTAATCCGTGATTATGGACAACCGCGTTCCATCGTAATAAACGCGCACCTTCACTGAAAGCCATTAAAAAATTGAAAGAAGCCGGTCTGCTTGATAAAAAAGTCCATCTCTGGAAGTCCAACTATCTCAATAATGCCTTGGAACAGGATCATCGGCAGGTGAAGGGAAAACTTTCTTATGGAAATAGTTTCTAGTTAATTTAAACCGCTGCAACAACGATTAAAGGAATTGAAGCCGTTTCAGCCTTATACAAAGAAAATCGAAGAGAAATGAGCATCTTCGACTTTTCCCGTAGGAAGCAATTGAAAACTTGTTTAACGTAGCTTAAGTGACTGATTGGAAATTAGACAAGTGTGTCCGCTAAAAAACTTTGCAACACAACCCATTTTAATCAATTTATGTTAAATGATAGCGTAAAGTGGGGGTTAGGAAGCTTTGCAACACAACCATCAATTTGACAATTTAGGATATATTACGAGGAGTGAAGTGATGAAGAAAAAATTTTACTATAGTGTAGTTAGTGTGGTTTGCTTATTACTGTTTTTAAGTCTGTATAAACTTGTTATAGAAATACCTAATGCTTATGCAGAATCTGAAGCTAAATCTGAAAATGTTGTAGTAAACCCAATATTCTTAGATGGACATGATAGCTGGAGTTGGATATCATGGGGAGACCAATCCTCTGCAATAGTTACAGAGCAATATGGAGATATATGGGATGGATCTATATATAATTTGCCGGGGAAAGTACTTGCAGATCACGGGAAAGCGACACCTACTAGTAGCAATGCTTGGGCAAGACAATTACCCGATCCATTCGCAGGAATGGAAAAATGGGCTATGGGAGATATACTTTATCAAGATATTTTATTACCTACTAATAAAACAATAACTACTTTTGAGTTTAGTGCATATGCTAAAAATAGTGCGCAAAAAATTAAAGACGAGAATGGAACATCTATTTATTATACAGATGGTTCTGGTTTGAAAGTAGAATTTTTGAATTCTGCAGATGAGGTTATAGATGTCTTTGAAACAGGACCGTCTGTTCAATTTAGTATGACTAAACTTTCTCTTGCAGGATCAGTACCGGCTAATTCTGTAAAAGCTCGTATTCAGTTAGTGGGGTATGCTGGCTATCCATATTGGATAGATAGTTATTGGGCAAATGTAGAATTTTATTATTATTCAAAAGACTCAACCGAACCTGGTTCAACAACCGAGCCTGGTTCAACAACCGAGCCTGGTTCAAC